>Ga0180082_1000073_pt1 | contig 15122 bp, 24 predicted proteins | sample EasRiv660_16_10D_FD_121780 | JGI IMG/M metagenome (GOLD analysis project Ga0180082, IMG submission 121780) | Soil microbial communities from meander-bound floodplain in the East River, Colorado, USA - East River metaG ERMLT660_16_10D | ecosystem: Environmental > Terrestrial > Soil > Floodplain ...
CAGTGGCCCGTGTTCGTGAACAAGGCCATCCCGCTGGCCCTGCTGGTGGTCAGCATCCTGGGCAACCTGCTGGCCGCCCTGTGGCCGAATCTGGTCCCACCGGCCGGAGCTGCGGAACTGGCTCAGGCGGCCGTCTCCGTGCCGTGGTGGAAGGCTGGGGGCCTCTGGGCGTGGCAGGTAGCCTTCCCGGTCGTGATCGCGGTCGGGCTCCACTCCAGCTCCAAGAATGTCCGGGAGTGGGCCGCTCTCGGCAATGGCCTGCTGAACCGTCGCAGCCTCTAGGCAACCTGGGCAGGCTTCGGGGGGTCTGGTGCTACCTGCCGGACCCCCTGAACTGCAAGAGGCGTAGGGCTCGCTCCGCTCGCATTCAAGAGCAGCCCAACCCATAACTTCTAACCTACTACCTACTTATAGGGATGGGTCCCTCTCCCATCCCCTCCTAAACGGAGGATTATATGGGGTTACCCTCTTTCGTCAACGGGCCATTTTGACACGATAAGAAACTGGCCGGCTAGAAATCTACCGTGTCAGTTCTGACACGTTCCTACAGGTACACTTTCCCGCTCGACTTGTGAACTCTCGTTCCATCTGGCCGACCCCCCCTTGTCAGTCTGGGAGAGCGGGCACATGTTGTGGGTGCGGTGAGTCGAGCCCGCCGAAGCAAACCGAAACCTACGGAGGGAAGATGAACAAGCAGACGGAATCGAAGCCCGGCGCGCTGGCGCTGGCCACTGTTACGGACGAACACGGCATCACGCGCGGCATCTGCGCCTGCGGCATCGAGTGCAGCACGCACCCCGACGCTGGCTTCTCGCTGGACTTCTGCCAGACCTGCGGCCGCGTGACCTGCCCCGACTGCCGCGAACACGAGACGCACGTTCCCGGGGACTCGACTCTCGGCCGCCTCAAGACGTGCGTTGACCGCACCCACCCTCGGCGCGCCGTGCTTGACCTTCCGCATGCCACGATGGACGCACTACAGGCGGACGTGGAAGCCCTCATCGCCCGCTGCGAACGGGCGGAGGCCCAATTGCTTGAAGCGAACGCGGGATACCTGCGCGTCTGCGCCGAGCGCAATGAGCACCGGAACGACGCCGAGCGGCTGGCGGGGCTACTGGCGGACGCGGCCGACCTCGCATGGGACCACGCGCCGTCCGAGTTGTGCGGCCCGCTCGCCGGTGTCAACGCCGCCCTCGCCGCCCACCGGGCAGGGGGCGCGCGGTGACCGACCTACGTAAGACCGTCCGCAGGCGCGTGGACCTGATCCGTGGATCGGTCACGGTGAGTCTCTATCCTGGAGCCCTCATCGGGTTCCGGGAGCGGCGCAGGCGGGTGGAGTACGTGCTCCCGCTGGCGCGGGTGTTCCTGCTCGCGGCGGACGCCTACGCGCAGCAGCAGAGGGCCGAAAAGAAGGCCGCGCGCATCGCCCGCAGGGCCGCCCGATGAACCGGCGTGAGTGGGAGCGCGAGCGCGCGGAGCAGGAACGAATGGAGGACGCTCAGGTGGAGACGAGAGAGGAAGTGCAAGCCGTCATGTGCGCGGTCATCCTGGCAGCGGCCTTCCGGGAAATGCTCAAGTCTCTGGAGCCGAAGGCCGAAACCGTCATCCCGTACCCCAAGGGATCGGATGGTGCGTGGTGAGAACTTTGCGACTGCTCGCTGCTGGTTTCGCTTGGATGCTGCTGGTGTTCGGCGTATGTTTCTGGCTGCCAGCCGTACTACTCGGCTGAGAGGGGGAAGGCTATGGAAGGAACGATGAACCACCTGCAACTGGTCCGGCACCTGGCCGCGCGGCTCAACCTGATTCTGCTGGTCTACGGTGAGCGCATGAAGCGGGCCGAGGAAGCGTTCAGGGACTGGCAGCACACGCCCGGCGCGCTGGCATCGCGCGAGCAGTTCTGGACGGAATACCTCTGGCAGTCCGATCGGGCCTCGAGGCTCCACGCCCGGCACTCGCGCATCGCCCGCCGCGCAGTTGGCATCTCTCGTGGGTGAGTGCTGCTGGATCTGTCTCGACCCGATACTGGAGGGCGAGGAAAGCGTGGAAACCAGCAAGCGACCGTGGCAGCTTGAGCGCGGCATCGCCCACCGGGACTGCGCGGACGGTGCGGCGAAAGAGTCAGAGATGGGCAGGGCCGATGCGAGACGAGAGTACGACCGAGGAAACGGAGGCCGAAATGTCTGAGGTGATCGTGAGAAGCGAACCCACGGGGCTGGTGCTCCAGCAGGGCATGAGCCTAGGAACCATCGAGCGGCTGTTCGAGAAGGCGCTGGAGCGTGGCGAGGGTGGGGTGGATGCGCTCGCCAAGCTGGTGGACCTGTACGACCGGGTGCGGAACTCGAACGCGGTGCTCGCTTTCAATGCGGCATTCGCAGCGTTCCAGCAGGACTGCCCGCCAATCGAGAAAAACCGAGAGGCGAAGATCGCCAGCCGTGGGGGTACGGAGTTCCGGTACACCTACGCGGACCTCGAGGAAATCATGGACACGGTGAAGCCCAGACTCTCCGCTCATGGCCTGTCGTTCACGTTCGACACCCGTGCGGAGAAAGAGCACCTGACGTGCTTCTGCACGCTCCGGCACTCGGACGGGCACTTCATCAAGGCCGAGTTCACCCTTCCAACGTCATCCCCGGCCGGGATGAGCGACCAGCAGAAGGTGGCGGCAGCCCTGACCTTCGCCAAGCGGCAGGTTCTGATCGCGGTCCTGGGCCTCTCCCTGACCGAGCCGGACCCGGACGAACAGGTGGACCCGACCCCGGTCACGGCTGACCAAGTGGCGAACCTCGAGGCTCTGATCGAGGAAACGAAGTCCGACCGCTCGAGGTTCTGCGCGCGGTTCAACATCACCCGCGTGATGGACTTGCGGCGGGCTCAGTACCCCGAGGCCATCGTCCTGCTGGAGAAGAAGCGGAAGGCCCTCTCGTGAGGGCGCACCCGGTAGTCCAAGGTTCAGCCGAGTGGCTCCAGATGCGGCTGGGCATCCCCACCGCGTCCAACTTCGACCGCATCATGACGCCCAAGACCCGGAAGGCATCGAGCCAGATGGTGGGCTATGCCCACGAGTTGCTGGCGGAACGACTGCTGGGCCGCCCGCTGGAGGAATCCGCCGGCGGGGTCATCACACCGCTGATGCAGCGCGGCAACCTGCTGGAGCTGGAAGCCGTGAAGGCTTACGAGTTCGAGCGGGACGTGGATACGGTGCCGGGGGGCTTCATGCTCTCGGACGATGGGCGGTATGGAGCCTCTCCCGACCGGCTCGTTGGCGAGGTCGGGCTGCTCGAGGTCAAGTGCGTCTCGGCCAAGAATCACGTCGCCGCGATGCTGGGATGCAACGACGAGGACCATGTGAGCCAGTGCATGGGGCAGATGCTGGTAGACCCCAACCGGCAGTGGGTGGATAACCTGTTCTATAACCCGCTCCTGCCGTCGCACATCGTCCGCATCACGCGAGATGAGGGCTACATCGGCCAGTTGCACATGCACCTGGATGCGTTCTGCGCGAACCTTGAGCGTCTGCACATCCGGCTGCTGGAGATGCCGGGCATCATGGTTGCGGGGTACAGGGACGTGCCCCGCGACAGGGAAGCGGTGCGATGAGGCTCCGGGGGGTAGGGTGGTGCCCTTGGCGGGGACGCCGGATCTTCCGGCACGCCACCCTCACGATGGGGGCATCGGCCCCCCGGTCCATTCTCAGGGGGAAACGTGCTCAGGCTCAATAGGAACGTGGGCGAAATGGTCCTGATCGGAGACGGGGCTATCATCATCCTGGGAGTGGAGGGCGGGAAGGTCCGGCTGGGGTTCGACTTCCCCCCCGACACGGAGATATGGCGGTCGGAGCTACGGCACCTGACCCCGCCAGCGAAGCGTCTACTGGAGATCAAGCAGGAACGGGTCGAGGCTAGGGACTAACGAAAGGTAGGGAGCAATGGGCAGGCTTCTGCCGCAGTTGGAGATCAACTTCACAGACACCAGTCAGGAAGCATTCGACTCCATCATCCCGCACCTGGGTCGCATCGAAGCCGAGGTGTTCCGGGTCATCTCGGAGGCCGGGAGTCGGGGGGCCACCTCCGATGAGGTGGAGGTCCAGCTCGAGATGCGGCACCAGACCGTCTCCAGCCGCATCTGGGCGCTGGGACGGCGGGGGGTGGTCACAGACTCAGGTCAGCGTCGGAAAACGCGCTCAGGCCGAAATGCGGCAGCGTGGGTGTCCACCGTGGGACCAGCTCTAGAAACGCCTGTGGCGAACGGAAACGGCCCGTCTAGCCCCTCGCGGGGTGAAAACGCATACGGACAGGGGATGGAGCCGTGAGGCCCTACTACGAGCATTCAGGGATAACCATCTACCACGGGGACTGCCGGGAGGTGCTGCCGGGGCTGTCGGCGGACGCTATAGTGACTGACCCTCCATACGGGACGGGTGGAAGGCGGCGGAACGGGACAGCGCAGGGCGGAAACCCGGCCGGGCGTATCGTGAGGGAGGACTGGGACGATGGTGCCGTCGATTGGTTGGACGGACGGACCCCGTGCGCCGCGTTCTACCCGGCTGGTAGAACGCTCGCCCTGCTCTCCCGCGCCGATAGCGTAGGGCTTACCAAGCATCGAGCCGTGTACCTATCCAAGCGCGACCCGTCGCCGCAGTTCGGTGGGCGCATGTCATACAGCGTCGAGCCGGTCTGGGTGTTGAGCCGTGATGGGTTCTTGCTCATGGGCGGGACCGATTGGTTCTCCGACTCCACGCCGCGCATTGGCCGCGACTCAGACGCAACCGGCCACCCATACCAGAAGCCTATTGAGTTCATGGTCTGGCTGCTGGCAAAGATGCCCGCCAAGACTGTACTCGACCCCTTCATGGGCAGCGGGACCACGCTCCGGGCCGCGAAGGACTTGGGTCGCAAGGCCATCGAGATCGAGGAGCGTTACTGTGAGATTGCTGCGAAACGACTGTCCCAAGAAGTTCTGGATCTGACCGGGGGTGAAGCATGAACGCCAAGGAAGCGCGGACCTATTGGGGAGTGGTCATCCTGTTCGCCATCCTGCTGGGGGTGGTGCTTCAGGTGGCTGAGTGCATGGCCCAGCCGTACCCCCGACTGGCGAGCTACCACGGGGGGAGTTCGGGGGGCTACCCGTTCGTCAAGTCGGACGGCAAGCTGGACGACGACCTCATCCGGCAGACGGCCCGCTACCAGATGGTGACCCTGAACCCGAACGCCTGCGAGTTGCGTCCCGACCTGCTCCAGCGGTTCCGCTACTACAACCCCAACTGCAGGCTCCTGTTCTACCACCAGCTCACCAACTGGCACTTGGACTCGTCGTTCGTCCTGAACCCCAAGGACACCACGTTCTACGGGGAGCAGCAGCGGGCGACGAACTGGGCGCACGGCTGGCTGCCCGGGGCTCCCGCCTATTCGGGCTTCCCGCTGGACTGGAAGCAGGCGGACCTCGCCGACACCCTGACGAGGCTATGGGTGGGACTATCCCGGCGGACCCGGCCGGATGGGTGGTTTTTCGACTACCTGAACGTGATCGGCACCGGCAGCTACGGCATCACGCCGGACGATGACCAGAGTCGGCTCTACCACACCCGGAGACTCGTGGCGGCCCTGCAGGCTGACGGGATGCTGGTCTACGGGAACGGCGGCCCCTACGGGCAGGACCGGGTGCCCTTGGACGGCGGGATGCTGGAGGGCTTCCCCAGTTCCCTGACCTCGTTCGAGATGGCGATCAAGCAGGAACCTGGCGACTGGCTCAAGAGCGAGTCCCCGGTCGGGACCACGGGGAACGCGAGGCTGGCCCGCTACACGCTGGGGGTCGCCTGCCTCACCGGAGCGTGGTCGGAGCACGGGACGAGCCACTACTACGGGACTCCAGAGCAGGGCACGTGGTGGTTCCCCGAGTACGCGGTCAGTCCGACCGGAAAGCCGGACCCGACCGGCCGCTATACCGGCTGGCTTGGCTACCCCAAGGGGGCGACATCGAGGCTGACCCCGACCGGATGGCTGGCCAAGTTCGATCACGGGGTGGTGGTGGTGAACACCGGGTCCAGTACCTGGAACGCGCCGCTGGGCGGGACATACAAGCGCATTGGGAGCACGAGCGGGGTGACGACCGTATCGGTGCCTGCGATGGACGCAGTTTTCCTTTGGTCAGACTGATGCACCACCCGAAGGCGGAAATCTGGCGGTACTGGCCGCTGGTGCTGCTACTGTCGGCGCTGGTGGGGTGCGCGTTCCAGTACGCCACGAGTTGGAGCATCGGGCCGAAGTCGAAGCGCGAGGCCGAGATGGTGAAGTGCCATCAGGAACCGAAGGTCTGCACGAAGTGTCACGCTGGGCAGGCGAGGTAACGGAGTGAACGGAATAGGAGGCCGACAGATGAACGAGCAGATCAAGAAGGCTGAGGAATGCGTCCGGCAGCACGCGCAGCATTTGCGCTGGGGGATCGCGGGGGACAGGGACACGTTCAGGTGGATTGCAGAAGCCCTGGACGCGGAGGGTCTGCTCGCCACCCCTGCGATGCGGCAGGCGGTGGAGGCGTGCAAGCACCACTTTCGTCAGTTCCCCGACTCCGCTGACCGGTTTTTGGCCGATGACTCTTGCTGCGAGTGCTCTATCGCAGGACGCGCCGCGCTCGCCGAAGACGCCGAGAGGATGGCGAAGGAAGCCGAGCGGGCTCCGAAGCCGAGGTACGCGCTTGAGGCTTTCGAGTTCAACGGCCGCGTGAAAGCTACCTATGACGGCTCGTTCGTGACGACCCTTCTCACCCGTGAGCAAGCCGAAGCGGTGCGCGACACGCTGAACGGGCTGGAGCGTGGCAAGTGAGCGCACCCACCCTGCTGTACGTCGCAGCCGAACGATACCACTACTGGCTCGGGCGACCCGACAGCGACCCGGAGGGCGGTCTGTGGCTCTACGCCCAATGCATCGGAGGCCCCCACGACTCTGCGGCGATTCCCATGCCCATCAGCCGCGAGCACGCCGCAAAGATGTGGCTCGTGCTCAAGGCGTGCGCGGAGGGAGCGTGAGCCCCACCCCGGATCACCTGAGCCCGTGGATGGAGAAGGCGCGGGCCGTACTTGAGGCGTGGGACGGCACGGTGCTATTGGCCGGGAGCAAGGCCCCGACCGTCATCGACCTCATCGCCCGCGCCCTCGCAGCCGAGCACGACGCGGCGCTGGAGAGGGCGGCGGCCAAGGTCGCCAGCCTGCGCCTTGGTGCCGAGGAAAACACCGATTCCATCCACGCCCTGCAAGCCTATGACTACGCCGAGTCCGCCATCCGCGCCATGAAGAACGTGGAGGCGACATGAGCCCGACCAAGGGATTCACCTCCATGATGGGCGCGGAGCGTAAGCGCCTACTCTCCGCCCTGCCGTGGGCTGAGGACGCGACTCTCGGCGTGAGCGATGGTCAGTTCCGGGCGACGGTGTGGAGAGGCGGCCCGGCACCCCACGGAATCATCAGCGTCGAGATGGGCGGCGACACGATGGAGGAAGCGGTGGACGCCTGCATCGCCGAGTGGAAGAAGATAGCGGCGGAAGGGACGGAGACGTGAGCGAGACGGGGACCATCTACACCGTGACCCTGAGCCCGGACGAGATCCACGCCGGGGCCACGCACGGCATCCTCCGCAGGTTCATGAAGCACAACGGCATGAGGTCCGAGCGGTCGCAGAAGATGGCCTCGTCCTGGGACAACGAGATAGAGGGCGCGCTGGCCGAGCTGGCGTGGTGCAAGATGCGCGGGCGGTTCTGGTCCGGCATGTCAGGGCTCAAGCATGTAGACGCGGGGAAGGTGGAGATCCGCTGGACCCGGCACGAGAACGGGGGGCTCATCTTCTACCCCGACAGGGACAAGGACACATCGACGTTCATCCTGGCTCGAGGCTTTGCCCCCACCTACGAGTTCGTGGGCTACATGACAGGGGCAGAGGCCCGGCAACTGGGCAGGCCCACCGACTTCGGCCTGCTGGTCGATGCCGGGCGGCTGCACAACCTTCCATCCAACCTGACCCGAGAGGGAACCATCCCATGAGAACCGCACTGGTCTACTTCGTCGTCCTGCTCGCAGTGGCCGTATGCCTGGCAGTACCTGCAAGCCCAGCACAGGCTTACATCATCGACCTTCTCTGGTGGATTCGCAGATGACGCGGGACGAGAGAAGGGAACTCCTACTCAATCTGCTGGGAACTAGAGTCTCCGGGATGACCTTCGAAGCCCCAAAGCCTAGCGTCGGCGGGGGCTTCGAGGTCGTGCTCAAACTCTCGATCTCACCGACCGAGGTGGCCGCGTTCCTCGAGGCTTTTGGCGAGCATGTGCACGAAAGCGTGGGCTGATGACGCTCCCCCGTAAGAGGGCCAAGCGGAAGGTCCTGCTGGGCTACGGAAAGCCGAAGCGTGCCCTGAACCTTCGCTCGCTTGTGAAGGACCTGGACCGGCTGGCCCGAGAGGCCACCATGATCCGGGCCGGGAGACGCTGCGAGTGGTGCGGGACGCTCAACCGACTCCAGTGGCATCATGTATACTCTCGGCGCATCCAAAGCCTGCGCTGGGATCTCGATAACCTCGTGATTCTCTGCGCGGGGCATCACCTGTACTGGCACCACAACCCGATGGACGCAACCGCGTGGTTCCAGCACTACTGTCCCCCTGACCGGCTCGAGCGGCTCCGACTCAAGCGCATGACCCCGCGCCGCACCGACCTGGCAGGCTTACGCATCCTGCTCCAGAATCAGGTGGGAGAATGAGTGAACTACAGAAGGCCGCCGCCCGTGAGAACGGCAAGATGGGGGGCAGGCCGACCTCAGCCCTGACCGACCTCCGCAAGAAGGCCCGCGAAGACGCCCAGAAGCTACTGGCCTCCATGCAGGTCCGTGCGGTCAACTTCCTGGTCAAGGTCATGCTCGACGAGTCCGTGGACGTGCGAGAGCGGGTCAAGTGCGCCACCGAGCTGCTCGACCGAGGCGAGATGCCGAAGAAATCCGCCGCCTATCACGGGGTCGGTGAGATCGGCGAACTGGACGCTATCTTCGCTGCTCCCAAGCTGTTTAGCGTTAGCAAGTTCGGGGCAGAAACTATTGATGAAACCAGAGTCGCAAGCTGAGATCCTGGAGCCCGACATGGACCCCCGCCACAAGCCGGGGGCCGGGTTCGATACGAACAGCTGGGCGCAAGAGCGGTTCCACTGGTCGCAGGCCCCCGAGCTGCTGTACTCCGGGCACCGTGGCTCGAGCAAGTCGCGGACGATCTGCGAGAAGGCCGACTGGCTCTGCCGCACCATCCCCGGAGCCCGCATCGTGCTCAGTCGCAAGAAGCGCGAGCACATGGGCAAGACCACGCTGGTGACCCTGCTCACCGAGACGATCACGCCGGCTCACAAGCAGTGGGGCTGGAACCCATCGGCTGACGGTGGCTCGACCCTCTACTACCCCAACGGGTCCGAGATCCTGTGTGCAGGGCTGGACAACCCGGGAAGGATGCTCAGTGGCGAGTTCATGGCAAACTTTACGGACCAAGCGGAGGAACTGGACGAGGAAGAGTTCGTCGCAATCGGCGGAAGTCTACGCCAACGGACCGACCGCTTGGGTAACCGCATCCCCTTCCAGCAACTCGGGCTGGCTTGCAACCCTGGCGGGACAGGTCATTTCCTCTACAGACGCTTCCGACCCGACCGCTGTGCCCACGGCTCCAGCTACGTCCAGCGAAGCGAGAAGGAAACCCGACTGCTCAACGGGAAGGCATTCCCCGCCGGGAGAGTCCTGCGAGAGTGTATCGTCGCCGGGCTCGCGGATAACATGGAGAATCTGCCCCCCGCGTACCAACTCTGGCTCGAGAGCCTGACCGGGCGCTATCGGGAGCGGTTCGTCCTGGGCAAGTGGGTGGCGTTCGAGGGCTCCCTGTTCGACCACTTCGACGAGCGGTTCCATGTGATCGACCGGCCCGCGTCATGGGCCGAGTGGGGTGGGTATCCCCCGCCCACCTGGAAGCGGGTCCGGTCGGTCGATTTCGGCTACACGGCCCCCTTCGTCTGGCAGTGGTGGGCGATCTCCCCCGAGAAACGCTGGTATCTCTACCGGGAGATATACCGTTCTCAACGGATGGTCGCGGACCACGCCAAGGTGGGGAAGGCTCAGGAAGCCCGGGAGCTGGCGGCCCTGAACGCTGCCCTCGAGGCTCAGGACAAGGACAAGTGGCCCCGCAGGCCCATGCTCCCCCGGCTGTCGTTCTCCGGCTCCTACGCTGACCACGCAGACGCAGAGGCTCGCGCCCAGCTCGAGAACCTTGGGTTCTCGACCGACCCGGCGGTGAAGGACAGGGAAGCTGGCTACCAGACGCTCTACGAGGCTATGGCCCCGAGGCTCAACCCGGTGACGAACGCGACCACGGCCCGGTGCTACTTCATCCGAGACGCACGGTGCGAGGCCCCCGACCCTCACCTGGTCCACTCCGGCAAGCCGACCTGCACGCACGAGGAGATCCCGCTGCTCCAGTTCCTGCCCGAGCCCACGACTCCGACCCAGCCGGAGAAGGAGGGGAACATCAAGCGGAACGACCACGGTTACGATGCGGCCCGATATGCGCTACACTCCCACCTGATGGGAGGGTCGGGCGATCTCACACTGCTCAAGTGAGGACAGATGAACCTAGCGCAGATGCAGCAGGCCAGCAACGGACTGCGTTCCACTCACCACCCGCGCGCATGGTTCGATGACCCGAACGGAGTCACGAACTGCTTTCACGACTGGTATACCTGGAGCATTGGCAGCGACCCGCTCCCGACCGGAGCCAGTGGCCCCCCATACGCTGGGCTCCGTGATGCGGTCATATCCTTGGATAAGCGGCTAGGCATGGGCTTGTTCCTGGATACCACGGCTGGAGCGAACAAGGTCTGGGAGTATGTCAGGCGATACCAGATCATGCCGGTTCCCGACTCGGCGGTGTCGGATTGGAGCGTCTTTGAAGGGCCGATGTTTTTCTCGATGCGGATGAACCGCTCGAACCCGGCGGGGTCAGACACGGGCGAGAAGTATCAGGGTATCTCGCTTGGGGATCCGTTCCAGATTCCTACCCCGTGGCAGACTGGCTACGCATCGGCCCCCATCCAAGAGGGCCGCATCGGGCTCCACTGGAACTACACGTCCAGCAAGTGGCAGTTGATGCTTCACCACTGGCACGACGATCCGGTGGTTCCCCCTGAACTCATCGACTGCACCATCCAGCCACCGTTCACGGTAGACCAAGACCCGGCCGAGGTCGCCCTGCTATGGGTGCCGCCGCTGCAATTCCCGAGCGAGTTCGGCTCCATTCCCCGGCACTCGCGCATAGTGGCGATGATCAACGGCATCACATGCCTTGACCTGAAAGACCACGACCGCGCAAACAGCATCGGCGCATCTCAGTCTGGCCCCGGCATCTACTTCACGCACGGCAGCAACGCCGGATCGCGCGCCTCCGAGGCCGGGTTCTACACCGGCCGGTTCTGGCAGCCGCTCCCGCTATGACGCCCATCGCCCTGTTCCAGTACATCGTCGGAGCGGGGCTCGCGCTGTATGCGCTGGGAGTCGTGGGCATCATCTTCTGGGTGCTCCTGAACGTGGTGGGCACCGTCATGGAAAGGAAGGCTAGGCAATGAGCGTCATCACGCGCGGCATCGCCAGAGCCTTCGCCCCCCTGACCCGTGGCATGTCGGCGAGCCAGATCCCGATGGGGACGGCGTGGCAGCTTGGCCGCCCGTGGAACCTCACGCCCGAGTACACGGACTTCCCGTGGGCCTACCGTCTGGTGCCAACCGTCCAGTTCTGCGTGGACCTCTACCAGAGCACCATCGCGGCTACCCCCTTGAAGTTCTACGTGGGCGAGGGTGACCGCAAGCGGGAGCTGGAGCGCGCGCCCGGGAACATCGCCGACATGTGGGCGAAGGCCAACACCGAGCAGACCGGCTACGAACTGACCGAGGACCTGGTGGGGTCGCTGGAGATCTTCGGGAACGCCTATCTATTCAAGGACTTTGCGGGCACTCGGAAGGTGCAGCAGTTCTGGATGCTCAATCCCGGCACCTGCAAGCCGGTGCACGGCTCAGGTCGCGCGGTCACGAGCTACGAGGTGCAGGAAGGGGGCCGAGTAGTCAAGGTCCCGCGCGACCAGATCGTGCACTTCAAGCGATACGACCCCGAGATGGGCGCGCTGGGAGTCTCGAGGCTGCAGGCCCTGAGCCTCGCCTACGAGACGCAGCGGGACAGCGCACGGTATCAGCGTCTGTTCTACCAGAAGGGTGCTCAGGCGGCAGGGCACTACTCCACCGAGAACGCGATCAACGACGACGACGTGGAACGCCTCAAGGCCCAGTTCCGCAAGCACTCGCAGGGGCTGGAAAACTCGTGGGACCCGGTGCTGCTCCCGAAGGCGCTCAAGTACGTGCGCGCCGGCCTGACGATGGCCGAGATGCAGTTCATCGAGAGCTACAAGATGACCAGCGCGGAGATGTACAAGATTTTCAAGATCCCCCCGATGCTGGCGGGGCACCTGGAGGGCGGGACCGGGCTTAACTCTGACGTGGCTTCGGTGTCTATGGAGCTGTTCCTCCGCTTCGGCATCATGCCCGCGACGACGCGCATCGCCCAGAAGCTGAACGAGTCGCTTCTTGGGTCGGGGGAGTTCGGCTTCAACGTCTCCTGCGAGTACGACTTCTCGAACGATCCGGTCATGGTCGAGGCTTGGCTCAAGCAGGCCGAGATGTGGAACAAAGCCACGGGGGCACCCCATGTGTCGCGGGCCGAAGCAAGGGACCATCAAGGTCTACCCCCGAGAGGGGACGAGGAAGGGCTGGACGATATCCTCGTGCCTATGGGCATGCAGTCGGCTGCATTGGCCCGCGAACAGGCCGAGGTGGACCTGGAGAATGCGAAGAATCCGCCTGAACCCCCGCCCTCTGCCCTACCACCGGGTACACCCCCGGCAAACCCGGAGCCGGAACCCCAGAGGGCACGAACCCTCGACCGCGCGATGAACCGGGACGTGCAGAGGGCGAGGGCTTCACGGAGGCTCGCGTCGCATGAGGCCAAGGTCGCCACGTTCGCCCGGCGGCACTTCCTCGCCCAGACCAAGCGGGTGAAGAAGGCCATCCGGGCACAGTCTAGGGCCTACGAGCTGAACGAGATCCTGGCCCAGCTGGACGACCCGGCCGCCATCAAGAAGGCCCGGAGACTGATTCGGGGCATTGTGTCCGACGCTGGAGACGACGCCATCGCCGAACTGGCTCAGGATCTGTCGTTCGCCCTACAGGCTTCGCAGGCACGGGCCTTCATCGACGACAAGGGGGCCAAGCTGGTGCGGGATATTGACGCGACCACGCGCGCGAACCTGCAAGCGGCCCTGTCCGATGCCTTCGCCGATGGGGCCGGGCTGGACAAGACCATTTCCCAACTAGACAAGGCGCTGATGGAAGTGGATGGCGTCATGGGCGACCGCCTGGAGCGTGCGAGCCGGATCGCGCGGACGGAAACCTCTGCCGCTTACAACTTCGGGACGCTGGAGGGCTATCGCCAGTCGGGGGTCGTGGCGTACAAGGAATGGCTGACCTCCGGGGATGAGCACGTCCGGGACAGCCACAAGGAACTGGGGGCCATGCCGCCCATCCCGCTGGATGCCGAGTGGGTGGCACCTGAACCCAGCGGTGCCCGGCTCATGTTCCCCGGTGACCCCAACTGCGGGGACGCGGGCGAAGTGGTAAACTGCCGCTGCACAATGATTCCTGTCGTCTCACCGATGGAGCGGGACATTCCCGAGCCCATCGTCAAACGGTTGCAGCCTGGTGTGAACGGTTCCACCCCTGGGAAACGGATCTCCCTTGAAGCCTGGCTCCGCAACGGTACGCCCTCGCGCTGAGTCGGTGCGGTTCCTGCCGACCCACTTCTGCGACACCTGCAAGCGAGCGTACATCCACAACGCAGACGGCAAGGTGGCCTGCCCCAAGTGCGGCAAGCCCCCCGTGGCCCGTGGCGTTCCCGTGGTCGCTGAGTTCAAGCGACGGCGAGGGGGTGCCCATTGACCAGTCCATCGCTTCTAGCCCGGCAGGATGCTGCCCGGGACCGACAGGTTGGCACGGGCTTCTGGCTCGAGCCCGAGCACGAGCGGAGCCTCCGGGCAAGGTACCTGCCGCAGATCCAGAGCCTATCGGGCCGGAAGGTCCAGCCGGACGACTTCATCGTCCGTGGGATGATGGTCGCCAACACCCAGCGGGATTTCTACTACTCCCGCTTCTCCCGTGAGAGCCTGGTCGAAGCCTCAGAGCTGCTGGTCGGCTCCCCGGTCATGTACGGGCACAACTACGAAACCCAGCCAGTGGGGCGGATCTTCTCGGCCAAGGTAACGCGGGTGGAGAACCCCGACCTGGCGGCAAGGGACCAGCACTGGCTCGAAGCCCTCTACTACGTGCCGAGGGATGCCGAGGGCGAGGCGCACGTCCGCCGGGTGGACTTAGGGATCTTCCGCGAAGTCTCCTTCGGCTGGCGCTGCATGGGGCAGGACTGCTCCATCTGCGGGGACTCGATCTACCGATGCCCCCACATCCCCGGGGAAATCTACGAGGAACGGGGATTCTGTGAGTACGAGTTCTCAGGACTGACGGCCGCGCTCGAGGTGTCGCACGTATTCCGGGGCGGTCAGAAAGGTACCAGCACGTTCGAGCCCGAGGATGCTGGCCGTACCGCTGCGTCTGCCCCGGAACTCTCTGCCGCGCTCATGCGCGCATTCGTCCCCGGCACCGATGACGTGGACCCTGCCCTTCTGGCGATGGCCAAGCGGCACAACGGGGCAGTGATGACCCGTCACCTGGCGGGCTCCCAGACGCTCGAGGCCTGGCTGGCTTCGGCCGAGGGCGAGCGGGCCGTGGGCATGGGGGCTCTTTTCTTCGGGGCAGTCGGTGAGCGGCAGAACACGCAGGCGATTCAGGTGCGGTCGGATCGGTTCTCCAGCCGCTACGCAGCCGCGAAGTGGGTCCGTGAGCACGACTTCCGGGCCGACCGGATGAAGGAATCGAATGGGCTGCTGACGTTCGAGCAGGCCCCCGAGAAGCGATTCGAGCCGAGGGGATGGCGGAACATCCGGCTGGATACAGGAATCGAGGCTCGC
>Ga0180082_1000074_pt1 | contig 15069 bp, 10 predicted proteins | sample EasRiv660_16_10D_FD_121780 | JGI IMG/M metagenome (GOLD analysis project Ga0180082, IMG submission 121780) | Soil microbial communities from meander-bound floodplain in the East River, Colorado, USA - East River metaG ERMLT660_16_10D | ecosystem: Environmental > Terrestrial > Soil > Floodplain ...
CGGCGCGTGTCACAAGACCTAGATCGAGAAGCGGTGGCCGTTGGTAAAGGCCGCGGGCATCAAGCCGGAATGATCAAGGCGGACATCACGCGGGACGCGGCGAAGCTCGAGTCGATGTGGAACGAAATCAAGCTCCACCTCGAAGACCGCAGGCGCTCGCTCGCCGCGGAGATCAGGAACTATCCCACGCCGATTCCACGGTGCGACGCGCAGTTCAACCATCTCTACGAGCAGCAGGCGAGGCTCGCCCGCGAGCTGGATCGAATCGGCGCGCTCACCGGGAAAAACCCGGAGCGCGGCGACACCATCGAATTGATCCGGCGATTCGTCGCCTCGGCGCCCTACACGGACGATCCCGCCGAACGGCAACTCCGATGCCGATTCGAGACGGAACTCTCCGCCGTCGAAAAATAGGGCTGCGCGCGAAGCATGGTCGGCGAGACATGAAAAAAATGCACAGCCGGGAGCTGGGCCTGGTCCTGGCGCGGCAGCTCCTCGGCGTGGAGGACCTGCACTACGGGCTCTGGGACGCGGACCTCGAGTTGAAGCTCGGCAACCTCGCTGCCGCCCAGCAGCGCTACAACGACATGCTGATCGCGCAACTGCCTGCGCCCGAACGCGAGGTCCGTGTCCTCGACGTCGGCTGCGGCACGGGGCAGCTGCTGCGCCAGCTGATCGACCGCGGCTATAGCGCGGACGGCGTCATCCCGGCCAAGGACCTTGGCGACGCAGCGCGCCGGAAACTGTCGGATCACTCAGGCTATCGATCCCGGATTTTCGAATGCGGCTTCGAGGATTTTCCGGTCGAGCACTGCCGGTGCCACTACGATGTCGCGTTGTTCAGCGAAAGCTTCCAGTACATTTCGCCGTCGGTTTCCCTGCCGATCCTCCAGGCGATCCTGAAGCCGAAAGGGCTGCTGCTCATTTCCGATTTTTTCAAGAGCGATGCGTCCGAGAGCGCGTCCCTCGATCCCGGCTTCGGCGGCGGCCATCCGTTGAAGGATTTTTACGCTTCGATGAAGCTGACGCCGTTCGTCCTCGTCAAGGACGAAGACATCACGCGTCGCGTAAGTCCCAACATGGAGCTGGTGAACGATCTGCTGATGAACAGGATAAAGCCGGCCACGCTCACGATCGGGCGTTACATCGAGGGCCGCTATCCGCTGCTTGCGCGGCTGGCGATCAGGCTGCTGCGCAAGAAGCTGGACCGGGTGAATTACAAGTATTTTTCCGGCCACCGCAGCAAGGAAGTCTTCGAGCGCTATAAGACTTACCGGCTGCTGCTGTATCGCCTCCCTTAGGCCGGTCCGCGCGCGACTCAGGCGGCGTTGCGCCGCCTGAACATCCCGTAGCCTTCCATGTTCATGACCGCTTCGTCCTTCTGGTTGAAGACTTCCCAGCGGTGCAGCACGGTTCCGCGATCGGGTTTGCTCGTGGATGGTTTCGCTTCGAGAACGCTCATGCGCAGGCGGAGGGTGTCGCCGGGGCGTACCGGCTTCAGCCAGCGGACCTGGTTCACGCCGGGAGAGCCCAGGCTCGCCGCATCGAGCAGGTAGGCGTCGCAGATCATGCGCATGGCGAGGCTCACCGTGTGCCAGCCGCTCGCGATCAGCCCGCCGTAGATCGAGCGCTTCGCGGCTTCCTCGTCCGCGTGGAAGGGCTGCGGATCGTAGCGTCGGCCGAACTCGAGGACGTCCTCGCGCGTGAGAGTAGGGCCGGGCCGCTCGATCGCCATGCCGACGTGAAAATCCTCGAAGTAGTATTTGAATTGTTTCGCGCTCACGCGGTCGCCTCCGCTTTATGACGTTTCGGGTCGGGTGCGCTCGAACCGCAGGATCGCCTGTTTGATCGGCTCGGGCCAAGGGGCTGTTTTCTTCGTTTTGATGTCGGCGTTGACGTAGACGAGCTCGCCGCTGGTGATGTGCTCGGTGCCGCGCCAGATGCCGAACACCAGCCGCATCGAGGAGCGGCCGATGCGGCCGACCCGGCATCCGACATCGATCAACTGGTCGTAGGTCGCCGAGCCGTGGTATTCGGCGCCCGCCTTTACCGCGTAGATGTCCGAGCCGAATTTATCGACGAGGTCCTCGGGGTAGCGCAAGCCGATCGCGCGCCAGTACTCGGCGACGGCGACGTCGAAGTAGAGGAAGTAGTGCCCGTTGAAAACCACGTCCTGCCGGTCTACTTCCGCCCAGCGCACCCGAAGGCTGTGGATGAAGGTGAAATCTTCTTTCCTCAAGGCACGCCTCCCGGTCCGTGCGCCGTTATTCCCCTGGTTCCGGCGGGGTATCCTTTGTCCTGGAGAAGCGAGCATATCAAATGGACGAGATCGTATTGCGATCGATGCTGAAGTGGCCGGACGTGCCGGCGGTGTACGGCTGGCTTTCGCTGGATCGTCGCGGAAGCTGGATGATCAAGAACGTCGCGGGGGGCTTCGAGCGCATCGCCAATGCCGCGGTCAGGGATTTCATCGGCCGGAATTACGCGGCCGACGCCGAAGGCCGCTGGTATTTCCAGAACGGCCCGCAGCGGGTGTTTGCCGCGCTCGATTACACACCGTGGGTATACAGGCTCGACGACGCGGGGCAGGGGTTTCTCGCGCACACCGGCGCCGTGCCGCGCGCGCTCGAGACGGTATTTCTCGACGACGCGGGCGCGCTGCTTCTCGAGACGGAGATCGGCATCGGCGTGCTCCTCGATCGCGATCTTTCCGCCGTTCTCGATCGCCTCGCCGATGGTCGCGGCCGGGCGCTCGAGCGGCTCCTGGAGGACGTCGCGCAAGGCGCGGTAGCGCGCGCGATGCTGCAGGGCAAGAGCGTGCGGGTCGCTCGCGTTCGCGGCGCGGACGTTCCCCGCCGATTCGGATTCGTGCAACGGCCCGCTCCACGGGCGGGCGAGCCGGAGTGCTGAACGACGCCGGATGTAACGAGGTGTAAAAGGTCAACACCGGCCCTGGCTTGGAGTTAGACTTTCCTCACCTTGGTTCTCCGTGAACAGGAGGCTCCAATGAAACGACCGATTGCGATTCTGCTTGGACTGGCCCTGATGGCAAGCGCAGGGGCCGTCTTCGCGCGCGGCGGCGGGGGCAATGGCGGAGGGCGAGGGGGACACGCGGGAGTGAGCAGACACTCGGGAGTGAGCGGACACGTGGGAATCAGCGGGCACGTGGGACACCTGGGTGGTCGGCCTGTCGTGGGCGTGCGTCATGGCCCTGTGTTTGTCGGCCGTCCTCACCACGGCCATCGCCACGTAGGGTTCGGCGGCGCGGTCGTGATCGGTGTGCCGTTCTTTTATCCCTACTATCCCTACTATCCTTACTATCCTCCGATGTATGCTCCGCCGCCGGCCTATACGGAACCGCCGGCCTATATCGAGCAGGGCGGGGGCGTGTATTACTACTGCCCGGATCTCCGCGACTACTACCCCAACGTCCCCAGCTGTCCGTCGCAGTGGGTGCCGGTCCCTTCGGCCCCAAGCGAAACCCCGCGCTAAAGCCCTTTCCGGCTAGTCTGCAGTCAGCACGGCCTTTCCTTGAACCCTTGCGGTTCGTCATGCCGTTGAGCGCGCCGGCGGCGCGATCGAGCGGGTAGCTCGCGCTCACCAGCGGTTGCCTCGGTTACAAGGGTCGGGCTACCATGCGCTCGAGGGGATGGCCATGGCCGACAACGTGACATCGCGCGAGCCGCAGTACGTGGGCTTCTGGAAGCGCCTGCTTGCATTTTTCATCGACTCGCTCGTGATCCTCGCGGTCATCATTCCGCTGCTCCTGGCGGTCTACGGCAGCCAGTATTTCGCCCGCACCGAGCCGGGCTTCGTCGGCGTCTGGGACGTCCTCATCCAGGTCGTGCTGCCGATGATCGCGGTGATCGTCTTCTGGCGCTACCGCGGCGCCACTCCCGGAAAGATGCTGCTCTCCGCGAAGATCGTCGACGCCAAGACTCTCGGACCGCCTTCCACCGGCCAGTTGATCGGGCGCTATTTCGCGTACATCGTTTCCTCGATCTTCATGCTCGGTTTCCTCTGGATCGCCTTCGACAAGCGCAAGCAGGGCTGGCACGACAGGCTTGCCGGGACCGCGGTGATCCACGACGAGGACGACAACTGAGTCCCGTTCGCTCGCGATCGGAGCGGACGCAAGAAAAGGGGGAGACATGAGCTGGGGATTCTGGATCGTCGTCGGCATCGTCGCCGCGGCCGTGGTGTGGCTGATCTCGATTTACAACGGACTGGTTGCGCAGCGCAACCGCTTCAAGAACGCCTTTGCGCAGATCGACGTCCAGCTGAAGCGCCGCTACGACCTGATCCCGAATCTGGTGGAAACGGCCAAGGGCTACATCAAGCACGAGCGCGAGACGCTCGAGGCGGTGATCGCAGCGAGGAACGGCGCGCAGAGCGCCAACCGGCGCGCCGCCGCCAATCCGGCGGACGCCGAGGCGATGAAGCACATGGCGGCAGCGGAGGCGGGCCTGTCCGGAGCGCTCGGCCGGTTCTTCGCGCTTTCCGAGGCCTACCCCGACCTCAAGGCCAACCAGACGATGATGCAGCTCTCCGAGGAGCTTACCAGCACCGAGAACAAGATTTCGTTCGCTCGCCAGGCCTATAACGACGCGGTCATGAGCTACAACACCGCGATCGAGAGCTTCCCGGACAACTTCGTCGCCGGCTTCGGCGGGTTCAAGGAAGCGACCTTGCTCGAGTCCACGGAGTTGCCCGAGGAGCGCAAGCCCGTCAAGGTGTCCTTCAGCTAGCGAGCGCCCCCGTCCCCCCGGAAGGGGAAAGCCCGGGGAGGGGATCGCCCAAGCATGAATTTCTTCGAGCAGCAGCATCACGCGCGGCGCCACACCGCTCTCATGCTGCTGCTGTTCGTGCTCGCCGTCGCCGCGATCGTCGCGGTGCTCGACCTGGTCGGGGTCGCCGTCTATATCTGGATCTTCGATCCGCCGCTCCTCTACGGGAGCAATCTGCTCGAGGCGATTCCCCGCCACGTCTACGGCTGGTCCACCGCGGTAATCCTCGGCGTGATCGCCTGGGGAACGGGACTGCGGCTCTATCAGCTCTCAGGCGGCGGCGTGGCGGTCGCCGACATGATCGGCGCGCGCCACATGAAGCGTGACACCGGCGAGCTGTCGGAACGTCGGCTGCTCAACGTCGTCGAGGAAATGGCGCTCGCGTCCGGCATCGCCGTGCCGCTGGTGTTCGTCCTGGACGGCGAGCGCACGATCAACGCCTTCGCGGCCGGCTACTCCCCCCACGAGGCGGTGATCATCGTGACGCGCGGAGCGCTGGAGAGCCTCAACCGCGACGAGCTCCAGGGCGTCGTCGCGCACGAGTTCAGCCACATCCTGAACGGCGACATGCGGCTCAACGTCACCCTGATAGGGGTGATCGCGGGAATCGTGCTGTTCGGCTCGCTGGGCGCATTTCTGATGGGCGGCGGCCGCAGGGACAGGAGCGTCGACTACCGTGGAGCCGATTTCGACTTCCGCCTGTTTCTGCTCGGCATAGTGCTGTGGATAATCGGCTCGATCGGCGTGTTCGCCGGCCGATTGATCAAGGCGGTGATTGCGCGCCAGCGCGAGTTCCTCGCCGACGCCTCCGCGGTGCAGTTCACCCGCAATCCGGACGGCATCGGCAACGCGCTCTTCAAGATCGGCCGGCGCGGCAGCGTCATCGTGGAACGCCACGCCGAGGAGCTCTCGCACATGTGCATCGGCGCGCCGGTCAACGATTATTTCGAATTCGCCTGGCTCAGCACGCATCCGCCGATCGATGAGCGCATCGAGCGGATACTGGGACCGGGCGCGAAGCGGCGGCTGCACGAACGCATGGAGCGCCAAGAGGCCGCGGCCCTGGCGGCGCGGGGAAGCCCGGTCGTGAGCGAGCTCATGAGTCCGCTCTATGCGCCGCGCACCGCGCCTGCCGGGCAGCCGGGCGCAGCGGGATTCGCCCGCTCGATGGTCGAAAGCATCGGCAATCCGTCCTCCGCCCACGTCGATTACGCGCGGGGGTTGCTCGATGCCATTCCCGTGGAGGTCCGCACCGCGGTTGGAAGCGAAGACGGCGCGCAAGCGGCGCTCTTCGCGCTCTTGCTGGGCGAGGGCGAGTTGCGCAAGGCGCAGCTCGTCTTGATCGGGGAGGGGTCCGGCGCGGAGGTCGCCGAGCAAAGCGCGCGCTTTGCCGACGCGCTGAAACCGCTCGGGCTGCGCGTGCGCCTGCCCGTGCTCGAATTGGTGATCCCGACCCTGAAGCGGCTGCCTGAACCCGAGCGCGAGAGGCTGCTCGACAAGATCAAGGCGGTGATCGAGGCCGACCGCAAGGTCACGCTCGGCGAATTCGTGCTGCTGACGCTGTGCCGAAGCCACATCCCGGGGGAAAAAAAACGATCGTCGACCGTAAAACACCGGAGCATCCAGGCGGTCGTCGCCGAGGCAGGGGTGGTCCTCTCGCTGCTCGCTCACGCGGGCAAAGCCGGGATGGCCGCGTTCGACAAGGGATTGGCCGCCCTCGGCGTAGCGGGCGGAGTGCTGCGCGCGCCCTCCGAGCTGAACATCGCGGAGGTGGAGAGCGCCCTCCACGAGCTGAAGCTGCTCGCGCCGCTGAAGAAGCCGCTGTTCATCAAGGCCTGCGTCGCGACGGCGATGGCCGATGATAAACTCACGCTTGCGGAAGGGGAGCTGCTGCGCGCGATCTGCGCGGCGCTCGATTCGCCCGTGCCGCCGATTCTGGAGACAACCGAGGCTACCGCGTGATCGAACCGTTTTCCCGTTTGCCGCGTTCTTGTGCGAGCCATAGACCATGGCTGCATTGAGCGAAAAAATCGCCTGGGTGACGGGCGGCGGCAGCGGAATCGGCCAGGCTGCCGCGGTCGAGGTCGCGAAAGGCGGCGCTACTGTGATCGTCTCGGGACGCAGGGCCGAGGCGCTCGCCGAAACCGTAACCCTGATCAGGCGGGCCAACGGCAAAGCGGAAGCGCAGGCCGTCGATGTGACCGACCGGGAAGCGGTCGAGCGCGCAGCCAAAGCGGTCCTCGCGCGTCACGGCCGCGTCGACATCCTGGTCAACTGCGCCGGCGTGAATATCCCGAAGCGTTTCTTCAAGGACCTCGCGGCGGCCGACTGGGACCGCGTGGTCGAGATCAATCTCAACGGCGCGCTCTACTGCACGCTCGCGGTGCTGGCTTCGATGCGCGAGCGCCGCGACGGCATCGTCATCAACATCGGGTCTTGGTTCGCGCGCTATCAAGGCTACGTGGGCGGAGCGGCGTACAACGCGAGCAAGCAGGCGCTGACTGCGATAACCCATCAGCTCAATCTCGAGGAAGGCCTGCACGGGATCCGCGGCTGCGTCATCCATCCGGGGGAGACGGTGACCCCGATGCAGCGCGCGCGGCCGAAACCGCCTTCGCCCGAGGACCAGGCGCGCATGCTGAAGATGGAGGATCTGGGGCGGGTGGTGCGCTTCGTCGCCGAATCGCCCGCGCACGTGTGCCTGAACGAGATCGTGATCACCCCGACCTGGAACCGCCTGATTTTGGGCGGCGGCGAGATGCTGCTCGCGCCGAAGACCGAGTAATCGTCAAGTCCCAAGTGCTCGCGGCCAGGGTTTGCAGCCAGGCCGCAGCGCCGGATCGGCGGAGAGCTTGCGGTGGAAACCCGCGTGCAGCGGGTGCCGCGGCTCGACGAGCACGAGGCGAAGGCCGCACCCGGCTTCGGCACGAAAATTCTCTGACACCGCGGTCGCCGTGTCGAACGGTAGAGCGTCGGTCTATGGCACTTTAGTGCCATAGACCGGGGTTGTCTTGCCTGCTAGAGTGCGGGTCCTTCGAGGGAAAAAAAGCTGCCTAGGGACCGATGAAGCAGGCGGTTTAAACAAAAACAACGCGCCAGGAGCGGGTGCCAGGGATTGCCGTCACTGTGTAGTTTTCCACGTAATGATCGACGCGGTGAACAATGAAGCCACTGCCACTTCGGAATTCGATTCGCGTTGCTATGATCTGCCCGGGCGCCGCATTGGCTCTGGCGGTCGCCGCAGCAGCGCCGTCGGCCCGATCCGCGCCAAAATGCCCTCAGCTGGCGAAGATCGTTAACGGTCAGCCGATTCGCCAGGGGCAGAGCCCCTCGAGGGCAGCCTACGCGTCGGGCGAGAAGAAAGTTCTCGTTTCGGTCGAGATGGCGTTGACGCCGCTCGAATTCGAAACGGCGGGCGGGCTCGAGATGCGCGTGCCGGCCAATGTGATGAGCAGCGCCTACGATTGCGACGACCGGGGTCGGGTCCGATCGGCCACGTTCCATTTGCTCTGGGTCGAGGGGAAGCTCGTCGCTCCCGCCGAGGGGTCGGGGGACAGGGAAAACTGGGGAGCCTCGGTTTTTGTCTACGCCCGCTTCGCGGATCCGTCGAAGGCGCTTCCGCCGGAGCAAAGAAAACCCCATATCGAGCGCGAAAAGCAGCGGTACGGTCCACCCGAGCCGATGCCGCAGTTCGGTTTCATCGCGTACGCTCGAAGCGGCGTAACGCGGCCCGAAAACACCTGGGATGCGTTCGTGCTGGACAAGGGACATGGCGCGGCGGGAATGGATATCACCTACCTGTGCGAGGTCGGCGCGTCGGAATTATCAAACGGCCGGCTCAAGCCAACTGGTCGGTCTTGTCGCAGCTATGACATCGGCCCCCGCAACGGTTTTGGAACGACCGTCGATATACAAAGGAAGCTCCTGACGGATGCGGGAAAGATTACCGAGCAGCTTATTCGGATCCTGAATTCGTACGCGGTGAAGGAGTAAAGAATGGCGCTGATCCTGAATGCCGAAGAGATAACGAAGATCACGAACGCGATGGCGGGCGTCGCCACCGGCAGCCACAACTATGCGCCCATGTACAAGGCCGTCGATGAAGTGCTGAGGAACCGGCTCAAGACCGATCCGACGCTGTCCGCGGCCGACCAGGAAAATGCGCATTACGTGCAGAACTTCGTCGTGTCCGCGGCCGGGATCAACGCCGACATGGGCGCCGAATCCACTCAGGCGCGCGTCTATACCATCCGGCAGTCGCAACTGCGGCTCGACACGCCCTTCACGGCCAGCGAAGTTCAGAATTCCTCCGACGCCATCGCGATCAATTTCTTCAACACGCTGAAGAACCCGGACTCCCAGACCGGAAAAGTTGCCTGGCAGCTGCAAGGGATCGACGTCGTTGCGCAGGCGGATGCGACCGCGGCAATTCGAGTTCTCTATGACGGCAGGGTCGACCCGAGCGACACGGCGATTTCCACTACCGCGGGCTGGGTAGGTAGTCTGGGTTTCGCATTTCTCGGATCGCCCGAACAGGCTGCATTGACCTTGCTCTCCACCGGGCAAAGCGGTACTGCCGCCGACACGGTGGATGACTGGAAGAACGTCCTGTTTGCGTACGATTCCTGGAATCGGGCGCTCTTCGCCGCCACGAAAGTCGGAATGGTCGCTTATTTCAACGCTATCGCTTCCGCAAACACGGAAATAGCCAACGCCAATGAAGCGATGCAGCGGTTCGTCACGCCGACGAGGAGCCTGTTGGACAAGCTCGACAGCGTCGGCCTGAGCATATTCGACGCAGGCGCCGTCGGCATGGCGAGTCTTACGGACGCGGACACCGCCTTCGAGCTGGTCGGCACCTATGGCGAGGCGGCTTTCCTCGACTTCCTGCGCAATGCCTATTACGGCGATGCCAACTTCGACACCACCGGATCGGTGTCCTTCCTGACGCTTCAGCCGGAGGGCAATTTCGCCGAGCATGCGCGGGCTTTTTCGCAGGCCGCGGGCGTGGACGGGCAGCACCTCGACATGGCGTTCATGGATGCGGGTGCGATCGGCGCTGCTGCGCTCAGCTCGGATGGTTACGGTTACCGGAACGCGCTGATGGCGTTGACGCCGCTGGTCATCACCAACCCCGGGAGCCTGCCGAATTTCAACGCGGAAAGGCTCGCTCTGCTCGATCCCTCGACCGGGGAAGGCGCGCTGAGCGAATCGTGGATCGGCGATCGCGCGGGCTTGCTCCAAGCCGTGATGTCGTCGATCGAGCAGGGCAATCCCGAGATCGCGCGCGTCCCGAGCGGGGGCGACATCAGCACGGAATATCACTACTTTTCCGGCGGCAGCGAGAAGATCTTGTTTGCCGATCCCGCCGATCGCCTGCCCGCGGGACAGCAGCGCACGCGGGTAATAGGGTTTGCCGACGACGCCGGCCGCAGCATCGAAGGCTCCGACAACTTGCTGGGCGACCGCCTTTACGGCGGAGCGGGCGTGGACACGCTGAGCGGCGGGGCCGGAGCCGACTATATCGAAGGTGGCATGGGAGGGGACGATGTCTCCGGGGGAGACGACGCGGACGAGCTGTACGGCTACGCCGGCAGCGACACCATCCAGGGCGGCGCGGGCGATGACCTGTTGGTCGGCGGCAGGAACGATGACTGGCTCGAAGGCGGCGAGGATTTCGACACCTACCAATACGCTGCGGGAGACGGCAACGACACGATCCTCGACACCGACGGCGAGATCATTTTCGATGGCGATGTGCTGACCGGCGGCAAGAGACAAGCCGGTGAAGAGCTGTACGTCAGCCGCGACGGAAAATACACCTACTCCTGGGACGGCGGCGACCTCGTCATCAACGGTGGGGCGATCACCGTCAGCGGTTTCCAGAACCAAGACCTGGACATCTACCTGGATGAAGAGGACGACGACAAGCCCGGCGCCCCTCCCCCCTTCAACCCCAACAACGCCCAGCAGAGGCGCATCGACCCGCTCGTGCTGGATCTGAACCACGATGGGGCGATCAACGCCGTCAGCTCCCAGGATTCGACGGTTTTTTTCGACTTCAACGGCGACGGCATCTCGGAACGCTCCGGATGGATCGCACCGCAGGACGGGCTGCTCGCGCTGGACGCGAACGGCAACGGCGTGGTGGACGGCCTGAGCGAGCTGTTCGGCTCGGCGCAGCTCGACGGGTTTACCGACCTCAGGCAGACGCTGGACGGCAACGGCGACAATGGGATCGACGCGCTGGACGCCGATTTCGACAAGCTGCGCGTCTGGCAGGACGCCGACCAGGACGGCATTTCCCAGGCCTCGGAGCTTCACACCCTGCAGGAACTCGGCATCACGCGCATCGGCCTGGACTCCTCCCCCGCGCATATCGTGAACGCGGGCAACATCATTACCGCCACCGCGAGCTTCGTGCAGGACGGCCAGAACCGCCTCGTCGCCGACATCGAGCTGGCCGTGAACTTTGCGCTGACGGACTCCAATCCAAACAGGGCGTTGGACCTCGATCCCCAGCTCGACCCCGACGTTTTCGCCCTGCCCTGGCTGCGCGGGTACGGACAAGTACGAAATCTCGAATTCGCCTACCAGCAGGACCCGTCCCTCAAGCAGTTCGCCCGGGACCTGCTCGCTCTCGGGCGCGACGCGGTCGCGGCAAACTTCGACAAGCTGATGGCGAAATGGTCCGGCCTCGACGAGGCGCTGGCGGTGCGCAATATCAGCCGCACGAGCTACACCGTTGTTGACAAGGTCTGGATGCTCGAGAGTTTTACCGGGCAGGCACAATTCAAGCCGTTCATCGAGGCGAGCAACTTCAGCGGACAGACCGGCACTTCGATGGTCTGGAACAACAACTATGTCGACGCCTCGTACAACAGCTTCTCGTGGCGCATGGAGCTCGCGTTCCTGATCCAGGGCTTCGCCAAAGACTGGATACGTGGGGCGTACTACTCGATCGCTCAAGACCGATTCGTGGTCACGGACGCAGCACGGCTGCACGAGTCGCTGGTGTCGGGCCTCGGGAGCATTTCCACTGAACAGGATGCCGCATTTGCCGCAGCGGTGCTGGCGCGATTGAAGGCGGACGGGGTTGAGTTGGATACGGCTTCGCTGAAGGCCAGCCTGGCCGGCAGCGCTTACGCCGCCCTGTACGGACAGGCCCTCGATTTTGCGGGCAGCGACGTGTGGTACGGGGGCTCGCGCAACGGCGCCATGTCGGCGTTACAGGGGCAAGGGGGCCTGTTTTTCGTCGGCTCTTCCGGAGCGGATTCCATCCAAGGTAACAGCGGGAACGATTTGCTGTTAGGCGCCGAAGGGAACGATTACCTGGGCGGCGGGGCCGGCAACGACACGCTGGACGGCGGCACGGGGAACGATTATCTGGCGGGCGGGGCGGGCAACGACGTTTATCTGTTCGGCCGGGGCTCGGGACAAGACCAGATCAATGATTCCGACTCCACAGCCGGCAACAGCGACACGTTGCGCTTCGCTGCGGACATCGCCTCCGGCGATGTAACGGTCACCCGCGATCAGTACCACCTTTACCTGGGCATCAACGGCACCTCCGACCGCGTCACGCTCGCGAACTGGTTCTACGGCGATGCGTACAAGGTGGAGCGAATCGAGTTCGCTGATGGGACGGCATGGGCGGGATCGGCGGCGGTAGAAGACAGGATCGCCATACCGGCGGCGACGGAGAACAGCGACGCCCTGTTCGGCACCTCCCGGAACGACGCGATCAGCGGGCTCGACGGGAACGATCAGATCCATGGCGAAGACGGCAACGACACACTGGACGGCGGCGCGGGCTTCGACTATCTCATGGGCGGTGCGGGAAACGACGTTCTGAGCGGCGGCGCGGACGGCGATCGGCTCTACGGGGAGGCGGGCAGCGACACGCTGGACGGCGGCGCGGGCAATGACACGCTGGACGGCGGCGCGGGCAACGATGTTTACCTGTTCGGCCGCGGTTCGGGGCAGGACACGATCAGCGACTACGATCCCACGGCGGGCAACACCGATACGCTGCGCTTTGCGGCCGATATCGATCCGGCCGACGTAGCCGTCACCCGGGATTACTTGAACTTGTATCTGACGATAGCCGGAACCGCGGACCGGCTCACCCTGCAGAACTGGTTCAACGGGAGCGCGTACAAGATCGAGCGGGTGGAGTTCGCCGACGGCACCGTCTGGGGTGACGCGGAGCTTATGGCGAGAATTCCGGGCGCCACCGAAGCGGCCGATATCCTGGTCGGCACCGCGGGCAACGATGTGCTGGACGGCCTGAGCGGCGACGACCAGCTTTACGGAGAGGCGGGCGACGACGCGCTGACCGGCGGCGCCGGGAACGATCAGCTCTACGGCCGGGCCGGCAACGATACGCTGGGCGGCGGCGCGGGCAACGACTATCTGAGCGGTGACGACGGCAACGACGTCCTGGACGGCGGCGCGGGCAACGACCAGCTGGCCGGCGGCGCCGGGAACGACGTCCTGGCCGGCGGCGCGGGAGACGACTACCTCGACGGCGGCGTCGGCGACGACGTCTACCTTTTCGCCCGCGGGGACGGACGGGACAGGATTTCCAGTTGGGATTGGACGAGCGGCAAACGCGACGTCATTCGATTCGCGCCCGATATCGCGCAAGCGGACATTGCCGTGCAACGAACCGGCGACGACCTCTTGCTTTCGATATCGGGGACCGAGGACCGGTTGACGATATCGAACTACTTTAACAACGAGGGAGCCAACGGATACGGCGTCGAGGAGATCCAGTTTGCAGACGGCAGCGCGTGGGCTTTCGGCGCGGTCAAGGAGAGGACGCAGCTCATCATCACTGCCGGCGGCGATGCGCTGTACGGGTTCAACACGGCCGATACGATCGACGGGTTGGGGGGCAACGATTACATCGATGGCCGGGGCGGGGACGATGCGCTCGTCGGCGGCGCCGGAGACGACCAGATCTATGGAGGGTCAGGGAACGACGCGCTCGATGGAGGGACGGGCAACGACTATATGGACGGCGGCGCGGGCAGCGACACGCTGGACGGCGGCGCGGGCAACGATTATCTGAGCGGCAATGCGGGCAACGACATTTATCTGTTCGGTCGCGGCTCGGGCCAGGACACGATCACCGATTACGATCCTGCCGCGGGCAACACGGACACCGTGCGCTTCGGCGCAGACGTTGCGCCGAGCAACGTGACGGTCACGCGCGACCTCTACAACCTGTATCTCAGCATCAACGGCACTTCGGACCGGCTCACGCTGCAGAGCTGGTTCAACGCCGATGCGTACAAAGTCGAGCGCGTGGAGTTCGCCGACGGGACGGTATGGAGCGCGGCGGACCTGGTAGCGCGAATCCCAGGCGCCACCGAAAGCGCCGACGTGCTGGTCGGCACCACCGGCAACGACGTGCTGAACGGCCTGGGCGGAAACGATCAACTCTACGGAGACGCGGGCGACGACACATCGGACGGCGGCGCGGGCGCGGACTTCCTCGATGGCGGCGCCGGCAACGATGCGTTGAGCGGTGGGGCGGATACGGATCAGCTCTATGGCCAGGCCGGCAACGACACGCTGGACGGCGGCCCGGGGAACGATTCCCTGGTTGGAGGCGTGGGGAACGACGTCTATCTGTTCGGCCGGGGATCGGGCCAAGACCAGATCAACGATTGGGACTTCACGGCAGGCAACAGCGACACGTTGCGCCTCGCGGCGGACGTCGCCCCAGGCGACGTGACGATCACTCGCGACCTGTATCACCTTTACCTGAGCATCAACGGCACTTCCGATCGCGTCACGCTGCAGAACTGGTTCTCCGGCGACATGTACAAGGTCGAGCGCGTGGAGTTTGCCGACGGCACGGTGTGGGATGCGCCGGCGTTGACGGCGAAGGCTTCCACGGCGAGCGAAGGCGCCGACGTCCTCGTCGGCGCACAGGGCGACGACGTCCTCGATGGTCTCGGCGGCAACGATCAGCTCTACGGCCAGGCCGGCAACGACGCGCTGGACGGTGGCACCGGTGCGGACTATCTGGACGGCGGCGCAGGCAACGACAGCCTGCTCGGCGGAGCCGATAACGACCAGCTCTACGGCGGCGCCGGCAACGACACGCTGGACGGCGGCGCGGGCAACGACTATCTGAGTGGCGACGCGGGCAACGACGTCTATCTCTTTGGCCGCAGCTCGGGCCAGGACACGATCACCGACTACGACCCTGCCGCGGGCAACATGGACACGGTGCGCTTCGGCGCAGACGTTGCGCCGGGCAACGTCA
>Ga0180082_1000076_pt1 | contig 14823 bp, 12 predicted proteins | sample EasRiv660_16_10D_FD_121780 | JGI IMG/M metagenome (GOLD analysis project Ga0180082, IMG submission 121780) | Soil microbial communities from meander-bound floodplain in the East River, Colorado, USA - East River metaG ERMLT660_16_10D | ecosystem: Environmental > Terrestrial > Soil > Floodplain ...
CCCGTTCCTCCTGGAGCGTCCTGAATAGATCGAGATAGAACATTTCCCAAGGCCAAGTCCTGAGTGCTGGGTCCTGAGTCGAAGTTGGCAGCCGTCAGTTGGCAGCAACTGCAAACTGTTAACTGCCCACTGTCAAGCTTCCCTGCAAACTGCACACTGTCCACTGCAAACTGTCCTAAAGATCCTTTAGGACCTTGAGCCCCGCAACACCCAGGGCGAACTGGTAGAGGATCTGTGTCCAGTCCTTGAGGGATTTGGTGAAGCGCCATTTCTCGAGGTCTTCCGGCACGATGATCGCGTCGCCGGGCGTGAGGCGTTCGCCGGTCACGCCGCCACCGAAAAAGGAGTCCGCCTGCCGCTGGCTGACCACCGAACCGTCGGCGCGGACCACGTAGATCGAGCCGGTGTCGGCGTCCTTGGTCGGACCTCCCGCGCGTGAGAGATAATCCGACACGCGCTGCTCCGAACGGTAGATGAAGGCATTCTGGTTATAGACCGCGCCGATCACGCTGACCGTCGAGGGCCGCGACGGAACGAGGAAGCGGTCGCCATCTTCCAGCGCCAGGTCGGGCACGTCTTTCATCTGCGGCTGCTCGATCGGCAGCTCGAGCACGATCCGGCCGGTTGCCCGCGCCTGCCGCAGGCGCGTGATGAGCTGCTTCTGGCCCTCGGCGCGCAAGCGCGCGCCTTCCACGTCCTCCCTTTCCAGGGCGCCTGCGGCAGCCGATGCCAGGGTGCGCTGGATTTCCTTCTCGAGGAAATCAATCGCCTCGTCCAGCCGCTTCTGCTGGAATTCACGCGTGGAATCGCGTGTAAACTCCGACCCGAACAGGTAGGCGTTGGTCGTGAAGCCGCCAATCCGCCCCACAAGCTGCCGCAGCGTTTCCCCCGGCAGGATCTGGTAGATGCCCGGCGACAGAAACTCCCCTTCCAGCCGTACATACTTGGTCTGTTTCGAAATCGGCACCTGGATGTCGGCCTTGGAGAAGATCGTCACGACGTCGCCCGGCCGCAGCGGCACATTGTTCGACTGGTCGCCTTCGATGATGGCGCGGCCGAGATTGAAGGTGATCAGCAGGGTGGTGAGATCAGATTGGTCCAGGCGCTCGATCACCGCGTAATCCCAGTTGATCTCGTCATAGGTGCGCCTGATGTCCACCCGCAGGCGTTGCTGCCCCGCGACCAGCACCTCCGGCGTGCGGTTCTGGCGCTGCCAGTAGTCGGGAACGATCAGGGCGTCCCTGTCGGGAATGATATCGCGCACGCGCAGGCCTTCGCGCCACGCGTAACGCCCGGGGCTGGCCACCGCGCCACGCAGCGTGACCGCGTTCTCGAACCTGGGCGACAGCGCGTACACCCGCACCAGGTCTCCGTCCTTGAGCTCTCGTCCGAGTCCCGCGCTGTCGAGCGCGAATTCGTCCATTTTGCGGATCTTGCGGGCTTCGATGCGCTCAACCGTGACGCGGCGGCCCTCGGCGGTCGTCGCAAGGCCGCCAGACAGCTGGATCAACTCGTTGAGCGTTGCCCGGCCCTTCAGCTCGTAGATCGCGGGCTCGTTGACGCTGCCGTGGATCGCGGCCAGCTCTCCGACTGGCGGAATGTAGATCACGTCGCCCGGAAGCAACTGAACGTCCTTCGACTTGTCACCCTTCAGGAGCAGGTCATAGAGGTCAAATTCAGTGACCGTCTTGTCGCCGCGCTTCAACTGGACACGGCGCATCGAGCCCCTGGGCGAGGGGCCACCGGAAGCGAACAGCGCATTTACGAGCGTAGAGAGCGAACTGACGGTATAGCTCCCCGGACGCTTGGCCTGGCCGACGACGAAAACCTGGATCGAGCGGAGCTGACCGAGCGTGACGTTCAACTGGAAGTTGCGGAAGATGCGGCCGATCGCGTTGCGCAGGTAGCCGCTCAGATCCTGGTAGCGGATGCCGGCGACGTTGACGTTGCCCACCCGTGGAATGTTGATCATGCCGTTCCGATCCACGACCGCCCGGTAATCAATGTCCACCTGGCCCCAAGCTCGGATCAGTATCTCGTCGCCCGGCCCGACCACGTAGTCCGGCGTGACGGGGATGTTGTCCACCGGCGCGAAGGTCGTAGGCACCCCCTCGAACAGGTTGAATCCGAAGAGAGGCAGATACCGTCCGACCGATTGGGCCACGAATTCCTGGAATTCGTTGCGCTGGAACTCGGTGGGAGCTTGCGGCTGTGGCGCAAGGCCGGGCTGCGTCGTGACGGCAGGCTTCTGGGGTACTGCCGGCGGGGTCGCGACGGCATCCGGTGGCGCCACGCCGGGTTTCAGCGGTGTTGGCGGCGTCTGGGGTAACACCACGGCCGGAGACTGGGGCTGCATGGGAACGAACTGCGGCCCGGTTTGACGTACGGAAGGCGCCGGCGAGCGTATCGTCGGCACGCCCGTCGTCGGCGCACCCATCGTCGGGGTGGTGATCGTGGTGCCACCGCTGGTGGCCGGATCGGGCGACGTCATGCTGCCTGGCTGCTGCGGGCATGGCGGGCCGCCGGGGACCGGCAGGCAGGGGGCGCCGGACAGGTCTTGCGCGATTGCTGGCGCGCCCTGCAGCAGCAGGACCAGCAATGCCGCAGGAAGCGTGATTCGTGAATCCCGATTCATAGTCGACAGTTGGCAGCCGTCAGTTGGCAGCGATTGCAAACGGCCCACTGCAAACTGCCCACTGCAAACTCCGTAAGGTCGTAGGTCGTGAGTCGATTTATCCATAGGCATCAAGCGCTACCGTTCACTGATTTCATTGGATTCTTGCCAGCCTAACCGGCCACTACGTTCTTTGCCAGGCGGGGGTAGTGGTGCCGCTGCAATTAGCTTATCAAGAATCCGGAATAAGGGGCGGAAGTTATTGGAAATTGTCTAAAAACCCCCATGGAACCACAGATGAACACAGATACACACAGATAGTGAAACCCAATATCCTGATTAGATTGCCGTTCTTCCATTGTGAGACACACTCTATCTGGCTTCGGCGCCGAGCACAGCGAATCCCTCGCGGCGCGCGGCAGCTGAGAGCCGCGCATCGAGAGAGACAATCTCAAGGGCAGCGGGCTCGCGATCGGCGGCAATCACCGCGGACGCGAGTTGCACGGCATCGGCGCCGCGCAAAGGATGCACGCGCAAGAGGCGCACCGCCGTGTCGCGCAATACTTGCGATGGCTGCACTTCATGCCAGGCTGCACCCAGACTCTTGAGCCGGACGATGGCCGCGGACACCATCTCGGCCGTCATGGCGCCCTCGCGTTCCAGCCGCGCCAATGCAGAAACGCACTCGATTTCACTGCCCCACCAGGTGACGACGCCGGGATCGGAGCGATAGATCTCCCGCATGCGTGACGACCAGGCTTCGTCCACGCAGAGCGGCACCAGGGCGCTGCTGTCCCAGTATTTCACCGGCCGCTTTCGCGCTCCTCCAGGAGCACCGCGACCGCGCTTGCGCCCTTCCCGGGACGCGGCGCCGGCTCCGACACAATGCGCTCGACCAGCCCGCCCTTCCCCAGGCGCAGTACGCCAGCGCGCTCGAGCCTGCGCAGCCGCCCCTCGACCTCGGCCGGACGGACAGAGCCCACGGGCTCCAGCCGCGCAACCGGCCGGTCTCGGTCCGTGATCAGGATCGTTTCCCCGCGACGGACGCGCTCCAGCAGCTCGCTTAAGCGGTTCTTGGTTTCCGAAATGGACGCTTTTTTCATCTGGCTATTATAGCTATTCAAGTATAGCCTATCAAGCTATTCCGGTGAGGAGTGAAGTGCTGTGCTGAGTTGGCTAACCACCGCCAACTTCTCCTCCCTCACACCTGCCCCTCTCTCAAGTGGAGAGGAGTGGTTCGAGTCTCCCTTCTCCACTTGGGAGAAGGGAGGGGATGAGGGGAACTAGAGGGGTGGTGAGCCACGCTTCAGCAGGTCACGCATTCTCGCGTCACGCAGGATCACGTCACGTTCTATCACGTCACGCTGTTCCAGGCTGAAAGCGCGCGAGAAAATCTTGATAGGCGCCGCGAAGCCCATCGTCGAGCGAGATGCGGGGCGACCAGCCCATGGCCTTCATCCGCCTGATGTCGAGGAGCTTGCGCGGAGTGCCGTCGGGTTTGGTCGAATCCCATTGAATGTCGCCCTTAAATCCGACGACCTTACGCACGTGCTCCGCCAGCTCGCGGATGGTGTAGTCCTCGCCCCAGCCGATGTTGATGAGCGGCGGCTGCGGCGACTTCGGATCGTTGGCCACGAGCTTGTCGAAGGCGGCGTCCGGCAATTCCATGAGTGCGACACAGGCCTCGGCCATGTCGTCGCTATGCAGCATCTCCCGCCGCGGCTTGCCCGTGCCCCACAGGGTGACTGATTTCGCCCCGCTTGCCTTGGCCTCGTGGAACTTGCGGATGAACGCCGGCAGAACGTGCGAGTGTTGTGGATCGTAATTGTCTCCCGGGCCGTAGAGGTTATTCGGCATGGCGGCCAGGTAGCGCGTGCCGTACTGCCGGTTGTAGGCCCAGCACATCTCGACGCCCGCAATCTTGGCAATGGCATAGGGGCGGTTGGTGAATTCGAGCGGGCCGGTCAACAGATATTCCTCCTTGATCGGCTGCGGGCACTCGCGCGGATAGATGCAGACCGAACCGAGGAACATGAGCCGCTTCACGCCCGCCCGGCGTGATTCCTCGATCACGTTGTTCTGGATGGCGAGATTGAGGTGGACAAAATCCGCCGGCAGCTCGAAGTTCGCCATGATCCCGCCGACTTTTGCCGCAGCCAGATAGACGTGTTCCGGGCGCTCGCGCTCGAAGAACGCTCTTACCGCCGCGCGGTCCGTTAGCTCCAGTTCCGCGTGCGTTCGCAACGCCAAGTTTCGATAGCCCCGCGCGGTGAGTGCGCGAGTGATGGCCGATCCGGCGAGCCCCCGGTGACCCGCAACGTAGATTTTGGATTCAAGGTTCATTCGTTGCGGTCGAAGACTTTGTGACCGTGACGCTTGACGAGTTCGTCGCGCTCGGCGAGCTTGAAATCCTCTTGCGCCATTTCTGCGACCAGTTGCTGGAAATTCACTTTGGGCTTCCAGCCGAGCTTCTTGCGGGCCTTCGAGGCATCTCCCAGGAGGGCATCTACCTCCGTGGGACGAAAATAGCGCGGGTCCACCGCGACGATGACACTGCCTTTTTTCAGTGCTGAGTGCTGAGTGCCGGGTGCCGAGTCCAGGATGCCGACTTCCTTGCCGCCCCTGCCTTGCCAGCGGAGTTTCATGCCGAGTTCAGCTGCCGCAGTATCCACGAACTCGCGCACGCTGTGCTGCTCGCCGGTGGCGATCACGAAATCCTCGGGCTTCGGCAGTTGAAGCATCCGCCACTGCGCCTCGACGAAGTCACGCGCGTGGCCCCAGTCGCGCTTGGCGTTGAGATTGCCGAGATACAGGCAATCCTGCAGTCCCAGCTTGATGCGCGCCATTGCGCGAGTGATCTTGCGCGTGACGAATGTTTCTCCCCGCACCGGCGACTCGTGATTGAACAGGATGCCGTTGCAGGCGAACATGCCGTAGGCCTCGCGGTAATTCACCGTGATCCAGTAGGCGTAGAGCTTGGCCACGCCATACGGCGAGCGCGGATAGAACGGGGTAGTCTCCTTCTGCGGGGTTTCCACCGCCTTGCCGTAGAGCTCGGACGTGGACGCCTGGTAGAAGCGGGTCTTCTTCTCCATCCCCAGGATGCGGATCGCCTCCAGCAGGCGCAACGCGCCCAGTGCGTCAGAATCCGCGGTGTACTCGGGCTCCTCGAACGACACCGCGACGTGGCTCTGCGCCGCCAGGTTGTAGATCTCGTCGGGCTGGACCTGCTGGACAATGCGGGTGAGGCTGCTCGAATCCGTCATGTCCCCGTAATGGAGGACCAAGCGGCGGCCCTTTTCGTGCGGATCCTGATAGAGGTGGTCAATCCGGTCGGTGTTGAACAGCGAAGTGCGCCGCTTGATGCCGTGCACCGTGTAGCCCTTGTCCAGCAGGAATTCGGCAAGGTAGGCGCCGTCCTGGCCGGTGATGCCGGTAATCAGTGCGATCTTATTCACTCGCCGCGAACGTATGGATGGGACTCCGAACATTATACCGGCACACGCTTTTGCACCTCGGCGTTTGCCTGCAGATGCACCGGAACGCCCGATGCAAATCTACGTGGGCGGTACGAATCAGCCGATTGCGTCGCCGCGGGAGAGCTTGCCGGCGATGGTGTCTATCAGGCGGCGGGAAATGCTGATCGGAGGCGGCAGCTTCGGGAGCTGGTCAGGCTCGAACCAATGCGCTTCCTCGATCTCCACGCCATCGGGGCGAATCTCACCGCCGGCGTATTCCGCGGTGAACGCGATCATCAGCGAGTGGGGAAACGGCCAAGGCTGGCTGCCGAAGTAGCGGATGTTCTTCACTTCCACCCCGACTTCCTCGCGCGTTTCCCGAGCCACAGTGTCCTCCAGCATTTCGCCCGGCTCGACGAAGCCGGCGAGCGCGGAATAACGGCCCTGCGGGAAAGTGGGCTTGCGCGCGAGCAACAGCTTTCTGCCGTGCGTCACCAGGATCATGATCGCCGGTGAAACGGGCGGGTAGCTGGTGAAGCCGCAACTCGGGCATGCGCGCGAGCGCTCGTCCTTGCGCGGCTCCGTCGGCGTGCCGCAGCGGCTGCAGTACTGATGGTTGCGGTCCCATTCGAGGAGCTGGTACGCCCTGCCCGACAGCGCCGCGAGCGTCGTCTCCACCAATCCAAACAGATCGCGCAGCCCAAGCGGCGCCCAGCCCTGCGGCAACGGCTGCGATTCGGAAATTTCGACCGCATAGCAATGCCTGCCTTCGTAGAGCCCGAGATACTGTCTGCGTTCCGGAATAAGCCCGTGCTCGACGAGGTCCACGCAAAATGGCATGGCCGGCTGCTCAGCGCCGTTCAGCACCAGAATCTCGGCCTTGCGGAACGCGAACCACATTGCGGGTTCTGTCAGCCGTTCCGGGGGGGTGACGAGCGGGATGTATTCAGGCATCGTCACGCCTTCTCAAGCTTGCTCCACAGGCACTGGCCGTTGCTCGCCTTGTCGATGTCGGCCAGTTGCGCATGATGGGCCGCAAGTTCGTCCTTCGTAGCGCGGACGACAATCAGATCGAGCTTGCCGCGCGCGGCCTCGGCAGCGGCCGCCGCCGCGGGAGTGGTCTCCACTTCCATCACCAGGCTCTCCTGGCCGCGCGTCATGGCGAGATAGACCTCGGCGAGAAGCCGTGCGTCGAGCAGCGCGCCATGCAGGGTGCGGGCGGAGTTGTCTATCTGGTAGCGCTCGCACAGCGCATCGAGGCTGTTTCGCTTGCCCGGGTGCAGGTCCTTCGCCATGCGCAGCGTGTCCACCACTCCCAGGCAATGCTCGGTGACCGGCTTCAGGTCGGCCAGATCGAGTTCGCGGTTGAGGAAGGCAACATCGAAGGCGGAGTTGTGGATGATCAGCTCGGCGCCGCCCACGTAGTCGAGGAGCTCGGCGGCGACGTCGCGAAACCTGGGCTTGTCGCTCAGGAACTCGGTGGTCAGTCCGTGGACCTCGAGCGCTCCCGCCTCGCTCTCGCGCTCGGGATTGAAGTAGCGGTGGAAGTTGTTGCCCGTAAAGCGGCGGTTGACGAGCTCGACGCCGGCGATTTCTATGACGCGGTGGCCCAGCTCGGGCTCTAATCCCGTTGTCTCCGTATCGAGAACTATCTGTCTCATTCTGGATTCATCGCGTCACGACTCACCATGTCACGCTTTCCAAGACCGTGTCCTGATTATAAACTGCATCCATGCCTGCCAGCTCTCATTGGAGCGATGCTTCCGACTGGTTCGCCACACCGCTCGGACGCTACCTGCTCGAGCGCGAACAGGCGTATTTCGACAAGGCGGTGGCTGACGTCTTCGGCTACAACGCGTTCCAGCTGGGACTGACCGGCATCGACCTGCTGCGCGCAAGCCGCATCCCGCTGCGCTGCCGGGTGGACCTGAATGGCGCGGCCGGATTGAGGGCGGACTTCCGCGACCTTCCCATCGCGAGCAACAGCGCCGACCTGGTGGTGCTGCCGCACGTGCTCGAGTTCAGCGAGAATCCTCACCAGATCCTGCGCGAAGTGGCGCGGGTGCTGCTGCCCGAGGCGCAGGTCGCGATCGCCTGCTTCAATCCGTGGAGCCTGTGGGGCTTCCGGCGCACCTTCGGCCGCAAGAGGCGCTATCCCTGGAACGGGCGTTTCATCAACCTGCCGCGACTGAAGGACTGGTGCGCACTGCTGAGCCTGGAGATCACCGCCGGCCAGATGAGTTGCTACGTGCCGCCGTGCTCGACCGAAAAATGGCTGAAACGCTTCGCATTCATGGACGCCGCCGGTGACCGCTGGTGGCCGGTCGCGGGCAGCGTCTATTTCCTGCAGGCCGTGAAGCGGGTCCGCGGCATGCGGCTCATCCTGCCCCGTTGGAGCGACCGCCTGGCGCCGAACAAGGCCCTCTCGCCGGCGCCCAAGAAGGTGCGACAACCCGAGGATGCGGTTGTCGCACGCAATGGTATGACGCATGAGCCGTGACATCGTGGAGATCTATACCGACGGCGCGTGCAAGGGCAATCCCGGCGTCGGCGGCTGGGGTGTGCTGCTCATGCATGACGGGAAGACTCGCGAGATCCACGGCGGAGAGGCGCTCACCACCAACAACCGGATGGAGTTGACCGCCGTAATCCGCGCGCTGGAAGCGCTCAAGCGCCGCACCCGGGTGCGGCTGCATACCGACTCGCAGTATGTGCAGCTCGGCATCAGCAAATGGATCCGCGACTGGAAGAAACGCGGCTGGCGCACCGCCGACAGGAAGCCGGTCAAGAACATGGATTTGTGGCACCGGCTCGATGAGCTGGCGGGCGGGCACGAGGTCGAATGGATCTGGGTGCGCGGCCACGTAGGAAACGCCGGCAACGAGCGGGCTGATGAGCTGGCGAATCTCGGCGTTGCTGAGATTGCTGAATAAGCGTGACTGACCAGTCTCTCCTTATCAGTCACGAGTCCAATATGAATACATACGAAGTCGTTGCGTTACGCGCATTTGCGGATAACTACGTGTGGACGATACGCGACGCGAAATGCGCGGCGGTGGTGGACCCGGGTGACGCGCGGCCGGTGCTGGACTACCTTCAGGCGCAGAAGCTCGAGCTCGTCGCGATCCTCAACACCCATCATCATGCCGACCACGTCGGCGGCAACGCCGGGCTGCTGGGCCGCTGGAAGGCGCCGGTTTACGGCCCGCACGATGAGCGCATCGGCGAGGTCACGCAGAGGCTGAAGGACGGGGCGCGTTTCACCCTGCCGCACTTCGGCATCGAGTTCGAGGTGCTGGAAATACCGGGGCATACGCGCAGCCATATCGCGTTCTACGGCGGCGGCATGCTGTTCTGCGGCGACACGCTCTTTGCCGTGGGATGCGGGCGGTTGTTCGAGGGCACGCCGCGGCAGATGCACGACTCGCTATCGCGCCTGATGCGGCTGCCGGACGGCACCCGCGTCTATTGCGGCCACGAATACACCCTGTCCAACATCCGCTTCGCGAAAGCCGCCGACCCCGGTAACGCGGCGCTGCAGGAGCTGGAGGAAAAGGCGAGGAAGCAGCGCGAGCAGAACCTGCCGACCCTGCCCTCCACCATCGGGCAGGAGAAAGCGACCAACCCGTTCGTGCGCTTGGGCGAGCCCGCCGTGATCGCCTCGGCCAACCGTTACGCCGGTAAAGCGTTAAATGATCCTGTGAGCGTGCTGGCGGCGATACGGGATTGGAAGAATTCGTTCTGACGGGCGTGAATCGTCGCTGGTGACCAGTGTTCGGCACCTACGATCTTATGAAAGTACTTTCGGTTTAGGTCAAAATACAATGATTTTTAACATTATTTTCATTGACGAACCGGCGGGTCTTGGCTACTATCCCCCGTTCGTATGAAAAGTGCGACTGGTGACTCGTGACTATTGAACGGTCGTTCCCCCTCACCCTACCCTCTCCCCCGCAAGCGAGGGGGAGGGAGAGTATTTTTCCGGTCAGCCGTCACTGGTCACTGCTCACCTGCGCAGCCGCAGCCCTGGTGGCCGCCTGCGCGCAGATGCCGTCGGACAACCTGGCTGAGCCGGCCAAGGCCGAGCCCGCCGTCGTGCCGATCGCTGCCCTGAAGGAGCAGCCCCCCGTGCCCCCGGCGGAGACCCCAGCCCAGACTCCCCCGCCGGCTGCGGCAGCGGCGGCGCCTCCTCCCCCGCCGCCCAACATCTGGGACCGCATCCGTGCCGGCTTCCGCCTGCCCAACTTGGACGGCGCGCTGGTGCAGAGGCAGGAGCAATGGTATTCGGCAAACCCGGACTACGTCGTGCGCATGATGGAGCGGAGCAGCCACTTTCTCTACCACGTGGTGGAAGAGGTCGAGCGCCGGAAAATGCCGACCGAGATCGCGCTGCTGCCGATGATCGAGAGCGCCTACAACCCGCAGGCCTATTCCCGCTCGCACGCATCGGGCATGTGGCAGTTCATCCCCTCGACCGGCAAGATCTACGGGCTGCGGCAGAACTTCTGGTACGACGGGCGGCGCGACGTGCTGGCCGCCACCGGCGCCGCGCTCGACTATCTCGAGAAACTCCACAACCAGTTCGGCGACTGGAACCTCGCGCTCGCCGCCTACAACTGGGGCGAGGGCGCGGTGAGCCGGGCGGTCGCCAGGAACCAGGCGAGGGGTTTGCCGACCGACTACGAGAGCCTGGCGATGCCGCTGGAGACGCGCACCTACGTGCCGAAGCTGCAGGCGGTGAAGAACATAATCGCGAACCCGGGGCGGTACGGCATCGCGCTCGCCAACATCCCCAACCAGCCCTACTTCGCAACCGTCACCACGCGCCGCCACATTGACGTCCAGCTCGCCGCGAGCCTCGCGGAAATGTCGCTGGAAGAATTCCGCTTCCTCAACCCGGCGCACAACAAGCCGGTCATCAAGGCTGACGGCTCGGAGACCATCGTGCTGCCGATCGAGAAGGTCGCGGTCTTCCAGAATAATCTCGAAACCCACAGCCGGCCGCTGGTATCGTGGCAGGCCTACACCATGAAGCGCAGCGACCAGCCGGAGAAAATCGCGTCAAAGCACGGCATGACGCTCGTCCAGCTGAAAGAGGCCAACAACATTAACGGCAACAAGAAGATCGTCGCCGGGCAGACGCTGCTGGTGCCGCTGCGCGACAATGCCGATCCGCACCTGCCCGATCTGCCGGCGCCAAAGCTTGCCACCGCCCGCGGCAAGCCGAGAAAGGCGAAGTGCTACCAGGTGAGCAACAGCGGCGCCAAGAAGCAGGTAGCGTGCGCGGGGGCGCCGACGAAGAAGAAGTCCGTAGCCGCCGCCACCACCCCGCCCACCAAGCAGCGTCCGAGCAATTCTTCCGGCGTTTCCGTTCGCGCCTTGACGGGTGGCTAGGCACGCCGGCTTTTGACGGCGTCACGGGTGTTGCGTCACTGGTGAAACGTGACTGATGACCCGTCACAAGGTTTACATCAGCAATGACGCTGTACCAATGACGCCCATTCAGTGACGTCCTATCAGTGACGTCCTATCAGTGACGTCCTATCAGTGACGCCCTATCAGTCACCCCTTTCCCCCTGCCGGGCCAGCAGCATAGAGATGGCAATGCGCCGAGTGCGTGCGACTGAAGTCTGACTTACCGGGATACTCCTGCCGGCAGGGGGCAAATACATCCGGACAGCGCGGATGGAAATGGCACCCCGCCGGCGGGCTGACCGGCGACGGCAGCTCGCCTTGCAGCCGGATGATTTCCCGCTTCGTCGCCGCTTCCATCACCGGCACCGCAGACAGCAGCGCGCGCGTATAGGGGTGCTTCGGGCTGGACAGCACTTCTGCCACGCCGCCGCGCTCGACGATGCGCCCGAGGTACATCACCGCCACCTCGTGCGCGAGGAACTCGATCACCGAGATGTTGTGGGTGATGAAGAGGTAGGCGAGCCCCTTCTTGCGCTGCAGTTCCTTCAGCAGGTTCAGAATCTGCGCCTGCACCGAGACGTCGAGCGCGCTGGTCGGCTCGTCGCACACGATGAGCCGGGGCTCGACCGAAAGCGCGCGCGCGATCGCGATGCGCTGCCGCTGGCCGCCGGAGAATTCGTGCGGGTAGCGGAACTTGACCTCCGGCCCGAGCCCGACTTCGCCCAGCAGCGCGTCGATGCGCGCCTGGCGCTCCTCGCGTCCGGCGCCGATGCCAAGCGCCACCATGCCCTCCTCCAGCGTCTCCATGACCCTCATGCGCGGATTGAGCGACGAATAGGGATCCTGGAAGATGATCTGCACGTCCTTGCGGCGTGGACGCAGTTCGGCGCGCCTGAGCTGCGCCAGGTCCACGCCGTCGAACAGCACCTCGCCGGCGGTGGGCTCGACCAGCCGCAGCAGGCCCTTGCCCACTGTGGTCTTGCCGCAGCCCGATTCGCCCACCAGCCCGAGCGTGCGGCCGGCTCCGATATCGAGAGTGACTCCATCGACGGCTTTGACGCGCGCCACCACACGCTTGAACAGACCCTTGTGGACGGGAAAATGGACCTTGAGATCTCTCACTTCAAGAATTGACGGGTGATGGGTGATGAATGATGGGTCCTCCGCTGCTTTTGCCTTCTGCTTTTTGCCTTCCGCTTTCTCCCCATTCCTCATCCGTCCGCCCTCGTCCCTCTTCACGCCAGGCGCATACAGGTGGCAGCGGGCAATCTGCCCGTTACCCACGTCATGGAAGCCCGGCGTGGACGTGCGGCAAAGGTCCCACGCCGCATCGCAGCGGTCAGCGAAGCGGCAGCCGGTGAAATCACGCGTGAGCGCAGGCACGGTGCCACGGATCACGGCGAGAGGAGCACCGCGCTTGCTCCCGGCGGGCAGCGAGTCGAAGAGCTTGCGCGAGTAGGGATGCGCAGGCCGCGAGAAGAACGTCGCCCGGGAGGTGGTCTCGACGATCTCCCCGGCGTACATCACGGCCACGCGGTGCGCCATCTCCGCCACGACGCCAAGGTCGTGAGTGATCAGCATCAGCGACATGCGGCGGCTCTTCTGCAGCTCCCGCAGCAGGTCCAGCACCTGTGCCTGGATGGTGACGTCGAGCGCCGTGGTGGGCTCGTCCGCGATCAGGAGCTCCGGGTCGCAGGCGAGCGCCATCGCGATCATGACCCTCTGCTTCATGCCGCCGGAGAGCAGGAACGGGTACTCGTCCTTGCGGCGCGCGGCTTCCGGAATGCGCACCGCCTCCAGCAACTCCAGCACGCGCGCCTCCAGCGCCGCGCCCTGGAGCCCGATGTGGCGCCTGAGCGCCTCCGCGATCTGCTCGCCGGCAGTCATCACGGGATTCAGCGAGAGCGCGGGCTCCTGGAAGATCATGCCAATGCGCCGCCCGCGCACGTCGCGCATTCCCGACTCCGGCAGCTGCAGCAGGTCGCGCCCGTCGAGCTCGACGCTGCCGCCCACGATGCCGCCCGCGTCCGGCAGCAACCGCATGATCGAAAGCGCGGTCATGGACTTGCCGCACCCGGACTCCCCGACCAGCGCGAAAGTCTCGCCGCGCTGGACGTCGAATGAGACCCCGTCCACCGCGCGCACGATGGCGTCGCCCGTGGCAAGCCACGTTCTGAGATCCCGCACGCGCAGGAGGGGGGCGTCTTGGCTCATCGATTATTCACATGCGTGAATCACGGTTTCTGAGCGGCCAGGCGGAAGGGCCGCGCCGCTCGAATGCGCGGGTCAAAAGCGTCGCGCACTGCATCGGCAAAGAGGTTGGCTGCCAGCACCATCACGAACATGAACACGAACGCCGCCGCCAGCGACCACCATACCATCGGGTCTCGCGCCATCTCGAGCCGCGCGTTGTTGATCATGGTGCCGAAGCTGATCGTCGAGGGATCCACGCCGACTCCGACGTAGGACAGCACCGCCTCCGCGAGAACCAGCCCACTGAATTCCAGCACTACCGAGATCAGCACGATATGCGTCACATTGGGAAGGATGTGACGCGCGACGATGCGGAGATGGCTTACGCCCAGAGCATGAGCCGCCTGGACGTATTCGAGCCCCCTCAGCTTCAGCGTCTCTCCACGCAGCAAGCGGCAGAGGCTGGTCCAGGTTGTCACTCCCAGGATGGCGCACAGGCACACCAGCCGGGCGTCGGCGCGCGCCGCCGAGGTCTCGAACAGGGCCGGGTGCGTATCGATATAGACCTGCATCATCAGCACCGCCGCCGCGATCAGCAGCACTCCGGGGATCGAGCTGAGAGTTGTATAGACGTACTGAATCACGTCGTCGATCAAGCCGCCGAAGTAGCCGGCCATGATGCCGAACGCGATGGCAAACGGCAGCATGACCAGGGTGGTCAGGGTGCCGATGACGAGCCCGGTGCGGACGCTTTTCAACGCCTGGTAGAACACGTCCTGGCCGACCTTGTCGGTGCCGAATATGTGGTACTTCGTGCACAAGGCGGCCGCCGCTCCGGCAAAGGCCAGCATCGCCAGCAGGGTCAGGAGGATTGCATGCCACGGCACCTCCATTTCGCCCTGCCAGATCCGGCGCCAGACTTCCGCGATGTTCAGGCCGTGCCGACGCGCGAGTAGCGCGCTGAGCAGTGTCGCGAGCACTATCCATGACAAGGCGCCGCCGGCGACACCCGCCACGCCGCGCCGGGTCAAGTCCGGCGCCCAATCCTCCTGCGGATTTTCGAGATGCGCGCCGCCGTGCCTGAGGCGCGGGTACTCGCGCGCCTGGTGCCCGTCGGCGCGCTCCACGGTCTCCTTGGCATAG
>Ga0180082_1000077_pt1 | contig 14711 bp, 15 predicted proteins | sample EasRiv660_16_10D_FD_121780 | JGI IMG/M metagenome (GOLD analysis project Ga0180082, IMG submission 121780) | Soil microbial communities from meander-bound floodplain in the East River, Colorado, USA - East River metaG ERMLT660_16_10D | ecosystem: Environmental > Terrestrial > Soil > Floodplain ...
CGCGGTCGAGCACTACCAGTGGCTGACCGCGCCGCAGATGATCGACGGGCTCGCGCTCGGGGAAACGACGCCGGGGCCGCTCATCATGGTGGTCGCCTTCGTCGGTTTTGTCGGTGCCTGGACCAAAGCTGCCCTCGGTCCCGAGGCGCTGGCCCTCGCCGGATGCGCCGGCGCGGCGGTGGCGACCTTCTTCACCTTTCTCCCCTCGTTCCTTTTCATCCTCCTCGGCGGTCCGCTGGTGGAATCCACGCACGGCAAGCTGCAGTTCACCGCGCCGCTCACCGGGATCACCGCCGCGGTGGTCGGCGTGATTCTCAACCTGGCATTGTTCTTTGCCTGGCACGTGCTGTGGCCGCAGGCAAGCATCGAGGCACCCTTCGCCGGTCGCTTTGAATGGTTTTCCCTGCTGGTCGGCCTCGCGGCGATCGTTGCGCTGTGGCGCTACAAGAGCGGGATGATTCCGGTGATCCTCGGGTGCGGTGCGTCCGGACTGATCTACCGGCTGATCGCGGGCTGAACGCGGGCGCCGCCGCACCTCACCCCCGGCCCCTCTCCACGAAGTGGAGAGGGGAGACCGGCTAGCCCTTCTGGATCACCCCGCAGGCGACTCGCGCCCCGGCGTTGCCGGTCGGCTGGGTCTTGTAGTCGTCGGGCTGCGCATGCACGATGAGGCCCCTGCCGATGACTCCGGTCGGACCTTCGGTCACGGTGATGACGTCGAGCTGAGTCGAGAGCTTCGCGTTGCCGTAGTCGTCGGCCTTCAACCCGAAGAGGTCTCCGGCGTGGCGGTCCGGCGTCGACGGATGCGCGTGAGGTTTACCCTGCGGGTTGAAGTGCCCGCCGGTACTCATGCCGTCTCCGGAGCTGCAATCGCCCTTGTCGTGGATGTGAAAGCCGTGTTCCTGCCCGGGCTTGAGGCCGCTGATGTTCGCCACGAGTTGGACTTTGTCGCCCTTCTGAGTGAAGGTCGCGGTACCGGCGGTGTTGTTGCCCTTGGTCGGCTGAAGGGTCGCCTTCGCGCTCGGGCCGCCGCCCGTCATCGACTCCATCATCCCGCACCCGGCGAGCATGCCGGTGACTGCCGCTGCCGCAATCGCGAATTTCATTTCTGCCTCCGAGTGGTGCAGTTGGGCCGGGCGCCCATTCTACGCCACTACTTCTACTTCTTGCCCGCCATGGAGGCCGGCTCTCGGATTCCCTTGTTCTTGCGATAGTTGGTTACCGCCTTGTCCTGGTACTTGCCGAGCAACTCAGCGTCCTTCTTCGCCGCATCGTCCGCTTTCGCCTTGGCTTCCGCGGCCTTGGCCGGATCGGCCGGTGCGGCGGGCAGCTTTGCCCACACCGCGCCTGCGGTCGCGGTCATTACGACGGTCATGATCAGGATACGAACATTCATGGCACTTTCCCTCCTCAATGCTGGCCCTGCGGCGCGTCGGGCTGGCCCATCGCCGTCCCGGCCCTGACCTTCCCGGACTTCACGTCGTTGTACCAGTACTCGTGGTGTTCCTTGGCCCAGGCCTCGTCCACGTAGCCGTGGCGCATCGACTCGTAGGCGCCGTCCACCCCGATCGTGCCCATGTAGATGTGGCCGAGCGAGAGCGCCGTCACCGCGCACGCGGAAACCGCGTGGACGACGTTGGCCTCGATCATGACTGCGCGCACCTGGTCGAAGTTGGGAAAGTTCAGGATCAGGCCGCTCGCGCCGACGCTGAGGCTGAGCGCCACCACGCCGATCCAGAACCACACCTTCTCGCCCGCGTTGAAGCGGCCCGAAGCAACGTGCTTCCCGCCGAACATCCCGCCCGCGCTCGCGAACCATCCGAAGTCATAGGCTTTTGGCAAATTGTCCCGGATGAAAATGACGATGAACACCAGCAGGCTGATGACGAACAAAGGTCCGACGAAGTTGTGCAGGTGTTTTGACATCTGCGTGAGCCAGGCGAACAGCGTATAGCCGATGACCGGCAGCAGCACGTATTTCCCGATCAGGATGACGAGCCCCGTGATGCCGAGAATCGCGAAGCTGATTCCCATCACCCAATGCGTGTAGCGCTCGAGCGCCGTGAAGCGCTCGATCAGCCGTCCCGTCGGGCTGGAATGCAGCTTCACCGCCCCTTTCCACCAGTGGAAAGCGCCGATAACGGCCGCGACCAGCGCGATCAGCCAGCCGCCGATCGGCGTGATCCAGGCGTTGCGCAGCTGCCGCCAGGTCTCCCCGTACATCTGGACCAGCACCCCGGTCTCGCGGCCCTTGATCGAGGTGTACTCTTCCTTGCCCGAGCGCACGTCGCGCCAGACCGGAGCGTTGTTCCCCGGCTGAGACTGCGCGCGCTGCTGTTGGGTTTCACCCTGCTGCGCGTGCGAGGTGCCGCCGAAGGGGAGAACAAGGGCAAACGCGAGGGCGAAAAAACGCCCCCACACCGCAATGGGTTTCATGGCTCCTCCTTTTATTCCGCCCGCGTGTATTCGTTCTGTGCGAGGCTGCGGGTCTTGACGGCGCTTTCCCAACTCGTTTTGTCACCCTTGTTCCACTTGGAGCCGGGGTAAGGGCTTACGGCCGGATCGTTCTCCCAGGGCTTGGTGTCGGGCTTGCCCTGGTACTTGCCCTGCTTGTAAACGGTCACCTGATCGCGCTCGCCGCAGGCGCTCAAGCCGACGGCAAACACGACGGCGGCGGCCGCGAGCATCAGCGTGCGGGCTGCCGTCATGACTTCGCTCCCGCCGGAGCCGCCTTGGGCTGGTCGGGCTTGCCGTAGGCGGTACCCCAACCCCACACTTCCGAGCCCTTGCCGCGCTTGAACACCCGCTGGCGATAAATGTCGGCGATAACGTCTCCGTCCCCGCCCAGCAGCGCCTTGGTCGAGCACATCTCGGCGCAAGCGGGCAGCTTGCCTTGCGCCAAACGGTTCGAGCCGTACTTGGTGAACTCCTCCTTCGAGAGGTCCTTCTCAGGCCCGCCCGCACAGAACGTGCACTTGTCCATCTTGCCGCGCAGGCCGAAGGCGCCGGCCTGAGGAAATTGCGGCGCGCCGAACGGACAGGCGTAGAAGCAGTAACCGCAGCCGATGCACAGGTCCTTGTCGTGCAGCACCACGCCCTCGTCGGTGCGGTAGAAGCAGTCCACCGGGCACACCGCCATGCAGGGCGCGTCCGAACAGTGCATGCAGGCGACCGAAATCGACTTCTCGGCGCCCACCACGCCGTCGTTGATGGTCACGACGCGGCGCCGGTTCACTCCCCAGGGAACTTCGTTCTCGTTCTTGCAGGCGGTCACGCAGCCGTTGCACTCGATGCAGCGCTCGGCGTCGCACAGGAATTTCATTCTTGCCATGGTTTTCTCCTCTGTTCGCCTTGTCTTAGGCCCGCTCGATCTGGCAGACGGTGGTCTTGCTTTCCTGCATCATCGTCACGCGGTCGTAGCCGTAGGTCGTAGCGGTGTTGACCGCCTCCCCACGCACGATCGGCGCCGCTCCATCCGGGTAGTAGGGCAGCATGTCCTTGCCCTGCCACCAGCCCGAGAAGTGGAACGGGATGAAGGCGTGGTCGGGCCCGATGCGCTCGGTCACCTGTGCCTTGACCTTCAGCCGCGCGCCGGTCGGAGTCTTGACCCAGACATCCTCGCCGTTCCGGATGCCGCGGTCGGCTGCAGCTTTCGGGTTGATCTCCACGAAATTCTCCTGCATGAGCTCGGCGAGCCATGGATTGGACCGCGTTTCCTCCCCGCCGCCTTCGTACTCGACCAGGCGCCCCGAGGTGAGGATGATCGGGAAGTCCTTGCCGATGTTCTTGTTCTTGTCCTGCACCGACTTGAACAGGGTCGGCAGGCGCCAGAGGACTTTGACGTCGTCGTGGGTCGGATACTTCTCGATCAGGTCCGGCCGCGTGCTGTACAGCGGCTCGCGGTGTTGCGGGACCCCGTCGGGGAAGTTCCACACTACGGCGCGCGCCTTGGCGTTGCCCCACGGATGGCAGCCGTGGTTCTTCATGGCCACGCGGATGATTCCGCTGGAGAGATCGGTAGCCCAGTTCTTGCCCTCGGCTTCCTTCTTTTCCTCGTCGGTCAACTCGTCCCACCAGCCGAGCTTCTTCAGCAGCACGTGGTCGAACTGCGGATGGCCGGTGGTGATGTCCGCGCCCTTGGGGTGCGAGCCGTCCTCGGCGAGCAGATTCACGCCGTCCTTCTCCATGCCGAACAGGGCGCGGAAGTTGCCGCCGCCGTCCATCATGGGCTTGGAGGTGTCGTAGAGGTTGGGTGTGCCCGGGTGCTTCAGGGCGGCGTTCCCGTAGCAAGGCCACGGCAGCCCGAAGTAGTCGCCGGTGAGGTCGTAGCCGGTTTTCGCGTCCTTGCCGCCCTTGGCGCGCAGCGTCTTCACGTCGAAGACGTGCATGTTGCGCATGTGCGCTTGCAGCCGCTCGGGAGACTGGCCGGTGTAGCCGATGGTCCATGCCCCGCGGTTGATCTCGTTCCTGAGCGTGTCCTCCATCGAGGGCTCGTCGTAGCCGCCCTTCGCCTTCACCACGCGCAGGTTCTGCTTGCCGTCCTTCTTGCCGAGGAACTGGTCTTCGAAACCCAGTTTCCTGGCGAGCAGCAGCATGATCGCGTGGTCGGAGCGCGACTCGAACAAGGGATCGATCACTTTTTCGCGCCACTGGAGCGGGCGGTTCGACGCCGTCACTGAGCCCTCGGTTTCGAATTGCGTCGCCGCGGGCAATAGATACACGCCCCGGCCCGCCTTCTCCTGCACGCCTTCGACCGGCATCGCCGACATCGCGGCGGTGGCCGACGGGTAGGGGTCGATGACGACCATCAGGTCGAGCATCTTCATCGCCTTGACCATGTCGAGGCCGCGGGTCTGCGAGTTCGGCGCATGGCCCCAGTAGAACATCGCGCGGATGTTCGAGTCCTGGTCGATGTTCTCGTTCTTCTCCATCACGCCGTCGATCCAGCGCGAAACGGTCATGCCGGGCTTGGCCATCATGCCCGGCGCGAAGCGGTCTTGGAGCCATTTCAGATCCACGTTCCACACCCGGGCCCAATGCGTCCAGGAGCCGGGCACTCCCACCGGGTAATACCCCGGCAGCGTGTCGGGGTTGGGACCGACGTCGGTTGCTCCCTGCACGTTGTCATGGCCGCGGTAGATGTTGCAGCCGCCGCCCGAGCGCCCGACGTTGCCGAGCGCAAGCATCAGAATGTTGCTCGCGCGCACGACGGCGTTCCCGGTGGTGTGTTGCGTCTGACCCATCGCCCAGATGATGAACCCCGGCCGGTTCTCGGCGAGGGTCTTGGCGACGTTGAAGACTTCCGCCTCCGGAACCCCCGTGACGTCGGTCACCTTGTCCGGCGTCCACTTCTTCATCACTTCTTCTTTGACCTGGTCCATCCCGTAGACGCGGGCCTTGATGTAGGGCTTGTCTTCCCAGCCGTTCTTGAAGACGTGGTGAAGAATCCCGAAGATGAACGCAACGTCGCTCCCCGAACGGATGCGCACGAAGGTATCGGCCTTGGCGGCGGTGCGCGTGAAGCGCGGGTCGGCGACGATCACCTTGCAGCCGTTCTCCTTGGCGTGCAGCGTGTGCAACATCGAAACCGGGTGCGCCTCGGCGGCGTTCGAGCCGAGAAAGAGCAGACTCTTCGAGAACTGCTCGTCGTTGTACGAGTTGGTCATCGCGCCGTAACCCCAGGTCTGGGCCGTGCCGGCGACCGTGGTCGAGTGGCAGATGCGCGCCTGGTGGTCGCAGTTGTTGCTGCCCCACAGTGACACCCACTTGCGCAGCAGCATCGACTGCTCGTTGTTGTGCTTGGACGAGCCGACGATGTACGCGGCATCGGGCCCGGATTCCTTGCGGATCGCGAGCATCCTGTCGCCGATTTCGTTGATCGCTGTTTCCCAGGAAATGCGCTGATATTTCCCGTTCACCAGCTTCATCGGGTATTTCAGGCGGTGCGAATGTTCGGTCATGCCGTGCTCGCGCACCGAGGCGCCCTTGGCGCAGTGCGCCCCGAGGTTGAGCGGAGAATCGAACACCGGTTCCTGCCTGACCCACACGCCGTTCTGAACGACCGCGTCGATGGCGCAGCCGACCGAACAGTGCGTGCACACCGAGCGCTTGACCTCGATCTTGCCGGCCTTCTCGTCGGCGGCCTCGGCCTTGCCGATCATGCTGAACGGCAGCTGCGAAGCGAACGCGCCCGCTCCGGCGGCGACGCCCGAGCGCTTGAGGAACGTTCGGCGGTCTATCGTCTTCGCCAGCATCCCGGAGAGGCTGCGCGACAGACGGCTGGAAGAAAATTGAGCGGGGGCTCCAGCGGATTTCCTGGTCAACATCATGGTCACGCCTCCTCGGGTCAGACTTTTGCGGTGTTGTAGTAGCTGCGGACGTGCGCGGTTTCCTGATATCCCTTGCCGCGCCGTTTGTCGTTGCTTGCGTCTGCCTGGGGCTCCCCTGGGGTAAGCGCCCGGCCGGCGATCGCGGCTGCCGTTGCGGCGCCGCCGACGCCCGCTGCGATGAGGAAGTTCCTGCGGCTGAGTTTTGATCTTGTGTGGTTCTTCATATGGGGTCCCCTTCCTATCGTCAACATCTGAAATATGCAGCTTATTGCATGGGCAACATTAAAACACTTTAAGGGCCTCGGTTTCAACCATTAGAAAGGACTCGGCGAAATGGGCAACGTGTTTGTAAAAATTGGCCTTTTCGCTTTTCGATATTGCAGCGCAAAAACCTGGGAAAGACCGGGCGATGTACCGGTCGAAAAACCCCTGCTGTTTTTGCAGTGCAGCATCCTCGGAGCCCAATGAAATCAAGTGCCGCATGACGTCGAGCAAGGCGGCGAAGTGGTCTTCGGGCTCGTTGATGCCTTCCGACCGGGCGAGCCCCAACCCGAGCAGCTCGCCTCGCAGCCGGGCGAGGATCTTCTCGCGGCCGGTCTGGGCGAGGTAATAGCTCGCGTAGGGAGTGACCTCGGCCTTCCCGGTGCCGACGAGGACCTCGTCGTACTCGATGCGGGCCGCTTCGGCCTCCATCACCCTCGCCGCGGCGGCGAGCTTCTTCCACGCGTCCGCGAGAGCGGACTGCTCTGCGCCGCTTGCGATCTCGTCGGCCCCGCCTAGGGTCGCGAGCAGCGCGGCATCCGGGCCGGAATAGAAAAGCCGCGCGAGCAGCGCGTAATACCCGGCGCGTGCCTTGTCCTCGGGCACTTCCGGCGGCTGGAACTTGAGCGGCGTGACGGTCGCGCTCATCGTTTTACGTCCTGGATCGAAATCTCATTCTTGTTTTCCATCATATCGACGACCCGGCAGTCGGCGCACATCTGCAGGCGCTTCAGCGCCCCGCCGCCGGCGAACATGGAGTGGCCAGTGAGCTTGCCCAGCATGTTGTCCACCATCTGGCGCGTGCCGAAAGGCTTGCCGCAGCGCACGCAGTTGAAGGGTTCCGCCTCGTTCAGCACGACTTCCTGTTTCGCCTGGGCGGTGAGCAGCAGGCGCGGGGCGAGCGCGATCGCGTTCTCCGGGCAGGTCTTCTCGCACAATCCGCACTGCACGCAGTTGCGTTCGATGAATTTCAGCATTGGCCGGTCGCGCCCGTCGACGAGCGCCGATTCCGGGCAGGCGCCGACGCAGGCCATGCACAGCGTGCAGGTCCCTTTGTTGACGAGCACCTGCCCGTAAGGCGCGCCCGCGCCGAGCTTGATCTCTTCCTGCGGCTTGGGCGCATGCTTGGCGAGGTGATCGATCGCGAATTCGAGCGTGGTGCGCTTCTCCGGCGAGAGGTTGTAGGCCGCCGGCTTGGCCACCGAGGCGGCCGGCGCGAGCGCCCAGATTTCCTTCTCCAGCGCCGCGTGCTCGTCGGTCGCCATCATCCGGAAATGCGCGCCGCCGTAGCCAAGCGCGTTGACGATCGTCTCGGCATAACCCATCTGCCGTTCGACCGCTTCACCGTATTCGGCGGCTTCCTTCGGCGTCGCGAGCACCACGACCTGGCTTGCGCCGTAGGCGAGCGCGCCGAGCAGCACGTCGATGCCGACAGAAGCGGGATGATGGACTTCAAGGGGAATCACGCGGGCGGGCAAGCCTTTCCCGCGCCGCGCGAGCTTCGCGATCAGCACGCGATTCTCCCCCGCATTGTGCAGGAGCAGGCAGGCGTCCTTGCCGCCGGCCTGGGCGTAGACCGAAAGCACCCGCTTCAACCGGGCGCCGAGATCGGGCACGCGCGGATAGGCGTAAGTCATCGCGCCCGACGGGCACACGGTCGCGCAGCCGCCGCAGCCCATGCACAGGTGCGGGTCCACCTTCACGTAATTGCCGTCCGGCGTGATCGCGCCGGTCGAGCAGACGTCGAGGCACTGGTTGCAGCCTGTCTTCGCCGAGCGGCTGTGGGCGCAGATCTTCTCGTTGTAGGCGAAGAAGCGCGGCTTCTCGAACTCGCCCACCATCTGGCCGAGCTGCGAGGCCGCGAGCGCCTGCTCGAGCGGATCGGCGCCGGGCGCGAGGTAGCCCTGCGGGAGTTGCGGAGTCTTGATCAGCGGCTGCGCCGAAAGGTCGAGCACCATGTCGAAGCGATCGCTTCTCGCCCGCTCGGCGCGCTCGAAGTCTATGGCGCGGATCGCGCCGCAGGACTTGACGCACTCGCGATGGGCCTTGCACTTGTCCATGTCGATCTGGTAGGAAAAATCGATCGCCTGTTCCGGGCACGCATGGATGCAGGCGTTGCAGCGCGTGCAGACTTCCAGATCGATCGGGTTGTCCTGCTCCCAGGCGACCTCGAACTCGCCCAGATGCCCCTTCAGCGACTTCAGCTTGCCCGACCAAACGGGATAGCGGCGCTCGGCGGGCAATTCGCCACCCTTGCCCCGGGTGACGAGGACGTTGACGTCGAGCTGCTCGGCGAGCTTGTCCGCCCACGCGATCGCGGCCTCAGCCGGTCCGATGACCAGCAGCTGCCCGCCTGACTGGTAGTTCACCACCGGCACGGATTCGGGCTCGGGCATCCCGGCGAGCGCGAGCAGCGCCGCGATCTTCGGCGTCGCCTGCGCGCCCTCCTTCGACCAGCCGGCATGCTCGCGGATGTTGATGAATTTCAACTGCGTCGCCGCGCCGGCCTCGCGCGCGAGCTCCGAGAAAAGCGGCGCTTCCTGCGTGCAGGCGACGACGCAGGACTCGTCCTTGAGCGACTCCTGGAAGCTGCCGACTTCCTTGCGGCACAGCTCCGTGTGAATCTGAATCGGTTGCTTGAGCTGGAGCGCGGCCGCCAGCGCCCTGGCGTCGAGCGCCATGGTCTTGTTGCAGTTGCAGATCTTCAGCGTGCGGTCTTCCAGCGGCATTTCAGGCCTTGTCTTTCTGTCCGGCGGGCTCAGGCGGCGGCACCTCCGCCTGGGTCTCGCGTTGCGCTTCGGGTTTTTCGACAGCCTCGGGCAGTGGCTCGGCGGCGGGCTTCTCCGCCGCGGCTTGCGCGTCCTTCTTCTCCTCGTCGTCGAAGAGCAGGCCCTTCGCGTGTTCGAGCGTCTTCAGCATCGCCAGGGGGATGGGCTCGCCCTTGGTGAAATCCTCGCAGTACGCCTCGAATCGTTCGAAGTTCTCGAAGTGCGGATCGCTGAAGAGCTTCTTCAGCGCCGAGCGTCTCAGGTTCTCGTCCACGCCGGGCTTCAGGAATTCGGTGTATTCGGAAGCGAGGCCCTTGAGCGATTCGAGCGGCGGCAGCTCGCGCGGCGCGGGCACGCCCGGCGGCGCCTCGGCGGCGCCCGCGCTCGAAACCGCCGGAACCGCCGGAACCGCGGGCCCGGGCTCCGAAGACGGCTTCGGTTCCGCCGGCTTCTCCTCGGTCTTGCGAGCTTCGATCTTGCGCCGCGACCAGCGCGAGACGAAATTGTCCTTGTCGTCAGCGATCATCGCGCTTCGCGCCCTTGAACGACGGCGGCCGGGAGCGCTTCTTGGGCTCCGGCTTGTAGTTGCGCTCGACGTACTCCGCGAGCCACGGAATCCATTGCGGCGGCATCGGCACGCCGTCCACGCGCGCGCCGGCATCCATCAGGCGCGCCGCCTCGTTGTAGCTCACCGTGACCGCTTTCGGCACGCCCTGCCCGTCCTCGTCGAGCCAGTTGACGAACACGAACGGCTTGTGCGAGCTGAGATTGAGGTAGTAGCCTTCCGCCTCGTCGCGGAAAAGCTCCAGCTTGAAACCCGGGTGCAGCCACTGCGCGCGCGCCGCGTTCTCGACGAGCGCGCGCGGCGCGGCGCCGGGCTCGCTCGCGTCGGGCACGACGCCGATCGGCTCCCACTTCTCCGTCTGCCAGCGGTTGTTCTCAAGCGGCGTGCGCTCCATCACGACTGCGACGGCAAGACTGGTGTGAGGCATTTTTCCGGCTATACTCAACGGTTCGGCAGACGGCGAATTATGAACTGCATTTCATGAGGCGGCTACGCAAACCATGACCGACCGGGTCATACGGATTGCAGACGCGCGCAGGACAAAACCCCTCCCTCCGGAAGGGGAATTGGGCTCTCCCGCGCGCTCAGGCGAAGACACGCTCGGCCGCAGGCTGCACGACCTGCGCATCTCGGTCACCGACCGCTGCAACTTCCGCTGCATCTATTGCATGCCGCGCGACGTGTTCGGCCCCGACTACGCGTTTCTCCCGAAGAGCGAATTGCTGAGCTTCGAGGAGATCGCGCGGCTGGCGCGCGTTTTCAGCGGCCACGGCGTCGAAAAGGTCCGCCTGACCGGCGGCGAGCCGCTCTTGCGCAAGAATCTCGAGCACCTGATCGAGATGCTCGCCGACATCCCGGGCCTGGACCTCACGCTCACCACCAACGGCTCGGTCCTCGCAAGAAAAGCGCGCGCGCTGAAAGCAGCGGGCTTGAAGCGCGTCACGGTCAGCCTCGACTCGCTCGACGAAGCGGTGTTCCGCAGGATGAACGACGCCGACTTCCCGGTCTCCGAAGTGCTGAACGGCATCGATGCGGCGGCCGCAGCGGGCCTTGCGCCGATCAAGATCAACATGGTGGTGAAGCGGGGCGCGAACGAGGATTCGATCCTTCCAATGGCGCGCTACTTCAAGGGCAGCGGCCATATCGTGCGCTTCATCGAATTCATGGACGTCGGTGCGACGAACGGCTGGCGCATGGACGACGTAGTGCCCTCGGCCGAGATCGTGCGCACGATCGGCGACAAGATGCCCCTCGAACCGGTCGAGCCGAATTACGCGGGCGAAGTGGCCGAGCGCTGGCGCTACCGGGACGGGTCGGGGGAGATCGGCGTGATCTCCTCGGTGACGCAGGCCTTCTGTCGCACCTGCACTCGCGCGCGCCTTTCAACCGAAGGCATGCTGTATACGTGCCTTTTCGCGAGCGCGGGCTACGACCTGCGCGCCATGCTGCGAGGCGGCTCTTCCGACGAGGAGGTCTCGGAGGCGATCGCGCGCATCTGGCAGGGGCGCGCCGACCGCTACTCGGAAATCCGGACGGCGGAAACGGCGAAGCTGCGCAAGATCGAGATGTCCTACATAGGCGGATGAAGACGCCCCACCGCCTCAGGCTCACCCACGCTTCGAAACCCCTCACGTTCGAAGTCGAGGCGATCAACGAGCGCGGCGAGGCCGTGCCGACGCCGATCGCGGGCGAACATCCGCTCACGCTCTACATCGACAAGCGCGAGATCGTCACGCTGATGACGCTCGGCCAGGCGCCCGAGGCGCTCGCCATCGGCTACCTGCGCAACCAGCGCCTGGTGAAATCCATCGACCACATCGCCGCGGTGCAGGTGGACTGGGAGACCGCGTCGGTCGCGATCGCGACGCGCACGCCGCTCAAGGGGCTCGACGAAAAAATGAAAAAGCGCACCGTCACCACCGGCTGCGGCCAGGGCACGGTGTTCGGCGACCTGATGGAGGAAATCGATTCCATCAAGCTGCGCGAGGACGTCACGCTCACCGAAGATGCGCTGCACGCCCTGCTGGAGGCGGTGCGCCGCCACGAGGCCATTTACAAGGAGGCGGGCGCGGTTCACGGCTGCGCCCTGGCAAGCAACACCCCGGACGGGGTCGAGATCCTCTACTTCATCGAGGACGTCGGCCGGCACAATGCCGTCGATGCGATCGCCGGGCAAATGTGGCTCGACGGCGTGGACGGATCCGACAAGATCTTCTACACCACGGGGCGCCTTACTTCCGAAATGGTGATCAAGGCCGCGCAAATGCGAATCCCTTTCCTGGTCTCCCGCTCCGGCCTTACGAAGATGGGCCACGACATCGCGGCGAAGCTCGGCATCACCATGATCGGCCGGGCTGCGGGCGGGAAACACTACCTGCTCTTCACCGGCAAGCATCGCTTCAGGAAGACCGTCGCGCCGACGATGGTGGCGTAGCCGGCGGGGCCCTCCGTGATCCCTTCGGTCACCGGATTGATCCTCGCAGGCGGCAAGGGCAGCCGCATGGGCGGGGTGGACAAGGGCCTGCAGGCCTTCCGCGGCAAGCGCCTCGTCGATCACGTCTACGAGCGCTTCGCGCCGCAGGTCGGCGGCGTCGTCATCAACGCCAACCAGAACCATGAGGAATACAAGACTTTCGGCGTGCGCGTGGTGAGCGACGCGATCGGAGGGTACGCAGGGCCGCTCGCGGGTCTGCACGCGGGCCTGTCGGTTTCCAAGCGGCCGTTTCTCGCCTCCGTCCCCTGCGATTCTCCGTTCCTGCCCGCGGACCTGATCGAACGGCTGTACCGGCGGATCGACGAATCCGGCGCCGAGCTCGCCGTGGCGAAAACGGGCGACCAGCCGCACCCGGTGTTTTCGCTCATGCGCCGCGGCGTGCTCGACCACCTCGCCGACTTCCTGAAAGGCGGGGGCCGCAAGATCGACGTCTGGTACGCGACGCTGAACGTCGTCGAGGTCGCCTTCGACGACGAGCCGGAGGCCTTCTCCAATATCAACACCCGCGAGGAACTGCAGACCTGGGAAGACGTGCCGCCGGCTTGAGCAGGGTACTGCGCGGCGGCGCGATAGAATGCAGCCTGTCTGTCATTTTCCGAACGGGAGGAGTTCCAATGCGTGCCAAGTTCATCCGGTTGTTGCTGTCTTCGATCGCTGCAACTGCGGCGCTCGCGCTGTCCCAACCTGCGGCTGCGCAGGGCGATCCGATCCGCATCGGGTTCCTGACCGTGCGCACCGGCCCGCTCGCCGCGGGCGGCAAGCAGATGGAGGAAGGCATCCTGCTCTTCCTGAAGGAGCGCAACAACACGATTGCGGGCCGCAAGGTCGAGCTCGTCATCGCCGACACCGGCGGCAACCCGGCGGGCGCGAGGACCAAGACCCAGGAGCTGGTCGAACGCAACAAGGTGCACGTGATCATCGGGCCCCTGGCCGCGTTCGAGGCGATCGCGATCGACGACTACATCCGCCAGACGCGCACGCCCATCGTCTCCTGCTCGGCCGCCGCCGAGGACCTCACGCAGAGGAAAACCAGTCCCTGGTTCGCGCGCAGCGCGGCGAGCTCCGCGCAGCCTAACCACGCCCTGGGCGACTATGCCGCGAAGACGCTCGGCTACAAGCGCGTCGCGATCATCGCCGACGATTTCGCCTACGGCCACGAGACCGCGGCCGGGTTCCAGCGCGTGTTCGAGGATGCCGGCGGCAAGGTGGTGCAGAAGCTCTGGTCGCCCCTGGCCGTGCCCGACTACGGCACCTACATCGCGCAGTTGAAGAAGGACGTGGACGCGGTCTACGCCGGCTTTGCCGGTGCGAACGGCTTCCGGTTCCTGCGGCAGTACAAGGAATACGGCATGAAGCTCCCGGTGCTGGGCAGCATGACCACCGCCGACGAGGGGATCCTCAAGCAGATGGGCGACGAGGCGATCGGCGTCGTGACGGGCGGCTGGTACGCCGCCGGCATCGAATCGCCGGAGAACGCGCGCTTCGTCGCGGCGGTCAACAAGGAGTACGGCGCCGACCCGGGCTACTACACCCTCGGCGCCTACTCGGCCGGCGCTCTGGTCGAGTCGGCCGCCAACGCGGTGCGCGGCAAGGTGGAGGACAAGGAAGCCTTCATGAAAGCGATCCGCAACCCGGGCTCGGTCAAGGACCCGCGCGGCGACTGGCGCCTGGACGAGTACGGCAACCCGGTCATGAACATCTACATCCGCAGGGTCGAGCGCAAAGGCGGCAAGCTCGTCAACACCGTGGTGAAAACCTACCCGCAGGTGAGCCAGTTCTGGACCTACGACCCGAAGGCCTTCCTCGCCGGGCCGGTGTACTCGCGCGATGTGCCGTCGTCGAAGAACCTGGAGCCCTGAGACATCGCTGAACCGGAAAGAGGCCGCATTCGCGGCCTTTTTTCTTGCCCCCTTGCAGGCTCACTGAAGTCCCTTTTCGATCAGCTGGCTGTAATACAACCTGAGAAAGTTCCTGAGCCTGTCCGGCACCCGGTAGTGAGCCAGTTCCCGGGGAGGCTTGAATTCCTTCTGGATCTGCTCCAGGGTTTTCCCCGCCGCGATCATCTTCGCGACCTCGTCTCTCATCAACACGAAATAGCGCTTCTGCTCTTCGAGGTCCTTGACCCCTTTGCCGACGTTCACGCGGCCGTGACCCGGGACGTAGGTTTCGACGGGCAGCTCGCGCTGCATGATTCTGTCGAGTATCGCGATCCACTGCGCCGGCTGGGAGAAGAACACCATCCCCGACTCCCCCTGGCCCGGGTGTACGTCCGTATTGAGGAGATCTCCCATCAG
>Ga0180082_1000080_pt1 | contig 14527 bp, 20 predicted proteins | sample EasRiv660_16_10D_FD_121780 | JGI IMG/M metagenome (GOLD analysis project Ga0180082, IMG submission 121780) | Soil microbial communities from meander-bound floodplain in the East River, Colorado, USA - East River metaG ERMLT660_16_10D | ecosystem: Environmental > Terrestrial > Soil > Floodplain ...
AGGACTGGATGAGCACGATGCGCTCGGGCGCCGCGATCTCGCGGAACTCCCATTTGCCCCACATCGGCTTGCCGTCGGGTGTTTCCAGGCCGTAGTGATAGATGCCGCCCACCCGGAAATCCATCCTGGCGGCGAGTATCTTGAAACCCTTGGGACTGAACCACTTGCCCAGGTGTTCCGATTGCGTCCAGACCTTCCATAAAAGATCCCGCGGCGCGTCGAAGCTGCGCGTGAGGACGAAGGGTTCGTCGTTGATGTCCTTGGATGAGGCGTTCGTGTTCTTGGCCATGTTTTTTCTCCAGTGATCAGGATGCGCGCCTGAGCGCGGCATCCAGGTTGTCCAGCAACGCGGCCGCGGCCGGGGAATCAGGCTTTTTTGCGGCCATGCTTTTTCTCCTTACGTTGCAGTTCTTTCAGGTAGTCATCCAGGCGATCGAAACTCTCTTCCCAGAAGCGGCGATAGCGCTCCACCCAGTCGGCGACGCTCTTGAGCGGAGTCGCCTGCAGCCTGCAGGGCCTCCACTGAGCGTCGCGGCCGCGAGCGATCAGGCCTGCACCTTCGAGCACCTTGAGGTGCCTGGACACCGCGGGAAGGCTGATATCGAAGGGCTTGGCCAGGTCGGTCACCGACGTCTCGCCGGAGGCGAGACGCGCCAGGATCGCGCGCCGCGTGGGATCGGCGAGGGCGGCGAAGGTGCTGCTGAGGCGATCGGGCGACATGTTTCTGATTGGCACGGTCCGTGTATTTAACCCATAGGTTAAATATAAACCGGGCGCCTTGTCAAGCCACCTGAGCTTCACGATCCGAACCGCACGCAAGAGCGCGTTGAACTCAACCCCGCAAGCTCAAGACCCTCGTCGGTGGTGTCTTTAGTCCGGCCCGTCGCCGCTAATATGGGTGTCGTTCGGGTTGGGACTGCCTTTGCGGGTTTCCACAAGCGACTTCAAGCTCATCAGATAAATCGCCCACTTGGTGCTGCAATGGTGCATGAATTCGACCGGCTCCTTCCAATCCTGGTGCTTGAAGAGGACGATGGCATGGTCGCCTGCTTGTTTGAGATCAAAGCTTATCTTGGTGCCGATCCATTCCTGGGGCCCGTCGACCACTTGCCACAGCACGCGCTTGGCGGGCTGAAGCTCGAGAACCTTCATGTCGAAGCCGCCGATCTCGGAGCCGCCTACGCTGAAGCGGAACTTGAGCGCTCCGCCGACCTTGCTTTCCCCTTGCGTGTTGTTCGTCCACCAGGCGGCCAGGCCTTCGCGCGTGGCCAGTGCCTTATAGACGTCATCCGAGGACGATTTGATTCCGACTCTATGCAGAATATCCGCCATTTGCCATTCTCCTTACGGGTTGTCCGAAACGACAGTGTTTGTCGACCGCGCACAGCTTAGCTTCGGCGATGGCGAACGGTGAGTAACAAGTGTGACGGGCTTTTTTGGGGGCACCCGGTTGCGGCATAAGATGCGACATGGATTCACTCGTCACGGCGGCAGCGAGGGCACTCAAGGCAGGCGACCCCTTGGGCGCGCTCAAGAAGATCGCGCTTCGGCACGACGCGCCCGCGCTCGCCCTGCGCGGGATCGCCATGGCTCAGCTCGGCGAGCTTGCGAAAGCCAAGGTGCTCCTGCGGCGCGCGGCGCGTTCGTTCGGCCCGAGAGAGCGCGTGGAGCGCGCACGATGCGTCACGGCCGAAGCCGAGGTGGCGCTCGCCTCGCGCGACCTGCGATGGCCGACGCATGCGCTCGACGAGGCCCGGCGCACGTTCGGCGCCCTGGGCGATCACGACAACGGACTTCACGCCGCGCTCCTTCAGATCCGCCGGCTGCTCCTGCTCGGCCGGGTGACCGAAGCGGGCGACGCGCTCGACAACCTTGACCTTCGCGCGGCTCCGGCCATGCTGACGGCGAGAGGCGAGCTGGTCGCGTTCGAGATCGCGCTGCGCCGTGGGCACACCGCACCCGCTCGGGCGGCACTTGCCCGCGCCCGGGCCGCAGCGGATCGTTCGGGCATCGACCCGCTCCGCGCCGAAGTCGAGCGAGCCGAGCGTACGCTCGCGCTCCCCGTGGCACGGCTCATCGCGGGAGGCGAGGAACGACCGCTGGTGCTGGCGGAAGTCGAGACGGTGCTCGCTTCGCCGCACCTGATCGTGGATGCGTGCCGGCGGGCCGCGCGCTCGCAGCGGCGTGAAGTGCGCTTGGCGCGGCGGCCGGTTCTGTTTGTCCTCCTGCGCTCGCTGGCCGAAGCATGGCCCGGCGAGGCGACCCGCGAGATGCTTTGCGAGCGCGCGTTCCGTGCCCGGCGCATTAACGAGTCGCATCGCGCGCGGCTCCGCGTCGAGCTCGGCCGCCTGCGCAGGGAGCTCCGCCCGCTGGCCGACGTGCGGGCGACACCGGGTGGCTTCGCGCTCCTGCCCCGGTCGGGCGAAGTGCGGGTCCTGGCGCCGCCGATCGAGAGCCCGGACGCTGCGGTGCTCGCGCTCATGGCCGATGGCGAAGCGTGGTCCACGTCGGCGCTCGCTCTGGCGCTCGGCTCGAGCCAGCGAACGGTGCAGCGCGCGCTCGGTGCCCTCGAGGCGTCCGGCAAGGTGCGCACGCTCGGTCGCGGCCGAGCGCGCCGCTGGCTCTCCGCACCGATCGGCGGATTCGCGACGACGTTGTTACTCCCCGCGCCGCCCGGCATGGGCTAGGCTGATCGCAACACCGCAAAGGAGAGCGCATGGATCGAACCATGGATCGAACAAAAGGCGGCGGCGCAGCGACCGGCGCGCAAGCAGCCGAGATAGTCCGCGAATACGGCCCGTTTTCGGATGCCCCGAACGTGGGCGGCGTGACGTTCGACGGCACCCATGTCTGGTTCGCTGCAGGCGACGCGCTCCGCGCGTTCGATCCGTCGAGTGGCCGGCTCGTGCGCGCCATCGAGGTCGCAGCCCACGCCGGCACGGCGTTCGACGGGCGTTACCTCTATCAGCTCGCCGACGCTCGCATTCAAAAAGTCGACCCCGCGACCGGAGCAGTGGTCGCGACCCTTCCGGCGCCCGGCAAGGGTAACGACTCGGGCCTGACGTGGGCCGAGGGCACGCTCTGGGTCGGACAGTACCGCGACCGGAAGATCCACCAGATCGACCCCCAGACGGGCGCGATCTTGCGCACGATCGAGTCGAACCGCTTCGTCACGGGAGTGACGTGGGTCGACGGCGAGCTCTGGCATGGCACATGGGAAGGCGACCAGAGCGACATCCGCCACGTCGACCCCGAGAGCGGCAAGGTTCTGGCCCGCCTCACCATGCCCGAAGGCGTCTTTGTGTCGGGCCTCGAGTCCGATGGCGCCGACCTGTTTTACGCGGGCGGCGGTCCGAGCGGCAAAGTGCGCGCCGTGCGCCGCCCCAAGCGCATGCGTTGACGCTGCGGCACGCTGCGCCGCACTCTATTTGAGGTTCCAGAGTGCGGTTGTTTCGGGCGGATCGCGCGCGCACCCTACAGGAGCATCCCATGCCAAACGAACCCTCAGCCGGCAGTTCGGCGTTTCGCGTCGACAAATTCGTCGTGCCGGCCGACGCCCTGCCCGCGTTCATGGAACGAGTGCACCGCATCCAGCGGATGCTGCACGGCGTCCCGGGATGTCGGCAGAACCTGGTGCTGACTCAGACAGGAGGCACCGGCGAGTTCAACGTCGTGACCGTGGTCGAGTGGGCGAGCGCCCAGGCGATGGACGCCGCCAAAGCAATCGTGCAGAAAAAATACGCGGAAGAAGGCTTCGATCCGGCGTCATTCATGCAGAGACTGGGAGTGCGGGCCGATATGGGGGTTTACGGCAACGCCTGACGGCGCCGGGGGGTTGTGGATTTTCAGCGTTGATCGTCCGCCTCATGCGGGACGACCGTTCGGACCGTTGCTTCGCGCGAGGTCGTCAATCGGTCGATAGCGGTCGTTTGCGAACGTCAATCGCGGTGCGCCCTTAGCCCTCTTGGCGTCCGATCTTTCGCCGACACGCCTCATTTCTTCGCCTTAAAGATCTTGCGTTGCTTGAGCACACCGGTTTTGTCGTACACCTTCCACTCGCCGACTTTCCCGCCGTCCTTGTATGCACCCTCATCCCAGAGCTGGCCGTTGTCGTAGTAGCGCTTCCAGAAGCCAGTCTGTTTGCCGTTCTTGAACGCTCCTGTCTACTGAGCGATCATTCTTCCTCCGCTTCCTTTGGCGCCTTGCGGAGCAAACGTCCGTCTCGAACGAAGAGTCGGGCCATCCTTTAAAGGTGCCGGGTTTCGGCAGGGGTGGACTTCCAGTCGTCATGGCGGCCGTCCGCGTAACGGATCGGGAGGCCCAAGGTTACGATACCAAAGCCGCGGCGCTGCACGCCGCCGACGCGACCGACGCCGCGGCCCGCAGGTGATTCCAGTTGGACCACTCGCGCACGTAGATCGGCCAGTAGACCGCGGCCTCCGACGATTCGGCGTCGAGTCGCGCGAGCCGTTCGTTCCTTGGGACGTTGAAAGCCATCGTGACGAAGAACGAGCCCGCAAGGTAGAGAAGGCCGCCGGCAAGCAGCAACGGCGAGCGCGGCGCGCTCCAGGGGAAGAAGGATGCAATTACGCAACCGGCGGCCAGAAGCGCCGTGCCCATGAACACGCCCAGGAACAGCGGATTGAGGACGACGACGTTGATTCGCTGCATCGCTGCGACACCTCGGCTCGCGGGCAACTGCGCGAGCGCTTTCATGACGAACGCGGAGAAGGCAAAGAACACGCCGCCAACCGTTCCGGCGCCGATGCAGGCGAGTAGCGCGAGGGTTGTGAGCATGGACAAAGTGGCCCTCTATGACCGGGCGTCATCGTAATTGATTACAGCGGCCTGCGAAAGAATACTACGGGGTCGGTCTCCTGGAGGCGGGAGCGCTCCTTCTTCCGCTGTGCATATTCCACAGGCTGCGGGTGGCAAACTCAACAGCGCGGCTCCCCGCCCGGAACTAAGCTGGCGATGATGCAGGCATGGGCCGGCGGGAGGAAGGGGAAACGCAATGGAACAAAAGACAGCCAACGGAATGGACGCGCGTGCCGTGCTCGGCGCCGCCTTCGCAAAGGGATGCGCCCCGGAGGGCGCCGGCCCCATCGAGTTCGGCGCCGCGCCAGACATTCCGAAAACCCGGCCGTGGCGCAGCGCGCACGTCGAGGCGCTGCTCAAGGCGATCACGCAACGCTTCCCTCAAACTTCCGGGAGGAAGTTCTAGGTTTTGAGCCGATACCCCGTCCTGAAGATCCATGCCACGACCGCGAGCGAGACCGCGAGGAACACGCACGTCACGGCGAGGCTCACGGCTACGCTCACGTCGGCCAGGCCGTAGAAGCTCCAGCGGAAACCGCTCACGAGGTAGACCACGGGGTTGAACAGCGAGACCGTCTGCCAGAAGGGCGGCAGCATGTCAATGGAGTAGAAGCTGCCGCCAAGAAAAGTGAGCGGCGTGATGATGAGGAGCGGTATGGCTTGAAGCTTCTCGAAACCGTCCGCCCAGATGCCGATGATGAAGCCGACGAGGCTGAAGGTCACCGAAGTCAGCACGAGGAAGAGGATCATCCAAAAGGGATGCTCGATCCGCAGCGGCACCAGCAGCGCCGCAGTCGCGAGGATGATGAGGCCGAGTATGACCGACTTGGTCGCGGCCGCCCCCACATAGCTCACCACGATCTCGAGATAGGAAACCGGCGCCGACAGGAGCTCGTAGATCGTCCCGGTAAACTTCGGAAAATAGATGCCGAACGAGGCATTGGAGAGGCTCTGCGTCAGGAGCGACAGCATGACCAGGCCCGGCACGATGAAGGCGCCGTAGCTGACGCCCTCGACCTCGGGGATGCGCCCCCCGATCGCCGCGCCGAAGACGACGAAGTACAAGGCCGTCGAGATCACCGGGGCGATGATGCTCTGCATCAGCGTGCGTCGGGTGCGCGACATCTCGAATTTGTAGATCGCGCGTATCGCGTACACGTTCATGGCGCTCATTTTCTGTCGCTCACCAGGGTGACGAAGATGTCCTCGAGCGAGCTTTGCGTCGTATGCAGGTCCTTGAACCGGATGCCCGCCCCGGTCAGGTCCTTCAGCAGCGCCGCGAGGCCGGCCCGGTCGCCGTGCGCATCGTAGGTATAGATCAATTCGCCGCCGTTGCCAGACAGCTCCAGCTTGTAGGCGGAGAGCCCGGGCGGGATGCGCTCCAGCCTGCCCTCCAGCTGCAGCGTCAATTGTTTCTTGCCGAGCTTGCGCATCAGCTCGGCCTTGTCCTCCACCAGGATGATCTCGCCTTTGTTGATCACCCCGATCCTTTCGGCCATCTCTTCGGCCTCGTCGATGTAATGGGTGGTCAGGATGATGGTGACACCGGCCCCCTGGAGCGAGCGCACCAGCTTCCACATGTCGCGCCTCAACTCGACGTCGACCCCCGCGGTCGGCTCGTCGAGAAACAGGATCCGCGGCTCGTGCGACAAGGCCTTGGCGATGAGCAGGCGCCGCTTCATGCCGCCCGAAAGCGTCATGACCTTGCTGTCCTTCCTCGCCCAAAGGGACAATTCCTTGAGCACTTTTTCGATGTGCGCGGGGTTGGCCGGCTTGCCGAAGAGTCCTCGGCTGAAGGACACGGTGTTCCACACCGTTTCGAATGCATCGGTCGTCAGTTCCTGCGGCACAAGACCGATCATGGAGCGGGCGGCGCGGTAGTCGGTGACGATGTCGTGACCGTCCACCCGGATGCTGCCCTCGCTCGGATTGACGATCCCGCAGATGGTGCCGATCAGCGTCGTCTTCCCCGCGCCGTTGGGACCGAGCAGCGCGAAGATCTCTCCGCGGCGGATGTCAAGATTGATGTCCCTGAGAGCCCGGAGACCGGAGGCGTAGGTTTTCGAGAGGTTCGCGACGGAGATGATGGCTTGCATGGAACAGCCGGTAGGTCGCGGTTCGTATCGAAGACGGCTCCCATCCAGCGAGAACCGGCTGGGAGGAGGGCTCAGCGCCGGCGCCGGGATTTGTCGCCGAACCCGCCGCGATTCTTGCCGTGCGGGCCTCCGCCACCGGGCCTGGGATGACCCGCGCTCGCGGGGGCGTTCCCGCGTGTGCCCTGCTCCGGAGCCTGCTGTCGATTGCCCGAGGCGAGCTTGATTTCAAGCTCATTGAGCTCGTCCCACTGGGCTTCGGTTCGCTGCCCCTCCGGTATCGCGAGCAGCTCCTGCAGGCGCTGGCGGGGGGAAACGGGCTGCTGCGGCGCGTCCATGGGCGGCATTATCGCCGATGTTCCCGGGCCGCGCAGCCGGCGGACGGACGCAAAGTCGTCCCGCGCGGGAATGACGAAATCACAGGTTGTTCAGAGCTTCCTTGGCGTGGCTGTCTGCCTGCCGCCGCGATTCTTTCGTCGGCAATCTATGCATAGACGACAGCGCCCACAATTACCGCCGCATCCAGGCCAATCCATCCAACACACGCCAAGTAGATGTTCTTGTCGCGCTTCTGAATCCCGTACCAGAACCAAAGGACGGCGGAGAGGAGATACGCGCTCCACGACACGACTGAGACGCCGGCGGCCTGATGGCCGACCCATATGGTCAGAACTTGCGGAACCGTCATGAGCATGGTGAAGACTGACATGCCTCCCAACACGCGGCGTAGAACCGCCTCTGAGCGAGAACCGTCACCTTCGGGGGTCGCGGGGTCTGGTGCCATGGTCGTCTCCTTGTCAATCCGCGGCGCAGCGCACTCCGATCTGGCGATGGCCGGTCGCGGGGTTGCGCCAGCTCACGGTGCGGTTCCAGCCCGTCAGCCGCTCGGGCGCATCGTCAAAAACATAGTTCCCGCCGCGCACCGCGCGCTCGCCGGGCAGCGCAGGATTCTCGCGCCCGTCATCCGCGCGATAGGGATAGGGCCGCAGCAGGCTGCTGGTCCATTCGAGCAGGCTGCCCGCCATGTCGAGCAGCCCTTCCGGGGTCGCGCCCTTCGGCCGGCTGCCGACGGCAATGATGTCGCCGCTCGGACGGTTGATCACGGCAAGCTCGGTAGTCGGCATCGCCTCGCCCCATGGGAAGGTGCGGCCCTTTGGTCCGCGCGCAGCGGCCTCCCATTCCGCTTCCGTCGGCAGGCGGGCGCCGCGCCAGTTGCAATACGCAAGCGCGCCCGCCCAAGTCGTTTCGGTCACCGGGTGATTCTCCGCGCCGGGGTTCGGGACGAAGCGCCCTCCGCGAAGCCGATCAGCGCCTCGGCGTCGTCCAAATCGATCATCGTGTAGGGCGAGGGCCGGCTGCTGAACTCCAGCAGCACCACCCGGAACCCGGACGGGATGTTCGCCGCGCTCACCTTGCCGCCCAATGCCGTCCCCGTCGGCTTGACCGGCAGCGCATTGAGGAATTCAGCGAACTGGGTGTTGGTCACTTCGGTGCGGTCCAACCGGAACGCTTTGATCGCGACCTTGTGCTCCGGCATCGTCTGGCGATCGGCGAACGGGTGCTGCGCCGGCGATCCGATCGTGTAAGTGCCGCCCGGGATGCGCACCATCGTTTCCTGCTGGCGCGCGGAGTCGGGGGCGGTCTGCGGCATGAAGGCAGCCGCCCGGGGGAACTTCGGCGGAGGCGTGTCGGGCGAGGCGGTCTGGGCCGCCGCGCCCCCGCTGAGGGCGATCGAAAGCGCAGCCCACCTCAGAACGAGGACCACAGATATGCGCATTCTCATCGCGAATGGAGCCTTACCGGTGCACCAAGAAGGGTTTATCCGCAGACGGCTCAACGATACTCTCGGTCTGCCCGCCCGCCTCGATCCAGCCCTCCAGCCCGCCTTCCAGCGGGCGCACGCGGCGGTAGCCCTTGTCCATCAGCTCCCGGGCGACACGCGCCGCGCTGGCTTCGTTCGGGCAACTGCAATAGACGACCACGTCGCGGTCGGGCGGCACCGCGACCAGAGCCGCCTGCGGCGCCGCCATGTCCAACCAGATTGCGCCTGGAATCCGGCGCGGGTCAAGCTTGCGCGCGGTGGCCGAGCGGACGTCGAGCACGACGGGCTTCGTGTCCCGCCCCATCAGCTCGCGCAATTCCTCCACGTTGATCCGCACCATGCGGAGAAAACGGATCAGCAGGTAACGCTGCACTGTCTTGATGCCGACGTAGAACAGCACGATCGCCGCGATCGCCGCCACCGCGCCGGCGCCCATGCTTTCGAGCCACTCGAGGGCGCGCTCGACCTCCGCACTGAAGATGGCACCGAGCACAATCGGCAGGCCGGCCCACAGCAAGGCGGCAACGGCGCTGTAGCCCAGGAAAGACGGGAGACCGACCCGCATCGTTCCGGCCAGCGGCGGGGCAATGGTGGAGAATCCCGGGATGTACTTGGCCAGCATCAGCGACGGCGCACCCCAGCGCTCGAAGAGGGTCTCGGTCTGCTTGACGCAGGAATCGGGCTCGATGGCAACGCGGCACAGGGTGCGCAGGATGCGATAGCCGTAGCGCCGGCCGGCCAGGTACCAGAGGGTGTCGCCGATCAACGAGGCCGCCACGGTCACCAGGATCAGGGGCGCCGGCGCGATCTGCCCCTGAGTGACGAATGCGCCTGCAACGATCAGGATCGGGACCGCGGGAACCGGCACCCCCGATTGCGTCAGCAGCACGTTGGCGAACACGAGCAGAAGGCCGTGTTGCACCAGCAGTCCGGTCATTTCTTCCACCAGTCTCGCCTCAGGCACCTTCCGCGGTGTTCCGCTATTTCCTATTCCCTATTCACTCCTGACGCGGCGCGGCGCCCTCCACCCATGCCGACACCTCGTCGAGGATCGCGCCGATCGTCTTGTTGAACGCCGGTACTGCGCCCGGCGCATCATACGTGACGGCGGGTGCCGATCGGGTGAATGTGCGCCGCGCCACCAACACCCGCCGCACGGGATCGATCAGTTCCGCGGTCAGGGACACCCTGACGCTGCCCGGATCGGCGGACGCATCATGGTAGAACTCGGAGAGATGGGTGTTGAGAACCAGTTCCCCCTGGATCCCGCTCGTGGCTCTCGCGATCGCCTTGAACGAACCGCTGCGCTCCAGGTGCGCGACCAGAAGCTCGCCGACCGTGCGGCTCGGCCGTTCGGCCCAGGCATGGAACTGGTAGTAGGTCCGCGTACCCGGAGTCCGGCTGTATACCATGTCCTGGGTTTCATAAAAACTCGACGCGGTGGTGGGAGTAACCAGCAGCGTCGATACGCGAGACGTTCTTGCCGGCGCGGCCTGCGCGCCGGAAGCCTCGAGCACGTAGTAGCGCTGAACCCCCCGCTCACCCAAAGAGACGCAACCCGCAACAAGCGCCGCAAGCGAGGACGCCAGCACGACCTTCGCCCATGCTTTCATCTCGCCGTCTCCCCCGGGCCCAGGCTGCCCGGCGGCGGCCCGAACAGCAACTTGCCGGGATCGCCGAGCCTGCGAGCGGCCGCTCCCAGCGAATCGGCTGCTGCGCGCAGTTCCTGCGCAGTGACCCGCAACTCGACGTTGCCGTCGGCGAACAAGACCTCAGCACGTCCCGAAAGCCGCGCGATATCGGCACTGACCTGGCGGATGGAAGCGGTAATGTCCCGCACCGCCACCGTGGATTCCTCTCCCAGCTTGTCATAACGCGCGGCGAGCTTGCGCGTATCGCTGCCGATATCGGCGCTCAACGTCCGTACCTCGTCGGCCGCCCGTCCCACGGAAGCAAGCGTCCGGTCCAGGCCCGACAGGCTGCGGTCGATGTTGGACGAAATGCGGCGAAGGTTGTCCAGTACCTCGCCCAGCGCCGCCTGGTTCTCGTCGGACAGCATCCGGTTGATGCGCTTCATGGTTTCGTCCGCGCGCTGCACCATCTGCGCCATGGATTCCGAGAACTGCTGGAATTCCGACTCGCCCTCGGCGATCAGCGGATACGGCTCACCGGCTTGCACCGCCAGCAGCGGCGGACTGCTCTCGTCGGTGTTGACGAGCCGGATGCTGGCAATCCCCGTCACCAAATGCCGGTCCACGGTTGCCCGGGTGCTCTGGAGTATCGGCGCCGTGCCGTCGACCCTCACCACGACCTCCACCGTACCGGAACGCCGCGACGATATGCGAAACCCGGTGACGGTCCCGACCTTGATGCCTTTCATCTTGACGTCGCTTCGTATCTGCAATCCTTCCAGCGACTGGTGGGCGAAATAGATCTTGAACGGCGCGTCGTCGCGCTGTCCGGCGGTTCCCCGGAGCCAGACGATCGCGACGGCGAGCATCGCCAGGAGAACCAGCACGGCGGTTCCAACCAGGGTGTATTTCGCTTCCGGTTCCATGGGTGCCTTCCTAAGCGACCGGCGCGCGCGCCGAGAAATATTCCTTGATCCAGGGGTCTTCGATCCTCGTCACCGCGTCCACCGGTCCGTCGGCGATGACCTTGCCTCCCGCGAGCACGATCACGCGGCCGACGATCGAATGCAGCGTGTCCAGGTCGTGCGTGACGATGAACACGGTCAGCCCGAGGCCGTCGCTCAGGACCCTCACCAGGTCATCGAAAGCGCGCGCGCCGATCGGGTCGAGGCCGGACGTCGGCTCGTCGAGGAACAGTATCTCGGGCTCCAGCGCGAGGGCACGCGCGAGCGCGACGCGCTTGCGCATGCCGCCGGACAACTGGGCCGGGGTTTTCCCCCCTGTTTCCGGCTGCAGTCCCACCAGGGACAGCTTGAACCCGACCAGCGGCGGAATCATGTCCGCCGGCAGATCGGTATTCTCGCGGAAAGGAACCGCGATATTCTCCGCCACGGTCAGAGAGGAGAACAGAGCGCCGTCCTGAAACAGCATGCCGAAGCGGCGGCGCACAGCGTTCATCTCATCCTGGCCGCAGCGCCAGACGTCGGTGCCCAGCAGGGTGACGGTACCGCTGGCAGGGCGCAGCAGGCCGATGACTTCCTTCACCAGAACCGACTTCCCGGTTCCGCTGCCGCCGATCAGGGCAACGACCTCTCCCCTCCCGACAGTGAAGCTGACGCCGTCGTGGATCACTTCCTGCCCGAAACGGGTGACGATGGAATCCACTTTCAGCACGGGATCGGCGCGTTGAACCTGCGCAAGCGCGGCGTTTGTATCCATTTATATGTCCAGCCGCTCGAACACAATGGCGAATAGGGCGTCCAGCACGATCACCCAGACGATGCTCTGCACGACCGTGGACGTGGTGTTGATCCCGACGCTGCGGGCATCCCGCGCGACCAGCATGCCCATGCGGCAGGCGATCAGGGCGATGAACGCGGCGAACACCGGCGCCTTCGACAACCCCACCGTGACCGCGCTCACCGGCAGCACGCTATGGAGACGGTCTATGAAGGTCAAGGCGGAAATGCCCAGTTGCAAGGCGCCTACCAGCATGCCGCCCGCGATCCCCGCCAGGTCGCCGACGAAAACCAGCAAGGGCAGCGCGATCGTGATCGCGACCAGCCGCGGAATCACCAGCACCTGGAGCGGCGAGAGCCCCAGCGTGCTGATCGCGTCGATTTCTTCCTGCACTTTCATGGTCCCGATCTGGGCCGTGAACGCGGCGCCCGAGCGTCCGGCAACGATGACCGCCACCAGCAGCGGCGACATCTCGCGGCAGATGGCGAGCCCCACGCCGTCCACGACGAAAATATTTGCGCCGTAACGCAGCGCCTGCAGCCCAAGCAGGTAGGCGAACACGACCCCGATGAGGAACGTCACCAGGGCGACGATGGGGATGGCGTCGAGGCAGATCGTCTCGAACTGCGATACCGTTTCGCTGACGCGGAACAGCCTGGGCCTGCGGACGAGGCTGAACAGCTCCAGCGCCACCGAGCCGACAAAAGCGACGTGGGCCTGGAGCAGACGCCACACGTTGAGCGTTGCCGCGCCGATGCGCCGCACCGCTCCCCGGTGCACGGACCTCGAAACGGCCGGCGGGCACATCATGCGCTCGCGCACCAAGGCCAGCAGCCGCTCGTGCCGCCGGTCGAATCCACGCACGCTCACCATGGATTCGGTGCAGCCGAGGCCAGCCAGATGCCGGTAAAGGGTGAACCCGGCGGCAGTGTCCAGTGCCTGCAGGCGGCTGCCGTCCACGACGAAGCGCTTGCTGAGGCGCAGCTTCAGCAACCGGAGGGCGTCGGAAATGGCGACCAGATTCGACAGCCGCCAGACGCCGGTCAAGTAAAGAACGCTCGCCCCGTCCTCGACCTCATGTTGTATCCAGTGTGCGACTGTGTTCATCGCTTGGGAAATCCCGAGCTGGCAGGTTCTGCCCCTGGAGTGGAAACGGACAGGATAGCGGTCTCGGTTCCTGCCGCGGCGCTAAGGTCTCAATAGTTCAAACCGAGCATCGGACCGAGCGCGGCGGACCCGTCCCCGAGCAGCGCGAGCACGAGCAGGCCGACGATCCAGAACGCCGGGTATTCCCAGCCGCCGTCCTTGTTCGTGAACAGCCAGCCTTTCTTGCCGTGCACAAGCACGATGGTGCCCAGGATGAGCGGCACCAGTGCGAGCGCCACCCAGCGCGTCCCGATGCCGAAAAGCAGCAGCGCGCCGCCGACGATCTCTGCGGCCATCGTCAGATACGCGAGCGAGCCCGGCACGCCGAGCGACTGGAAATACTGCACCGCTCCGGCCGGCGTGTACACCTTGATCTTGAGCCAGGCGTGGGCGAAGAACATGATCGCCAGGGATATGCGCAGCAGCAGGGCTGCGGTTCCCACGAACTCGGGATTGGTCATTGTCGTTCCTCCTCAGGTTGATAGATCGTAACGTGAATCACCCTCGGCGCGCCGTCCAGATTGAACCGGAAATCCGCCTCCTGCAACTCCCCGTCTCCTGCTGCGCGATCCCGATCCGTTTCATGAAGTGTAGTTGCTAGGGTCGAAGCGCCGATCGGTCCTCGAAAAGGGGATGTAAAGCATGCATGAACGAGCTTGCGCCCGAGCGCGTGATGGAAGAGATCGCCGCGGCGGAGGCCGCGTCAGCGCACCAGCTCCGGTGGGCGGCCTACCGGATCACGATGGGAGCGGGTTCTCCCAGCGTAGGCCCTTGAAGCGCGCGAAGTCGGTGTCGCACGAGACGAGCGTCGCGTCGTGGCTCAGGGCGAGCGCCGCGAGATGCGCATCGGTCGTGAGGTTTCCTGCGATCCCGGACCTGCCGAGGAGCGACTTCAGCGTCTCCCAGTGGTCGTCCTTCTCGCGCACGACCCGGATGTTGTCGCGGGAAAGCCAGGTATCCAGTTTCGCGGCTGCCGCGTCGGGTGTGAGAGCTCGCGGAAACACCCGGGGATTGGTGGCCAGTCGCAGAAAGCCGAGCAGCACGATCCACGCAAGGCCCAGGGTTTCTTCGTCGTTCACGGCCATTTCCCACCACGCGCGCACGACTCCGTGCTGCGCCGCGTCCGAGTTCACGGCGTAGAGCAGGACATTCAGATCGACGATCCTCACTTGCGCAGCGCGAGCTCGCGGACGATTTCCTCGTCCTCCAGGGCCGCTGCCAGCGCAAGCGCCTTGTCGAGCGCGACGCGAGGCGTCCCCATGGAATGGGCCCGCTCG
>Ga0180082_1000082_pt1 | contig 14358 bp, 20 predicted proteins | sample EasRiv660_16_10D_FD_121780 | JGI IMG/M metagenome (GOLD analysis project Ga0180082, IMG submission 121780) | Soil microbial communities from meander-bound floodplain in the East River, Colorado, USA - East River metaG ERMLT660_16_10D | ecosystem: Environmental > Terrestrial > Soil > Floodplain ...
ATAAGGTCATTTTCCCATCCTCTATAATAGTCAATCACATTACGCTTAGAAGAAATGGTAGCAGCACCGGGGTTCGAACCCGGACTCTTCGCCTTGAAAGGGCGGTGTGTTAACCGCTTACACCATGCTGCCATGGATCGGGGTACGGAAATCGCATCCGTTTCATCAGCTTGGAAGGCTGAGGCACACCTTATATACCAACCCCGAACATTATTCACCGTTGATTTTAAATTTACCACGATACTGACACCAATCGAGTATAATACTTAAAAATAAGATTACAATACCAAGCCAAAATAATATCATATATTTAAGAAAAAAACATGGGGAGGGTGAAACCTCAAGAGAGCGTCCGGACACTCTCCCGTGCGAGATCTCAGGTGAATCGAACACCGAGCGGAATTACCCGACGTATCCAACGTAATTAACCTCCCCCGCTTTAAGACAAGGGCTTCTAATAATTATAAATCCACCCTTTATCTCAACCTCAATATACCACTATTTTCTCAAAAGTCAAGACAAAAAGCCCCGGAGCGCGACGGACGTTCCGGGGCCATGTCCCCCTTAACGTGGAGGCTTCGTGCCGGAAGGAAGGACGGGAGGGGAGGGGGCCTACCGTCCACGGCATAGGCTCTACACCCTCTTAAGTAACTTCACAACTCGTACCAGAACAGGCTATGATTTCCTGTCTGGTAGTATTATCCTGTTCTTCCTTAACATCCCGTAAGTCTACGTTTTTCACATACTTAGACGCTTTTTCGAAAGTTTCTTTATCACACTCTTCAAAAGGTGCCTGTTTATAGATATGGTCTGCATAAGGTAACAATGAAATACCACTATATTTTTCTTTATTTTCCCAAAGAGCAACTCTTAATGGTTCCCACTCATTATCCCTTACAGAAATAGTGGCACTTACATTATGATGATTAATACCTTCCTTATGCGAAGGTATGATCCAATTGTTATAATAAACTAAAATTCGATCTAATAAGGATAATGCTGTCTCGTTATTTCTTACTATAGCCGTTTCAGGAGATTCCTGTGGAATAGTAATGATAATAGTATTAGCAGCAGCAACGTCGTCTTCTATTAATTCCGGAACTACATAACTAAGATAAGTAGCTAAGGAATCATTCTTATTCATACGAACACGGCGAAGATAAAAAGGAGAATGGCGAGCGTGTATGCCAGAACTAGACCCCAAAACTGCGCTACAAGTTCCCTCTGGCTTGATGGCACCAATACGGGCTGCACTATTGACACCAATCTTTTTACTATACTTCTCGTTAACCTCTCGCGCATAAGCCGCACCCGATTGAAGCCATTCTGGTTTAATAATATTGCCCTCATCTGCAATGCCTGTAAAGGATACGCCAAGTAAAGCTTCCTTATCAGTCTGCTCCTTCCACCTATCCCGAAGATAGGGAAAATCTGTATAAGCTGCCTGAAGAGTACCAATGAGGGTAGCTGAATAGATACGACTATGTAGTTCTTTTTCAGTAGTTATACCGGTCTGATTAACCGTAGACAGGTTGCAAAATTGATTTGGATTAAGAGAAATCTCGGCACAGGGATTGGTTCCCATGTCTTTGTTTTCATCGTTAGACCAGAAGAATCCGGGTTCACCAGAACCAGACTCCTTGGCTATATCATAAATAGTGTCAAATTGTTCTTTAGTTGTTTTAGACCTGACAAAGTATACGCTGTTGTTGGCTCTTGCACGCCAAGGAGCCGACTCCCACCAAGAACCTGTTTTGCACTTAAGCATCTCTTCATCATCGTAATCGAACAAAGAGATAAGGCTGGAGCGCCGGATACCGCCAGCCAGCACAGCGTCAGATATTATACACACGATATCATGGACCTCAAGTGGGCGTAACTTCCTGCCAGTGGTGGCTTTAAGTCGCGTCTCCACCAAGGTCAGCATGTGCTTGAGGGGTTCGGGGCCGGGGGCCTTGGCCCCGGTGGTGCTTAGTCTACTATCTTTAGAGCGGATCAAAGAGAAGTCAAAAATAGGCCGGATACGATTGTAAAAATAGGCATCTATCAATAGGTCAATAGCCTGTGCCCATCCTTCAATAGAATCATGTACGGCAAAATAATTTTCTTCTTTAGGTTTCTTAATTACTGCAAGCTGTTCTGTATGATGCTTTTGAACAGAGAATCCCACCCCTGCTCCCGAAAGAAGGATATAAAATACCTCTCCAAAACATCTAGAATTATCAATAGGAAGGTAACTACAATTAAATAGTCTAATGGGATTCTTTTGTATCGCTTCACCAGAGAACTGGAGAGAGCGCATTGAAGGCATAATTTTATATTCATGAACTTTTCTGTAAGCTGTAATGATATCTCTAGATAATTTTGGAAACTTATCTAATTGTTGATTCATTGCCCGATTAACAGTTTCCTCAAATGATTCTCGACGTTGTAAATGGGGTAAATATTTGGCATAACTACGAAAAGAGACAATATCACTCAAAAGTTTATTCGATGAATTCATTTTTTCTTGCCTTTATCTTAGTTTTGTTCGTGCCGGAGACGATCTGTACAGGAATCACAAAGGGTATGAAACCAATTTTTGATTTCTACTAAGGATGCTCTGTTGCCACATTCTTCACAAATGTTGCGAGACTCTTCCTCCAGTTTATACACTAAACTATGAAAAAGCTTATAATGATCTTTATATAACTCTGAATTTAATTCTTCATGATATCTTACGAGATCATGATCATAATATACCCTAAGCAAACCAAATTTTTCTTTTACTTGTGTAACTAAAATTTCTGGGTACTTATCTTTTTCTTCAAACAATCTTTTTACAAGACCTGACCAACCTTTACCCACACTGGCTAATCCCAATTCAAGAGTATAACCACTAGGCACATAACGACCAACCATAGGTTCTCCTTCTACGGATCTCCACAAGTGGAGTCCTAAATTTAAACTATACATATTAGTCCAATAAAATAGGATTACCTGTTGTGGGGTTAATTTTATCTTCCACATCCACTACATTACGCTGTACGGTTACAGAAGACATATCTGGAGCAACGGATATAATCCCACAGCCTTCATTAAGAAGGCGCTGGATGGCTTTTGCAGCAGCATCCTTTTCTGGTGGTAACAGGACAGTTTCTATTTTATTCATAATACACCTTAATTTACACTAGATTTATTTGGATTTATATCTATCTGAGAAATTACACGATCATGCCTATGTTCTTTACTAGACAAAACTTTATCCACTACATCAAATAAAATGACTTGGTTTATAAACAAGTCCTTATTAATAGATTCAGTTAAAACCATAAACCAAAAATCTTCCTCTTCTCCAACGACTTCCGGTGGTGGCGCTGGCTTGCTGAGGGTGGATATGCTAAGTGGTGGCGCTTCTTCATTTTCGGCCCACACGATATTCATGTAATAGGCATACTTCTTATCACCAAGACGTTCATTCAAGACATGCCTTACTTCTGCTAGGGCAGCTTGAATCTTGTCTTCGTTTTCTTTGCTAAGATTGGACTGGTTGCTCATTGGTTTCCGCCTGTGGAGTCGCTATAACTTCTTCTTTATTCTGTACTTTAAACTTGAACTCATGTTCTAATCCCGTGAGTTCAGAGGTAGTAAACTCATTAAAATGTTCATTCACATACTCAGGTAAACCAAAATGATATCCTTCAATCTTTAGCGTATCTGGTTGCTTATTCCAGTCTCGTATCAATTCAATACGCTCTTTCATTGGTTTAGCAGCATATTGTCCCTTATCACTAAAATTATCTAAAAATGAAACCATTAAGAAAGTTCTATTTAGTTCATCATCAAATTCATCTCTAAAAGATGTACTTTCATTTTGGAAAAAATGGGGCTTATTAAACATACGAACAAGCGTTTCAAGCTGTAAACCATTAATTCTAGTAAGATGAAATAACTTGTTAATAAGCTGTGCTTGACTATTAAGAACTAACTGTACTGAGCGTAAGTCCTTCTCAAGTTCTTTAACTTCTTCTCTTGTTACTTTGCCTTTAAGCCATTGTTCCGCTTCTTTAACGGATTGAAAATTAGGCATTTCTATAAGACTCATTTTACTCCTCTTTCTTTTCTACAGGTTCTGTAGGTTTAGTTTCATCTACTACGTCTAATTCAAATACAGGGATACCGTCAAGCATTACATTATCAGAATCTCTGCGAGAGATATCTAGAACAGAAGGGTCTACCTTCGGTAAGCTACCCTTAATCATCTTGGATATGAAGTTTATATTGTTATTCTTCATACTAAGAACAGTTAACAAATCAGCCATAAAACGACTGAATCTAGAGGGAGCTATATACTTAAGAAGAACCTCTTGCTGTTCAGGAGTTAGTTCCTTCCAATTCTTTGGACGACCGGGATACTCCTCAAAATTAACATAATGGATAGAACCATCTTTATCTTTCACTATCTTAATTCTGTGAGCATACTGTAAGGTTTCAACAAGAGCCGAGACGTGTTGATGTACATCATTTATCTGTAAAGCGACTTCTTGAATAACTCGATTAAGATGCTTTGTATTAACTTGAGCGTCTTTTATATCTCGTTGATTCAACCAGCCACTTTTAGTAGCTTTGCTTTCAACTACTGCTAGTGGAATACCCACCATCTGAGAAATCTTAACTAAAGAAACTTCTGGTTTGTTTACAATCAATTCTCGGGCTTTATCCCATTGTTCTTGACTATAGTTACTTTTTACTATTGATGACATATTAATCCAATAACAATGTTGGTTTTTCTATTTCTTGCTGTTGTTGCTCTCTCTTCTTGGCAAACGAAGAAGAGTCATACAAGTATTCCTTGTCAAGATAAACAACCTTATCGGCTTCAGAAGCCAACTGTGCCTGAAGCGAGGAACGGAAAGAAACAACCGTTACTTTCTTATTGTCATTCTTGGCAGCGCGTACTACAGAGCAGAATCCGCCATTACCTGAAACAATAAAAATCTCATCGTAATTGGGAAGAATTTTCATGGCTTCCCACACCATATTATCTGACCAACTACGACTGCGTGTAGTATGGATATTATCATCGTGGGGGCTGGTTGTCAATTGGGCCATCTTGTTGAAAACTATATAACCCTGTTTCTTCAAAAACCTAGAAAAATCTCGCCCATCATGGTATGGAGAAGATAGTACATAGGCTATCTTATCTACAATAACATCTTCACCATGTTCAGATACAAACAAATCCTTTAGCTTTACAAAGTCTACTCTCGCTAATGGTCCGAATTGCTCCCTTGAACTCAAAAACAAATTCTGGATATCTATAATTGCTAACACTCTACTTTCCATTTTCTACTCCTTCTTGCTTTTTCTTTTTTTACGCTTTCGTTTATTAGTTACACGACCAACTCTACCAAATACTTCTCTTCCCAACGCAAAAGTTGCTGGAGGTTTCCTTATATACTCATAAGCATACCATAATTTACTTTCATCATCTTTAAATTTTCCAAGAGCACTGTTGTCTTGCCAACAAAGAAGACCCCTAGTTTGGCCAGATTTGTGGTTATGGTCAACGTGAAGATTTTTGCCTTCCTTTGGGGGTCTTTTACATATAAAACATACTCCGTCTTGATACGCCAAAATTTCTTCATATTCACCGGGGTTAAGACCATACAATCTTTTAAGACGGGCATCGCGTGGCGATAATCTGTCTTTTTTAGTCTTTGTTTTACCCCCTTCTTTTTTCATTTATACTCCTATACTAGATATAGCATTTTCTTTTACTACTGTAATACATGTATCAAAATATTGCTTCAATTCACTATTATGTGAAATGATATAAATACTTTTATCTGTGAAAGACCTGAATAATTCAATGACTAATTGAATACCAGTTGTGTCAAGGGTATCAAACACTTCGTCAAAAATGACTGTGCTCCATACCTTGGAAGCCCGACTTTGAATAAGATCCTGCAACGCTAAGAGGATACAAAGGTCAATTCGGCGGGATTCGCCACTACTATTACCAGCATAGACATCAGCACCTACGGTATTTATAGCTGCTATATGTATTTTCTCTTTGGTGCTATTAGTTGTCTTGGTTGTCGTAGTAGGGGCTATATCAATCTTGACAGTACTACCCGTAAGATGGGTAGAGTAAAAGTTAGCTCTTTCAGTTAGAAAGGGTAAAGCTTGCTCAAATATAAAAGAACGGATACCTTTTGGGCCAAATGCTTCAACCCAAAAAGCTGTCCGTTCTTGAGTAGCCCTTGTCTCCGTGGCTAGGTTGTTATATTTACTTATTTGTTTATTAAATTTAGTTATTGACTCATTTAATGTGGATATCAATCCATCATACTTCTTTATGTCTTCTTTGAGCCGATTAATTTCAAAAACGCTTGAAGTTTTCTTACTTTCTAACTGAAACTTTGTTGAATTAAGGTCTATTAATTTTTCTTTTTCTTTAATGGTGTTATTATTAAATTCAGTAGCTATTTTTTCAAGCTCAATCATCGTAAGTTTACCAATAGCTTCTCTATCTAAGCTAAATCTAGTCTTTTCAGCAAAATACTGTTCTTCCTGTAACGCCTTCTCTTTATCTACATCAGTAGCTTTTTCTATCTCTAGTCCCTTACGCTCTTCGACTACTTGTTTTTTGGATGCTTTAAGTGGATTCACTGCCTCTTCAAGAAATTTGTTATAAATACCTATGGCAGTAGCGATCTGTTCCTCTAAAGTAGCTTTCTTTTCCACTAGGCGCTTCGTAATGGCTTCAACGTGCTTAGAGCCTACTTGCTGAAGACAGGTGGGGCAAGTCGAATCTAGCTCAAGTTTGGAATATTTTTCAGTCTTTACTTTATTTTCATTCAGTTTATTTTGTAGATATTTTATGTTCCCTTCCTGATTAGTTTTTTCAGTAATTACCTGACCTTCAACCTCTAAAAGTTCTGTTTCTTCCTTAGATAAAGCTTCAAATATTTCGCTATATTTACCCTCAATTTCTTTGAGACTAATATTCAATTTCTTTTTTAAACTACCTAAAGTAGAGGATTCAGACTTAAGATTTTTATCTAATAATTCTTTTGAATTATCGTCTATTTCTTTCTTTTTAATATCAAGATCATTTTCGTGTTTCTTTAGATAGTCTTTAATTGCACCTATCTTTTTATCTACCGATATTAGTTCAGTATCTATTTCTTTAAGTTCCTTCTTATGAACACTATCCTTATTATTAAATTCTTCTTGAGCAGTTTTCTTTAAAATTTCAAAATTTCTTAGTGATTCTGTTCTCTCTTCAATTCTAGTTTCAGATAATTCTATCTCATTAAGAATACGTTGGTACTTACCTTCGGCTATCTTGTTTCTAGCCTTAGCACGCTCAAGAGCTTCATCAAACGATACTACCTGTAAAATGGTGTCCAGTAAATCTTTACGCTCGGCATCAGTAGACGACATGAAAAACTTAGTCAACCCTTTACCGAAGTAAACAGAATTAATAAAGGTCTTGTAATCCATTCCAAGATAAAGGTTTAGCTCTTTCTGGAAGTCTATATTATTGTTAGCTGGAAATAGTTGAGCACCCGTGGAAGTTATTGCCTCCACTACAGTTCTCTTGTTTCTTAGTCGTAATCTTCTAATTGTAACATTACCACTACCGTCTTCTGGATCTAACTCAACAGAGACAGTAGCAGAATCTTGGTCCTTCCTGACTACCTCATCAACGGCTAAATCCCGAAGAGGAGTGCCAAATAGACACCAAATTATTGCTTCAAATAAACTAGACTTACCAGACCCATTACTATCAAAATTTTGTGAATCGTTATTTTTTCCTAATACTAAATTAAGTCCCTGTCTATCTAAATCTATATGTATATCTCCTATACTCAAAAAATTATTTACATGAAGATGTTTTATACGCATAAATTAAACAAACCTCTTAAGATATTCAACAGCATTTTGTAATGTTTTAATATTATCTCTTGCGTTTCCTAATATTTGCTTCAGTATTTTTTCTGGTTTTTTCACAAGGCTTACACTTATGGTGTAATCCATCTTTAAAAATTTTATTTTTAAAAAACTCTTCAAAAGGCTTTTCTATTTTACAACTATAACAACTTTTAGAATTCAATATTTTCATTATATACTTCATTTCTATAAATACTTAAACCTTCAGTAAAAACACCTTCATTATTTGTACCCAGTTTAGCTGTAACATATTTTTTCATCATGTTTTCAATTGTATCCATATTATTGATATTAGTTCTAGCTTCACGCTTTATCTCTTTAGACTGAATCTCAACGATACTATTTTCCATGTCTTCTCTTACTTCTAAACCCTCTTTTTCATCACCAAGCCACTTGATAACTTTGTAGTCTTGAGGTCTATTTAGGAGCAAATCTTTGCGCGTAACTGCTTCAATTACAACGAACTTAGGAGATACCTCATTAGGTATATGCTTCCAAGTACCATCATCTGACACTATCAATCCACCGGGGCTATAAGTACGCTCCCCAAGGTCATGTTGAACCAGTGATCCAACATATGTTATGCCGCCAAGTGTCTGATGGTGATGGAGATGCCCGCTTAACTTTACATCGAAGGGCGGAACATCGGAAGGTTTTATCTCAGAAGGCATCCTCCAGTTTGTAGGTCCAGTCACAGCGCCTTCAAAACTATGATGAAAAAATACTACAGAAGGTTTTAACCTTTGTTTTGAATTTTCATAGAGTTTTTTAGCATCTGCAATTGTTTTATCTTTGGAAATATTAAAAGGAACAAAACACAAATTAAAACTATATGTGTATGTCATGCAGGGATTATCTATTACATTACAAACTTGTTTTAAAGCATATAGCGAATGAAGCCCTTCCTCACCATAAAGAGCTTTCGCAGAAACCATATCATGGTTTCCAGTCATAATATAGGTAGGAATCTTATTATTAGCTTCTTCAAATAAACTATAAACGGCATTAAGTACAGGCACTTGCAGAATCATTCGTTCATGCCATATATCACCGGGAACTACTAACGCCTCACAGCCTTCTTTAACCGCTAAATCAACATATCTATTAACAGCTTCAGCAATAGCATGAAAGCGAGTGTTACAACCAATGAACGTAGGATTTATTGTAGGTTTACCAAAATTGACTCTATTAGCTAAATGTAGATCAGAAATCACCATTATTTTAGATGCCATTTCAATTCCTCTCTTAATGTAAAGGCTACTTGAGCTAACTCTTCCTGAAATTGAATGCTAGAAATATATTCTAGTAAATCAGATTTAGTCTCATCTACTAAGTCTTCCACATTCGTAAAATTTTCAGGATGGAATGAAACATTAAGGGGAATTGAGGCACCACTTATGAAAATAAAAAACTGCTTATTAATGTCACACACCATATCTACCTCCTCTACATATCTACTTAAAAATGGTGGACCGTCAGGGTAATGATCCCTGCTGACATCTTCCTTGCAAGGGAAGCGACCACCCCATGCAGTCCCACGGCCCGATTTGGCAGCGGTGAAAGGATTTGAACCTCTAACCAATGGCTTCAGAAACCACTGCTCTACCATTGAGCTACACCGCAATATTTATTGGCAGGAGAGGTTGGGTTCGAACCAACGACATTCGGCTTCAAAGGCCGACGCTCTAGCCAACTGAGCTACTCTCCAGCAAGATCTTTTACGTATAATTTAACTACTTTAATAGCTTCTTTCAAATCATCAAATAAAGGAACATCATGCATAGCACAAACAGCTTCTACATAACCCTTTTTCCAAAAACCATCAGGACAACAAACAATAAGTTTATGTTCCTTTGCAAAAAGACCTAACTCTAAAAGAGTTATTGGTGCTTCTGCGTTAGGATCAAAATACATAAGAATCAAATCACAAAGACCTAATCCTTCAAGTTCCCAATCTACTTGATCTTTGAATTTGGGATTGACAATACGTTCCACCCAACTAGCATCCCAAGATTTCAAATAAGGGTTAAACACAACAACTTTTTCATCTTTAATAAACTCCTCTTCCACCATGCGACGCCAAGCCAAATGGCTGGTAGGGCCTGATAAAAAGATAGTTATTTTTCCTCTCTGATCTCCAAAAGGCTCAGGTGGTTTGATTACTTGAGTCATTTTCTACCTCTATTATACCAATTATTTCTCTTTCATCTATTATAGCATAAGGCTCACGATCTATAAGAATCCTTGTGCCCGTAAATCTGGCCATATATCCCTCGTCGCCAAGTTTAATGTCCGTAACAGGACGACGTAGACCAGTCTTTTTTATTCTTTTCCCATTACCAACACCAACAACCCGAACACGCATATAATTATAGTTAATATCTGCGGTATCGGGTATATGGATTAAACCAACTTTTTTTTCTTCTGGAAGTATCTTTACTAGAATTTTTGTACCTAATAAGTTTATATTCATTTTACTTCTTCTGTAATTCGTTTAATACTTCTTCAAGCAATTTGATTATACGATCCAATCTTGTCTTAAGCTCATCAACCCATACATGAACATTAAGAAACATAGGCTCTCCTTAAAAGTGGCTCAAGGGGTTGGGATCGAACCAACGACATCCTGATTAACAGTCAGGCGCAACTACCGCTGTGCTACCCTTGAGTGTTACTTCTTACGTGAAACTTTCTTTGTTTTCTTTACGGGCTTGTCTTTTGACACTTCCCATAGATACTTGTTAAGTGTTTCTCTAACAGGATCAACGCTTGACTTAGTAGGTATTGGCTTATGGTCGTCTAATACTTTCTTTTTTGATTTTATTTCAACAGGTGTAACTGTAATATCAGAAATTTCGCGTCTAATTGAATTAACTGCATCCAAATATAAACTTTCTTTCTCAAGCATTTTTGTTTCAATACCAATTACCTTAACTTTAATGGTTTCATAATTTCTAACCAATTCTCTATCAGTAGCTAGATCTAATAATAGATTTTTTAGAAATTTAACCTTACGAAATAAGACAATGAAACCAATACCACACACAACACCAACCAAAGATACCATTACGAGTAATGCTCGTAATACTTCATGATAAAATGACTGATCCATTTTTTACTCCTTTTTATTAAGCTTTGATAACCTAGTTTAAATATCAACCAGAAACCTAAAAATGGTAGATAAACTACAAATAATCCACCAAGTAGGGGTGCTATCACTAACACCAGAGGTGTCGGAACTCTCACGGAGTTTGTTATACAGAGAGGATTCACATATAATTTCCATTCTTTTGTATTAAAGTAAAAACCTTCGTTTTTCATGGCAGTATCTCCTTTGATACTACCAAGATAGACCCTATCTACTGAAAAATCAATAGGTTAGCGTTATTAAGGGTAGGGAAAATAACCCTATTTTGCCAGTTTTGTTTCCCTAGCTAAAATTTCATCAATTTTATCTGCAACGAGATCCATTGCGTCGTTCCAACCATAGACTCCAGCTTCTTCTTCGTCTGTAAGACCACAACTAGAACAACAGTGTTTTCTGATGCTTGGACCTGTACCACCCATACGAGACATTCTCATGGAAGCTAATAACTTCTTGAGTTCCTCAACCAGCAGATTCTGACTCGTCATCATCGTCTTTACCTCCAATATAGGACATTCCCTCTTTAGTAATCTGGAAATAGATTTCTTTTTTACCGGGATTTTCCTTATTGATATGGTTCTTATATAGCTTAAAAATTACCTCTGCACCAATTCGTTGCTTCTCCCCCTTAACTGTTTTCTCAAGCCATTTCTTACGAGCAGTCTGATAGGTAAGAATGCTAAAGAAGTTCATGGCATCACCGCCAGCATTCTTCTTACCGGGAGAACCCATCAAATCATATGTATAGGTAATGAGAAGAACGGCAGCATTATCCTCGCTCATCTTGGCTATCATCTTATTCAAGCCAATACGGTTTATTTTACCTTTTCCTCCCGGTTGCGATGATTGCTCCGTAAGATCAATGTCACTATCTCTTTGAGAGATAACATTACCCAAACTATCAAACACAACAAGTAAGGGAGTTTCTGGATACTCATCTTTAGCTGCTTCCCAAGCTTTGAAGGTTAATTCAAAAGCTTCCTCTGCAATCACGGAAGAAACAACAATAATTTGATTCGGGTCTACACCCCATGCAAGAAAATCCTTCTCGGTAGTTTTTCCTTCTGTCTCTGTATAGATGACGATACAGCCTTGTTCAACGGCTGCTTTAATAGCCTGAATCGCCAGACTAGTCTTACCTGAGTCTGGCTGACCAGCTATGATAGTCATACGTCCAAAAGGAATACCAAATGTCTGAGTTGGCTCTCTCCACCAATTAGGTAATTTAATGAAATCCTTTTCTTCAAGTACTTTTAGATTGGAACCTGTACCAATCTTATACCCTAATTTTTCATTTTTAAATGACGCTCTGATTTTGTTAACGATGTCATTGACATCTAATTTTGTTTTTGTTGTCATTAAAAGTCCTCTTTTATTAACCTTCTATAAAAAATATGTCCGTCTCTGAATATCTCCATCATACTTTTTATATAGGTTATATTATTTTCAATATCTTCTAAATCTTCTCTAGCAGCAGTATACTCAACATCTGTTTCTGCTCTAAGTTTCTTTTCGGTTACAGTTTTTTCATTAGTACCAAACATAGACTTAGCAGCAGAAGCCCGCTCAACAGAACGGGCTTTAATAAGGGCTTGCTCAAGCCCATGACGGACCTGAGCAAGCTCTGCGGTGATCTGTAGGAGAGACGAAGCTTTTGTTTCTAATTGAAAAGTATCGGTAGTTCTTTTGTGTTCCAGCAACTCCATCCCACGATTAATTAGATCTCCGATATCTCCTTGCATGATTATCCTTTATTTAGCTTCTCACGAATTGAAGCGAGGTTGGAATTAAATACCCGACGAGGTTTAACAGCTTCCATTGGTTCCTCTAGCTTTGGTGTAGCGGTGGGCGCAATCGCTTCTGGAGGAGTGGGCGGAACTAGATCTTCCTCGCTGTCTTCCTCTTCGTCAGAGACACCAACGGGAACATCAACCTTCTCAATTACAGGCTTCGTTCCAAATCCACCAGTTGAAAAGCGGCTGATTTCCCCACGCATAAATGCCTTGATTTCATCGGCATCGGGAGCTTCACGGAAGCGCCAAAGGTCAAACTGGTTTTCAAGGATCGCTTTTACTTCCTCCGGGTCATCGGAGATCGGAGAAGGATTGCGGGAAGGAAGAACATCATATTCCGTGTCCAGATCCTTGCCGCTCTTGACTAGGGTAACGTCAAATCCCTCAACTGGATGAGTGATATCGCCGTAGTCGGGTTCGTTCATAAGGGACATGATCTTCTTCCAGAGGGTCTTGCGGCCCTGTAAAACGAAGAGCTTGCCTGTGTCAGCACCTTCCAGCATGATTAACCCCATGTAGTAGAAGGTCTTGGGCCACATGCGCTTAACTTCAGCCTGATCAGCAGGATCCGTCGAGTGACGCAGTTGGTTGATGCGGTCCATGATGGGGCAAAAAGCATTGGGATTCTTGGACTTAGCGGAAATGACAGGGAGCTTCGGGTTGTTGGGATTCACGTTATAATGGACGATGGACTTAACATAGAAGTCCTTATCGACCGATCCGGGGTCTTGACCCGGAAGAATCCTAACCTTCGTGCGACCTACCGGGAGCTTAAGGAAGGGGATGCTCAGATTTGAGCTTACTGTAGCCGTTTCATCCTGATATCTCTTTAGCCGTTCTTTTGCGAGTGTTGCCATTTTCTTTCTCCTTTTTCTTTCTTGGCTCTTATGAGCCTATTTGAACTATGTAGCTTTTTCTTTCTTCTTTTCTTTTGGCTGAACAATAATTTCCGGTTTGTCAATTATCCAATATAAATCTCCTGATACTGCTAATCTTACATGCTGCCTAGGATGTTTTATATACACAATATGAAATTTACGTGTTTTCTTTTCCTGTACTTTTATACTACCCGGCCAAAGTAATTCCCATACTGTAAAATCCAAATCTACTAACTTTGCCGTGTCACATTTACTATTTTTAGTACTATTTACTTTAAGCCAACTACTCTTCATTTTATATTTACCTCTTATACCTTTGGAAAAGTCATACTCCTTTCTCATTCGTAAACCAATTTTTCCTGTTCGCCCCAGTTTTTACCAACACTTACGTCGGCTTTAAGCAATATACCACATTTTTTGATAAAGTCAAGTGTTGGATTTTCCAAAATATTAACTTTTACATGCTCAATAATTTCATCTAAATTCCTGTCATGCACAGATAACAGAATGGAGTCATGCACACTACCCCTTAATCGAGTAGGTCTATTTATATCATAGTTTTTGAAGCTATTAAGATACTTATGGATACGGATTAAGGAAT
>Ga0180082_1000092_pt1 | contig 13582 bp, 9 predicted proteins | sample EasRiv660_16_10D_FD_121780 | JGI IMG/M metagenome (GOLD analysis project Ga0180082, IMG submission 121780) | Soil microbial communities from meander-bound floodplain in the East River, Colorado, USA - East River metaG ERMLT660_16_10D | ecosystem: Environmental > Terrestrial > Soil > Floodplain ...
CCGATGATTCCGCGCGGCAGCGTCTTCCTCTGCGCCTTGAGGTCGTTGACCGCGATCAGGCCGCCGGGGAACGGCACGCGCTTAAAGAGGCCCATCTGGCCCGCCTGCTGCATGAAAGTCTCGGCATCCTTGCCGGCGATCGCGCCGAACATGAAATCGGGCTTCGCCGCCATGATCGCGGTGATGTACGAGGTGAAATCGGTCTCGCCGAGCTTGAACCACAATTGGCGGGTTTCCTTGAGGTCGCCGGCGACCTTGGCGAGGCCGGCGGTGAAGCCTTTGTGGGTGTCGCGGCCCCACTCGTAGTCCTGCCCGAGCGAAACGTAGGTCTTCCACTTGTTCTTCTTCGCCATGCGCGACACCGCAACGACCACCGCGCCCGACTGCATGTTGCTGTCGGGACAGAACTGGTAGGTGTACGGCGTATAGTTTTCCTGGGTGATCTTGGAGCTGTTGGAGGTCGCCGCGAAATGCAGCACCTTGTGCTCGTGGATGATTTCCTGCACGGCGAGCGCCACCGCGCTCGAATAGGTGGCGAACATGCAGTCCACCTTGTCGTTCAGGATCAGCGACTTCGCCTCGCGCGCGCCGACGTCCGGTTTGGTTTCGTCGTCGCGGTACACCATCTGCACCGGATGCTTGCCGAGCAAGCCGCCGCGCTTGTTGAGCTCCGCGATCGCGACCGGCAGCCCCTTGATGCAATGCGCCATGTAGTTGGCGCCGGTGCCGGTCGAGGGCAGCAGCACGCCGATCTTGTACGGCTGCGCCGCCTGCGCGCTGACAAAGCGGGGGGTCAGCGTGAGCGCTCCCGCGGCGAGAGAGGAGAAAACGAAATCGCGCCTGCTCAGCTTGAGTTGCTCGCTGAGAGCTTCCCATTTCCTGTCGTCGGTGCTCATCTTTCAACTCCTTAGAAGAATTGGCTGGGACTGGCGGAGCCGCCCGTGCTGGCGGTCTCCGAGAAAATGACTGACGCCACGGTTCAGTCTATCGTCCGGCGTGCGGCTTGGTCAATTGCAATTGAGCGCGCGAGTGTTTGGCCGGTGAGAATGACCGCTTTGGATACCGGTCATCCGCCACCCGCTTGGAGACTGCAAGAATCGGGCGGACAATAACCGCCGGATTTCGAATTGGGGAGAGGAGAGACAGATACCCGCACGCAAGACGAGACCGCCCGATCCCACCGTCGCCGCGATCGTGCGCGAGCAGACGGGTGTTGCGTGGTCGCGCGCGCGTGACCTGTGCGCGGAAGGGCGCGTGACGCTGAACGGCGAGCGGTGCCTCGACCCGGCCTTGCGCGTTTCTCCCGGCGCGGTGGTGGTCGTCGACGAACGCGCGCCGAAGCTCCGGTCCGGCGCCCTGCCCGAGAGCGCGATCGCGTTCCTGGACCGCGACGTCGTCGTCGTCGACAAGCCCGTCGGAATGCTGAGCATCGCCTACGAGCCGGGCGACAAAGACACGCTCGTCGACCGCACGCGAATTTTTCTGCGGCGAATGGGCGGACGCGGCTTACTCCCGGAGCTCGGCGTGGTTCACCGGCTCGACAAGGAGACGAGCGGCTTGATGGTATTCGCGCGCACCCTGGGAGCGAAGCGCATTCTGGCCGACCAGTTCCGCGCGCACGACATCGAGCGCGTCTATCATGCGATCGCGCACGGCGCGGTCACTGCGAAGCGTGTCGAAACTCATCTCATCGCGGATCGCGGCGACGGAATCCGCGGCTCCTATGGGCACTTTCGGCGTCCCAAGGGTGGAATTCCGCCCGAGGCGAAGCGTTCGGTTACGCACGTCAGACCGATCGCTCCGCTCGCGGGTGCGACCTTGGTCGAGTGCCGCCTCGAAACCGGGCGGCAGCACCAGATTCGCATCCACCTGTCCGAACTCGGCCATCCCCTGGTCGGCGAACGCGTGTATATCCGCGACTACCCAGGTCGAAAAATAGAATCGACGCGCCCGATGCTCCACGCGCGGGTTCTCGGATTCGTGCATCCCCGAACGGGCCAGCGCATGTCGTTCGAGCGCGAAGCACCCGAAGACTTCCGGGCGATGATCGAATCGCTTCGTTTGACGCGCCGTTAAGTTACGCCCGCACCCAAGCGATGAACGCCAGGCACAGCTCGACCGCGAGTGTTACGAGAAATTGCCCTGTGCTTCGACAGGTCCCTGCTTCCAGGTCACCCTGGCACGAGCCACGACGTCTCCCGCCTCATCGCTGATACTCGATGAGAACGGGTGCGTCCCGTCGACCGTGACGTCCGGTAGCGTGACGCGTGCCTCGGCGGTCAGCACGCCGGTTCATGCACCCAGTAAATCACCCGGATCTTAACTTGACAATATCCCAATCGTGCGCGGGACGGGGGGAGCGAATTCATAGCCCCGGCCCGGAGAATCACGCCGCGCCTGAGCGGCCAGCTCTTCCATGAATGCTTCGGCGTAATTCGGCAAAAAACGGCGAGTGTCCCAATTCACGGCCATCCAGCTCCCCATCGAGTATCCGCGGTGGGTAATCGGCTGGACCCGCAAGCGGATATTGTTGACGGGCTGCACCGAGGGCAGAACCGCAATGCCGAAATCGATCCGCGCCAAGGCGATAAGCGTCTGTGGAATCGTACTCTCGAACTGAACGCGTGGCCGCAAATGCGCCGCCTCACATGTCGCGTCGAAAACCTGGCGGTGGACGAATCCCTTGCGCAACAGAAGCAGGGGTTCCTTGGCCAAATCCTCGAGACACACCGTTTTGCGCCGAGCCATTGCGTGCGACGGGGCACTCACCGCAAGGGTATGCATGGGAAAGAGCGGTCGGTTCGCAAGCTTTGGATCCAGAGGGACGGTGACGGCCATGTGAAGTTCTCCCCGCTCGACGCGGTCCAAGAGACTTGATCCTCCGTCTTCGACGAGCCGTACCTCGATCTTCGGCTGTAGACGGCGGTAACGCACAAGCACGGGCGCAATGAAACTCTCGAGGGTCATCGAACTTGAGCCAACGCGAAGGACTCCGCTATGCCCTCGTCGGAGAGCCTCGGCTCGCGCAATAAGCGATTCGGAACCCGCCAATAGGTCTCGGCTGCGCGCCAGCAGTTCCTGTCCCTCGCTGGTCAGGCGAATCCGTCGATCGGTCCGATCGAAGAGGCGTATTTCAAGTTGCGCTTCGAGTTGCTGAATCTGGCGCGAGAGCGCGGGCTGAGTAATGTGAAGCAATTTCGCCGCTTTCGTGACGTTTCCAATCTCGCAGGTTTTCGCGAATGCACGCAGTTGGCGGAGGTTAATATCATGTTCCATATTTATGGGATAACAAAAAATAATGCATTAGACAAATGATCGCACATTCCTCAGACTAGCTGCAATCGAGTCAAATTCGACACGGAGCGATAAACATCACGGAGACGCCTTTTGTGCTGAAGATCGATAGTCCTTCCGACAACCCACGATGGAGGTCATCATGAAAAAGAGTTTGCTCAAGTTCGCCTTCGCGCTGCTCGCAAGCGCGGTCACAGCGGCAGTATTTGCGCATAGCGAAGATCCGAAGGACAAAGCCAAGGGCGAAAAACTCGGCCGGGTGTTGTTCAAGACCTCCTGCACTCCGGAGGCACAGAAAGAATTCGAGCGAGCGCTGGCGATGCTGCACTCGTTCTTCTTCCCTGAGACGGTGAAAGCGTTCTCGGCGATTCCCGAAACCGATCCTAACTGCGCGATCGCCTACTGGGGCATCGCGGTCAGCACTCGGCCGAACCCCTTGGTGGGTCCCTGGAACGCCGCCACCCTCAAGCGAGGTCTCGACGCCGTGGAGAAGGGCAAGGCGATCGGCGCCAAGACCGAGCGCGAGCGCGACTGGCTCGCCGCCATCGGGGAGTTCTACAAGGACTACGACAAGGTGGATCAGGACACGCGCACCAAGAACTACGAAAAAGCGATGGAGGCGCTTGCCAGGAAGTACCCGAACGACGTCGAGGCGAAGATCTTCCACGCGCTGGCGCTGAACGAGATCTTCGACCACAAGAGTTTCGAGCCGCTCCTCAAGGCGGTGAAGATTCTCGAGCCACTCGACAAGAAGTACCCGGACCACCCGGGCATCACGCACTACCTCATCCACAGCTACGACTTCCCGCCCCTGGCGAAGCGCGGCGTGCCCGCCGCGAACAAATACGCCAAAGTCGCGCCCTCGGCGCCGCACGCCCAGCACATGCCCTCGCACATCTACACGGTGCTCGGGCGATGGGAGGACTCGATCCGCTCCAATGAGGGCGCGGTCAAGGCTTCGCGCGATTACGCGGCCAAGAACTTCCCGGGAACCACGTTTGCGCAGGAACTGCATGCCCGGGATTTCATGACGTACGCGTATCTGCAGCTGGGCCAGGACGGCAAAGCCAAGGCGCTGATGGAAGAGGTTGGCGCGGTCAAAGATGTCACCAGTCCGACTCTGGGGACCTACACGGCCTTCGCGGCGGTGCCGGCCCGCTACGTGCTGGAGCGCCAGGACTGGCGCGGCGCGGCGGCGTTGCAGGTTCCGGAAATCGTCAAAGCACCGCAGGCCGTGGCGATCACGCACTTCGCACGCGCGATGGGAGCCGCGCGCACCGGCGATTTCGCCGCCGCGCAAGCCGATATCGGCAAGCTGAAGGAGCTGCGTGCCACGCTCGATAAGGCGAACCAGGGCTACTGGGCCGAGCAGGTCGAGATACAGGTCCTCGCTGCGCAAGCCTGGCTCGCGCTGGGACAGGTCAACAAGGAGGAAGCGCTTAAATTAATGCGCGCCGCAGCCGACCTCGAGGACTCGACCGAGAAACACGTCTCGATGGAGAACCGCCTCTACCCGATGCGCGAGCTGCTCGGCGACATGCTGCGCGAGCAGGGCCAGCCTGCGGCGGCACTGAAGGAGTACGAGGTCTCGATGAAGAACGCGGCCAACCGGCTGCGCGGCTTCTACGGCGCGGCCAAGGCGGCCGAGGCGAGCGGCGACAAGCAAAAGGCCGCGGGCTACTTCAACAAGCTTGCGCATCTCACACGGAAGGGGGACGGCGACCGCGCCGAGATCCGCGAGTCGAAGCAGCGCGTCGCAAGCCGCTAGACGTTTCCACAGCGAAGCCGCCGGCCCTGCGCCGGCGGCTCTTCTTTTTACGATCGCCAGGACCATGCAAATACTCCGCACCGCAGCACTGCTCGCAGTCTGTCTCGTACTCATGCCCCCCTGCTTGGCGGTGGACACCGACGATGACCCCGCGGCCGCCAAACTCGACCCTGATTACGCCGCGGGCAAGAAGGCAATCGAGGCGAAGGACTGGAGTGCCGCAATCAAGTCGCTGTCTTCCGCGGCCTTGCGCGACACCCGCAATGCCGACCTACAGAACTACCTCGGTTATGCCTGCCGCAACGCCGGGCAGATGGAGCTTGCCTTCAAGCACTACGGGCGCGCGCTGCAGCTAAATCAGCGGCACCGCGGCGCGCACGAGTACGTCGGCGAGGCCTACCTGCTCGTCAACAATCTCGCCAAGGCCGAGGAACACCTGGCCGCATTGCAGAAGATCTGCCTGATCCCGTGCGAAGAGTACGAGGATCTGAAGAAAAAGGTGGATGCCTATCGCAAGAGCGCACTCAAATGACCTATCGACGCGCCGAGAGCAGACGGTCGATGGTATCCTCGACGCCACAAAAAGCCGCCTATCCCATCGCTCCCCAAAAACCGAGCGGCCGCAAGCTGTCGGCCGCTGAGTTCAAACGTTCCGCGTCTTCCCGGGGCTAACGCCCGCGGTGCAGCTCGTCGAAGGAATCGATGCTACGCTCGAGGTCGGCGAGGAGCGCAAGCTGACCGGCGGGCTGCTCGACCGTGCCCTGCGTCGCGATTGCGCGCAGCAGCGCCGTGACGCTCCCCGCTTCTCCCTCCCGATAGCCCGCGCGCTCGACCGCCGCCGCGCCGTGCTTGGCGTGAAGGTAATCGAGGATCTGCGGCTCGAAATCCTGCAGCCGCACGCCCACACCGACGCCGCAGGAGCAGCCCGAGCCGAACATGACGTGCCCCTGGGCGAGCTTGGTCCACTTGCCGAGGAGCCGCGTCGCCTCGAGCGCGGTGGAAAGCGTGCCGGTGGGTTTGGCGCGCTTCGCCATGGGTCTTTAGCTGCTGAAAAGCAGATCCTTCGCTTCGCTCAGGATGACAACGCTCTAGACGCAGTAGATATCGAGCATCGTCGGGATGTAGTCGTTCTGCAGCAGGATCTTCTTTTTCGCGATCCGCCAGTCGCCCTCGCGCAAGACAAGCTCGTGCTCGGAGCGCCCGAAGAACGCGTGGCTCTCATGCGAGCGCGGAAAGAAGACGTGGCTCACCCAGGTGGAATGGAGGCGCAGCCGGTCCGCGGCCGGCGCCTCGACCGGCAGCACCGTGCCGAGGATGTGCGCGGTCCGCGGCATCGGCGTGGACGCCGCCGATTTCCCCGAGCGGATGCGCACGATGCGGTCCTCCAGCCCCGCGCGGTTCGCGTAGTAGATGTGCGAGAGCTCGGCCTGCGGGTTCGTCGTGGGTGTGCCGTCCGCCTTCCAGGCCGGCATCCAGTATTCGCAGTCCTCGGTGTAGAGCGCGAGCCAGTCGTCCCAGCGCTGCTCGTCGAGGTACATCGCTTCGCGCAAGATCACATCACGTCCTGCCGAGAAACGACTCTGGATTCCCGCTTCCGCGGGAATGACGGCGGGCTCGCGTGCGCTCATGAGGCGGGCTCGCGTGCGCTCATGGGGCGGGCTCGCGTGCGCTCATGGGGCGGGCTCGCGTGCGCTCATGGGGCGGGCTCGCGTGCGCTCATGGATACGCCCCGCCGCCCGCGACGCCCGCCTGGATCAGCCGTGCCCATTCGCGGTACGGCGCGTGAAAGCCGATCTCGCTGAACATGTCGAACTTCCCCTTCACGCTCGCCGCCGGGCGGATGCCGATCGACCTGGCGACAGGGTCTTCGCCTTTCTCGAGCGCTCCCATGCCGCGCGCGTAACCTTGCAGGAAGGAAATCGGCTGGGCCCCGAATCCGCTCTGGCAGCCTTCGTAGGTCACCGTGTCGTCGGGCGTGGCCATGCCGCCGGGGTTGAAGAAATCCTCGAACTGGCGCAAGCGCCAGGCGCGCAACTCCGGCGCTTCCCCGATCGGCGCGAGACAATAGCTCTTCATCTCGGTGCGGTCGGCCGCGATCGGACGGAACGTGCGAAGCATCAGGGTGATCGCATCGGCGATCTGCATGTTCGGGAAGATGTGCGTGTTGCGCGCCTTCAACATCCATTCGGCGCGCAGCTCGCCGATTCGCGACCGGATCTCGGCGAGCGCCGGATAGATCGGGCGCTTCTCCGGTTCCGGCTGGTTGAGCCAGGTCGCCGCGTGGCCGTAGCGCAGCGCGAACGTCCCACCCTCCGCGTTGGCCCGCTTCGCCCAGTCGTACTGGCGCGCCTCCAGATGGCCCTCGCCCCCGCGGCGCCGCGCCTGCAAGTCCATGTAGGAGAGGTGCGTGGTGGTGAGATGGTAAGGATCCAGGCCGTTGTCCAGTTGCAGCTTCCAGTTGCCGCGGTAGGTATACACCGAGCGCCCGGGAATGAACTCCATTCCCTTCGGTCCCTGGTCGGCCACCAGATCCATGAAGAAGCGCATGTCGCCCAGGAACTCTTCGAGCGGCGGGACCTCGGACGACAGGCTGCCGAACACGAATCCCCGGTAGCTTGCGGCGCGCGCGAGCGGCACGAGGTCGTGGCTCTCGGCGTCGAATCCGGGCGTGTAGCACCCCGTCTTCCTGTCCTTGATGTCGATGTTCTTTCCAGAAGCGTCGTAGGCCCAGCCGTGATACGGGCAGACGTGGTACTTGGCGTTCCCCTCCTCGGCCGCGCACAGCATCGCCCCCTTGTGGCGGCAGACGTTGACGAAGGCCCCGAGACGCCCTTTCGCGTCGCGCGTCACGAGCACGGGTGTCCTGCCGATGTGTCCGGTGACGAAATCGTTCGGTCCGGGGATCTGCGACTCCAGCGCGAGGAAATTCCAGGTGCGCTCGAAGATGAATTTCTGCTCGAGCTCGAACAGCTGAGGGTCCGAGTACACGTCGCGATGCACGCGAAAAACACCGTCCGCGGGACGGTCGTCCACGTAGAGCCTGATGTCCTTGAGATCCATGCGGTCATCCGGTCGTTCGGGAAGTCATTGTCGCAGATTCGCGGAGCAGGGATCGAATCACTGTCCCCGTATGCCCTCCGTGGTCCGCGGCCCGGCGGCGCGCATCCCGGAATCGACAATCCGTCTATCATGATGACCGGGATTCAGGGGGACAACCATGACCGTGATGAACGAGCGCGCGGCCGAGGCCGCGCGGACCATAGAGCAGGCCCGAACCCTCATTGCCCGCATGGGGGTGACGCGCGAAGCGCTCGAAGCGATCAAGCCCGCGCTGGTTGCGCTCGCTTCGCGGAGCGAGCTGTTTCCGCCGGCGCACTTCCGGGTCGGGCCCGGGCGCTCCAGCACGATCTACCATCTCGCGGAGGACGAGAGCGGTTCGTTCGCGATGTACGGCTCGGCCGCGATTCCCGGCGGCCGCCAGCCCCCGCACAACCACACGACCTGGGCAGTCATTTCCGGCGTCTACGGCGAGGAGCACAACGTCTTTTACCGGCGCAGCGACGACGGCTCGGTCCAGGGACGCGGGACGCTCGAGAAGACGCACGAAACCACGGTGCGGCGCGGCAACGCCGTCGCGCTGATGCCGGAGGAATTCCACACGATCCAGGCGCTGGGCGAAACCCCGAGGCTGCATATCCATCTGTATGGGCGCACGCTGGAGGACCTGCCGGGCCGCATCGGATTCGAGGGCCCGGAGGGAGGCGCCACCAAGCGCTACATGTCCAAGCCCGATATTTTCAGCCCGCTCCTTACCGCGGGCGAGCTGCGCGGGATGCTCGGCGACGGAGGCGAGCTTGCGCTCCTCGACGTGCGCGAGGAAGGCGTCTTCGCGGCCGGCCACCTTCTTACCGCTGCGTGCCTGCCGCTTTCACGCCTCGAACTGCGGCTCGACGCGGCCGTGCCGCGGCGGACGGCGCGCGTCGTGCTTTGCGACGACGACGAAACGCTCGCGCAGCGCGCGGCGGCGGCGATGCGCCGCTTCGGCTACCGGAATATTTCGGTGCTGCAGGGCGGCGTCGGAGCGTGGCGGGCGGCAGGATTCGAGTTGTTTTCCGGGATCAACGTGCCGAGCAAGGCCTTCGGCGAGCACGTCGAGCATGCGTGCGAAACGCCCCGGATCGGCGCCGCGGAGCTCAAAGCGCGGATGGACGCGGGCGAGGACCTGGTCGTGCTCGACTCGCGGCCGATGAGCGAGTACCGGGTGATGAACATTCCCGGGGCGCTCGACTGCGCCGGAGCGGAGCTCGCCTACCGCATTCATGAAATCGTGAAGCGTCCGGAAACGCTGGTGGTCGTGAACTGCGCCGGGCGCACGCGTTCGATCATCGGCGCGCAGTCGCTGATCAACGCCGGGCTTGCGAACCGCGTCGTCGCGCTCGCGAACGGCACGATGGGATGGCATCTGGCGGGCCTCGCGCTCGAGCACGGCAGCACGCGCCAGGCGCCCGCGCCGGGCGAGGCGGCGCTCGCGAAGGCGCGCGAATCCGCAGCGCGCATCGCAAAGCGCTTCGGCGTCGCGACGATCTCCACGGCCGAACTCGAACGCGCGAGGCAGGACAGGACCCGCACGCTCTACTGCTTCGACGTGCGCAGCCCCGAGGAGTACCGCGAGGGCCACCTCGCGGGTTTCGCAAACGCGCCCGGCGGCCAGCTCGTCCAGGCGACCGATCGTTACGCGGCCGTGCGCAACGCGCGGATCGTTCTCGCCGATTCGGACGGCGTGCGCGCGACGATGACCGCCTCCTGGCTCGTTCAGATGGGCTGGCCCGAAGTCCACGTGCTGGGAATCCCGGACAAGGCACCGCTCCTGAAGGGCGTCGAGCCGCCGCGGGCGCTCGGCATGGAGCGCGCCGGGGCAGACGAAATCGCGCCGTCGGAGCTGCGACGCCGGCTCGACGCGGGCGAAGCGACCGTGGTGGATTTCGCGACCAGCATCGAGTATCGCGACGGGCACATCCCCGGCGCGTGGTTCGCGGTGCGATCGCGGCTGCGCGACGCGCTGGCGCGGATCGGCAAAATCAAGGAACTGGCGTTCACGTCACCCGACGGCGTGCTCGCGAGGCTTGCGGCCCTGGATGCGGCCAAGATCGCCGATGCTCCCGTGCGGGTGCTCGCCGGCGGCACGGCGGCATGGATCGCAGCCGGGCTTTCGCTCGAGCGCGGGACGACCTGTCTTGCCTCGACGACCGACGACATCTATTACCGTCCCTACGACGGCAAGTCGCAGATCGAGCAGGCGATGAAGGATTATCTCGACTGGGAAGTCGCGCTCGTCGAACAGATCAGGAGCGAACCCTATCTCGCGTTCAAGGCACCGCCGGCGTGACGGTACGGTGATCGAGCCTCCTGCGCGAACCCGCCTCGCCGCCGACATCGGCGGCACCTTCACCGATGTCGCCGCGTTCGACGAGAAGAGCGGTCGCCTGATCCTCGGCAAGGTGCTCTCGACGCGGGCGCGGCTGGCGGACGGTATTTCACACGGAACGGAAAAGGCGGGCGCCTCTTTTTCCGACGCAGCGATCTTCCTGCACGGCTCGACCATCGCGATCAACACCATGATCGAGCGCACCGGCGCGAAGACCGCGCTCCTGACCACCGAGGGCTTCCGCGATATCTACGAGATCGGGCGCATCAACCGGCCCGACGCCTACAACCTGTACTTCAGGAAACACGTGCCGCTGGTCGAGCGCGCGCTCAGGTTCGAAGTGCGCGAGCGCGTCACCGCGGAAGGCGAGATCCATATTCCGCTCGACGAGGCGAGCGTGCACGCGGCCTGCGAGCGGCTCGAGGCCGCGGGCGTCGAGGCCGTCGCAGTGATGCTTCTGCACAGCTACGTCAACCCGGAGCACGAGGTGCGGGTGAAGGAAATCGTGCGCCGGCGCCTGCCGCACGCCTTCGTCACCGCCTCGCACGAGCTTTCGCGGGAATACCGCGAGTTCGAGCGCTGCTCGACCGCCGTCGCGAACGCCTACATCGGACCGGTCGTCAGCGAGTACGTGCACGGGATCGACCAGCGCCTCAAGCAATCCGGATTCGAAGGATCGTTCCTGCTGGTGCAATCGACCGGCGGTCTGTACGAATCGCACCAGGCGAGAACCGAGTGCGTGCGCATGCTCGAATCGGGCCCGGCCGCGGGCGTCATCGGCGCGCAGGCGCTGTGCCGCGAGCTGGATCTCGCCGACGCCGTCGCCTTCGACATGGGAGGCACGACGGCCAAGGCGGGGGTCATCTACCGGGGCGAAGCGCTCACCACGGGCGCAGCGCTTATCGGCGGCTACGCGCAGGCGCTTCCGGTGCAGATCCCGATGATGGACATCTTCGAGGTGGGTACGGGCGGCGGCAGCATCGCCGCGCTGGACGCAAGCGGTGCGCTCAAGGTCGGCCCGCACAGCGCGGGCGCGGAACCCGGGCCCGCCTGCTATGGTCTCGGCGGCGCGCGCCCCACCGTGACTGACGCCAACCTCGTTCTCGGGCGCCTGGGCGCCGACCGTTTCTTGAGCGGCGAAATGAAGCTCGATCCTCGCGCCGCGGATCGCGCCATCGGCGAGCACATCGCCGGGCCTCTGGGCCTGGACGTCATCCGCGCCGCGGAGGGCATCCTGCGCATTGCGGCCACGGCCATGTCCTACGCGGTCAAGGCGGTCTCGACCGAGCGCGGCCTGGACGCCGCCGCATTCACCCTCATCGCCTACGGCGGGGCGGGCCCCCTGCACGCTTCGGCCATCGCCCGCGAGATCGGCATGCAGCGCGTCGTCGTGCCGCGCGCGCCCGGGCATTTCTGCGCATTCGGAATGCTGTTCTCGGACCTGCGCTACGACTTCGTGCGCACCTGGTTCGCGCGGCTCGCCGACGTTTCGTTCGACGCGATCGAGAAGATATACGAATCGCTGATCGCAGACGGAAAAAAGGCGCTCGAGGCGAGCGGCGTGCGGGTCCGGCGGGTCGGGGTCGCGCGCGCCGCCGACATGCGCTACGTCGGGCAGGAACACCCCGTGACCGTGCAGCTGCCCGCCGAAGTCTTTCGCCGCCGCAGCCGCGATGCATTGAAACGGCGCTTCGACGAGGAACACCTGCGGCGCTACGGCACCTGCGCGCCCGAGGAATCCGCCGAGATCGTGAGCCTGCGCGCCACCGTGACGGGCGCGATGAAGAAGCCGCGGCTCGAACGCATCGCACGCGGCGGACGCTCGCCGCTTTCCTCCGCGCACCGCGGCAAGCGCAAGGTCTACTTCGCCGAGCTCGGGAAATCGCTCGCGACGCCGAGCTACGCGCGCGAGGGCCTGAGAGCGGGGAACCGCATCGAAGGTCCGGCGCTGGTGGAAGAGCATGCATCGACGACGGTTCTTCTGCCGGGAGACCGTTTGCGCGCGGATGAATTTGGAAACCTCGTCATCGAAGTCGGAAGGAGAAGGCGATGAGGGCGGCAAGGCGTGCCGCCCGCGGAAAGGCCCGCGCCGATGCGGTGCTGACGGAAATCATCCGCAACGGCGTCATCGCGGTGACCGAGGAGATGAAGACCAATCTCATGCGCACCGCCTACAACATGATCGTCTACGAGGCGCTCGACTTCACCGTGGGCCTGTACACCGCGGAGGGCGAGACGGTGTCGATCGGCCTGGGGCTGCCGAGCTTCATCCGCGGCATGGCCGAGACGGTGAAGGCAAAGCTTGCGCACTTCGGGAAAGACGGAATCGAGCCGGGCGATATCCTGGTCACGAACGACGCCTACACCACGGGCAGCCACCTCTACCACTTCACCTTCAGCCTGCCGATCTTCCACAAGGGGAAGCTCTCCGGATTCGCCTGCTGCATGGCGCACTGGACCGACGTCGGCGGCGTGCTCGGAGGCGTCACCACCGATATCTACTCCGAGGGTCTTCAGATCCCGATCGTGAAGTACGCCAAAGCGGGCGTGGTGAATCAGGACCTCGTCGACATCATCCGCATGAACGTGCGCATCCCCGAGCGCGCGATGGGCGACCTGCGCGCCCAGATCACCGCGGTGAAGACCGGCGAGCGGCGATTTCTCGAGCTGCTCGAGCGTTACGGACGGGAGGAGGTTCTCGCCGCCATCCGCAACATCATGGACCAGTCGGAGGCCGCGGCGCGCGCTCGCACGCGCACCATTCCCGACGGGGTCTATGAGGCCGAGTCCTTCATGGACGACGACGGCGTGGACATCGGCAAGCGCGTCCCGATCAAGGTGCGCGTCGTAAAAAAAAGCGATGGGATGACGATCGACCTCTCGCAGGTGAGTCCGCAGGTGCGCGGTTTCTACAACTCCGGCGCGACCACCGGTTATTCGTGCGCGCAGGTCGCCTACAAGTGCCTGACCACCGCGCTCGATCTCCCGATCAATGACGGCTGCTTCCGCGCACTCGAGATCATCCTGCCGCCGGGCAAGGTGGTGAGCGCGGTGAAGCCGGCGCCGATGCGCTGGTGGATGACCTACCCGATGAC
>Ga0180082_1000095_pt1 | contig 13376 bp, 15 predicted proteins | sample EasRiv660_16_10D_FD_121780 | JGI IMG/M metagenome (GOLD analysis project Ga0180082, IMG submission 121780) | Soil microbial communities from meander-bound floodplain in the East River, Colorado, USA - East River metaG ERMLT660_16_10D | ecosystem: Environmental > Terrestrial > Soil > Floodplain ...
GTGGCCCCGGGCTGCCTGAGCCAGCGGATGAGCGCGGCGAGTTTGGCAACGTGATAGGCAAGCAGCGCAAGCGCGCCCAGCGCCAGTACGGCCCATCCTGTCGCGGCGCCAAGCCCGAGTCCTGCGAGCAGCGCCAAGGCCGCGATCACGACGAGGGTCAAGGCGGCTCGCAGCAACGGGTGATTCAAGCGCGAATGCCTCCTGTACAGAAGCCCCGATTATCCCACGGCGCCCGGCCCGCGAAACTAGAAGTCAACTCAAAAACTGCTGCAACCACGGACACACACGGAACCACACAAAAATTCTTAAATGATTACGGGGACGTTAACGGGGTCGGGTTCTAGTCCGTGTCATTCCGTGTGATTCCGTGGCTATTCTTGAGACTGGATCTAGCCTCCCCGCATCCGGTAGCCGCTGCTGCGCACCGTTTCGATGAGACGGTCATGACCGCTCGCCTCCAGCGCCTGGCGCAGCCGGCGGATATGCACGTCCACCGTGCGCTCCTCGACGAACACGTGGTCCCCCCACACGCGGTCGAGCAGCTGCGCGCGGCTGTGCACGCGCTCCGGATGCGTCATGAAGAAATGCAACATCCGGAACTCGGTCGGTCCGAGCGCGATCTCCCGCCCGTTGCCGGCCACGCGATGGGTCGCCGGATCGAGCCGCAAGCCGGCAATTTCGACCGCGTCATCGGTGCGCTCGGGCGCGCGGCGCCTGAGCACCGCCTTGATGCGCGCGAGCAGCTCCTTCGGCGAAAACGGTTTGGTGAGGTAATCGTCCGCGCCGCTCTCCAGCCCCTCGATCTTGTCGCGCTCCTCGGCGCGCGCCGTGAGCATGATGATCGGGATGCGCCGGGTGCGCTCGGCGCCGCGCAGCCTGCGCGCGTAGGCAAGCCCCGATGTTCCCGGCAGCATCCAGTCGAGCAGGATGACATCCGGAAGCGCGTCGCGCACCATCGCATCGGCGTCCTCCGCGCTGGAGGCGCGCCACACCTGGTGCCCGGCGTGCTCGAGATTGACTGCAACCAGCTCCTGGATCGCCGGCTCGTCTTCGACAACGAGAACGATGCTATTCATGGCAGAGGTCAAATTCCGTGACGGCGCCAAGTTTATGACACCCACATGACCGAATTGTTACACGCCGGCCAGGGCGCAGCGCCGTTCGCTCGCGGGACTCAGGCTTTCTTGAGCTTTTCGAGGAAATGCTTGCGAAACTTGGCGACTTTCGGCGCCACCACGGCCTGGCAGTACGGCTGGTAGGGATTGCGCGCGAAATATTCCTGGTGGTAGCCCTCGGCCATGTAGAAAGCGGCTGCAGGCGCCAACTCGGTGACGATGGGGCCGTTCCACAGCTTGGCGGCATCGAGCTGCGCGATCACTGCCTCGGCATCGGCTTTCTGCTGCGGCGTGTGGTAGAAAATCGCCGAGCGGTACTGGGTCCCGGCGTCGTTGCCCTGGCGGTTCAACGTGGTCGGATCGTGGATCACGAAGAATACCTCCAGCAACTCCTTGAGCGACACGACCGCGGGGTCGAAAGTGACACGCACCACCTCGGCGTGTCCCGTGTCACCGCCGCAGACTTGCTCGTAGGTCGGGTTCGCGACCTGCCCGCCCATGTAGCCCGACTCGACCGATGCGACGCCCTTCATGCCGTCGAACACCGCTTCCAGGCACCAGAAGCAGCCGCCGGCGAGCGTGGCGACTTCCTTGCCGGCGGGAACCGTGGTCACGGAATTCAAATGGTTCGCTCCAAGGTATCAGGAGTTTCTGTTACGGAGCGAGCAGTGTAACGGATTCACGGCGCGGGGAGCGAACCGCCCCCCGCGCTGTACATTTCGCTACGCGGCAGCCGGCCGCGGCGCGAGCAGCAAGCGCCGTTCCGCGTGTTTTTCGGGGAGCTGCGGCGCGGGCGCGCCGCGCTCGCTCTCGAGCCACGGCCGGAACAGCAGGCGCTCGATGCGCCCCAGCGCGGCGTGGCGCTGGATGAGCGGCGCCATGCGCGAGCGGAATTCGCCGTAGCCGAGCACGGGGACCGTGGGTGCGCCGCCCCAGTGGCGGCCGAGCGGCTCGAACGCCGCGCTCGCGTCGAAATCGCGTGCCGAGCGGCAGGCCGCGCGCACCGTGCGCCAGCTCGTCACCAGACCCACCCGCTCGTCGCGCTTGCAGCGCTCGAACAGCGCACTGAAATAGTCAAAGCAGCCGCCGTGGTCGCACGCCGCCTGGCGCGCGAGCGCGCGCAGCGCCGGCTCGTCCGCGCAGTTGGCGAGCGCGCGATAGAACACCGCGGCCTGGGCCGCCGTCACGCACAGGCCGAGTGCCTCCAGCGCGGTGCCCGCGCCCCGGCCTTCCAGCCCCGAGCGCGGGCGGTAGGATTCGTAGAACTCCTGGTAGGCCGCTTTCCAGTCAAACTCGGGCCACGTCGCCTCGAGATAATCGCGCAGCCGGCGCCCGTGCTCCGCACGCTGCGGCCACCAGACTTGCTCCAGCCAGAGCACGACGTCGGGGCGCGCGGCAAACACCTGGTTGAGCCGGTTGACGTGCAGCGGCACGGCCGTCTCCAGAAAGGAGGCGGCGGCGAGACTGTGGAACAGCAGCCCGTTGAAGCGGACGATGGCGCGAGCCCGCGCCTGTTGGCCCTGTTTGCGTTGAACCGTCCTGGTTGCGGTTGCTTGCATGGTTTCCTCCCCTGCGGTTTGCCGCAGGCGGCGCCTGCGTGCGAAACCAGTATTGTTGCGATGCAATACGGGCGGCAAGCACCCGCTGTGACGTTGCCACCTATGCGCCTGCCGGTATCATGTGGTGATACCGTGTCCGTGACCCGAAACTGCGAGTGCACCCATGGCGACGAGCGGCGGCCTGGTGGACGTGCTGAAGCGCGAGCTGCGGACGCGCGGCATCACCTACGCGCAGGTGGCGCGCAAGCTCAACCTGAGCGAAGCGAGCGTGAAGCGCATGTTCTCGAGGAAGGACTTCGGCTTGAAGCGGCTGGACCAGGTTTGCCAGCTCGCGGGGAGCGAGTTCTCCGATCTCGCCCGCGCGCTCTACCTGGAGGAGAGTCAGATTTCCCAGCTCACCCCCGTGCAGGAAAAGGAGATCGTCTCCAACCGGAAACTCTTCCTGGTGGCGGTGTGCGCGCTGAACCACGTCGGATTCGACCAGATCACCTCCATCTACGACGTCTCCAAGGCGGAGTGCATCCAGCTGCTCGCCCGCCTCGACCGCCTGGGGTTCATCCAGTTGCAGCCCAACAACCGTATAAAGCTGCTGGTGTCGCGAAACTTCGCCTGGTTGCCGGACGGCCCAATCCAGCGCTTCTTCAACCAGCAGGCCCACACCGAGTACTTCCGCTCGCGCTTCGACCGCGCGGACGAGTTCATGGTGGTGGTAAACGGCATGCTGTCCCGCAACTCGAGCGCGGCGGTCGTCACGCGGCTGAAGCGCGCCGCGCGCGAGTTCTCGGAGCTGCACAACGAGGACGCCAGGCTGCCGCTCACCGAGCGCTCGGCGATGAGCCTGCTGGTCGCCATCCGGCACTGGGAGCTCGCCGCGTTCGCTGAATTGAGGCGCAGGAAATCCTCCAACCCGACAGGAGCCCGACCATGAAATCGAACAGACTGCTACCGCTGCTGTGGAGCGCCGTACTCGTCCTTGCCATGCCGGCCTGGAGCTGGGCGCAGGCGCAGCCTCAGGCCGGGGCCAAGCCCGCGACCGCCAAGGCAACCTTTGCGGGCGGCTGCTTCTGGTGCATGGAGGAGGTCTATGAAAAGGTGCCCGGCGTGATCGCGGCCGTCTCCGGCTACATGGGCGGGCACGTCAAGAACCCCACCTACGAGCAAGTCAGCGCCGCCGGCACCGGCCATGCCGAGGTGGTGCAGGTCGAATACGACCCCGCCCAGGTGAGCTACGCCCGGCTGCTGGAGGTATTCTGGCGCAACATCGATCCGACGCAGAAAGACGGCCAGTTCTGCGATCACGGCCCGCAGTACCGCAGCGGCATCTTCTATCAGGTTGAGGAGCAAAAACGGCTCGCGGAATCCTCCCGGGCGGCGCTCCAGAAGAGCAAGCCTTTCAAGGGCGAGATCGTCACCGAAATCACGAAATCGTCCCAGTTCTACCCCGCCGAGGGCTATCACCAGGACTTCTATTTGAAAAACCCGACGCGTTACAAGTTCTACAAGAGTGGTTGCGGCCGTGACGCGCGATTGAAGCAGCTGTGGGGCTGAGCGGGCATTGAGCCGGGAGGCAGCGTGTTTCTCGAAGTGGCGGCGGCGACAGCTCCGGTGGCGGCGCTTCCGGAAGCTGGTAAGAGCCCGGGGGCTCCCCACCGCCTAGTGCCGTTCCAACTTGTTTCTGCAAACTTGGGCGGCTTGCCTGCCGGCGGTAATCAGGGCACGTAGAACTGACTAGATTACCCGCAAATAGTTGGATCGGCACTAGACCAGCGTCACGCGCGCGAACTTTCGCTTGCCGACCTGAAGCACGACGGGGGCGCCCTTTGCGAGCTGGTGCGCCTTGTCGCTCACCTTCTCGCCGTTCACCTTCACCCCGCCCTGCTCGATCATGCGCAGAGCCTCCGAGGTGCTCGCAGTGAGCCCCGCCTGCTTGAGCACCTGGGAGAGCGCAAGACCGGCGCCTTTCGCGGTGAGCTTCACCTCGGGCAGGTCTTCGGGAACCTCATGACGGGTGAAGCGCGCAATGAAATTCGTCGCGGCAAGCTGGGCGGCACTATCTCCATGGAAACGCGCCACGATCTCCTGAGCAAAGTCAAATTTCACGTCGCGTGGATTGCCGCCTTGTTCAACTACCCGCTTTTTTTCATTTATCTTTTGAGGCAACTCAAAAGATAGCAGCTCGATGTAGCGCCACATCAGCTCATCCGAGATCGACATCAGCTTGCCAAAGATCTCGCCGGGCGGCTCGGTGATGCCGATGGTGTTGCCGAGCGACTTCGACATCTTGTTGACGCCGTCGGTGCCCTCCAGCAGCGGCAGGGTGAGGATGCACTGCGGCGGCTGGCCGTGCTCCTTCTGCACTTCGCGGCCCATCAGCAGGTTGAACTTCTGATCGGTGCCGCCGAGCTCGAGGTCTGCTTTGAGCGCCACCGAGTCGTAGCCCTGTACCAGGGGATAGAGGAACTCGTGGATCGCGATCGGCTGCTTGGCGCGGTAGCGCTTGGCGAAGTCGTCGCGCTCGAGCATGCGCGCCACAGTGTGCTTCGCCGCGAGCCGGATCAAGCCCGCGGCACTCATCCCGTCCAGCCACGCCGAGTTGAACACCACCTCGGTGCGGCCGCGGTCGAGGATCTTGAACACCTGGTCGGTGTAGGTCTTCGCGTTCGCCTGGACATCCTCGCGCGAGAGCGGCGGCCGCGTCGCGTTCCTGCCCGAGGGGTCGCCGATCATGCCGGTAAAATCTCCGATCACGAACAGGACGTGATGCCCGAGGTCCTGCAGCTGGCGCAGCTTGTTGATGAGCACCGTGTGCCCGAGATGGAGGTCCGGGGCGGTAGGATCGAACCCGGCCTTCACCCGCAGCGGCCGTCCCGCCGCGAGCTTTGCGCGCAGTTCGGATTCGACCAGCAGCTCGTTCGCGCCGCGCCGGATGATTTCGAGTTGTTGATCGACGGAGGTCATAGTGCCAGGCGGCCGCTACCGTGCGTTATTTCACGATGCAAAATTGGGTTTGCCGAAGCGGGCGATTCTGCTAAGCTGGCCGCACCCCAAAAACATCAGGGAAATCATGCAGCAAGAGAATGGCGTGATTGTAGCAGCCCCCAGGAAGTTTGTCGGGCGCGAGTCCGGCAAATTTCTCGTGCAGCTCATTGCCGGATCGCGGCTCTTCCGCGCAGCCGCGGCGCTCGTGCTGCCGTTCGTCGGCGTGGTGGCCGCGTTCGGCATCGCGCCCGATACCGTCACCGAACCGGCGGCGCAGACGCCGGTTGTGCTGGAGCTTGCGCTGCCCGCTCCCCTCCCCGGGAGCGTCCCCGCCGAGGGTTACTGGCGCGAAGAGCGCATCCAGCGCGGCGACACGCTGCCGGCCCTGCTGGCGCGGCTCGGCGCAGAGGACCCGGAAGCGCTGCAGCATCTGCGCAGCACGCGCTCGGCCAGGGCCCTCTACCAGCTGGTCCCGGGCAGGATGATAGGCGCGCAGGTCACCACGGAGGGGCGGTTGCTCGAACTGCGCTACCGCAACGGCGGCAACGTGCTTACCGTGGAGCGCCGTGGCGACGGCATCAGCGTCGTCGAGCAGCCGTCCGAGCTCGAGCGGCGCGTGCTGATGAAATCCGCCGAGATCCGCAGCTCGCTGTTCGCCGCGAGCGACGCTGCCGGGCTTTCCGACGCGATCGCGACGCAGCTCGCGGATATCTTCTCCACCGACATCGATTTTCACCGCGACCTGCGGCGCGGCGATCATTTCTCGGTGATCTACGAGATGTTCCACGACCGGGGCGAGCCGGTGCGCGCGGGCCGCGTGCTCGCCGCGGAGTTCATCAACGTCGGCCGCCTGTATCGCGCGGTCTACTTCCAGCACGACGATAAGAGGGGCGGCTACTACACGCCCGACGGCAGGAGCATCCGCAAGGCATTCCTGCGCTCCCCGCTCGAGTATTCGCGTATTGCATCCGGCTTCACCGCCTCGCGCTTCCACCCGATCCTGGGCCAGTGGCGCGCGCACCGGGGCATCGACTACGCCGCGCCGCACGGCACCCGCGTCAGGGCCACGGGTGACGGCGTGGTCGAATTCGCGGGACGCGACCATCGTGGCTACGGCAACCTGGTGGTGCTGCGCCACCAGTCGAATTACACCACCTGGTACGGCCATCTCTCCGGGTTCGCCAAGGGCCTCCGCAAAGGCCTGCGCGTTGCGCAGAGCGAAACGATCGGCTATGTCGGCGCAACCGGTCTCGCCACCGGCACGCACCTGCATTACGAATTCCGCATCAACGACGTGCACCAGAATCCCCTGCGGCTGGTGATGCCCCCCGCGCCGCCGATCAACGCCGAGCTGAAGCCCGCGTTTGAGGCGGATGTCGCGCCCTTGGTGCAGCAGCTCAAGCTGCTGCGCAGCACTCATCTCGCACGACTCGACTAATCCCCGTGGTCAGTGAGCGGCGAACCGTGATCGGCAAAGCGACCCGGTCTTGCGGCTTACCGTTTGCCGTTCACCGTTCACCGTTTACCTGCTTTCGATGCCCGAGCTCTATATCGGGCTGATGTCCGGCACCAGCCACGACGGCGTTGACGCAGTGCTTGCCACTGCACGCGGCAAGCGCTTCCAACTTCTGGGAAGCGTCCATCTTTCGTATCCGGCGCGGCTGCGTTCGCGCTTGCTTGCCCTGCAGCAGCGCGGTAACAACGAGCTGCACCGCGCCGCGGTCCTCGCGAACGAGCTGTCCGACCTCTATGCCGGCGCCGTGCGCCGGCTGCTCGCCCGTGCCGGGGTCGGAGCGCGCGCCGTTGCCGCGATCGGCTGCCACGGGCAAACCGTGCGCCATCGTCCCGGCGATGGCTACACGCTGCAGCTCGTCAACGGAGCGCGGCTGGCGGAGCGATCCGGCATCACCGTCGTCTGCGATTTCCGCAGCCGCGATGTCGCGGCCGGCGGCGAAGGCGCACCGCTCGCGCCCGCGTTCCACCGCGCGCTGTTCGAAACCGCGCGCCGCGGCCGAGTCATCGTCAACGTGGGCGGCATCGCCAATCTCACCTTGCTCCCGGCGCGCGGCGCGGTGACCGGATTCGACTGCGGGCCGGGCAACTGCCTGCTCGACGCCTGGATCAAGCGCAAGCGGCGCGCGCCATTCGATGCGGGCGGAATCTGGGGGGCGCGCGGCCGCGTCATCCCGCGACTGCTGCAGAAGCTTCTCGCGCACCCGTTCTTCCGACGCCGGCCGCCGAAGAGCACCGGACGCGACGAGTTCAGTCTGAGGTGGCTCGAACGCGCGCTCGCGGGAAGCGCGCGGCCGGTCGACGTGCAGGCGACGCTGCTTGAGCTGACTGCGGTCACGATCGCCCGCGCGCTGCGCCGCTACTGCGCGGGTGCGCGCGAGGTCTTCGTGTGCGGCGGTGGCGCGTACAATCGTGCACTGCTGGCAAGGCTGGCCGGATTGCTCCCGGGGAAACCGGTCGCGACGACTGCCGCGCTCGGCATCGAGCCGGAACACGTCGAAGCGCTCGCCTTCGCCTGGCTCGCGCGCGAGGCGCTCAAGGGTCGGCCGGGCAACCTGCCAGCAGTGACCGGCGCGCGGGGCCCGCGCGTGCTGGGCGCCATTTATCCCAAGTGATGAGTGACGACTGACGGGTCGTGTTCTTGGGGCCCCTGTTCGCCGCCGAGCAGCGCAGGGATACCGCACGAGGTGACGAGCTAGCGGCGGCGAACCGGGGCGCCGTTCTTCTTTGGTGACCTTATTCTTGGGCGAGCAAGAAGAAAGTCACCGGCACCCGGGGCCCGCCGCCCGACAAATAAAAAAGGCGGCATAGCCGCCTTTTCTTGTGGGTTTAAGGCCTGCCTAGGCCGAGAAGGAAGACCCACAGCCGCAGGTCGATGTCGCGTTCGGGTTCTTGATCACGAACTGCTCGCCCTCGACGTTGTGCTGGTAGTCGATTACCGCGCCGGCGAGGTACTGCAGGCTCATGGGATCGATCAGCAGCATCACGCCGCCCTTTTCCAAGCGGGTATCGTCGTCGCCCGCTTCCTCGTCGAAGGTGAATCCGTACTGAAATCCCGAGCAGCCGCCCCCTTGGACGAACACGCGGAGCTTGAGGTTGGGATTGCCCTCCTCGTCGATCAGCCGCTTCACCTTCTCCGCGGCGGCATCCGTAAACACCAACGGTTGGGGAATATTCTCGGTCACTGTATTCATTCAAGACTCCTGCATTAAATCGACGGCCTGGAAGCCGCCTCAATCCACCGTCGCCGGCTTCAATTGGACCACGTTTTCAGACTTGCCGTCGCTCTGGTAAACGAGCTTCCCCTGCACCACCGCGCCGAGCTGGATCTCCAGCGTCCTGTAGTGCACGTCTCCTGTGACATTCGCCTTGGGTTGCAGTTCCACATATTCCGACGCGTGTACCGGTCCGATCACCGTGCCGTTTATCACCACGTGGGAAACGCGGATCTCGCCCTCGATCTGCGCCTGCTCGGAGAGCACCAGCGTGCCGGGCTTGCTGTCGGCCGCGATGACATCTCCGCGCACGCGCCCGTCCACGCGCAAGCCCCCCGCGAAGATGATGTTGCCCTCGACGGTGGTGCCGGCGCCGATCAGGCACTCGATATTGTTATGGGGCTTGCTGCCGCCCTTGCTGCCGAACATGTCCGCATTCCTCAGGAAACGCTCACTAATTGCGATAGTTTAGGCGTAATGGAGCCGATTTCAAAGACCCGAACCTGCAAGCTCTTGACAACTGTGCCGGGCGCCACCTTGAACGTGCCCTCCACGCGCTGGAAAAACTTGAAGTTGACCTGATACTCCTTGGCGCTCTTCTGCTCCTCCAGCGGCAGCGTGACCACGAATTTGCGATCGCCCTGCTCAAGGTTCACCACGAACTGCAGCGTTCCCTGGAACTCCTTCACCCGCTGCCCGCTCTGCACCAGCAACAGGCGGTAGCGGTATTCACCTGGCAGCGAATCGGGCTGCACGCGAAAGCGGTTGATGCTGAGCCCCATCTCCTTTTCGCCGGACGCCATCAGCGACTGGAAGAACCCGAGGTCCTCCTTGAGCGTGGCGTTTTCCTCGGCCAGCAATTTCACCTGCCTGCCGAGATCGCCGTACGTGGCGCGATCGATCTGCAGCTGTCGCTCGACGGCGGCTACTTGCGCCCGCAGCTCGATGATCCGGGCATCACGGCTCTGGATCTCCTCGGTCATCTGGGCAATCGCGCGCGCCGCCTCGCCCTGGCGGAACCCGGCGAGCTCCATGCCGTATTCGTAGGTCGTCCACCCCACCCCGACCACCAGCCCACCGAGCGTGATGAATCCGAGCCAGCGCCAGTACCACGGCACGTGCGCGCGCACCGCCACCCGCGGCGCGAAGATCCCGAACCTGCGCCGCAATGTGCGGAGGAGCTGCGCCATTGGAAAACTCCGATCCTCAGGGCAGCAGAGCGAGCTGCCCGAGGCCGGTCGTCTCCGGCAACCCGAACATGATGTTCATATTCTGCACCGCCTGGCCCGAGGCGCCCTTCACCAGGTTGTCTATGACGGATAGTACTACCGCGATATCGCCGCCGCGCGGCTGGTGCACCGCGATGCGGCAGGTGTTTGCGCCGCGCACCGAGCGCGTGTCGGGATGGCTGCCGGCGGGCATCACGTCCACGAACGCCTCCCCGGCGTAGCGCTTCTCGTACAGCGCCTGCAGATCGGCGCTGGCCGTGAGCCGCGCATAGAGCGTGGCGTGGATGCCGCGGATCATGGGCGTCAGGTGCGGCACGAACACGACGTTGACCGCGCGCCCGGCGGCCCGCGCGAGCCCCTGCGCGATCTCGGGGTGGTGGCGATGTCCCGGCACGCCGTAGGCCTTGAAGTTATCGGAGGCCTCGGCGAGCAGCATGTGCACCTCGGCCTTGCGTCCGGCGCCCGAGACACCGGACTTCGCGTCGGCAATAAGGTGATCGAGGTCGGCGATGCCGGCCTCGATCAGCGGCAGGAAGCCGAGCTGCACCGCCGTCGGATAGCAGCCCGGGTTGGCGACGATGCGCGCCTCTCGAATCCGCTCGCGGTTCACTTCCGGCAATCCGTAGACGGCCTCCGCCACCAGTTCCGGGCACGCGTGCTTGACGCCGTACCACTGCTCCCACAGCGCGACATCCTGGATGCGGAAGTCGGCTGCGATGTCGATGATGCGCACGCCGGCGTCCACCAGCGCCCGCGCCTGCTCCATGGCGACGCCGTTGGGCGTCGCGAAAAAGACCAGGTCGCAGGCGGAGAGGCCCGCCTTCGCGGGATCGGAGAACTTGAGGTCCACTTTGCCGCGCAGGTTGGCGAACATCTCCGCCACCCCCATGCCCGCCTCCTTGCGCGAGGTGATGGCGGCGATCTCGCAGTGCGGGTGCTGGACAAGCAGGCGCAGCAGCTCGACTCCGGTATAGCCGGTGCCGCCCACGATGCCCGCCCTGATGCCGTTCTTCATCATCGTTTCCTGGCCTACAGACGACAAAGCCGCCCGCAGGCGGCTTTGCTGCGAACACTTAATACAATACTAGCGCTTCGAGAACTGATGGCGCTTGCGCGCCTTGTGCAGGCCCACCTTCTTGCGCTCGACCGCGCGCGCGTCACGCGTGACCAGCCCCGCCTTCTTGAGCGCCGGCTTGAGCGCCGCGTCGTACTGGATCAGCGCGCGCGTGATGCCGTGACGCACGGCGCCGGCCTGCCCCGACTCCCCGCCGCCGTCCACGTTGACAATGATGTCGAAACTGGCCGTGGTCTTCGTCAACTCCAGCGGCTGGCGCACGACCATGCGCCCGGTCTCGCGCGAAAAGAACTCGTCGACCGGCCGGCCGTTGACCGTGATCGCGCCCTTGCCGGGCCTGATGAACACCCGTGCCACCGCTGTCTTGCGGCGGCCGGTGCCGTAGTGGTGCTGCCGTTGCAATGCCATGGTGCGCCTAGACCTCCAGTTGTTTCGGTTGTTGCGCCGAGTGCGGGTGGCTCGCGCCCGTGTACACCTTCATCTTCTTCAGCATGGCGTAGCCAAGCGGGCCCTTGGGCAGCATGCCCTTCACGGCGAGCTTGAGCACCCGCTCCGGCTGGCGCGCATGCAGCTTGGCGAAGCTCTCGCTGAAGATGCCGCCGGGATAGGTGCTGTGCCGGTGGTAGATCTTGTTCTGCGCCTTCCTGCCGGTCACGCGCAGCTTATCGGCGTTCACCACCACGATATAATCGCCGGTGTCTACGTGAGGCGTGAATTCAGGCTTGTGCTTGCCCCGCAGTCGCCGGGCGATCTCGGAGGCCAGCCGGCCAAGCACTTTGCCGGAGGCGTCAACGACATACCACCCACGCTGGACCGTGTCCGGTTTCGCGGAAAACGTCTTCATCGGTCGGTTGCCCATCGCTGGAAAGGGGCGAATTCTATTGCAAATCAGTCGTCTGTGTCAAACTTTCCGGTGCGGCCCGGTGCCGCTTGGCGCGCCCACGCGAAGTGAGAGGTCTTGAGATGGAATGGCTGATCGCCAAGGCATTAGCCGCCCTGCTGGCACCGCTGGGCATAGTGCTGGTCATCTTGCTCGTCGCGGCGGTAGTGGCATGGCGCCGACCGCTGGCAGCGTGGCGGCCGGTCGCGCTCGCGTTCATCGTGCTCTACCCCCTGTCCACACACTTCGTCGCCGATCAGCTGTTGTGGTGGATCGAGCCCGCGCCCCGCGACCCGGCCGCCGACACGAGCGGGCAGGCGATCGTGGTGCTGGGCGGCGGCACCTATTTTTCCGCGCCGGAGTATGGCGGGGACACGGTCAAGCCTCGGGTGCTGGCGCGCCTGCGCTATGCCGCCCACCTGCATCGCGCGCTCGACAAGCCGGTGCTCGCCTCGGGCGGTGCCCCGGAAGGAAATCCCGTCCCCGAGGCCCGGCTCATGGCGGAAGTACTGCAGCAGGACTTCCGGATAACGGTGCGGTGGACCGAGCAGGGCTCGCGCAATACATTTGAGAATGCGCTGATGAGCGCCTCCCTGCTGAAGCCCGCCGGCATCCAGCGGATCTATCTCGTCACTCACGCCTGGCACATGCGGCGCGCGCGGCTCGCTTTCGAGCACGCCGGATTCAAGGTCATCCCGGCGCCGACCGGCTATGCCACGCGCTTCAAGCTGAGCATGCTCGATTTCCTGCCGGACGCCCGAGCGCTCGACGAAAGCGGCCTGTTTTTCCACGAAGTGGCCGGCATCGGCTGGTATTATCTGCGAATCGCCATCGGGCGCTAATCGCGCCGATGGCGATCAAGTTACCGAAACACAGAAACGCGGGACTTGCTTTGGTGAATTTCTCGGAAGGTGGGGATGAAAGTCCGCATCAAGTGGCTGGAGAACGTGGCCTTCGTCGGCGAGTCCGAAAGCGGGCACGCCATGGTGATGGACGGCGCGCCCGAAGGCGGCGGGCGCAACCTCGGGCCGCGGCCGATGGAGACGGTGTTGATCGGCACCGGCGGCTGCACCGCCTACGACGTGGTGCACATCCTGAAGAAGGGCCGCGCGCCCGTCACCGATTGCGTGGTGGAGATCGCCGCCGAGCGCGCGCCTCAGGACCCTATGGTCTTCACGCGGATCCACTTTCATTTCATCGTGACCGGCAGAGAACTGAAGCGCGAGCAGGTCGAGCGGGCCATCCACCTCTCGGCGGAAAAGTACTGCTCGGCCTCGATCATGCTCGGCAAGACGGCCGCGATCACGCACGA
>Ga0180082_1000098_pt1 | contig 13149 bp, 10 predicted proteins | sample EasRiv660_16_10D_FD_121780 | JGI IMG/M metagenome (GOLD analysis project Ga0180082, IMG submission 121780) | Soil microbial communities from meander-bound floodplain in the East River, Colorado, USA - East River metaG ERMLT660_16_10D | ecosystem: Environmental > Terrestrial > Soil > Floodplain ...
CGGGCCTGCCGCCGGCGGCTGCGCGCCGGCCGGCGCCACGAAACCTAGAACGGCCACGAGTGCCGTCAGCGCACATGCACACTTCAGAGCGATACGCATCGGGTGTCTCCTCATATTGAAGGTGTTTTGAGGGGAAGGCCGGTTGATGTTAGGAGCCTGATATGCCCCTGTCAACGAACCGAACTCCTGTCAGCGTGGAGGCCCGGTGCCGGAATGTTCTGCAACCGGTGCTCGCGCTTTCGCACAAGCCGCGGCGCGTGCGGTAGCATACGCCCTCCTATCGAAGGAGACTGATCGATGGCCTCTCACAACAAGACCGCGCTTGTGACCGGCGCGGGCACCGGCGTCGGCAGAGCGGTCGCGCTCGCGCTGCTCAAGGACGGCTACCGCGTCGCACTGGCGGGACGCCGCAAGGAGATGCTGGAGCAAACCGCGTCGCTAGCCGGGGTAGCAGCGAAGAGCGCGCTCATCGTCCCCACCGACGTCGGCAAGCCCGACCAGGTGAAGGCGCTGTTCGCGAAGATCCAGCAGGAGCTCGGGCGCATCGATGTGATTTTCAATAATGCTGGCGGCAATGCACCCGGCGTCGCGTTCGAGGACCTCTCGTTCGAGAAGTGGCAGTCGGTGGTGGACGTCAACCTGACCGGCATGTTCCTGTGCGCGCAGGCTGCCTTCCGCATGATGAAGGACCAGGCCCCGCGCGGCGGGCGCATCATCAACAACGGCTCGATCTCGGCGCACACGCCGCGGCCGGGATCGGCGCCCTATACCGCGACCAAGCACGGGGTAACCGGGCTCACCACGACGATATCGCTCGATGGACGTCCCTACGACATCGCCTGCGGGCAGGTGGACATCGGCAACGCGATCAGCCCGATGACGGAGCGCATGGCGCAGGGCGTCAGGCAGGCGAACGGCACCACGGCACCCGAGCCGCGCATGGACCCGGTGCACGTCGGCAACGCGGTGGTATTCATGGCCGACTTGCCGCTCGACGTGAACGTGTTTACCCTGACCATCATGGCGACCAAGATGCCCTTCGTCGGGCGCGGCTGAGGACGCAGGGCGCGGCGCGTCGGGACGGTTCATCCGTCCCCCTGATCGCCTCGTAAGTACTTGATGAACATACCGCCCCGCGCGGGTGCCGATCGCGGTTGTTGCGGGACGGGAAAGGGGCTGCAGCTGTGACGGGCGCCGCCGGCGGTGCGCTCGCGGCTCGCACCCCTTGATCTGCGTCAACAACCCCCGTTGCGGGGGGCGCACACTGCTCGCGGGGCCGGCCGCCGTGCCCCAGGGCCAGAGGAGGAGGTCCCAAAATGCGAGACGACACCCCCATTCGTGCCGCGGGACAGGAATTCCCGCACGGCTTGGATTTGCTGCGCGATCCGTTGCTCAACAAGGGCACCGCCTTCACCGAGCGGGAGCGTGATGCCCTCGGCCTGCGCGGCCTGCTGCCGCCGCACGTGCTCTCCCAGGACGAGCAGGCGGAGCGGGTCCTCTCGCATCTGCGCCGGTTGCCCGACGACCTCGAGAAATACATCGCGTTGAGCGCGTTGCACGACCGCAACGAGGCGCTGTTTTTCCGCATCGTGTGCGACAACATCGACGAGATGCAACCCCTCATCTATACGCCGACGGTCGGGCTCGCCTGCCAGCAATACGGGCACATACTCCAGCGCTCGCGCGGGCTGTTCATCGGCGCCAACGACCGCGGGCTCATCGCCCAGGTCCTGAGGAACTGGCCGCACCGCGCGGGAATCATCGTCGTCTCCGACGGCGAGCGCATTCTCGGCCTCGGCGACCTCGGCGCGAACGGAATGGGCATCCCTGTCGGCAAGCTCTCGCTCTACACGGCCTGCGCCGGCGTGCATCCCGCCCTCTGCCTGCCGGTCATGCTCGACGTCGGCACCAACAACACCGGTCTGTTGAGCGACCCGTTCTACGTCGGGCTGCGGCAGCGGCGCCTGCGCGGCGCCGGCTACGACGAGCTGGTCGAGGAATTCATCACCGCCGCGCAGGAGGCGTTTCCGGGCGTGCTGATCCAGTTCGAGGATTTCGCCAACCAAAACGCCTTCCGGCTGCTCAACAAGTACCGCGACCGCAGCTGCATCTTCAACGACGATATCCAGGGCACGGCGGCCGTGGCGCTCGCCGGCATCCTCTCGGCGCTGCGCATCACCGGAGGCAGTCTGACCGATCAGAAGCTGCTGTTCCTGGGCGCGGGCGAGGCGGCGATCGGCATTGCCAATCTGGTGGTCTCCGCGATGGTCGCGCAGGGTCTGTCCGAACCGGCCGCGCGCGCGCGTTGCGGCATGGTGGACTCGCGCGGGCTGGTGGTGAAAAGCCGCGCCGACCTCTCGGAAGAGAAGCGGCGGTACGCGCAGGATCACGCGCCGGTCGGCGACTTTCTCGAGGCGGTGAAGACGCTCCGGCCGACGGCCATCATCGGAGTCGCCGCCGTGGGCGGAACCTTCACTGAAGACGTGCTCCGGGAGATGGCGCTGATCAACCAGCGCCCCATCGTCTTCTCCCTTTCCAACCCGACTTCGCAGTCGGAGTGCACCGCCGAGGAGGCCTACCGCCACACCGGCGGGCGCGCGCTGTTCGCGTGCGGCAGCCCGTTCGACCCGGTCACGGTCAACGCCAGGACCTTCGTGCCGCGCCAGGGAAACAATTCCTATATTTTCCCCGGCGTGGGGCTGGGCGCGATTGCGAGCCGCGCGCGGCGGATCACCGACGAGATGTTCATGGCCGCGGCGCATACGCTCGCGCACGACGTCACCGAGTCCGACCTCCAGCCGGGCAGCCTCTATCCGGCGCTGCCGCGCATCCGCGAAGTATCGGCTCACATTGGAACTGCCGTGGCCCGGGTCGCCTACCGCAATGGGCTGGCCGCCGAGCGCGAACCGGAGGACATCCCGGCGCACGTCACGTCGCAAATGTACGATCCGCGCTACCGCAGCTACGTCTGAACTCGACCAGGATTTCGTCGTGATACCACACGATGGAGTTGGGATGGAAGACGATCCTCGCGGGGTCCAGGTCTCCCCAGTGGACCCTGACCGGATGGCGGTAGGTTCTCAATTCAGCCGAACCGCACGTACTCGAAGCTGACCGGCTGCCCGTTGATGCCTCTCTCCGGCGGCGCGATCCAGTTCGCGAACTTCCCCGGCTCGACCACGCGCCCCATCAGGGATTGCACGAACGCGCGGTCCTCCGCGCCCGGCAGCCACTCCGCGGCGTGCGCGTCCCATTCCTGCCGGTCCAGCACGCGCCCGTCCGGCGAGATCGCCAGGCCCGCAAGAGACCCGATCCGGCGGTTGAATCCCTTGTGCGGGAGCGTCAGCCGGAAATCAACGCCATTCTTCTGCAGTATCCGGTTCCAGCGCGCGACGCCCGCCAACGTGTCCTGGATGTAATCATCGCGCAGCTTCTCGTTCAGCGCGTTCAGCGCGGGCGCCTCGTTCTGCGCGAGCTTGCCGTCCACCATCGCGGGCACGGGATAGCTCGCGTCCTTGAGGCGATGGTCGTCGTCGATCCGGCTCTCGTCGATGCGGCCCTTGAGCCCGGTCGTGTAGAACGTCGCCGCGTTCGACGAGAGGTCGGAGCCGAACAGATCGAGCGTGACGCTGAAGTGGAAATTCAGGTAGCGCTGCACCGTCGGCAGGTCGATCACGCCGAGCCCGCGCAGCCGCGCCGGGTCGTCCGTGCGCTCGCTCGCCATCATTTCCGAGGTGCGTTGCAGGATGCGGGTGATCCCGGTCACCCCCACGTACATGTGGTGCGCCTCCTCGGTCAGCATGAAACGGGTGGTGCGGGCCAGGGGATCGAAGCCGGACTCGGCGAGCGCGGAAAGCTGGAACTTGCCGTCACGGTCGGTGAAGAACGTGAACATGAAGAACGACAGCCAGTCCGGGGTGGCCTCGTTGAACGCCGCCAGCAGGCGCGGGTTGTCGCGGTCGCCGGAGCGGCGCTCGAGCAGCGCTTCCGCTTCCTCGCGCCCGTCGCGGCCGAAGTAGCGGTGCAGCAGGTACACCATCGCCCACAGGTGCCGCCCTTCCTCGACATTGATCTGGAACAGGTTGCGCAAGTCGTAGAGCGAGGGACAGGCCAGCCCGAGGCGCCGCTGCTGCTCCACCGATGCGGGCTCGGTATCGCCCTGCGTGACGATGATGCGCCGCAGGTTGCTCCGGTACTCGCCCGGCACGTCCTGCCAGGCCGGCTCGCCCCGGTGGTCGCCGAAGCCGATGGTACGGCCCGGATCCGCCGGGTTCAGAAATATGCCCCAGCGATAGTCGGGCATCTTCACGTAGTCGAAATGCGCCCAGCCGTCGCGGTCGACGCCGGTGGCCGTGCGCAGGTAGACGTCGTAGCCCCGGGAGGCGTCCGGCCCCATCTCCGTCCACCAGCCGCGAAAGCCGGGCTGCCAGCGCTCGAGCGCGCGCTGCAGCGACTTGTCGTCCGCGAGGCCGACGTTGTTGGGAATCTTGTCGTGGTAGTTGATGTCCATTGCCTGCGCCCGCGCGGCTATACTCGTTCCCAGTTGAACCGGGCTTTGCTGCCGGTCCCGAATACCTTGAGCGCGCCCGTCTCACCCACCGCATTCGGCCGGGTGAAGATCCAGTTTTGCCAGGCCGACAGGCGCCCGAAGATGCGGGTCTCCAGCGTCTCGGCGCCGCCGAAGCGCAGATTCGCTTCCATCGCGGTCAGCGCGTCGGGCGACAGGCTCGCGCGCTCCTCCAGCGCGATGCGGATCTCGTCATCCCAGTCGAGCTCATCGGGCGCCGCCGTGACCAGGCGCAGCTCCAGCGCGTCGGCTGCGGACAGCGCCCGCCCGATAGCGCGCTGCGCCCCGGCGATCAAGTCGCCGTTCCCGTAGAAGCGGCCTTCGATGCGGCTCTTGCGGTTCACCCCCGGATAGAACCCGAAGTTCATCCGGGAAAGCGCGATCGCCGGCGCGCCATCCGACCGCAGTTGCATGTAGCTGCGGTCGGCGGCCAGCACGAGCTCGAGCAGCGTGCCCGCAAAACACGAGCCCGTATCGATGAGGGCAAACAGCGTGCGCGAGGTCACGTCGAGCCGGGCGAACGTCCGGCGCAGCATGCCGATGACTTCCCTCACGAACCAGTGGTCCTGGTAGCTGGCAAGGCTCGCATCCACCGCCAGCGCAAGCTCGGCGTCGCCGCGCGTCTTCAACAACCAGATACCGATGTCGGGCTCGTTGGTGCGCAGCATCAGAACGGCATCGTCGAGCTCGCGCGCCATTTTGAGCGGCCACCAGTCCGCGCCGCGGCTCACGATGCCCGCCAGCTCCTGCGGTTGCGGCGCATCCGGCGCGCTCACCGTGATCGTCGCGTGCCTGGCGCCGCGCTCGATCTTCACGTCGACGAACCGGTAATGGTAGCCGGCGTCGTCGACGCGGCGCTCGAGCGGCGTCAAGGCCACGCCCTTTGCGTCCCGCGGCCGGTCGCTCTGCGCGGCGAGTTCCTGTGCCCGGCGCCTCACGTAATCGGAAAATTGCTGGGGCTTTACGACTTCGTCGACCAGCCCCCATTCCTTGGCGCGCGTCCCGCGGACGCCTTCGGTGGTCGTGCAAAACACGTCCGCCAGGTCGCGCCGGATTCTGCGCTTGTCGGTCATGCGGGTGAGCCCGCCGGTGCCTGGCAGCACGCCCAGCAGCGGGACTTCCGGCAGGCTCACGGCCGAGGAGCGATCGTCGATCAGGACGATTTCGTCGCACGCCAGCGCGAGTTCGTAGCCGCCGCCGGCGGTGGTGCCGTTGCAGGCGGCGATGAACTTGAGGGAGGAATGCGCGCTGGCGTCCTCGATGCCGTTGCGCGTCTCGTTGGTGAACTTGCAGAAATTCACCTTCCACGCGTAACTGGACTGGCCCAGCATGAAGATGTTGGCGCCCGCGCAGAAGACGCGCTCCTTGCCGCTGGTCAGGATCACGCTGCCGACTTCGGGGTGCTCGAAGCGGACCCGCTGCAATGCGTCATGGAGCTCGATGTCGACCCCGAGGTCGTAGGAATTGAGCTTGAGCTTGTAGCCGGGCCGGAAGCTCCGGTTTTCGTCGGCATCCAGTGTGAGCGTCGCGGCAGCGCCCTCGACAGACAGCCGCCAGTGCAGGTAGCGGTCGGGGTGCGTCTCGTAACTGACGGGCGGAGGCTTGACCATGGTTTCTGCGCTCATGTGGCTATGCAGCGGAATTGCCAATGCATTATATTGCCGATTGAGGACAGGGGGAGGCATGCCGGGACTGAGCACGAGCGACCATGGCGCCAGCCCACCGCGGGTGAGTATACCGCGCGACTACAACGCGGCTCACGATCTGATCGAGCGCAACCTGAAGGCGGGCCGCGCCGCGAAGGCCGCGTACATCGACGATAACGGCTCGTACACCTACGGCGAACTCGGCGGGCGCGTGAACCGGTGGGCGAACGCCTTGACCGGGCTGGGGCTGCAGATGGATCAGCGCGTGTTGCTGTGCCTCCAGGACACGATAGACTTTCCGACCGCCTTCCTGGGGAGCATCAAGGCGGGCATCGTGCCGATCGCGGCGAATACGCTCCTCACCGCCGGCGACTACGAGTACATGCTCAAGGATAGCCGGGCCCGCGCGCTCGTCGTTTCCGAGCCGCTGTTGCCGGTGTTCGCGCCGCTGCTCGGCAGGATGCCCGCGCTCAAGCACGTGATCGTGTCGGGGAAAAGCGCGGCCGGGCATCTGGCGTTCTCCGAGCTGCTGGCGCAATCCTCCGCCGCTTTTGAAGCCGCGCCGACCACTTGCGACGACGCCTGCTTCTGGCTTTACTCGTCGGGCTCGACCGGGCTGCCGAAGGGCACGGTTCACGTCCATTCGAGCATGATCCTGACGGCCGAGCTCTACGGCCGGGCCGTGCTCGGAATCCAGGAAAACGATGTGGTGTTATCCGCTGCCAAGCTGTTCTTCGCCTACGGTCTCGGCAACGCGTTGAGCTTTCCGATGGCGGTCGGCGCCACGGCGGTCATCATGGCGGAACGAGCGATCCCGGCAGCGGTATTCGCCCGCCTGCGCAAGCATCAACCGACCATTTTTTACGGAGTCCCGACGCTGTACGCCGCGATGCTGGCCAACCCCGAGCTGCCGCGCCCCGGGGAACTTCGACTGCGTCTCTGCGTTTCTGCTGGCGAGGCGCTGCCAGAGGACATCGGCAAGCGCTGGAGCGAACGGTTAGGGGTCGACATCCTCGACGGGCTCGGCTCGACCGAGATGCTGCACATCTTCCTCTCGAACCGCCCGGGCGACGTGCGCTACGGCACCACCGGCCGGCCGGTGCCCGGATATGAAGTGCGTCTGGCGGATGAACATTCGGCGACGGTCGCTCCGGGGCAACAGGGAGAGCTCCTGGTCAGCGGCCCGACCGGCGCGGCCGGCTACTGGAACAATCGCGAGCGGTCGCGCGCGACGTTCCTCGGCGCCTGGACGCGCAGCGGGGACAAGTACACGCAGAATGAGCAGGGCTATTACGTCTACGCCGGCCGCACCGATGACATGCTCAAGGTGAGCGGGATGTACGTCTCGCCGATCGAGGTCGAGTCCGCGTTGATCACGCATCCGGCCGTGCTGGAAGCAGCGGTGGTCGGCAAGGAGGATGATCAGAAGCTGGTCAAGCCGCTCGCCTTCGTCGTGCTGAAGCCCGGTTCGCAGGGCTCGGAGAAGCTGGCCGAGGAACTGAAGCAGCACATCAAGGCACGGCTGTCGCCGCACAAGTATCCGCGCTGGATCGAATTCGTGAATGACCTGCCCAAGACGGCCACCGGCAAGATCCAGCGCTTCAAGCTGCGCGAGCTTGCGGCTAGCAGCCTGTCGGACTTAACGCCCCGACAGGCTGCTAACAACAAAACCGCCCGAGAATTTTGAACGAACCCCGAATTAATGACCCCGATTGGTCTCAGATGAGCGCTAAAATCGGCGTAAGAAGTGGTATTCAGCGCCTTCTGATCCCGTTCTCGCGCGGGCGGTTTTGTAAAAGGAGTTTGTCGGGCCAAAGTCCGACAAACTCCTAGGCGGTAAAGCGCGTTTACTCTGTCTCTCAAGGAGGGAACCCCATGTCACATGCAAGCGATCGTCGCAGATTCCTGCAGAGCCTCGGCACGCTGGCGGTGGGGAGCGCCATTCCGGGCGCGCCCGTGTTTGCGCAGCAACCCAAGCTCAGGGTCGGCCTGATGCTGCCCTACACGGGCACCTTCGCCGCGCTCGGCAATTCCATTACCAACGCCTTCAAGCTGGCGGTCGCGGAGCGCGGCGGCAGGCTCGGCGGCCGGGAAGTCGAGTACTTCACGGTGGATGACGAATCCGACCCCGCCAAGGCGCCGGAGAACACCAACCGCCTCGTGCAGCGCGACAGGGTGGACGTGGTGGTCGGTACCGTCCACTCCGGCGTGCTCATGGGCATGGTCAAGGTCGTGCGCGAAACCGGCACGCTGCTCATCTGCCCGAACGCTGGCGCGGGCGACGCGACCGGGGCTGCATGCGCGCCCAACATTTTCCGCACCTCCTTTTCCAACTGGCAGACCACCTATCCGCTGGGCAAGGTGCTGAAGGACAAAGGCCACAAGACCGCGGTATTCATCACGTGGAACTATGCCGCGGGCAAGGAAATGCTGGAAGGTTTCAAGGAAGCCTTCGAAAAGCAGGGCGGCAAGCTGGTGAAGGAGCTGCTCCTGCCGTTCCCGCAGGTCGAGTTCCAGGCGCTGCTGACCGAGGCGGCAGGGATCAAGCCCGACGCCGTGGTTGCGTTCTTCGCCGGCGGCGGCGCCGCGAAATTCCTGAGGGACTACGCGGCCGCTGGCCTGAAAGGCAGGATCCCGCTCTACGGCTCGGGCTTCCTCACGGACGGCGTGCTGGAAGCGGTGGGCGACGCGGCCGACGGCGTGGAAACGACATTGCACTACGGCGACGGCCTTGAAACACCGAGAAACAACGCGTTCCGCGTCGCCTACGTCAGGGCCTACAAGAGCGCGCCGGACGTCTACGCCGTGCAGGGATACGACGCGGCCCTCCTGCTCGCCGCCGGCATGGACGCCGTCAAAGGCGACGTCTCGAAGAAGAAAGAGCTGATCGCGGCGATGGAGAGGGCCAAGATCGACAGCCCGCGCGGGGCCTGGACCCTGTCCAAGGCCCACAATCCGGTGCAGGACTTTTATCTGCGCAAGGTCGTCGGCAAGGAAAACAGGGTCATGGGCGTGGCGCACAAGGCCCTCGCCGACCCGGCCCGGGGCTGTAAGATGTCATAGCGCTGCAGGCCGCGGGTCTTCCCGTCGCGGGGAAGATCAGGGTGGGCCGCCTGCCAAGGGTCCCCAGGTCGCGCCGACCGCGCTTTTTCGGTCGGCGCTTTTGCGTGAGCGAGTGATGGAATTCCTGATCCAGATCCTGAACGGCATCCAGTACGGCCTGCTGCTGTTCCTGCTCGCGAGCGGGCTGACGCTCATCTTCGGGATCATGGGCGTCATCAACCTCGCGCACGGCAGCTTCTACATGTTCGGCGCCTACCTCGCCTACTGGCTCGCCAGGGAGACCGGCAGCCTGTGGCTCGCGCTCCCTATCGGCGTCGCGATCTCGATCGGGATCGGCATCGTGCTCGAATCGGCGCTGATCCGCAGGCTCTACCAGCGCGACCACCTCTACCAGGTCCTGCTCACTTTCGGCCTCATCCTGATTTTCGAGGAGCTGCGCAGCATCCTGTTCGGCAACGACGTGCACGGCGTCGCCATCCCGCCCGTCCTGGATTTCTCCATACCGCTGACCGAGACTCAGAGCTACCCCGTCTACCGGCTGTTCATCTCGGCCGTGTGCCTCGCGCTCGCGGCTGCGCTCTACTTCGTCATCCAGAAGACGCGGATCGGCATGATGATCCGCGCCGGCAACTCGAATCGCGAGATGGCGCAGGTGCTGGGCGTGAACATCCCGCTGCTCTATGCCTTCGTATTCGCATTCGGGTTCGCGCTCGCCGCCTTCGCCGGCATGATCGCGGCGCCGGTGTCCTCGGTGTTCCCCGGCATGGGCCACCACATTCTCATCATCTGCTTCGTGGTCGTGGTGATCGGCGGCATCGGCTCGATCAAGGGCGCGATGGTCGCGGCGCTGCTGATCGGCGTCGCCGACACGCTGGGCAAGGTGCTGCTGCCCGAGTTCTCCGGCATGGCGGTGTACCTGCTGATGGCGATCGTGCTGATCTGGCGGCCGCGCGGACTGTTCCAGGCGACCTGATGCAACCGCCGGTGAAAATCACTCAAGTCTTGCTGGTGCTGGGACTGGCGTGCCTCGCGCTCTTCCCGCTGACCGGCTCGACGTTCTACATCCAGCTCTTCACCAAGATCATGGTCATGGCCATCTTCGCGATGAGCCTGGATCTCATCGTGGGCTACACCGGGCTGGTCAGCCTGGGACACTCGGCCTTCTTCGGCTTCGCCGGTTACGTGCTGGCGCTGACCGCTCCCAAGCACGAAACAGTGAGCCTGTGGCTGACGTTGCCCGCCTGCATGGCTGCGACCGGCGTCCTCGCGCTCGCCATCGGCGCGCTGGTCCTGCGCACTTCGGGCATCTATTTCATCATGGTCACCCTGGCGTTCGCCCAGATGCTCTATTACCTGTTCCACGACACCAAGCTCGGCGGCGGATCGGACGGCATCTACCTCTACGCGCGGCCGTCGCTCGCCATCGGGGAATTCAATCCCGCGGACCTGGGGAATCACACGCATTTCTATTACCTTGTCCTGGCGTTCATGCTTGCCGTGTATTTCATGCTGCGCAAAGTGCTCGCTTCGCCGTTCGGGCGGGTGCTCGTCAGCATCAAGGCCAATGAAGCGCGCGTGAAATCGCTGGGCTTCCAGGTGTTCAACTACAAGCTCGGCGCATTCGTCCTGGCCGGTGCCCTGGCCGGGCTCGCCGGCTATCTCGCGGCTTGCCAGTTCGGCTTCGTGAACCCGGAAATCCTCTCCTGGCACTTCTCCGGCGTGGTGCTGATGATGCTCATACTGGGCGGCATGGGCCGGCTCTACGGCGCGGTGATCGGCGCCTTCGCCTTCGTCCTGGTGCAGGAATTCTTCTCCTACCAGGACATATTCGGCGAGTATGCGAAGCGCTGGCAGCTCGCGCTGGGCAGCTTCATCGTGCTCGTCGTGCTGCTGCTTCCCCAGGGCCTCGCCGAGCTGCTGGAGCGCGCGGACCGAAAACCGGCCCCGGGGTCGGGAAATGGCTGACGCGGCGCTCAGGGTGTGCGGCCTCACCCGGCAGTTCGGCGGGGTCGTGGCCGTCAACAACGTCTCGCTGGAAATCGCCGAAAACGCCGTGCACGCGGTGATCGGCCCGAACGGCGCCGGGAAAAGCACGCTGGCGAACCTGCTCTCCGGCGAACTGCGTCCGTCTGCCGGGAACATCCTGTTCGACGGCGCGGAAATTTCCCATCTGTCCGCGGACCGCCGGTCGCGCATGGGCATCGGCCGCAGCTACCAGAAGACGAACGTGTTCCGGGAGTTCACCGCGCTGGAGAATTGCCGGCTGGCCGCGCAGTCGCGCAACCCGCACCCGTTCAACTGGTTCCGCGACGCGCTCTCGTATCGAGGCATCGTCGAAGCCGCGCAGCAGGCGCTCGCCACCGTCGGCCTGAAAGAACGCATGGAGGTCCCGGCCGGGCATCTGAGTCACGGCGAGCAGCGGCAACTGGAAATCGCCATGTGCCTCGCCACCCACCCGCGCGTGCTGATCCTGGACGAGCCGCTGGCCGGTATGGGCGCGGAAGAATCCTCCGCGATGGTCGGGCTGCTGAAGACACTCGCCGCCGGGCACGCGGTCCTGCTGGTCGAGCACGACATGGATGCCGTGTTCGCGCTGGCCCAGGTGCTCACGGTGATGGTGAATGGGGTCGTGCTCGATACCGGCGATCCCCAGAAGGTCCGCGCCAACCCGTACGTGCAAAGCGCTTACCTCGGGAGGCCCGAAGACCATGCCTGAGACGCCTCTCATTGAGGCGCGCGCGCTGCACACCTACTATGGCGCGAGCCACATTCTGCGCGGCGTGAGCATGAGCGTCAGCCGCGGCGAGACCATCGGCCTGATGGGCCGCAACGGCATGGGCAAGTCCACCTTGATCCGCACGCTCATTGGACTGGTGCGTCCGAAACACGGCAGCGTGCTCGTCAATGGCCTCGACATGACCGCCGCGCCGACCCACCTGATTGCGCGCCAGGGCATCGCCTACGTGCCGGAGGGGCGCGCCATCTTTCCCAACCTGAGCGTGCGCGAAAACCTTGTCATGGCGGCCCGCCCCGGCCGGCGCGGCGACTGGACTTACGAGCGCGTCCTGAAGACCTTCCCGCGCCTCGCCGAGCGGCGCAACCACGGGGGCGGCCAGCTGTCCGGCGGCGAGCAGCAGATGCTGACCATAGGCCGCGCGCTGATGACCAACCCGGAACTGCTGATACTCGATGAGGCGACGGAAGGCCTGGCGCCGCTCATTTCGCGCGAGATCTGGTCCATCATCCGGGATATCCGTGAGAGCGGCATGGCCACGATCATCGTGGACAAGAACCACGCGGCCGTCACCGCGGTGAGTTCCCGCAACCTCATCCTGGTCAAGGGGCGGACCGTCTTCGAGGGGACCAGCGGCGAGCTGCGCGCGCGGCCCGACATTCTGCAGAAACACCTGGGCGTATAAGAGCGCCTAACACAATGAAACACACGATGCGCTGTCACGATTTTGGCTAAGGACACAGCGCAGGTGCAGGTTCATCCGATTTCATGCAACGGCGGCTGGAGCATGCCAAGCCAAAATCGCGCCAGCCCACAAGGGGTTGCGGCCACAATCGCCGCTAGCTTTGTCGCGAGTCTTGCCAATACAGCGAGTATTGGCTGCACCTCGCTTCGCGCTATCGACGATTCTGGCTCGCAACGCACGCGCGTTTCATTATGTTAGGCGCTCTAAGTGGATTTCATCCGGATTCAGGGCCGCCGCATCGAATACGATTTCGTGCGCGCCGCGCCGGACGCACCGGTCATCGTTTTTCTCCATGAGGGTCTCGGTTCGTTGTCCCTGTGGCGGGATTTCCCGAGCCGGATCATGCACGCCACCGGATGCAGCGCGCTCACCTTCTCGCGTTACGGCCATGGCC
>Ga0180082_1000102_pt1 | contig 13045 bp, 15 predicted proteins | sample EasRiv660_16_10D_FD_121780 | JGI IMG/M metagenome (GOLD analysis project Ga0180082, IMG submission 121780) | Soil microbial communities from meander-bound floodplain in the East River, Colorado, USA - East River metaG ERMLT660_16_10D | ecosystem: Environmental > Terrestrial > Soil > Floodplain ...
CAACAACAGCCTTCGATGCATCGAAGCGCGGAGGAAGATAGTTATCGTTTCTATCTTGAAAGGTCCAAATACATTCATATGATTGCTTTTCGGTGCCCAACTCTAGATTATTAAGATTTGCAACTAACCTTTCAAGAATCCACTTCTCACCAATCCACTGTCGGTATTTAGGAAGTAGTCTAACTTCAGGATGTAAAAGTAAAATACCTCCGTCAGTATAATGAGTCAATCTTTTATCGAACTGGTCAGGTGCCCATACAATACGAAACATTGGCTGACCAGATTCAGTATCAATACCGAACTGGTCAACCAATTGTCGGTTTATGGATTCAATAGGTTCTGTGAGTTCCATAAACCTTACCTATTATCTACGTGACGAAGATTCAGAAGGTGGAGTTTCGGGAGTAAGAGCAGCAAGAATACCATCAGCCTGTGCATCCAATGCATCAAGTTGTTCTTGAGTGACAGGACTTCCTGCCGCAACCTGTTCCTTCAATGATGCGATTTCAGCAATCTGCTCCTGGTCAAGTCTCTTGACTTCATCAACAGCAGTCTTGATAGCTGAAAGTTCGTCGGACACTTCCTGAAATGACGCCATTAATCTGTCTCCTTGTAAGTGAAGCATTTCCAATAGACTTACAACGTGTTGAAGGACAACATGAGTTTTTCTATCCTCATCATCCCCATGAATGTGAATGTCAATTCTCATGTTGTCCCTCTAGTTTATGTTACAGGTGAATATTTTGCGGTTACAGGATTGTAAACCAACAAAAGAATTTCACCAGCAACAGTTGCCTTAGCAAAGGCGACATTATCAGTAGCGTCAACACCTGCAACTCCTGCCATCAGGAATGCGAGCATATGAACACCAAGAACTGGAGGAGTAATAGTCTTGATAACAGTATTACCTGTCAAGACTGTGAGAAATGCAGTCGGAGCCAATACGTTAGCAGATGCCAATGTAACTGGTTTCGGCTGATAAATACTCTGAACTGTGCTTAACGCTTGGAAATCAGATTCATTCATGATTAATACCCCGATGGAATCGCGAGGTTATCAATGTATGATGTGGCAGCAGGATTGTTAACGTAGGTCTGCATACCATTCACCATGTAGAAGATTTCGGCAGTAGCAACACCACCAGAAGGCCCACGAATTTCAAAGATTTTACGTCCATCAGTTGTGTAGAAACCAATGGGTAGAATCTCAGCGCGGCCCCACACATCTTCCACAAGGAAGTCAATACGGGTTTTATCCCAAGAGAAATGTGTTCTGATGTTAACTCCAGCCATCTGGAATTTATCACCAAAATACAAGTTAAGGGTTTCGCTACTTCCACCCTTATTAATCATCATCAAGGCTTGACCCATTTCCTCATAAGCCTGTGCTTGTGCGGGATGCGTCCAACCAGTAGGTTTAAAGTTATTGTCAATACCTACTCTATTTCCAATCTTATTCATTGCAAGTCGTGGAAGTGGAAGGGCAAGCGCGAAGCCACCACCATTTACACGATTTGAACGAATCTCAGGAGTAGATGAACGTGGGAAACCAAGCCACGTTCCAGTAGATGCGTTGGAATGATGATATGGCACACCATACAACGCAGGCAATGACAATGGAGCAGTGATACCATTGGTAACAATCAAATCTGTTGCAATCGCACCAGCAATAGCAGGTGTAACTGCAATAGTCTTGTTTTCAACGTCGTTCTGGGTAATGACACCCGAACCACGAAGTGTAGCCAATGTAGCATCAAAGACTTGAATTGTCTGGCCGTGACGAACCAAACGAGTTCCAAATCCATCAGTTGTCATTGTATAAGTATCGACACCAGCCGCAGTCGCAACAGATGTAATAGTTCCGATTACACCAGTTCCAGGCTGCATAAGCTGAGAATCGATTTGACGACGCATTTCATCAAGGGCGCTCGCAGTTAATCTGCGCACGCCATTAGCTACTGATTTCTTTTCGTCATCAGTAGCCCACTGAGTCAGCTTCGTGTATTCGATGTTCTCCGAAAAGAACACACACGAAACTACAGCCTTATCAAATGTTGGCCCACCACCACGTCCGAGGTCGCCACCATCAGCATTGAAATACTGAAAGCTACCACCAGGACGAAGTTCCAATGGGATTCGCATTTGGCGATTAGAGATTTTTTCTGCTGGACGCTTTTTGATAAATGTGTAAAATTTATCATCACGTTCAAACAGAGTGCGGACCTTTGGTAGAACTTTTTCAAGTTCCAAAGCCGCGACTTGACTCTCTGTTACTGCCATATGGTTAATCACTCATCAGGAAGTCGATTGTTTTCATACCCTTTGGTATGTCCTCAGGTTTGGATATTTTGCCGCTTTTAGTAGGTTGGGACTGCGGTCGTCCTGCTGTTAATGGACCCTTTTTATCAGAAGGTGAGTCATCTTCTTCTCGCACACGTTTACCAGTTCCTCTAAGAGCCTCATTCCTGGCCTTTTTAATTACTGATGGCAACAGTGTTTTTGCCTTAGAGAGATAAGCGGAACGAATCCTATCAGTTGAATCCTTACTAAACCTCTTACTAAATGCATCTTCCCACAATCTATCTAGTAAGGAACGAAAACGCATATCTCGGTCAATGAGTGTGCGTAAAGTTTCAAGAGCCTCCTTTGAAGCTGTTTTCTTTACATAATCACCCATTGAATCTTTAGGGTCGATATTACCTTCAATTGTAGCTTTGAGGGTATTATACACCCTAACATTTAAATCATCACGAGTTGATTCAAAATGATTCTGTGTAAGAGCACGTTCTCTTTGTGAGATTTCAGTTTCTTTAGTAGTATCCATTGGATTTTCTCTGTTGAGATTAACAGGAGGTTCATATTTACTTGAACCAAATACAAATTGATTCAATACTTGTGCTGCCGATTGAAGGACTTCATTATTGGAAGCACGCGCTTCCTTAATCATTGCAACGATAGTATGTTTAATAGTATTTCCAAGAACTACATGATATGCCTGCTCGTCAACTCTCGAAAGAGTTGCCAAGTAATCATCCGCAATCTTAGCGAATGCGGCTGGATTCTCAGATTTAACCGCTTGTAGAATCTTCTCAGTTGAACCCTTCAGAAGTTCTTGTTCAAAATGGTCCAATGTCTGAGATTTCTCTACCGCAGTTCTAGCATCCTCAATAGTTGGCAGTAGTTCAGTAAACTGTTGTTCACGATAGTATGCACGTTCAAGATATGGAAAATCCTTGAATACATTTGGATATTTCTTTAGAATTTCACCCCTACGAACGGGTGTCATTAATTCAAGTTGTTCTTCAGTAGGTCCTTCTAGTTCTTCTTCAATTTCCTTAAGTTCATCGTCCTCTGGTTCTGTTTCATCATCTTTATCTTTAGTTTCAAGTTCTTCTTCTTCATCATCTTCCTTAGTTTCTTTAGTTTTAGGTTTAATATCTAGAATTTCTTCTTTATCATCTTCACCAAGAAATTCTATGATATCTTCTTTACCCTGTCCTCCTATTGGTGGAACATTACCACCAGAGGAAGTATCAGGTGGATAATGTAATTCTGATTTAACCCATCGTAGTGACATCGCCTTCTCCTTGTATGGGTACCTGTGTATTTTCGTTGGGCTTTTCTGGAGGAACAGCACCAGATTCCTCACCAGAAGCCATCATCATCATTTCTTCTTGCTGATACGCCTGCTTATGTAAACGAGCATGTAAGAGGACGTTTTTATACCCTTGAGGATTATCGATTTTAGCAGCGCGTCCAGCTTCAGATATTAACCATTTTCTATCTATTTCAAATCTAAGTCTATGATTATCGATATCCATATCGATTTCAATAGATGGTATTTCCTGTTCAGGAGGTAATTCCTGACCCATCATGGCGGCTTGTTCCATCATCATTGGGTCAGTTGGAACCACCATAGGTTCGGAATTTAGAAGTAATTTAATTTCATCTAATTCAGCATCCCTATCATCTTCACCAGGAATGAAGAAATCAATTAATCCAATAGCTTGACGGATAATAGGAAGATTTTCAGGTGAACCAATAATCTCAAGAATCTGAGGATTATTAGCCTGAAGTAAAGTCATAACTATGTCTTTTTGTTGACTCCATGTAAGTGGTAAGTTCTCATTAGCTTCCAATTCAACGCGGCCAATCTTACCCTCTAGTTCGGCGCGCTTTATCAGAATGTTAATGAAATTACCATCCTTATCACGTTCAACTGTTCGCTCATCTTCTTTAACTTCCTTTATATACATTGGAATAACTTTACCAAAGATGGTTTTCCACCATATAGTAAAGAACTTCCATGTATTCTGAAGTCGCTGTAAAGCCTGAGCACGAGACATTGAATATTCTGATGCGGTTCCACTTCCTTCTACTTGACCACCAAACAAGGATGGAAGCGCACCACTTACTAACTGCGCGAGTTGTTGCACATTCTGTGCGAACGGCAACACTTCAGCAGAAAGAGTAGCAGTCTTAACTTCATGGAAAGCTTCACCAACAGTCTTTCCTGATTTTGGAATAGCAGGGAAAATACCACCAGGCACAACCTCTGTTTCTTGATATGCTTTGAAATCTAATACTCCGGGGTCAGCGAAGGTTTGTGGAATACCATGTTCAATAGTTTGTAGAATGAGTGACAAAAGGTCATTAGTAATTTCTTGAATTGAAACTAACAATAACCCAAGAGGGTCATGGTGTAGATGGTCAGAAAGAGGATTATGAGTAAGTGTCCAATGGTCGTCAAGATTCTCATTGCACGCTTCCGCAAAATCATCATTCGATAGAATTACTTTCGCTCCATCAGGAAATTCCTTCTTAAGTATAGCTGCTTCTTCTTTAGGAAGAACATTGAATGAAGCGGGTCGTAACCATGCATTACGCATAGTCACTACGTTATCAGGAACTTCTCCCTGATATTGTGGTGAAATGCGACCATACTGGTCATACAAATCGGAGGGTGTTCTTGATGTAGTCTCATTATTTAAATGTTCATATCTTTCCAGAACATTTGAATAATGAGTCTCATAAGAATAAATTAATGCTGGAACGTCGCGTATTGTCTTGGCATAGTTAGGAACTTTAACATGTAGTCCACCGTATACCTCAAGAGCTATTCTTGACTTAGGTTCTTTAGTTACACCAACTAGTCTTTGAACAATGAATTTTTCTCGCTTGATTTCTGGCGAAATCATCGCCATACAAGCAGGACATAAGTCTCTATCATCATTTAGAATAGCATCACGTAATTCAATAGCAGATTGACCTGGGTCAAATTCATTAATCAAATCTTCAAAGTCAGGTTCAATTCCTTGTAATTCAGATTGCATCATTGGGTCGGCCATCGGTTGCGGCTGTTCCAATGGTGGTGCGCCCATTTCAACAGGTTGATTATTTATTTCATAACCACATTCAGGACAAGTAGTTATTTCCTGTTCTTCTTCCAAATCATCATATTTCTTTATTTCATATTCACCATATTCCTTATCACTCTTTGGATAAGAATAACAAGCTACCATTCCCTCGGTCGCATAGATAAATAAGCCATGCAACCAAAGTAAAGGAACATCGTTATGACGATAAACAAGTTGCGCAATCTTGTCTCCGGCCTTTGCGGTAGACAAATCGAGAGTATTGTCAGCATCATCAGGGAAACATTTAATAGGAGGAACAGTAACTGAGAGAGCTGCAATGATTGATTCAAGATACGCTCTGAATACGTTTACAGGTTTGTCATAGGATGATTGGTCAGTATCTTCTGATTGACTTTCATCATAGATACGCCAATCATGTGCGACTTCACTATACCAAACCTGTGAGAAACCTTCCCACAATAGTTTGAGACGACGCCAGGTTCTAATCTGACGTTCTCGAATGGTGGAATCTTCCTTCTCGAAATGTTCGACTACCGATTTCAGTAGTCCTTGTATTTCGTCGTTATACTGTTTCATTACTATCGTCCAAACATTCCACCAGCCGCACGCATAGAATTACCAAACATTCCACCACGTCGTGGCATAGGTTGAGCAGGATTATTTAGTTGATTATACTTTCCCCAAAGTCCCTCACCACTTCCACCTTGCATTGGCGGTCGCATCATTCCACCACCTTGAAATTGCATATTACCTTCATCCATCATAGGCGGCATGAGTGAAGGTGGAGGCATCATTGGTTCATCCATAATAGGAGGTGAAGGAATCATTGGAGGAACATTACCCCCACCAGGTCCACCAGCATACAATACTGGTGATACAGGTGGTGGCATCTTATTAATTGGTCCCATGTTACGACCTGGCATACCTGTTCTTGGCATTTTTGGACCAGTTCCAATCATACCAGGAACTTTATTAGGTGATGGACCTACATTGAAAGTAGGCTTATTCATATCGAAACCACCACGTTTAGGAACTCCCATTGTCGGTTTCTTCTTCTGTGGATATGAAGAAGATGAGTTCATCATAGGTCCTGGCATTCTTGCCATATCCATTGTTATCTCCCCCTCGGAGTGAATGTAACACTTTGACCGAAGATACGTGCTTCGTAAACCGGAACAGGAGTAGTAAGTATTCGAGTTAGGTATTCAACAAGTATTTCATTCTGTCTTTCGATATTAGCCAGCTTAGCTAATACTTCACTCATATTGGTAGTTGGAGTGGGAGGATTCACAGGTGGAACTCCAGGTGTAACTGGTGGAACAACAGGTGGTTTGTTTTCATCTTTAAGATGATTAGTAGGAGTAACAGGAATGAATACTTGTCCTGTTATATCTATTAATCTACCCATAGGAACATGGGGAGCACGAGTTGAACCATTCTGCCAATCATAACTCCAAAGAGTAGAACCATCAAGATATGCAATTGAATCTTTTGATGGCGGCCGTCCGGGGTCAGCACGTTTCGTTCCCCATTTAGGACCAAACTCATAACAGATTTGCTGAACTATCTTCATAGTTAAAGCGCGTCTGTCCTCATCTGAACCTTTAGCAAGAACTAGATTACGATTATATAGTTCATGAATAATTGTATTGATACGACCTGGAAGATTCATCCTAACACTTCTTTCTCTACTTCAGCGATGGGTTTCGCAGCATCTTTCAAAATACGAGCTTTCTCTCTATCTTCCTTCTCAAGTAATTGCTGTCTTACTCTCCAAGGAATATGACTCGTTGGTAACTTTGCTTCATTGACTTCGTTCACGACTGGCCTAGTTTCAAGATTTGATGGATTAAGTATTCGACTCATTAGTTGGTCATTAGTATATTGAAGTTTCTCAACCTGAAGTTGAAGAACTTCACAAGTTCCACACACCTTAGCCTCACGCTTCTCATCAGCGCAATGCTCACAGTGAGGATTCAGTAATCGATGCAACCAATTTATCATTTTTTATCTTCCAATTACATCCACCACAAATTCCACTATGATTACTTTCAAAACTTGTAGTAGGCTTACCACATAGTTTACAATCAACTATCTGATATGCTTCTCTAGTTCTTTCTAATCTTTTCTCTGGCATCTCTTTCCTAAAAACTATTCAAACCAATGTCCTCTACTATCCCCTCTCCTAAATCCAAACCAAGGTTTGAATATAGGACAATAGATAATAAATGCAATCACTACAATTAGAATTATATAAGGCATTATCTTCTACTGAATCTACGAATCATTTTTGTATTAGATGATGCTTCGTTAGTTCGCATATTTCGATAGAATGCGGTCCAATCTTGTGTATTCTGTAAGTGTGCGATGAGAGCTTCCTGCTTTTGAATCTTCGTGAATTCATCCGCAGCTTCCGCGAAATATCGTTCCGCTGAATCACATGCGTAACGTAAATCGTCGTAAGGGTCATCACCATCAAACTCTGCAACATCCTCCGCGGGCTTATTCGATTTAGGTTTATCATAAGAACAAGCCTTAATCGAATCAATCATTACAGGACAACAATTAGGATGACCCTCATGATTTCCTTCATGGTCATCACATTGAAAGATTTGAAGTCTAGGAATGTTAGTTTCTTCTACTGGAGCATTGAATACCGCAAGATATTCTTTATAACTTTCTAATCCCTTATTACGAAACAACCAAGATGCATATTCATCATTAAAGATAATGACTTCATCTGTTGGAATTACAGGCTTGAGTTTCCATCGTAAGTATTCATGAAGCAGCATTTTACCAGCTATACGTGAACCAGCAGTATTAGCTGATAATTCAATTGGTCGGCCTAATGCCGATTCAATCTGTTGTTGGATTGTATGTTCTTGTCCTCTGTCTTGACCCGCGCTGCGGCAGAATTTGACGACGCGAGGATTTTCTCTATCGCATAACGTCTTGATAACTGGTGCCCATTCTTCGATTTTGGTTTTAAGCCAATAGAGTTCACGATAAAGATATAGGCGTTTCTGAGGGGAGATAGCATAGAAACCTATATATGTCATTGCCGCGAAACCCCAATCTCCTATTACCATCTTAGGCCAATAGGATGGAATCTCAAACGGCTGAATAACATGAAGCGCGTTGAGAGGTTCATCAGGATATTTCTTATCCCGGAACTCATCAAAAACTTGTCCAAGATATGCAGACCAGTCACCAAACTTCTTAGCTTTTCTCTCCGCATCCGGCCGCGCATCTAATGATTGTGAGTATGTAGGGTCGATATGAGGATTGTCTGCAAGAGTTGCATGAATATAGATTCGTTTATTTCCACCACGTCCTATGATTATCTTTCCACCAAGAGGATAGGGGTCTACGAATCGTTTCTTGACAAAAGTGTGACCGATACCACCAGGCATACCAGCACCACGAGTAATGCTAGGTAGACCAGAGTTCTTAGGACTCCTATTACGCTCGAACGTAAGATAGAGATAAATATATTCAGTAAGTGACGTAACTTCGTCAGGAGTGAACAAACTAATCTGCATCGAATCATATTTTTTAACATCATCTTCATCTTCGCAATGACCAAGAAATATCATCGCACCTTGATTAGACATTCCAGTTCCACCATATTGGTCTGTCCTGGGAAACGTCCATGCCATATCAGTTTTATTAAATGAGGCTCCGAATCGAAGAAAGATTTCTCGACTGCGAGGCACAATCTCATTACGAAGTTCTGGAAAAGTTCTTCGCATAAATACTTGCTTGAACTGTGGATTCTCATGCCATCTATGGACAATTCCATACACGAGCAAGACATCACTTTTTCCTGAACCGGCTCCTCCGCCATAGAATGCTTCTTTAACTGTTGTAGGAACAGCTAGAAATTGTTCTTGTTTACGATTCGGCCGCCACTCGTTCAAGTTCATGTTACAATATTATGCTATCTTTTGTTGATGTCTTTTTAAATATTCAATAGTTTCATAAATTAAATTTTCATCTTGTTCTATATATCCTACTAGAACATTACATCGATAACAAAGTAAATCCCTATTTACTTTCGTATTATGATTATGGTCTATAGATAATGCTTTACCAGTTTTACAAGGTTGTTTACAAATAGCACAACCATTTAATTGAATTTCTAATTTCGTATTATATTCTTCAATAGTCATTCCAAATTTCCATTGAATGTATTGAGTTTTACGAGCTATCTTAGTTCTCGATGGTTGTTTATTAGAATGAATAAGAAAACAATCTTTACATCGTCTGTTTAACCAAATTACTTTATATATGGCATTATGTTTATCTAATATATTAGGACAATCAATACACTTATCTCCTAATTTCGGAGTAGATTGACCAGCAGTTCTACCCGACATTAGTCTGCTTTAAGAAATACAATTGAATCAGCTACTGTAGTTCTGATGAGTCCGGCCGCGATTGGATTGATTGCGGCAAGAGCAGTCCATGTAGTTCCATCATTACTTAACTCAAGCGTTCCACCTTGAGCATGAATGTATACTGCTCTAGTTGGTAAAGCGTATACTTGACCAACAACTAGAGTATGTTGTTCGCCGATTGTGAGAAGTTCTCTTGGCATTATTTTATATCCCTAACAGCCTTAACTGTTTCGGCTGTATTCGTTGCGATTTCTTTTTGTAGAGCTGAATCTGATGTAAAGGCAGAAAAAGAATCTAAGATTCTATTTCTTTGGATGACTGATTGAGCTAAAAGTGCGGCAGCTTTGTCCTTATCAACTATGATTCCGTTAAGTAATGCAATTTCTGTATCTTTGCTAGCTAATTCAGTAATGTATTTAGTTTCCTTAGAATTAACATGACCAAGAACTACTTTAGTATCTTCAGTTATTATATTAAGTCTACTAGTGGTTCGCCAATTAGTTATCATATTATTTATACCTAAGAATATAGCTCCAATAATTAGAATCCACTGGTCAGATGTAAAGTTCATTCCTTTATCTCAATGAAATCAAAAGATTCTTCTTTACTGAACTGTGGAGCGTAGAACACAAACTGAGGACCGTTCACTACCTGACCTTCCTGCTTGGGAGGTTCCATATTCTTAATGATGACAGACATATCCTTGGCTACACTAGATGCATCAGTCGCTTTAAGGTCTACCATTTTTTCTTTAGTTAATGAATTCAAAGCAAGCATTAATTTTGTTCTAGCACGTTTACTTACTTTTTCTTTAGCTTCTGTGATATGATTGTTGAGTTCCTTATTGGGGGAATCGTATGAACTAGTGGAAGTGGACCCATTAGCATATGCTGATGTAGATGATGGCGAAATTCCAAATGTTCTAGCCAAATCGAGAGCGGATTTTCGCCCATTAACTTCTGATTCTTCTCCAATGATTTTTCGTAATGATTCAGGAACTCCAAGATTTCCTTCTCCTCGTCCTTTACTCGGGAGAATATCAATCCTCGTGGAATGTTCCTTATGTTCATTTGATATGGGGATAGTATTCGATATCTCGTTATCAAACTCACTATCGTTAACTATCCCCATTCCCATTATTCTAATTCCTTAAATTAGTATCCGTTGATATAATCGACCCTTCCGCATCGCGTCTTTCATGTTATCAGAATGAGTGCCTTGAAATAAATGCCAAGGATTAGAACAACCTTTCCTATCACAGTGATGACATATTTCTTTTCCTGCTATCAAAGGTCCAATGAATATTTCATATGAGACTCTATGTGCAGGAACTTTCTCTATATGTGAATAATTGGACCAATCATTAGTTCTAAACCAACATTTCTTTTCAGGTTCTATTCTAACTGATTCTAATAATTTTAAAATTAAGTAGGGGTCAGATTGAGGTCTACTTAATTTAAATAATAAATCAAATTCATAATCAGTTAAATATTTACATAATGGAATTTTGGGAATTTCATAATTAGGAAGGAATTCAATATTAGTTGGAATTTCAGTCCGTCGAAGGTCCGCCATAAGAGATACTAGATTAAAATGGGACTGAAGTCAAGTCTTTTCTTTTATTATTATATTAGAAAGATGGGACCCAGTATAATATTTTGTAAAATTATGCGATTGTGATGCTGCAATTTCCATGCCAAGCGATGGGACCCGCTGTGGTGCATGGTGGAGTATACCGTGGGTCCCTGTAAACTATTGATTCTAAAGGAGTTAAGAGCTTGTGAAATAAATCACACCTCATACGAATACTGTAACGACTCTAGCTGACTCTATAGGACAGGCGGCCGCAACCTACTGATAACACGCGGGTTAGCGTTCCCTCGGAAGTGTAACCGGAATCACGGAAACGTAACTATAATATTCTCGACCGACAGAAACAAAGGGAAAACCGCGTGATTTTGTGGCATGCCCAGTGCAATAGATACCTATGTCGGCGCTCTCGAAACCAACCGCTGACAGGGAGTAGGACAGCATGACAACGAAGGTCGGGAAATTCAGTTTCAAAGTGCCAGATGGCCACGCTGAGGCTGGCACCACGATTGAAAAGGCTTTCGACTATCAGGAAGCTGACACGGACGTCGAGGCGTTGCAAGTTATCGCTGACAAAAAGTGGTCCGTCAAGGCACTTGTCAACGATAACCTCAAGGCGAATGCACGCAGCAATTCTTACCAGACTGCGTTGCTGCCTTACAAGCCGAGCGAGGTTTCACCTGAGGAAATTCGCGAACGCATGATTCGCGATTACATCAGACTTGGTGTGTCGGAAGCTGACGCGCGCCGGCAAGTGGAAGGGATGGTCGCCGCTCAGGTCTAGTGTCAATGGGCTGGCATTATGAGTGCCAGCCCTTCATTCAAACTATTACAGACTGAGGTTTCCATGTCTTACAATTCTCGCGTTTCGTTCGACAAGTCCGCCGTTTACGAGCCAGACAACACGCCGATTACAATCGCACGGTCGCGAACCACAATCGTCCAGACTTACACCATTTCTTCGCCGCACGATGGTATCGTCGATTCTCTCACGAGACACCTTTTCGACGCGGCCGACATCGGCGCGAACCTTGTCTCAACGAAAGTCACGACGGTCGCGTTTACGCAAACCACCATCCGTAACAAGTAAACTCAGTTTGGCCGACGGGACATCAAACCGTCGGCCAAGGTTCTCATTATGCCATTCGACCCTCTTGACCGTGCGAACATTTCACCAGCCAAGATTCTCCTAATCGTCAATATGTTTGTTAACCTCGTGAAGCTTGGTGTAGGTAAAGAGCAAGCGGCCGAACATATCGCGGAACTATTGAATGGAAAGTAACCGACCAGGCCGGGACAGCCAACCGGCCTTACAATATTGTAAGATTTTTGATTGGTTCCCAGGTTGCTTATTGTAAGTTTAAAAGTGTTATCGCTAGCGCGATAGTCTTATGCTTATTGTAACAATAAATAGTTAATATATGAATATGATATTATAAAGAATATGTGCTTAGTGCTTCGCACTCGATTGAATTGAAGCGCGGTTGTTTTACTTATATGAATGAATACATTCATGATGTTTGCTTATTGTGTTTAATAATATTGTGATAAAAAGATAGACCCCCCCTCCGTCACTCCCCCTCCGTCCTACCCTAATACAAGTAAGGTTTGGGTCATTTCGGGCAGGAAAATGAATTAATATTATATTCTTATTTTTTTTTTTTTTTTTTTTTATATA
>Ga0180082_1000106_pt1 | contig 12704 bp, 12 predicted proteins | sample EasRiv660_16_10D_FD_121780 | JGI IMG/M metagenome (GOLD analysis project Ga0180082, IMG submission 121780) | Soil microbial communities from meander-bound floodplain in the East River, Colorado, USA - East River metaG ERMLT660_16_10D | ecosystem: Environmental > Terrestrial > Soil > Floodplain ...
ACCGAGAAGGCCCTGCACGAAGCGCTGACGCTGCGCTCGATCAAGGCCGAAATCGTCACGGTGACGCGGCGCCAAGACGGCCTCGCGATGCTCAACGAACCCAGGGTGGAAGGTTTCGCGTCCGACCGCACCACGCTCATCGGGATGGTGTTCACGACTCCCACGCGCGGCGTGTTCAAGCTGCTCGACGAGGATTTATCGGTGGAGCCCTACGCATTGATGCTGCCGCGCGGCGACCACGACTTCCGGCTCGCCGTAAACCGCGTGCTGGCGAAGCTCTATCGCACCGGCGAGATCAAGCCGATCTACGACCGTTGGCTCGGACCGCTAGGGCCCCCGAGCCTGATGCTCTCGGCCACCTATTTCATGCAGAGCCTGGCCGAGTAGACCATGAGGAGCGGCGCGCGTCCGGGCGGCGGGCAAGGGCGGACGGCGTGGGGGATGGTCCTATTGTCGGCGGTCGCCGCGGCGGCATGGGCGCAGCAGTTTCAGATTCCCCAGGAGCGTTTTCCGGGGATAAAGCTCGACGTCTCCTCCGGAGGCGCGCCGTGCAAGGTCTGCGGCGAGATTCGCTCGATCCGCGAGATCCACGTGGGGCTTCCGGCCGGTTCGTCGAACCCCTCCGCCGAACAATCTCCGGGTGAACCGGGGCGGGTGGTCGGCAATGTCCTCTCGCTTCCGTTCGGCCCGGGAAAGGACGACGGCCCTCGCGTCGGAACGGCCGGCACGCCTGAGATGAACGCCCGCTTCGCCGAAAGCTCTTTCGAGATCGCCATCCGCATGGACGACGGCGAGCGACGCACGGTGCAGCGCCGCGACGGCCGCAGGTTCCAGGTCGGCGACCGGGTAGCGATGAACTCGGGCGAGCTCGAGCTCATGGTCCCGCGTTAGCGCCCCCTCATGGCCGGTCTGGCGTCCAGGAATCGAAGCATGCCGGTATTGGAGGTGCGCGTGATATTGGACCTTGGTCACAAATTGAAACACTCTAATCGCCCCGCGCGGTGCGGGACTTTGCTAGCATCTGAATCATCGTCCCGGAGCACGCGATCATGAAGGCCCTCGGCTCATCCCTGGTTTCGGTTGTGATTCTGCTGGGAGCCGGCATCGGGCCGGCTCATGCCCAAATCTACAAGTGGGTGGACGAAGCCGGCAAAACGCACTACTCCGACACGGCGCCCGCAGGCGGGAAAAAGCCCGCCATCGTGGCCGACAGGATTTCCGTCTATGCGCCCGACCCTGCTCTCCTTGCGCGCGCCGCGGCGACCACCGAACCGGGTCCGGCCCTGTCAGACAGGGTGGACCGGCTGGAGCGGCAGCTGCACGCGGAGCGACTCGCCCGGCAGCAATACGAGCTTGCCTCCTTCACGCAGGCGTCGCAGGCGGCCTATGAGCGCTGCCTTTCGGAACGGCGCGTGGATTGCGACTACGGCGACATGCCCTATGCCGGGCCCATCGCGGTGGTCCCCGTCCGGCACCGCCGTCCCATCCTCGTCCACACCTCATTCACGGGGCTGAACGCCGGAAACGTCGTGGGCCCCGGCATCATGCCCGGCACTTTCAACGGCCCGAATGCGATCACCGCCGGAAACGTCACCTTCCGCACGGGCGTCACCGCCCCGCCGAGGAGCCGCGGCGGAGCGAGCTTCGCCCCCCGCATGTAGCACGGGTTGAGGCGCGACGCGCACGCCGCGCGGCTTCGCCGTTTCGATCGCCCGCTGCACCGTCCCGGATTTTCTCGACTGCTCGACGAACTCGCTCACGTAGGCGGGCGCCGCGGGGCGGCCTTTGGGCAGCGCGATGGACATCTCGGCGGCGGAACCTCCGCCGTACTTTCCGTGGATCCGTTAGAAACGCCCCGTCAGCCCGACCAGCGCCTCGGCCTGGTACAGGGCGATGCCCTTGATCGACACGAGGCAGCTGTTGTTGCTGCAGAACATGCCGCCGCTGCTGTCGATCAGGGTGGCGTAGCCGCGCGCCTCGAAGCGCACGCCGAGATTGCGCCCGAGCGGAAGCATATAGCCGAAACCGAGATTGATCGAGGGCTTCGTCTCCGAGGTCAAGCCCGGACCCTCGGGCCCGAACACCGTCGCGCCGATGCCGCCCACCGCGTAGGGCCCGCTGCTGATCGTTTCGAAGAAAGCGGTGCCGCCGAGGTGGTAGTACTCGATCGTGAGGGGAATGCTGTTCGTCGAAACCAGGAAGGCGCCCGAGGAGAGATCGGTTTTCTGCCGGCTGTAGAAAAGCTGCAGCTGTTTTCGGGGCTCCAAAGCGATATCCACGGCGATTGCGAAACTGCCGGTGCTGCCGACGCGCACGTCCTGCGCGGTCGTCGTCTCGGTGAAGTTCCCTCCTGCCCGGTAGCCCCCGTACAGGGTGAAACCGTTTTCCGAGCCCGTCGCGCGCCCCAGGGTCTGCGCCTGCGCGAGCCCCGCGACTCCCGCCCAGACAGTCACCAGCGCGAGCGGAGCAGCAGCGCGGAGAAGGCGCGGAATCCTCGGAAACGATGCGTTCATGACACCGACATGGGCGCGGTGGGAAGTCCGCTCCCCGCGGTGATATATTGTATCGAGCCGACTGATCGAAAAGGGCAAGGCCGGCGAGCTCGGCAAGGGCGCGGCCGTGACGCTGAGCGTGAACGGCGCCAAGGTCGCCGAGGGCGAGCTGGCGAAGTCCACCCCGTTGAAGATCTCGATCGTCGAAGGGCTGGACATCGGCATGGACGCCGGCTCGCCGGTGGACTTCACCTACAAGCTCCCATTCAGGTTCACGGGCACGATCGACAAGGTCACCTTCGACCTCAAGTGATTTGAACCGCTACGCCCTGATTGCTGTTTGAAGCGTTATCGACGGCGCAGCTCGGGGTACGTCTCGAGCAGCCGGGCCGCGACGCATTGCGGGTAGTCCTCCGGAAACTTCCAGACCCGCTCCGTTCCCGCCTGCTTGACGAGGCAGCGCTTCTCGGGCGGGATGGGATGGCGCAGCGAGAGCGTGATGTCGGTGGAAATCCACTCGTTGGCGTACCAGTAGCCGTGCCCCTCCATGCCTCCCATCTCGTGCGCGCCGCGCACGTCCGATACGTCTATGAAATGGAAGCGGGGGTCGAGCGCGGCCAGGCGCGCCAACTCGCGCGGCGAAAGGTCGGCGATGTCCGGCTTGCCGAGCCGGGAAGCGCCGGCGATCAGGCTCGAGAAGCCGAGCGCCTTGTCGTTGCGCGAAGCGTAGACGAGCAGTTGCTGGGCGAGGTCCAGGATCGGCGGCACGTGGTCGCTGGCGAAGGTCTTGAGATCCACGTCGGAGGCCGTGAAGATCACGTTGCCCAGGCGGTAGCGCTTCGCGAGCTGCGCATGCCCTTCCGCCGGATGCCGCGCGCGCAGGCGGGCGAGCGCTGCCGCGAGAAGCGGCGAGCCGCAGCTGTAGGCGAGGACGTTGATCTTCTCGGCCCTGGAGCGCGCGAGCAGCGCGATCAGCCGTTCGATGTCGGGGATATAGCGCTCGGCGCGCGGACAGTCGATGAGGTAGTTCCAGAAATTGAGTCCCGTGGGCCACTGGAAGGTCACCACGGCCCCGTGGCCGAGGTAGTGGGCGAATGAGCCCATCTGCACGGCGACCTCGTCGAAAGTCACGCGGTAGCCGTGGACGTAGAGCACGAGTTCCGGATTTGCAGTCTTCGCGAGCTGTGCGTCGATTGCGGCCAGAAAGCGGCGCTCGGCTTCGCCCAGGTCCCCGGTCTCGCCGGCTTTGCCGGACTCCTCGACGCGCTCCACGGCGCCGGCACGCACCTGCTCGATGGTGCTCGCACGGTCGGAGGCGATGAGCTCCTCCCAGGTCCAGCCGGGTTCACCGAGGCGCACCTGGGCCACCCCGAGCGTCATTCCGTCGCCCACGTCGTTGGTGTAATGCCCCGGCTCGCCCGGCGCGGCCGGGGCACGCGTCGTGGCGTAGAACACCGGCAGGCGCGTCGAGCGCAGCCCGGGCTGCACCGAGGGGGCGAAATCCAGCCGCGGGTCCTTGAGCACGACCGGTGTCGGCATCATGTGAGGCTCGACGCTCGCGCAGCCTGCGAGGGCGCCGGCTGAAAGGAAAAGGCAGAGAATCAGCCTGCGACGGAGTCCGCTCATTCTTCTATCCGCCCAACGGTTTCTTCTTCGCCGCGGCCGCGTAATACTCCCACGCCCGCTCCACCACTCTCGGGCTGATCTGGTCGGTCAGGCTCTCGGCCTCCTCGCGCGTATACACGCGGAGGCGCGCGGCGTCCCCGCCCGCGGAGGCGAGCATGCGCAGTTGCAGGCCCGCGCTCTCCTCCAGCATGCATGCAGCAACCGTGGCGGCGCGCACGTCGGAGAGCGCTGTGGTGATGCCGTGGCCGCGCATCATCACGGCGATTCCGGCGCCGAGCTTTCGGGCGAGCAGATCGCCGAGCTCGCGCGAACGGATGAGGCCTATTCGCTCGTACTCGGGCACGCCCGCGTAAAACGCCCCGCCCTGGTTGTGCACGACGCGATGCGGCTGCCCGATCTGCGTGAGGCAGACGCAGGCCGGCGGATGCGCGTGCACCACGGCACCCACGTCCGGACGCGCCGCGTAGATGCGCGCGTGGATCCACAGCTCGCTGTTCGGCGTCCCCCTGCCCGAGAGGATCTTGCCTTCGGTGTCCACAACCAGGAGCGCGCTCGCGCTGGCGAGGCCAGGGCTGCGCCGCGTGGGCATGAAGAAGGTGTTCGTGCCCGGGATGCGGGCGCTCGCGTGCCCGAAGGCGTTGGAAAGACCGAAACGCTCGATGATGAGGTTGGCGAGCGCCACGTCGCGCTTGAGCGCGGGCGCGGCGCCGCGGCGGCTCTTCGCGCTGCTCACGTCGCCCCGTTCCGCAGGGCGAGCAGCGCTTCGGCGGCGATCGCCGCGTTCTTTTCGCGTCCGGTGAGCGCGTAGATCGAAGCGCCGGGCGCAAGGGCGCGCTCGAGCCACTCGACCGCGCGGACTTTTCCGGAGATCGAGGCGTTCCGGTAGACGAGCATCGTGGCGGCAATCGTCCACGGCAATTCGTCGTAACGCGTATCGTCGCGAAAGGACCGCTTGCCGACCCGCACCATCCTGTTGGAGGCTTCGCCGTTCCGCGCAGCGGGGGCTTCGGCGGGAAGCTCGCGCAGCCAGGCGCGATCGAGCCCGGCCAGCCCCGGCGCCCCGACGCGATGCAGCGCGAAAAGCGCGAAACCCGATACCCCCAGGAATTCTTCCCTGGCCTCCGACCACGCCGGGTAGTCCGTCCAGCGCGCCCGGCCGGCGACGGCGCGGCTCTTCAGCCAGTCCGCTCCGCGCCGCACCGCGGCGGCGAGCCGCTTCTTCTGCTCGGGGTCTGGCTCGAAAGCCGACTGCTCGTGCAGCGCGAGGATTGCCGCCGCCGTCCCGTAGCTCGAGACGAACTGCTTGTGCTCGGCACCGGCGAACAGAGTCCACCCTCCGTCGCCGCCCTGGGTCGAGAGCAGAAACTCGAGCTCGGCTTTGTGCGCCGGAACGCCGTACTCCGCCAGGGCCCACAGCGTCCAGGACGTCACGCCGAGATGGTTCGGGAATCGTCCCGTCGGCAGCTTGCGCCAGCAGGCGCACTCGGGCCCGGCCAGGGATCGGAAGTATTTCTCGACCAGCTTGGCGCTGACCCGGTCCGCGTAGCCGGGATCCTCGTGCCTGAGCGCCACGAGAAATTGCGCGGAGATCCACGCCTCGCCGGCGAGCTTTCCCTTCCTGTCCAGACGCGAGTCGAGCGCAGCGGCGAGCTCTTTCGCCTTCTCGCGGGCGGCCGAGCGTATTCCATCCGGAAGCGGCACGACCCGATTCGAAGTCGATAGTACGCGGTAGGTGCGCCCGGCTGTTTCCGGAAAAATCGCCGCGAAGCCGATCCCGAGCGCGAGAACGACGGCGAGCGCGCCCAAGACCAGCCCGCGCCAGCGATGCCGGAGCCAGTTCTCGCAGGACTCGATTGCTTTCGCGGTGCGCGGGCTGCGCTTGCCGATATGAGCGACTCCGGCGCGGTACCCGCCATGGACAGTTTCGAGCAACCGGGCGGCGTGCGGACGCAGCTTGCTCGTGCAGGCGATCCACCCGGTCTTGACGGTTCCGAGCGCCTTTGTCGCATAGGGACGCAGCTTGTGCGTATGAGCGATCGCGCGATGGAGCCACGCCCTGGCGGTTTCGCGCGTCCTTTCCGCCGGCGCCCGTCGCTTGTTCGTTTCGGGCTTTCGCTTCTGCATCAGAGCCCGATCAGGATCTTGCCGACCGTCCGGCCGCTCTCCTGGGCTTCGTGAGCCGCGGCCGCTTCGTCGAGCCCGAAGGCGCGCGCGACGTGAGGACGGTAGCGCCCTGCCTCGAGCGCCGCGTTCAGGTCGCGCGCCGCCGCCCCGTGCGCATCGCGCGACATCACGTACACGAGGATGAAGTGCACGGTGATGCCCTGCCTCATGATCGCGGAGAACGGGATGCGCGGCGCGCTGTCGGGCGGACCGGAGGAGTACGTGGAGATCACTCCGTTGGCTTTCAGCACGGCGCGGTTGAGTTCGAGGTTCGCTTCGAAGGCGACTTCGACCACGCGGTCCAGACCCGCCCCTCGCGTGAATTCCTTGATGCGTTCCGCGGGATTTTCGTTCTTGCGGTTGACGACGAGATCGGCCCCCGCCTCGCGCGCGATTTTCTCCTGCTCGGGCCGGCTCACGGTGGCGGCGACCCGCGCTCCGGCCCACTTCGCGAGCTGGATCGCCGCATGGCCGACCGCGCCGCCGCCGCCCGCGACGAGCACGGTCTGTCCCTGGATGCCGCCGTCCTGGAAAAGGCAGCGGTGCGCGGTCATCCCGGCGATGCCGAGGCAGGCTCCGGTCTCGAAGCTCGCGCCCTCGGGCAGCGTGACTGCATTCTCCGAAGGGATGGCGACGTATTCGGCCGCGGTGCCGAAGGCGCGGCCGCGCTGCGCCTCATGAATCCAGACGCGCTCGCCGATCCTCGATCGCGGCACGCCCGGCCCGACCGCGTCGATGAGGCCGGACCCGTCCTGGTGCGGGATCACGCGCGGAAACGGCATCTCCATGTTGCCGTCCCAGCCGCCGCGCAATTTCGTGTCGGTGGGATTGATCCCGGAGAAATGAACCTTCACGCGCACCTCGCCCGGTCCCGGTTGCGGGTCCGGCACATCGCCGATCACGAGGACTTTCGGTGCAGGCCCTTTGCGCTCATAGTACGCGGCCCTCATGCGCTTTCCTTCTTCGCATCGGGACGCTTGTGACGGAAGCCGCGCTCGAAATGCCCGCGGCCCTGGAGATCGCCCTGCTCGAAGATCCAGGTGTAGCCGCCTTCGGGATTGGAGAGGATTTCCCAGGCGTTGTCGTCGGCGTCCCAGAAAAGGAAACTGTAGGTTCCGTGGCGGGCCGAGGGCTTGTCGATGTCGTGCAAGCCCCATTGGGCCGCCTGTGAGTGGCACGCCCGCCAGGCCTCGTCCACTTCGGCGTCCGTATCGACGTCCAGTCCGTTGTGATAGACGCGCGGCATGCGCTCCTTCTTCTTGGTGAAGACGACCGCGTATACATGGTTGCCGCCGAGGCGGATCATGAGGGACACGGGGCTGGTGCGCACCACCTCCAGGCCGAGGAACTCCTCGTAGAAACGGCGCGTCGCCTCGAGATCTTTCGAACCGAGCGTGCCGTGCGAAATGAATTTTGTCTTGAGCACAGGCTGGAATTGCGCTTCGGGAAGCGCATCGTTTCCCTGGGCCGCGATCCCGCTTGTACGCATGTTCGTTCTCCCGTGGATCATCGGCGCAAGACGCATTCCGTTCTTGTTCGGATGCCGATCGCAAGTCTACGCCATTGCCGGCGAGCACGGTCATCGCCCCGATCGCGATTCACTACACTAGCTCAGCGTCTCCTGCGTGGCGCAGTCCCGGATGAAACGGATGAGGTCGTCTTCCGCGAGCGGCGGCCGGCACAGATAGCCCTGGAATTCGTCGCAGCCCTCTTTGCGCAGCACGTCGAACTGCTCGCGAAGCTCGACGCCCTCGGCGATCACGTTCATCTGCAGGCTGTGCGCCATCGCGATGACCGCCCGCGTGATGGCGACGTCGTCCGCGGAGTGCGGCAGGTCGCGCACGAAGCTCTGGTCCACCTTCAGGCTGTTGATCGGAAAGAGCTTCAGGTAGCCGAGCGACGAATAGCCGGTGCCGAAGTCGTCGATGGTGAGGCTCACGCCCATCGCGCGCAGACTGTGCATGAGCTTGACCGCCTCGTCCGGATCCCGCATCACCATGCTTTCGGTGATTTCGAGCTCGAGAATGTCGGCGTCGGTCCCGGTGGACTTGAGGATCTCCGCCAGCTGGGGTACGAGCTGCTCCTCGCGAAACTGGCTTGCCGAAAGGTTGACCGCTATCGGCATGCGCGGCAGCCCGGCCTCCTTCCAGGCTTTGGAGCGCATGCACACTTCGCGCAGCGTCCACAGGCCGATCGGGACGATCAGTCCGGTTTCCTCGGCGAGCTTGATGAATTTCTCCGGGAGCAGGAGGCCCATCTCGGGGTGTTGCCAGCGAAGCAGCGCCTCCACGCCGGCGATCGCGCCGGTCGCCATATCGATCTTGGGCTGGTAGTACACGCGGAACTCGTCCCGCTCCAGGGCGTGCCGCAGGCCGGCCTCGAGCGCCAGCTTCTCCGGCGTATGCGATTGCAGCTCGGCGGAGTAGAAGCAGAATCCGTTGCGGCCGCGTTCCTTGGCGCGGTACATGGCGATGTCCGCTCCCGCGAGCAGCGTTTTCGCGTCATGGCCGTCGGCCGGGTAGGTGCAGATCCCGATGCTCAGCGTGACGTTGAGCTCCTGCCCGTCGATCCTGCCGAGATCGGACACGGCAGCGAGGAGCTTGCGGGCGATCTCGGTGAGCGTGGCCGGGTCGCCCTGCTCCTCGACCAGCAGCACGAACTCGTCTCCGCCCAGGCGCGCGATGATGTCGCCCTCGCGCACGCAGCCGCCCAGGCGCTTGGCGGCATCCTGCAGCACCCGGTCGCCGAACTGGTGGCCGAGCGTGTCGTTGATGTTCTTGAAACGGTCGAGGTCCATGAAGAACAGCGCGACCGGCCTCGAGTGACGTTCCGCCCTGGCGAGCGCGCGCTGGAGCTCCTCGTTGAACAATACCCGGTTGGGAAGGCCCGTGAGATGGTCGTGCGTGGCCATCTGGCGCACGGCGCCGAGAGCCGAGCGAAGCTCCTCGTTGCTCGCGCGCAGGCGCTGCCGCAGGCGGCTGATTCTGCCGCCGATGACCGCGAACAGGGGCAGCACGGCGGCCAGGCCCGCCCACTGGAACCATTCGTGATAGACGTTCACCGACTGCGGCTTGAAATACATCAGCAGGTTGATCACCGCCGCGTAGCCGGCGAGGATCTGCAGCGCGGTCTTGACGAACTCGCGGGTGGTGAAGCGAAACATGCCGAAAGTCAGCACGACCAGGGTCAGGTTGAGCACGATGGCGCGTCCCTGGTCGAAGCTGAAGACGGCGTACATCACCAGGGCGTTGCCTATGAACACCTGCAACCAGGTCAGGCTCGGCTCGCTGAACTTCCGGTTCAGGCCTGAACGAAACACCGCGAAGAGCCCGACGTTGACCGCGACCATCGCCGCGACGAGGATCCACGCGGGCTCCGGCGCGATCAGATCGAACGTGCAGGCAAGCCAAACCAGGGGAATGCAGCTCGCGTAGGCGAACGAGGCGAGCAGAAAACGGCGCAGCCGCACCGCCTGTCCGGGATCCCCTCCCGACATGGACAAGTACTTGATCACGGTTGATTCATCGAGTCGGTTCGCCGGCCTGAGTTGAGCGGAGCAAGACTGTTCCAGCCTGGAACCCGGGGAGAATACCCGTCCTGCGCGCGCTGGAAGCGCCCCCGCCGCCTGCGCGGGACAGCTTTGTTGAAAGGCTGGCGCGATTCTAACGCACCGGGCGTCGATGCCGCGGGTCGATAGAGCAATCGGCTGCTCGGCGAAAGAGCCGCCGCGCGAGGCGGTGTACCGGATCAGCGCGTCAGGCTGTGCGCACCTCTCCGGAAGGCTTCCCTGCCGCTTCCAACTGCTACAGAATAGGACTCGCGCAGAAGAATGCCGGGCGCGGAGGCCTGGATCCGCTGAGTACGCGGCGCATCCGGGGATACAAGGAGCACCTGAAGGAACAATTCTTGCGTCTTTCCGTCCCTGGGAATATCCCGAAAGCGAAACCTGACGGCGCGCCATGACCCTGCAGATGGAAGACGAAAGCACAATACAGAAGAACATCGCCGACAAGCTGATTTCGGCGTTGAAGACGGGCGGCTTCCTGCTTTACGCCCAGAAAATCCTGCCGCTCGCCGCCTCCACCGGAAGCGAGCGGCCGTTCCAGGAGATCCTGGTGCGCTTCAAGGAGGAAGAAGAGAACCTGCTTCCGCCGGGAACGTTCTTTCCCATGCTGCAGGAGTACCGGCTGCTGCCGTATCTCGACCGCTGGGTGGTGAGCCGCCTTGCGAGCTGGATTCAGGAATCCCGCACCCGGACGCCCGGCTGGCCCGTGCCCGTAAACGGCGTCAACCTTTCGGAGGACACGCTGCGCGAACCGAAATTCGCGGACTTCGTCGCCAAGCATATCGAGAACGCAAAGCTGCCCCGAGAGGTCTTCACTTTCGAGCTGGGCTGGGACACGGCCCTGCTGCACGCCGAGCAGGTGAAGATTATCCAGGCGCGGCTCGAACCGCTTGGCTGCCGCTTCACCTTCGCCGGCTTCGACGGCAGCGAGGGCTCGTTCAACTTCCTCAAGGTGCTCAGGCCCGATTTCGTGAAGCTCACCTACGGCATCGTGAAGGACATCGACCGCGGTCTCGCGGCTTGCGAGAAGGTCGAATCGATCAATAACAAGTGCCACGCCATGGGAATCAGGACCATCGCGGAATTCGTCGAGAGCCATGAAGTGCTCGAGCAGCTGCGCCTGATCGAGGTGGATTTCGCGCAAGGACTCATCATCGGCGGGCCGCAAAAGCTCACCTAGCGCCCGCGCAGGACGCGCGGGGCTTGCGCTATCATGCCCGGTAAAACGGACATCCTGAAAGGCCACGAACGATGAACAACTGGCGCACCCCCGGGGTCGTGCTTCTTTGCGGCGGCATCATCCTCACCCTCGCCATGGGCACGCGGCAGGGATTTGGCCTCTTCCTGCAGCCCATGACCTTCGACCACGGCTGGAGCCGCGAGACTTTCGCGTTCGCGCTGGCGCTGCAGAACCTGATCTGGGGCGCTTCGCAGCCTTTCTTCGGCATGATCGCCGACCGCAAAGGCGCCGGACGCGTGCTCGTCGTGGGAGCGGCGCTCTACACGACCGGCCTCGTGCTGATGGCCCTGTCGGGCACCGGCTGGCAATTCGGCCTCGCGACGGGCCTCTTCGTCGGCCTCGCGCAGGGCTGCACCACCTTCAGCATCGTCTTCGGCGTGGTGAGCCGCATCTTTCCTCCCGAGCGCCGCAGCATGGCGCTGGGGCTTTGCAGCGCCGCGGGCTCGTTCGGCCAGTTCGCCATGCTGCCCTACACGGGAACGCTCATTTCGCAGTTCGGCTGGTTCAACGCCCTGCTGGTTCTCTCGGTGAGCGCCGCCCTGATCGCGCCGCTCGCCTCGGCGCTCGTGGAAAAACGGGGCCGGGACGCAGGCGGCCCGGCACAGAGCGTCGGCGAGGCGGTGCGCGAGGCCTTCGGTCACAAGAGTTTCCTGCTGCTCACCGCGGGCTACTTCGTGTGCGGTTTTCAGCTCGCTTTCATCACCGTGCACTTCCCGGCGTACCTGGTGGACAAGGGACTTTCGGCCAACGTCGGCATGTTCGCGCTCGCTCTGGTGGGCCTTTTCAACATCTTCGGCTCCTTCGCCTCCGGAGCGCTCGGCGCGAGATATACCAAGAAATACCTGCTCTCCTCGATCTACTTCCTGCGCAGCATCGTCATCACGCTTTTCATCCTCGCGCCGGTGAGCGAGGCCTCGGTGTATCTCTTTTCCGCCGCGATCGGCCTGTTGTGGCTCTCCACCGTGCCGCTCACCAACGGCGTGATCGGAGGGATCTTCGGCGTCGCCTATATGTCCACGCTGTCGGGCTTCGTGTTCTTCAGCCACCAGATCGGCAGCTTCATCGGCGTATGGCTGGGCGGCTATCTGTTCGATCACACGGGCTCGTACCGCGTGGTGTGGCTGATCTCGATCGCGCTCGGCATCTTCGCCGCGCTCGTCAACCTGCCGATCGAAGAGCGCCTGATCGAGCGCGCTCCGGCACCGCGCCCGGCGGGTTAGTTCCCGGCGCCGGCGTGAGCGCGACCTCTAGCCTCGTCGTTGCGGCATTGCTGCTCGCTTCGAGAAGACGCTGCGCGGTCTTCACCGCCGAGGAAGGCGGCGCCCAGCACTGCCAGCGCGATTACCTGACGCTGGTCGTCGCCACCATCGGCGACTGGCTGGAGGACAAGCTCGTCAGGATCCGATTTGCGCCCTCAGCGTCGGGCACCTCAGAACGCGAAGGTAATACCGAGTTCCGGGTAGGTGTCAGAACAACTCTTGTAGAGGGTCTTGTCGCAATCGAGGTAGGACTCGTACACGACCCCGGCACTGATATAGGTGTTGCGCCCGGCGGCGAAGTAGACACCGGCGCGGCCGCCGGCCGAATCGAGGTTTGGCAGGTTGTCGACGTAGGTGCG
>Ga0180082_1000112_pt1 | contig 12605 bp, 9 predicted proteins | sample EasRiv660_16_10D_FD_121780 | JGI IMG/M metagenome (GOLD analysis project Ga0180082, IMG submission 121780) | Soil microbial communities from meander-bound floodplain in the East River, Colorado, USA - East River metaG ERMLT660_16_10D | ecosystem: Environmental > Terrestrial > Soil > Floodplain ...
ACCTCGACCCAGCTGAATTGCCCCTTGGCGTCGACGTAGGCTGCGACATGCGGCTTGAGGGTCCCGAGCTTCTGCTCGAGCTGTGCGATCTCGTTCAGCGCCTGGCCGTAGGTCAACTCGGGAATCGGGAAGCCATAGAGCTTGGTCGAAAGCCAGACCACCGGCACCAGGTAGGCAACGATCAGGATGATGTATTGCGCGACCTGGGTCCAGGTCACCGCGCGCATTCCGCCCAGCATCGAGCATACCAGGATGCCGAGCAGCCCGACGAAGATGGCGATCTCGAACGGAATGTCGAGGAAGCGGGAGGTGATGATGCCGATGCCGAAGCACTGGGCAACGATGTAGGTGAAGGACGCGCAGAACAGCACGACCACGCCGCACACGCGCGCGGTGTGGCCTTCGTAGCGCACGCCGAGGAAGTCGGGCACGGTAAACTGGCCGAACTTGCGCAGGTAAGGCGCGAGCAGGACGCCGACCAGCACGTAACCGCCGGTCCAGCCGAGGACATAGCCGAGGGCGCCGTAGCCCCCCAGATACAGGCCGCCGGCCATCGAAATAAACGAGGCCGCGCTCATCCAGTCGGCGCCGGTCGCCATGCCGTTGAAGAACGGCGGCACCACTCTGCCCGCTACGTAGTACTCCGAGATCTCCGCCGTGCGCGAGATCCACCCGATGTACGCGTAGACGCCGATCGTCAGGAAGACGAAGCAATAGCCGAGGATCTTATTGGGAACGCCCATCTGCTCCAGGACCGCGAGCACGAGCACGAAGAAGATGAAGCCGCCGGTGTAGACGCCATATATCTTGCCGAGATTGGCGACGAAACTGCTGCTGCTGGTTTGGTTAGCCATTGGAATATCGCTCCCGTCGGGTCAGTCTTCCGCCACGCCGAATTCTTCGTCGATCTTGTTCTGCGCGCTGGCGTTCCAGAAGCACAGGACCACGTACGAGATCAGCGAGCCCTGCGCCGCCATGTAGAAACCGACCGGGAAGCCATAGATCGTGATCGAGTTGAGTTGCACCGCGAAGAAGTGCACGCCGAAACTGAAGAAGAACCACCAGGCCATGATGATCCACATCAGGCGGGACGTCTTCCGCCAGTACGCGTCGCGTTGCTGGGGTGTCAACTGAGCCATGTGCGCCTCCCTCTTGAGTGTTCGCGGACGCGGCGCAAAACCTGGCCACGACCGCAAGCGTGTTACCGTCGTTTTTTCTTGTTGATTCGGGCAATGCTATTGAAAAAACCTTACAAAATCCTGAATCGGCGAATTAGAATGAAGGCGGATTCATGTGTCATGCCATGCGGTGGATTTATGTTGCACCGCGGCAGGCATCATCCGCGGGAGCTAATGGCAGCTTTCGGCCAGGCATATACCGGTTGGACGCAGGTCAGGCAGCGGGAGGGGCGGGCTTGAGGATACTTATTGCCGAGGACGACGCCGCGCTGGCAGAGGCGCTGCGGTTCTCGCTTGCCCAATCAGGGTACGCCGTGGACTGGGTGTCGAACGGCACCGCTGCCGACGATTCGCTCAAGAACGATGTCTTCAGCTTGCTGATCCTCGATTTAAGCCTGCCCCGGCTCGACGGCGTCGAGGTGCTGCGGCGCCTGCGCCGGCGTGATACGTCGCTTCCCGTGCTGATCCTGTCGGGCCGCGAGAAACCTGAGGAGAAGGTGCTCGGGCTCGATCTCGGGGCGGACGACTACCTCGTCAAACCCTTCAGCCTGAACGAGCTGCAGGCGCGGGTGCGGGCCCTGCTGCGGCGCGGGCAGGGCTCAGCCGGTCCCGTTATCTCCTACGGCAACCTGAATTTCGATACCGTCGGCCGCAACGCGACCGTCAACGGGCAGGCGCTGCTGCTTTCGGCTCACGAATTCAGCGTGCTGGAGGTCCTCATCCATCGTTATGGCCGGGTCGTGAGCAAGGAGCAGATCATGGAGCAGCTCTACAGCTACGACAAGGACGCGAGCGAGAATGCTATCGAGGTTTACGTCCATCGGCTGCGCAGGAAGCTGGAACGCAGCGGGCTCGCGGTGCGCACGCTGTACGGCCGCGGCTACATGCTCGAGCAGCGCCAGGTGTCGGCCGAGAACGCCTAGTGGTTCTTTGATTTCTCAGACTTGATGATCGAGGGCGATCCGCCTCTGGATGGCTCGCGCCTGTTCCAGTGCGGACACCAGCACCCGCCGGTCGAAGTCGTGTAGCCCGTAGGGGTCGATGCGATTGTCCGCCGGCAGGCCCTGGCGCATGCACTCGGTCTGCCGTCGCAGGCGCAATCCCTGGATGTGATAGTAAGCTGCAATCCAGGCGTTCACCTCGCGTGGCGGCACCCTGAGAACCGGGGCGGCCGCGCGCAGCCGCCGCTCGGTATTGACCTCGTCGATGCCGTGGGCGAGGGTAAAGATGCGGGCCGCGTCCACGAACAAGGTGGCCCCGTTCAACTTGAGGTTAATCCTGCCCTCGTCATCCACCGCGAAGCGCTTGAGTAATCCGAGCGGCGGGCGATTTTTCAGGGCATTCGCCGCCATCTGGTGCAGGAAACGCGGATTGCGGGGCGCGTGCTGCATCAGCCAGTGGCGCAACTCTCCGCCGAGCGCGAGGTCGCCGTGCAGCGGCCGCAGATCGAAGAAGATGGCCCCGTGCAGCAAGGCCTCCGGGCTGCCGCTGTCGATCCAGCGCTCGAATCGCTGCCGCCATTCGTCCAGGCTCAGGGTCCATTGCGGGTTGCACGCCATGATTTCGCCTGGACACAGGCGATAGCCGGCACGGTCGAGGGCCCGGTTGATGCGCTGGGCGACGGGCAGGATCGCCGCGCGCACCGACTCCGCGCTCACCCCGGGCGTGACCGCGAAAATGATGCCGTTGTCCTGGTCGGTGGCGAGAGTCTGCTCGGAGCGTCCCTCGCTTCCCATCAGGATCCAGCAATAGCGTAGATTCTCCAGTTCGCTCCTGGCGAATTCCAGCTGTACCACGCGCTCCGTCAAGAGATCGTTCAACGCCGCAACGAAGGCGGTGAGCGCGCCCACCGCAGTGCCCTGCTCGAACAGCTTGCGGGCAAGACCGTTGATATCCCGGCCGAAGCGTTCAATGGCATCGAGATCCGCAGCTCCCTTAATCGCTGCGCTGAGATCGCGAACGCTGGAGCTCTGTAGCCCGAAAAGATCGCGCTCCGAGACGATACCCGCGAGCCGGTCGCCGTCGACCAGGACGATATGACGTACACCGTGGCGTATCATCGTAAGTGCGGCGCGGTACGAGGTTTCGGTGATCGGGAGGGTTACCGGATGGCTGGTCATGACGCGCTCGATCGGCCCATCCACTGCGCCGGTCCCGAGCACCACGCGGTCGGCAATGTCGCGTAGAGTGAGGATCCCGATCGGAATCCGGTCGGGGTTCACCACCACCATCGAGCCGATCGCGAGATTCCGCATGGTCTCGATCGCACGCCGGACCGTTTCGCCCGGCAAGCAGGCGACGGGCGGGCGTTTCATCACCTGCCCGAGCGTGAGGGCGAGGGGCTCAGTAACGTACTCGAGCATAGAGGGTTCGTTGGGAGGCCTCGCGCGCCTGGCGCAGCGTCACGATGCCCCGTCCCTCAAGGAGCGGGATCATTCTGAGAAAGATCTCGCCGGTGACGATGGCGTCGCCCACCGCGGTGTGCCGGCCCACCACGTTGATTCCATATCGCTCCGCGATCGCTTCCAGGACGTGGCTTTCGAGGTCGCCATGCAATACCGCGGATAATAGCAGCGTGTCGAGCACCGGCTGCGTGAATCGAACGCCGGTCGCCTCCTCCTTCAGCTGGAGGAAGCGCAAGTCGAATGCCGCGTTGTGGCCAACCAGCGCCGTATCTTCGCAAAATCTGTGAAACGCGGACAGCACCGGCTTGAGGGTGGGCTGCCCCTGCAGCATCTCCGGTCGAATGCCATGGATTCTCGCTGAGGCCTCCGTAATGGGGCGCTGCGGGTCCACGAGCTGGTCGAAGATTTCGCTCGCAAGCAGGCGGCCGTTCACGATGCGAACGGCACCGATCGAGATGATCTCGTCTCCGGCAGAGGGGTCGAGCCCCGTGGTCTCGGTGTCAAAAACGGTGTAGGTGAGTTTTCGGAGCGGCAGGTCGTCGAGTTCCCGCGTCTGGTCCGGCTGGTTGAACAGGTCGAAGTCGTAATATTCCGGCCGGCTGTCGCGGCTCGGATGGAAGGCGGGCGGCCGGTCGGGCGCGGCGAGCGGCAGCAGCATGTGAAATCGCGATTACTCCGAGGCCGGGTCGCTCTCGTACCAGGACTCCCCGTGGTGGCGTTGCAGCACCTCGCGAAAGGTGAGCGAGTCCGCGCCGCCAGCCAAATCGAGCGGTGCGCCTTCCCAGGCGAGCGCGGTGGCCGCCGGCAGGCGTGCTTCCGTCCACTCCAGTTCGAGGTGAACGCTGCGGGCCGCCGCAGTGACGCGAAACCGCACCTTGCGCACTCCCCACTCTTCCGCGAGACGGCGTGCCAGGGCGCAGACCGCCAGCATCATGGTGTAGCTGTCGACATTCACCCACGCATCGGTATCGAGCTCCGCCGCGTGCGTCGCCAGCCCGTAGTGGGACTCGATCCTGCGCCGGATCAGCTCGACGAGGTCCACCGCCCGGATCTGCTCGGGCGACCAGTGGCTCTTGATGGCGTCGGAGTATTCGCGGGTGGCGTGCTCAAGCTCGGCGCCGAGACGGTGTGCTTCCTCGTTAATGATGGCGGTGAACTGCTGGCGCCGCGCCGCATCGGCGTCGGGATAGTTGAGGAGGTTCTCGGCAGCCGCACGAATGCTGGCGAGCACTGCGCGGGCATTCTCGAGCAGCCGCTGCTGGAGGCGGTCCCGCCGCTCGCCGAGAGCGACTTCCTCGCTGGCGTCTTCCAGGAGCAGCACGTAGCCTGTGATCTCCATCGCCGAGCCCGGTTTTCCGGCGCCTGCGGTAGCCGTCACCGGCGCCATGCGGGCGCGCAGCAGCCGGCCTGGTCCCGAAGCTATCATGAATGCCGCGACCGGCTGGGGTTCGCCCTGCGCAACGCGGGAGCCGAGGTAATCGATGGAATGCGCAACCAAATCGCGCTCAATGAGGGAGAACAGGGACCGCCCCAACCCGATATATGCCGGCGGTGCGCGGTCGCCTACTTTGCGGACGCCCCCGCTGAACAGCTCCCGCGCACGCTGGTTATAGAGCAGGATGAGGCCTTCGGCGTTGCACACGACGACGCTGTGCGCGAGCTCGGACATGAGTGCCGCCAGCCGGTTCCGCTCCTCGTCGAGTTCGGCATGGGCCTGCGCGATGCGCACCGCGACGTCATTCATCGCGCTTTCCCGCTGTTCGGCGAGCAGGTTGACGGCCTGGGCGAGTCGGCGCACCTCCGTCATGCCGTCAGCTTCCGTCCTGAACCCCGGGTTGCTGCTCGCGATGAGGCGGGTGCCTTCCGCCAGCCGGCGGAGAGGCCTGAAATAAGCATGGGTGAGCCACTGTGCCAGGAAACCGGTCGCGGCCAGCAGGACGAGGACGAGCAGCGGAAGAAGCCCGCCGGCAGAAAGCAGAGCCTCGCTGAACCGAACCCGTTGCACGGGCTCGAGCCCAAAATGCAGGGCCAGCAGCACGCCGGCCACGCAGCCGAAGCACAGGACAAAACACGCGATCCATGCTCCGATGAACCGCAGCGTCATCTAGGGCCCCAGTAGGCGCCTGACGGTGTCCAGCAGTTCCTGGGTCGCAAACGGCTTGGTGACGTAGGCGTCGGCGCCGATCGCGAGCCCCTTCGCCACTTCCAGTTCGCGGCCCTTGGCGGTCAACATGACGATCTTCACCCCTTTCAGCGCAGGATTGTCGCGCACCGTCTGACAGACCTCATAGCCATTCCTCACCGGCATCATGACGTCGAGCAGCAACAGGTGCGGCCGGAACTCTGCCACCGCTTTCAACGCCTCGTCGCCATTCGCTGCGGTCCGGGTCTCGAATCCGCTCTGCTGCATCACGAACTCCAGGGAGATGACGATGTTCGGCTCATCGTCTGCGATCAATATGCGCTGGTTCATGCCGGCACCATTGTCACGCCGCCAGGGGCATGCGCCCGGCTGCGCGCTGCAGGGGAAGGATGAAGGAGAACGTCGCGCCCTGGCCAGGCTGGCTTTCCACCCACAGCGAACCCCCGAAGTGATGGATGATCTGCCGGCAGATGGGCAGCCCGAGTCCCGTACCCTGGGGCCGGTCGGTCAGGGTGTCTCCGACCTGCCGGAACTTCTCGAATATCACCTCCTTGTCGGAGTCGCTGACGCCGGCGCCGTTGTCGGTGACATCCACGCGCAGAACGTGATCCTGGCGGGCGAGGGTCACGCTGACCCTGCCGTCCCCGCGTTTGCAGAACTTGGCCGCGTTCGACAGCAGGTTCAGCATCACCTGCATCAGGCGGTCACGGTCCGCCACGATGGTCGGCAGTCCCTGCGGAACGTTGATTTCGAGCTGGACGCTGTTTTCCTTGAGCATCTGGCTGACCGCGGCCACCGCGTCGTCCACCACCTCGCGCATGTCGATCTCGCTGGTGTGCCACTCTGCATTGCCGGACTCGATCTTGGCCAGGTCGAGCACCTGGTTGATGAGGCGCGTCAGGCGCTCGGACTCCTTGATGATGATGCCGAGGAACTTGGTGCGCTGGCTCTCGTCTAGGCTCGGGTTGTCCTTGAGGATCTCGGAGAACGCGCGGATCGAGGTGAGCGGGGTGCGCAGCTCGTGCGTCACGGTCGAGATGAAGTCGTCCTTCAGCCGGTCGAGCTCCTGCAGCCGCTGGTTCGCGCCGCGCAGCTCGTTGGTCGCGGCCTCGAGCTCGTGCGATTTCTGCTCGAGCTGGCGGCTGTAGGCGAGTACCTGCGATGCCTCGTCAATGATGTTCATCACCTCGTCCAGCCCGAGCGGCTCTTCCGCCACCACGGAGGCCACCATCACGCGCGCCGAGGCGCTGCCAATGGCTCCGGCAAGCAATGATTCCGTGTGGTGAACCAGGCTTGCGTCCGCGGCAAGCGCCTCGATCGAGCGGGCGCCGCGGCCGCGCGCATAGGTTTCGAAGGCCTCCCGCGCGCGCTCCGGCCCGAGGAACCGGCCGAGCAGCGCAAGCAGGTCGTTCACCGAGGCGCTGCCGCGCCATAAGCGCGGTCCAGCGGTCGCGCCGGACTGCCTGAGGGCGTCGACGAACACCGTCGCCTGGCCGTGCTCGGCGGCACTGGGCCCCTTGGCGAGCGAGACGGCCATGTAGCAGCCGATGTTGGCGAGCATGCTCCAGAACAGGCAATGCGTAATGTCGTCCAGCCCGGAGAGCCCGAACAGCTGTTGCGGCTTGAAAAGATCGATGCCGAACATGCCCTGCGATAGAAAATTGATAGGAAGCCAGCCCGACTTCGCGAAAGAAGGCAGCAGCAGCGTGTAGATCCATACCAGGAAGCCCGCCGCGAGGCCGCATACCGCGCCGGTGCGCGTGCCGCCCTTCCAGAAAATGCCGCCGATGATCGCCGGGGCGAACTGCGCCACCGCCGAGAACGAGATCAGCCCGATCGACACCAGCGCATAGGCCTCACCCGCGAGGTAGAAGTAGAGGTAGCCCAGCACCAGGATGAGCACGATCGCGCCGCGGCGGATGCCGAGCAGCAGCCCCGACAGGTCGCGCCGCTCGGTCAGCCGCAGCCCCTTCATGCGCAGCAGCACCGGCATGACGAGGTCGTTGCATACCATGGTCGAGAGCGCGATGGTCTCGACGATCACCATGCCGGTCGCGGCGGAAAGCCCCCCGATAAACGCGAACAGCGCGAGCCACAGCGTATTCTCCGCCATAGGCAGCGTCAGCACGAAGGTGTCGGCGTCCACCGTGCCGTTGGGGAAATGCATCAGCCCGCCGAGTGCGATCGGCAGCACGAAGACGTTGATCGCCAGCAGGTAGAGCGGGAACAGCCAGATCGCCTTCGTGAGGTGGCGCTCGTCCACGTTCTCCACCACCGTAACCTGCCACTGGCGCGGCAGGAACATGATGGCCGCCATCGAGAGGAACGTGAGCGCGGCCCAGGTCGTGTAGTTGCCAGCCGCGCCCCCGAACGTGAGCAGTGGAACGAGTTCCGGCACCTGTGCAGCGCGTTCGAAGATGTCGCCGAAGCCGTCGTACAGCCAGAACGTGACGAACAGCCCCACCGCGATGAAGGCGAGGAGCTTGACCAGCGATTCGAACGCGACCGCCGCCACCAGGCCCTCGTGGCGCTCGGTGGCGTCGAGGTGGCGGGTGCCGAACAGGATGGTGAAGGCGGCGAGCAGCATCGCGATGTAGAACGTGTTGTCTCCGAGGAATAGCGGCGTGCTCTGCTTGTCCGCCATCGCCATTTCCGGGTCGTGCAGGACGATCGAGAAGGTATTGGAGATGGCCTTCAGTTGCAGAGCGATGTAGGGGATGACGCCGACCACGGCGATGATCGTCACCAGGCCGCCCAGCATCTGGCTCTTGCCATAGCGCGAGGCGATGAAGTCAGCGATCGATGTGATGCGGTTCTGCTTGCTGATGCGGATGATCTTCAGCATCACGTACCACCACAATGCGGCCATCAGCGTGGGGCCGAGGTAGATGGGGAGGAATCCGATGCCGCTGGTCGCGGCGCGGCCGACGCTGCCGTAGAACGTCCACGAGGTGCAATAGACGGCGAGCGAGAGCGCGAAGATGTAGGGGTTGGCTATGATGCTGCGGCCGTCGTCGGCGCGCTTGTCGCCGTAATAGGCGATCGCGAACAGCAGCCCCAGATAGGCGAAGGACGCGATGACGATGACGGGAGCGGTCAACATGGGAAAGGCTGCCTGAGTGCGCCCGTCATGCGCGTCAATCGCTGCGTTCCTCGACCACCAGTGCCATCAGGCCGATCAGCAGCGCCCATACCGCGAACACGTAGGCATAGAGCACGGGGACGCCCAGCACATGGCCGGAGCCGGCGAACAGGTTGAGCAGCGGGTAGTTGAGCAGCAGGAAGCCCAGCAGGAACAGCGCCACCAGGCGTTGTCCCTTGATGCTCGGTCGTGTCATGCGCCCTCCTTACGGCGGGGCGTGGGGAGCGGGGCCTTCGCGCGCAACGATGGCAGGTTCGCCGTTCCCCAGGCTGTCAAACGGACTGCTTCAGCTGGTCGAGGATCGCCGGGTTTTCGAGCGTGGAGACATCCTGCTTGATGTCTTCTCCCTTTGCGATCGAGCGCAGCAGACGCCGCATGATCTTCCCCGAGCGCGTCTTCGGAAGATTATCGCCAAAACGGATGTCCTTCGGCTTGGCGATCGAGCCGATCTCCTTGCCGACCCAGTCCTGCAACTCCTTGACGATTCTCTTCGCCTCGTCGCCGCTAGGCCGCGCCTGCTTCAGCACCACGAAGGCGACGATGGCCTCCCCGGTAAGGTCGTCGGGCCGGCCGACCACCGCCGCCTCCGCGACCAGCTTGGAATTCGCCACCAATGCCGACTCGATCTCCATCGTTCCGAGTCGATGTCCCGATACATTGAGCACGTCGTCGATGCGTCCCATGATCCGGATATAGCCATCCTCGTCGAACGACGCGCCGTCGCCGGCGAGGTAGTATTGGCCCTTGAAATCGTCCGGGTAATAGGTTTTCTTGTAGCGCTCTGGATCGCCCCAGATCGTGCGCAGCATCGCGGGCCATGGCCGCTTGATCACCAGGATGCCGCCCTTGCCCCTGCCTACCGAGTGGCCAGCCTCGTCCACGATGTCGGCGAAGATGCCTGGCAGCGGGAACGTCGCGGAGCCGGGCTTGGTCGGCGTCGCCCCCGGCAAGGGCGAGATCAGGTGGCCGCCGGTTTCGGTCTGCCACCAGGTATCGACGATCGGGCAGCGCCCGCCGCCCACGGTCTCGTGGTACCACATCCATGCCTCGGGATTGATGGGCTCGCCGACCGTGCCGAGGATGCGCAGCGAGGACAGGTCGTATTTCTTCGGCAGGTCGCCCCCGGCCTTGATGAGGGAGCGGATCGCGGTGGGCGCGGTGTAGAACACGGTGACCTTGTGGTCCTGGATCATTTTCCAGAACCGTCCCGCATCCGGGTAAACCGGCACACCCTCGAACACGACCTCGGTTGCGCCGCAGGCGAGCGGTCCGTAGGTGGTGTAGGAGTGCCCGGTGACCCAGCCGACATCCGCCGTGCACCAGAAGACGTCGGCAGGCTTGTAGTCGAATACCCATTTCATCGTCAGGATGGTCCACAGCAGGTAGCCGCCGGTGGAATGCTGAATGCCTTTGGGCTTGCCGGTCGAGCCTGAAGTGTAGAGGATGAAGAGCGGGTGCTCGGCGTTGACCCAGGTCGGCTCGCACGCATCGGACTGGCCGTTCATGAGGTCGTGCAGCCAGACGTCGCGTTTTGCGTTCCACTGGACCGCGGTGCCGGTGCGCTTGTACACCACCACCGACTTGATCGATTCGCATCCGCCCATGCCGAGTGCCTCGTCCACCGCGGGCTTCAGCGGGATCTCGCACCCGCCGCGTAACTGCCCGTCGGCGGTGAGCACCGCGACAGCGCCGGCGTCGATGATGCGCTCCTGCAGGCTCTTGGCCGAGAACCCGCCGAACACCACCGAGTGAATCGCGCCGATGCGCGCGCACGCCTGCATCGCCATCACCACCTCGATCGACATCGGCATGTAGACGATGACCCGGTCGCCCTTCTTGATACCGAGCGACTTCAGGCCATTCGCCGTCATGCACACGCGGCGGTAGAGTTCCTTATAGGTGATCCGGGTAACTTTGCCGTCGTCGGCCTCGAAGATGATGGCGGTCTTGTCGGGTTGGGTCTTGAGGTGGCGATCGAGGCAGTTGTAGGAGACGTTCAATTCGCCGTCATGGAACCACTTGAAGAACGGCGCCTTGCTCTCGTCGAGAACCTGGGTGAAGGGCGTCGACCACAGGACGTGCTCGCGTGCAAGTCTCCCCCAGAATCCCGTGAAATCCTTCTCGGCCTCGGCGAACAGCTTGCGGTACGCGTCCATGCCCGAGATGGCCGCCTGCCTCGCGAACGCCGTGCTCGGCGGGAAAACGCGGTTTTCTTGGAGAACTGATTCGATCGTTTTCGTGGCCATCCATTCCTCCGGTGGTGCTGGCAAGTCTGCAGAATCTGGCGCGGCGACGGGGGGCAACCGGCGCCCGGTCGAGTTCGCGCCTAAAATGGAAACACTTATCAGGGCGCTTGTAAAGTTCTCAACGATGCTCCCCGGTGCAGGTGGCCACGAGGGTGAATAATGCTTACAATTTACTTACGGCGGGCCTCCCCGCATTGCATGGTAGTGAACCTGGTCAGGTCCGGAAGGAAGCAGCCACAGCTATTTTATGCAAGTGCCGGGGGTAAGGCTCGCCTCCCATTTTCCCCTGCGAGACCCGGTTGCGCAGGGGAAAATGACAAGAAAGAACTTCCATTATCATTTCAAGTAGGCGGTAAAAAACGGTGAACGGCGGCCAGTCCGGTTGTAGAATACCGCTCACATTTTGCCGTTCACCGTTTTTCCAGTGACCCAGGTCCTCGCCCGCAAGTGGCGCCCCAGGACGTTTGCCGAGCTGGTGGGGCAGGAGCACGTGGTGCGTGCGCTCGAGAACGCGCTTTCGCAGCAGCGGCTGCATCATGCCTATCTCTTCACCGGCACGCGCGGCGTGGGCAAGACCACGCTCGCCCGCATCATCGCCAAGGCGCTCAACTGCGAGACCGGCGTCACCGCGACGCCGTGCGGCCGCTGCGCGGCCTGCACCGAAATCGATGGCGGCCGCTTCATCGACCTGCTCGAACTCGATGCCGCCTCGAACACCCAGGTGGACAACATGCGGGAGCTCCTGGAGAACGCGCTCTACGCGCCAACCGCCGGTCGCTACAAGGTCTACATCATCGACGAAGTGCACATGCTGTCGCGCAATGCCTTCAACGCCATGCTGAAGACGCTGGAAGAGCCGCCCCAGCACGTCAAGTTCATCCTCGCCACCACCGATCCCCAGAAGGTCCCGGTCACCGTGCTGTCGCGTTGCCTGCAGTTCAACCTGAAGCGAATACCGCTGCAGCAGATCAGGGGCCGTCTGCAGCACATACTGGAAGCTGAAAGCGTCCGCTACGAGCCCGCGGCACTGCCGCTGATCGCGCGGGCAGCCCAGGGCAGCATGCGCGACGCCCTTTCCCTGCTCGACCAGGCGATCGCCCACGGCGGCGGAGCAGTGGGGCAGGACTCCGCGCGCGCCATGCTCGGCGTGGTCGGGCAGGACCACCTTTATGCGATCCTGCGCGCGCTGGCGGCGCGTGACGGGGCCGCCCTGGTCGCGGAGGCGGAGCGCATGGCCGAGCGCAGCCTGTCGTTTGATGCCGCGCTGCAGGACCTGGCGTCGCTCCTGCATCGAATAGCGCTGGCGCAGGCGGTGCCTGAGACGGTGAGCGAAGACGATCCGGACAGGGACGCCATCGGCGAGCTGGCGAGACGGTTTCCCGCAGACGACCTCCAGCTCTATTATCAGATCGCGATCCAGGGTCGCGGCGACCTCGGGCTGGCGCCGGACGAGCAGGCCGGCTTCACCATGACACTGTTGAGAATGCTGGC
>Ga0180082_1000113_pt1 | contig 12594 bp, 16 predicted proteins | sample EasRiv660_16_10D_FD_121780 | JGI IMG/M metagenome (GOLD analysis project Ga0180082, IMG submission 121780) | Soil microbial communities from meander-bound floodplain in the East River, Colorado, USA - East River metaG ERMLT660_16_10D | ecosystem: Environmental > Terrestrial > Soil > Floodplain ...
CGACGTTATCTCATCAATGCCAGCCGCATTCCAGTGGTTCATCAGTACATCGAGTCGGTGTCCGAGTTTGACGGTTCCTCCCTTTATACTCCGCTGCGCACGGGAAAGAATCTCACTGGTTCTCGTATACTGATTGAGCGTCTGCGCGAGCGCGGGCTGGGCGACCTTCTCTTTCTCAGTGCGCCCCTGTCCTTCATCCACCACATCACAGGCGCGAACGTCATCAACCATCTGTATGCGTTTTCCGACCGGGGCAATGTCCTGACCAACGCGCCTTTCCTGCATAATGGGACGGTGCTCTGCGGACCCATTGAGTACGACTCGCTGCGCAATTACAACTACCACTGGTTTGTGGGGTCTGTGACGGAATGCGATGAAGAGGGCGACCAGCTAAACGTATACGACGCGCTCTACAAGCAGCTTGGTTTCAATCCGGCTGACATTGAGGCCCAGTGGAAACGGCCCTTTGTCACGATGTCCAGCAGCGACTACCAGAGCCTGGACACGCTGTTCCAGGGCATCTGGACGCATCGCAAGATTGACCTGCGGCGCATCGGCTACTACGTGGTGGCACCCTTTGCCAACTCGTCGCTGCGCTGCATGAATTACACGACCTGGCTGCAAATCATCAAGGAACTGGCGACCCGCCGCCCGGTGGTGGTCATTGGAACAACACACTGGAAGCTGCCGGACACGGACATCACCGCAGGCCAGTTCGTTGAGCAGGTTGCGTCGATGGGCCAGGCCGTCATCTCAGCCCTGGATGCCACGCCGATTCGCACGATGATGGCGCTCATTGCCAGGTCGGCAGGCGTGTTCTGCGTTGACTCCGGCCCACTCTACATTGCCCAGGCGCTGCGCGTGCCTGCGGTGTCTGTGTGGGGCACGCATGACCCCGGCCTGCGCATCGGCTATGACACAGACCTGATGGAACTGGCCGTCTGGAACGACACGGCCTGCAACGAGGCACCCTGCTGCGCCTATTCGATGTTCCCGGCGCACAAGTGCCCCCAGGGCGAGAAGCAAGATATTTGCGAATGTCTCAAGGCCACCACGCCGGATGATGTTCTCAAGAAGGCAGACAAAATCGAAACCCAAAAAGTCACCGTATGAGAAAACCCATTCCCATGCTCAAGACCCTGACGATGGGCCTGGGCAAGTTCCAAGAAACTGTCGACCTCGCAGCCATCTGGAGTGCCGAATACGACAACGTGGCGGAAGCGGCGGAGACGCTGCCCGGCCTCATCTCCTGGCTGTGCTACTGGAAGGCTGACTGCATCGAGAAGGTGGAGCGCTCCAAGCGGCTCTACGACGAGGCCGAGGCGGAAGCTTACTTTGAGCTTCGCGGCGGTCAGTTTGAAACGGACGGCTTCGCCGGGAAGCCGACGGAGGAAGCACTGAAGAAGGCGGTTGTGCTGCGCCCCAGCGTGCGCGGAGCAGCCCAGGTGCTGGAGAAGGCCATGAACGAAAAGGAAGTCGTCAACGGCGTCCTGCTCGCCATTCAGGCCAAGCTGGATTTGGTCCGCACGACGGAAGCAACCAAGAGGCGTATACAAGAACCGACACCCGTGCGCGACGAAGAAGTAGAGCGTGCCGGTTAAGCGCCATCTCAACGACCCCCAACGACACAGAGAACCTATGAGCAAAACCGCATACGACAGTGACCTCATGGCAGCCATGAGGGAGGAAGAGAAGTTCGTCCAGGACCGCGACCGGAGTGACCGGCGCATCAAGCTGGAGCGTGGCCAGATTGTGAAGATTCGTTTTTTGCCTGCTCACCTGGGCACGGCGAACACCTGGTTTGCCCGCATTGCCAAGCACTGGCTGAACAAAAAGCCCATTGTCTGCCCTGTCGACACAGGTGTAGGCTTTGGCGGCAATCCAGATGCCTACTGCCCCTGCTGCCGCGTATCCCAGGAGCTTAACGACAGCCCTGACGAGCGCATCTCCAAGCTGGGCTGGGAATCCCGCGCCAACAGCCAGTGGACGACGTTCTGCATTCTCCTGGAGAAGAATGGAGAGGAAATCACCGGCAGTGAAGTGCTGGTGCCTTACGAGTTCAGCCATTATGTCAGTTCCTGGGAGGAACTGAAGATGTTCTGGAAGGCCGGAACAAAGGGTGGCAAGAATTTGAACAGCATCCTGGACTACGAGACAGGTTGCGACTTCAGCGTCACCAGGACCGGCAAGGGCATCCGGCTCGACAAGGATGACCCGCGTCCCATCTTCGACTTGGATGACCCGAACTTCGACAAGTACATTGCGAAGATTGAAGCGGGCATCAGGATGCCAAAAGTCCACATCCCGTCGGCTAAGGAGATGGAGATTTTTGCGGAGAAAATCACGGAAGAGTCGGAGAAGCTGCTGGGTCACTCCAGCGGGCCGAGTCGGAGCAAGCGCAGCATCACTGATGAGGACGTTGCTGGTGAGGACGGACCTCCCGCCCGCCGCCGTGCCCCGGAGCCGGAAGAGGACGCGCCCCCGGCTCGTCGCCGCGCAGCAGAGCCTGAAGAAGCACCGCCTGCGCGTCGTCGTGTTCAGGAGCCTGAACCTGAGCCGGAAGAAGCACCGCCCGCCCGCCGCCGTGCCCCGGAGCCGGAAGAGGACGCGCCCCCGGCACGTTCAGCGGCCCGTCGCGCTCCAGCGCCAGACCCTGAGCCTGAGCAGCCGGAAGATGACTCCAACCCGGAACTGAATCCAGTGCCGCCCAGGAAGCGGACGGCGGCTGCTGTCGAGCCGGAGCCGGAAGAGGAAGCCCCTCCGGCCAGGAAGAAGTCGCCACCGCCGCTGCCTGCTGGCGTCGGCAAGAAAGCCTCGACCATTGGCGACCAGGTGGACGATGACCCTGAAGTGCTCCCGGAAGAGTCCAAGGACGCCGCCCCGCCCGCCCGCAAGCCTGTGTCCAGGGCCATTGAAGAAGAAGACGCCAATCCGCCACCGCCGACCACGCGCAAGCTGGGTGGCGCGAACATCCGGGACAAAATCCGCACTGTAACTGGCCGCGAATCGTGATGTGACGCGATGAAAAAGGAAAAGAAACCGACATTCCAGGAAGCACTCATTGCGCGGTTGCACCAGTATGCGCCGCGTGGTGACAAGGCTGTGGAAACTTACGGCACCTGGGAAGTTGCCAGCAGCAAGGATGACGTGCTTTCAAAAATTCGCTACGTGTTGACCACCGGCATCACCGCCTTCGACGACATCGTTGGCGGGATGCCGTTTGGCCGCATCGTGGAGGTATACGGCCAGGAGTCCTGCGGTAAGACCGCCCTGGCCCTTCGTTGCGCGGGCCGTGCCCAGTTGGGCAGCATCTGCGAAGTGATACGAGATGGCGACGGCATCAAGGGCCTGCGCAAGCTCAAGTCCAGTGAATTCGACGTGGGCGTGCTCTACATCGACAACGAACAGTCGCTTGATGACGATGAGAAAATCAAGTGCGACGGCCATGACCTGGACATAGGCATTGCCCGCTGCGACACCGTGGCAGGCGTGTTCAAGATGGTGGAGCATGAAATCGACGAGACAGAGAAGTGGCAGGCGAATGAGCCGGACAAGCTTCATTTCCTGGTCGTGGTCGTTGACACCATCGCCAGCACATCGACGAAGGAGGATATGAACGCGGCCTGGGGCACTCGGGACTTTCCGCGTGTTCCGGCTGAACTGGGCAAGGGCTTCTCCCGCCTGGTCCGGCGCATCAACGCCTGCAACGCCACGCTCATCTGCACCAACCAGGTGCGCCTGGACTACCAGGCTTCTGGCGACCGCAATGCCAACAAGAAGCACGTCAGCTACCAGTACCGCAGCCTGGGCGGCAAGGCGCTCAAGTACTACGCGAGCCATCGCGTCTTCATGGACGCCCTGTCATCGTCGTACAAGCTGACGCCGAAGGCTCAATTCGCGGCTGGACTCAACATCCAGTTCCGCACCGTCAAAAACCGTTTGCGCATGCCGCACCGCGATGGGCGCATGGCGCTCCTGTTCGATGAGAAAAAGGGCGGCTTCAATGAGCCATTCAGCATGCTGGAGACGCTGCTGCTCTACAAGTTCATCGAGATGGACGCCGAGACGAAGAACACGGGTTTCCGGGTCAAGTTCATGAAGAACGGCGTCGTGCCCACCACCTTTGGCGCGGAGAAAATCACGACCACCCTGGAAGAAGACGACGCCAAGCTGTCGCCTCGCCGTGGACCGTCGCGCAAAGACCCGACGTTCAAAAACCGTGCGGACTGGCCTGCTTTTTACGAAGCGCACCGGGCCGACATTGACGCGCTCTGGGCGAAAGCTGTCGAGTACGCGTTCAATACGCCAGGGCTGTCGGAGCCGCTGGTGGAAGACGAAGAGGACATCGAGAACGCTCCTAACCTGGAAGACTGACTATGGTTGAATACGAAGAAAACAAAGACCTGACGGGTGTGCTGGATTTGCACCTGGACAGCCACACGAAGTATCCCGAGTTCAGACCGATTCGGGCCAACAACATTGGCGTGAGGGCACTGCTGAAGGTGGACCTCAAGGCCGACGGCGAAGTCAAGCCGTGCAAGAATCGCGGCATCACGTTGAAGCGCCTGGGCGACCCTGAGCGCGTGCTGATGCCGGACCATCCCTCGTTTCTGCTCATCGTGGATTCGGGCAAGTGGAACGAGCTAAATTCGATTCAGCGCAACGCGCTGGTTCATCATGGCCTCAGCCAAATCAAAATCGACAAGAAGGACGACGGCAAAATCAAGCTGGGCAAGGCCAGCTTCGACTACCAGGGATTTTTGACGACCCTGGAGCGCTACGGGCCGACCACGGACGTTGATTTGAACATGCGCGAAATCATGCGCACGACAGGAACGAAGCTGGCCAAGATGGTCGAGGACGCGTCGGTGAATAAGCCGAAAGCGCCGCCGCCAGAAGAAGAGGAAACACATGTCGAACAAGGAGAAGCGGAACTGCCGCCTCCGCGCCGGAAAAAGTGAACAGAGTGTGAACCGAATTCTCAAGCAATAGATTGACCCGAACCAAAAATAGTTTACGAATCACCTGACCTATGAGTATCACCGCCATGCGTGCTGACCGCATCGAGAAAACACTGGCAGCCGACCCGGCAGCCAGCCGTGTTCTTGGGCCAAAAACGCACACCATCTGCACATCCAAAGGCGACCGAAAGTACTGCGCCGAAGTCATCGCAGTTGCCCAGGCCATCGACGAGGCCGGGGAGGACGCTTCCAAATTGACCATCCGCCAGATTCGCAACTTTGCCATGCCCATCCTCATGGCCAAGATGCAGGGCAAGCCGCTGCCGCCCATCCGCCCAGAGTTCCTGGCTCCTGCTGCCGATGCCGAGCAACCGGCCAAGGCGAAGAAGCCCGCACCTGCAAAGAAGGAACCTTTGCCCCCAAAATCGGACGCGGCGGACGCTGTAGCGCCCCGCCGCAAAAAGCCCGAACCCAAAGTCGAAGCCGCCGCCAAGGCTAAGCCTCCGAAAGCGGAGCCGAAGCCGAAGCCTGAACCGGAGCCGGAACCGGAGCCAGAATCCCTGGAAGGCGAGGCCGAGCCGTCGGTGCCGCCTGCCAGGCCCATCCGGCAGCCAGAGCCAAAGCCGGAAAAGCCCGAACCGAAAACAAAGGTCGTTGAGTCGGCTGAGGAATCGAGTCGCACCAAGCTGCCCTACGTGGTTGGTGTTGCCGTGAGCACGTTGCTCATCTCAGCCATCAATCTGCTTGAGCAGTACGACAAGAAGGACGTGGAAGCCTATCGCCTCGTCGACAAGGCCATCACGGACATCACCAAAATCACGCATATTCCCAATCCTTGTGCCAAAGAAGTTCCGCCAGCAGCCCACGGGGACGACGCCTCTTGAGGGCGAACACATCTTTCCTGCCTCGCTGGTGACACCACTCGCGGTGCGGTGGAAGGAATTGTATACGGCTGGTCGCCACAAAGACGCGATGCTCGTGCTTGAGCAGATTGTTGTCCACAGCACCGCGATGTTTGAGCGCCTGGCCCAGTACGAGGACTTCCACTACACCGTGGACCTTCCCATCCTGGTCAGCGCAGCCCAGGAGAAGGTGGTGAAATGGCTCATCAAATGGCAGCCGAAGAAGGGGCGGCTGTTTTCCTGGTTCAGCAAGTGCGCGAAGAACGCGTTTCGCTCTGAACTGGTGAAGGTCAATCAGTACCGGAAGCGGTATCACGTCACGAGCGACAACCTGGAGAAGTTCTACGGCGCGGAGGACCATGAGGTCGACAAGCATGACCTGGCGGCTGACGTTCATCAGCGCTTGCAGCGCATCACCTGCCGGTGGGGCGACCCGCAGGAACTTGGAGCCGTTCGATTCCTGCTGGAATGCCTGGTGGATGATGACCGGGACAAGCAGGCTGCCATCCGCACGACGGCGTACGCTTACGGCATCAGCTTTGACCTGGCCAAGTTTTTCTACAACTGGTGCGTCGTGGAAATGCGCCATGCGTTCTACGACAAGATGTACATTCTCCTGTCTGAACAAGACCTGTTCAACATCGGTCAAACCTACGAACTGGCGGGTGGCCTGACCGACATCTTTCCCTTTGAACCGTGCCCTCACTGTGGAGGCAGCACGAAGAAGTTCATTGCGGTTTACGGTGGAATGCGGGTTAAGATTCCGACGCTCAATTACCTTGCCAAGCAGCGTGAAAACCATCGAATCTATCGCGCCATCGACCAGAGCGACCAAGACCCTGAGTCGGTCGCAGAAGTTGCCAGAAAGTTCAAGCGGGCACCCCGCTCCGCCCAGGACATCTTCAATCAAATGTCAGCCGAACTGGACCCGAAACGCACTGGAGAATATGACGTATTTGGAGCCGATGGTCATCTCCTGGAGCCGTAGCGACCTCCAGGCCATAGTGCCAAGCAGGGACCGGCTGGTGGGCGTGCTGTTCAGCAAGCCCAGCTTTCGGCCTCCTGTGCTCGACGAGATGATGCCGGACATAACACGGCTCATCCAGTCTGTCGCCACGCGCTTCGCAGACCAGACCTCCCCGCAGCTTGCGGTCGATGAGATGGTTGGCCAGGGGCGGCTGAAGCTGGCTGAACTGCTGACCAAGGGTGCTCTCGACATCCAGCCAACCCGCGAGCACTTCTTTCGCTTTTTCAAAACCTCCCTTTGCAACCAGGCTCGCAGCCTGGTCCAACGGTATCGGTTTACGGAAAAGCGCACAGGCGTCAAGCCGCCGCCTCGTGAGTCTCGCGTATACGTGAAGCCCGTGGAGGATGAGCATGACGACGCGCATGCGCCCATTGTTCCTGAGCACCACAAGAATGTCGAACTGAGCCTTAACGACGATGAACTGAACCTCCAGGTGCCTGATGCCGGACACACGGATGGCGACTACGATGAAATCGCCAAGGAGTATGAAGTGCTGCTCCTGGAGACGGAGGCATCCGTTTACCGGGCCTTGATAAGTCCGAACATCCTGGCCTGCTACCATGCGGAGCATGATGCCCGGCGCGGGAAACCCTTTCACAAGGTCAATGTTCGTATACACCATGAGCACCTGGCAAAAAGCCTCGGTTTGTCCCTGCCTGAGTTTGAAAAAATCGTTCTTACCATCAGACAGAAAATCACGGACTACCGAAATATGTTTGACGACGAACGACAGCAGTTGGCGCGAAGAAACGCCATCATCGCGCAGTTGAAGGAAATCTTCGGATTGCAGATACCTCCGAATACGGACGACATGCTGACCCGGCGCATCCTGACCATCGCTGCCCGTGACCAGTATCAAAAGGTATACCAAAAGGCAGAACAGAACGTCCAGGTGGCTGAACTGCTTGAAGCTGTCGGCGCGAAGGTGCCGCGTCTGCAAGCGGACAAGAGCCTCAGTTGCTACGGAGTGCTCTATCAGCGCAACCATCGCGCCTGCCTTTCATGCAGCCTGCGCAAAGCCTGCGCGGTTGAGGCAGCCAACGTGGGTCTGGGCAAGGTTGTCCTCAGCGTCCGGCTCCTGGGCACCCGTCAGACCCGTGTGCCTGTGGTTCTCCCGCGCATGGGTGACGCCACCGAGGCGGCACCTGTTGAGCAGCTTGACTGGGTTTCCTACCTGGACGAAACCTACATCCGCATCAAGAAGCGGGACGGCAACTATTACTGCGTGTCGGCGGAGGAAGACCCCACGCGCTCGCCTCTTTTCTTCGTCAGCAAGCTGCCGCCCCTGCGCCTGCGCTTCATCAATCCAACGGACAATCTCAAGCCAAAGCTCACGCAGATAAAGCGTAGTTGGTATGCGCCCGAGCGGGCCACGACCGTTGATGTCTGTGGCCTGATTGATGCGCACGTCGCTGAGCAGATTAAAAAGGCCAAGGCATGACGCTGACCGAGGCCGAAGTAGCACGGATGCGAGAAGCGGCCAGGCCGTTGATGGAGTTCCTGTCGGCTCATTGCCATCCACACTGCAAGGCGGTTGTTGACAGCGACTCAGCCGAGATTGTTGAAGTCCTGGCCCGGACTTTCAAAACGGACGACGATAAACCCACCGGTTGATATGCCAGAAGATACCATTCCCGCGCCGGAGAAGCCCATGACGCGCCTGGAAGCCCAGCGCAAGCTCGGGCTGTTTGCTCCGTTCGACATCACGATATTCGCGTTTGTGGTCCTGCTGACCCTGGCCAGTCTTGTCACGTTCATCGGGGCAGCGTTCGACGTGGAGGTCAACTATCCCAAGGCGACGCTGATTCTGTGCGCCGACATTCTGCTGTGCCTGGTCTGGCTCATTGTCCTGGCCTACCGGGCGATGGTCTTCATCCTGGACCTGCACTCCGACGTGGCGCTGATGCCAGAAGCGGCTGGGCGTATTGCCGCAGGCTACTTTGAAGGCAAGGTGCCCGCTGCGCCAAGACAGAGGGGAAAATGACGTATACCAGAAACGAACTCATCACGGAACTCAGCACGAACTTGAAAGCGCCTGCGGAGCAGGCCAAGCGCATCGCTGAGGAATTTCTCTCCTGCCTGACTCGCGCCCTTCGGCGCGGCGATAAGGTGACGTTTCGGGATTTTGGGCTGTTCGCGGTCAAGACCCGAAAGGCGAAAATTGGGCGCAACCCAAAGCAGCCCGGCAAGACGTATCGAATTCCTGAGCGCCGCGTGGTGCGCTTCAAGGCAGGCAAGGAACTGGACCAACTGCTCAACGAGCCATGAAAAGCGCTGTCGCCATCCTCACGTACCGCCGTCTTGGCGCTCTGCAAGCCATGATGGCAGGCGTTGAAGCGCACTGTCCGCAGTACGCGTCAGCCATCTTCGAGGACTGCGGCCAGCGCGACGGGACAGGGGCCGTCTTGCAGCACGAGCGCACGCCGGTCTGCCGCCAGGAACTGCTGGCAGACGAGTACGTCATCAATGATGATTCGTTTGCCCCCAATTACGAGAATACCCAGGTCTTCATGGGCCGAAGGAACCTGGGCGTGGCTGGTAACTCCAACCGGGCGCTCAAATGGTTCATGGACGGGGACTGGGACCATCTGTGCCTCTGCAACGACGACCTTCTGGTCAACGGTGATTTTGTCCAGTACTACGGCCAGGCACATGAAGACCTGGGCGTCGGCATGTTCTGCTTCTGCGACTTCACGCACCACGAAAGCTATCGCTGGACGACGTATCCGTTTCGCGGCTACCAGGTGAAGTTCCTGCCCCGGTTCACCGGCATCATGATGTCCGTGACGCGGGCGCTGGTGGAGAAGCTGGGGTACTTCGACGCAGCCTTCGGCCAGTTCGGCGAGGAACACTGCGACTACACCATCCGGGCGCGGATGGCAGGCGGCATCCAGCTTAACGGCCAGATGATGAACTGCCTGGACCTGGAGCACAGCCTGCTCAAGCACCAGGACGTGGAGACATCCGTCCAGGGCGCACAGCGGGCCAGGGCGGACAAGGAAGCTTCGGCCATCATGCGGGAGGCTTCCGCCTCTTACGCCTGGCGTCCGCCGTACCGGCCTTTTCGCCTGACTCTGCCGCGCTTTGCAGGCGGCTATCGCGGAGGCGGTATACGAACTCAGAAACTGCTTGATTGTGGCTACGTCATGGTCACAGATTTGCAGCAATGAGCCAGTATACAACTCTCGATACGCCCAGGGACAGGGAACAGGCTGACGTGCTCATCCGGGCTGGCTGGCGGTGGGAGCTACCGGCCATCAAGAATCCTGACATCTTTCAGTGGTACTGGCGCAGCCTTCCAAAGCGCAAGGGCAGCAAAGGCCGGAAGCATTGGAGCACCAACCAGGCTTACAACGCCCTGATGCGCCAGAACAACCCTGTAGTTAAGGCATGAAAAACAAGCTCATTCAGAGCATTTGCGGTCTGACCGAGGATGACGCATCGCTGGTTGTGCCGCCTGTGCCTGCTGATGATGTGGAACAGCCGGTGCGCCAGTCTCGCGCCACCTACGACGAGGAAGCAGGCATCAGCGGAGAGGATGACAGCACTGGCCAGCAGGTTGTCGCCATGCTGGCCCAGGCATGGAAAAGCGGCCAGCAAAACGATGTCGCTTCCCAGATTTTGTTTACGCCGGTCAGTTACGCGGACTTCGTGAAGCTCTGCGCCGCCATTGGACCCAATGACGCCATCCAGCTTGGACTCATGCTTGATGAACTGGCTGACTCCCAGGGCGTCGAAGGCGACACGGCGGACAGCCGCATTCTTTCACGCGTGCGCAACCTGGATGCAGGTCCGCCTGAAGGCGGCGATGAAGCTTTGCCTCCCGAGGGCGAGCAGATGCCTGAAGAACAGCCGATGCAACCACCCCCGCAACGATGAACCCGCTTATTTTACAGGTCACAGGCAGAGGCGGCTCTGTCCAGGAAGATGTTCCGGTGCCTTGCGCCGTGCTGCCGCGCATAAATTACCGTGACCGGCTGAACAAGCTGCGCAGACGGCGCGGCGAGCCGGTGGATGACGATGGTGAGGAAGGCGGCGTCAGCCGGGCGCTGGGCGAGAATCAGAAGACCATCAACGTGATTCCTGATGACGCTGAAGACCTGGACCCGATGGAGCAGTCTGGCGGCACTATCACGACCAGGCTGAATCCAATCCGCGATGTCGTCCAGGAGCCGACCAAGCCGAAGGATGACGACGAGAAGTTCACGTCTCCGTATACGGCGCTGACTGCGCCGGATGCCACGCCGGATAGTTTGACCCAGACGGACCCATCCAGGCTGCCAGGGCTGACGCTGGACAAGTTTACGGCGAAGCAGGCGGCTGAAGGTCCAGAAACCCCCGCCGCTGCGCCCCAGGGGCCTGCCAGTGAGATTTCAGCCCCGGACGCTGGCGTGGACAACGCCACGCACACGATGGATGTGCTGCTGGGCCGCAGGCGCGTTGGCAGCCCTCCTTCGCAGCGCAAGCCGGAGGAATTTCAGGGCATGGGAGCCATCACCAACGAGGCGCAGGCCCTGGCGGCGCTCAGCATCACCCCGACAGGTGCGCCGGTCAGCGGCCAGGCACTGCTCGGCCAGGGTGTGGAGATGCCCGCGCCGACGGCAGGTGACGGCAAAAGCATCTTCGAGGCGGCGCGGCGCTTCATGTAAACATGGACGCACTGCAAAGCGCTCAGGAGAAGTTTGACGCCCTGGTGCAAGAGCGCGGATGGGGCAGTCAATCGGGTGCCGTAAACGAAGAAAATCTGCCCCAATGGTGCGAGTCCGTCACCGAGGATGTATACACGTCGCTCATGCTCGTTGAAAATGAGTCAGTTGGTGTCCAAAAGTGGAATGAAATCTTTTCCGGCCTCCTGAGCTATGCCCACCAGCGAATCCCCGTTGCCGCCACCGGTTGAAGCGATTCACGTGGTCGTCACGCGTGAGCCGTGGATGGAATACTTCCACATCACACTCGACAATGGGCATTCGGAAGAACTTGAAGTCGAGGACACTAGGCAGTGGTTCAAAGACCGTGGAGCCAACATGGACATGGTGGAAAAAGCCCTGGACCACTGCTGGAACTTCTACCGTTCGGAGATAATGGTGCGCAATCCGAAGGAACCGCCCACACCAAAACTGGCTCACGCTCCGAAACTCTGAGCGTCCGGCAGTTGGTCGGAACTTCAATCGTCTTAGGCGCAAAAGTGACTTTGTAAACGGTAAACGGGAGGAATGCCTGTGGTTACGCAGTAGCAAATTTGCGTACTCCATGCGACAGTATCTTGCAGAAGGTTTAACCGGGGCCGTCCCCTTCCTTGTCGACCGAAGCAAACCTTTCGTTGTCGAAAGCAAGCCGAACGGCGCGTCCTCTACTCGAATACCTGGGCGCTTCTCCATTTGCGACTGCGTGAACGGCAACGGTCGCCGCTACCGGAAGCAGGTCTGGGAGAAAAACCTTCAGCCTGGCTCTGTTCTCCAGGAAGCAATTCGTCGCAACGCCGCCTTTGGCCTGCTTGAGCACCCCAAGGACGGCGTTGTTACTTTGGAGTCCCCCATTTCCCATCAAGTGACCAAGGCGGAGCTTGTTGAGGGCCAGGACGAGCACGGCAAGAAGGTCTGGGAGGTCGTCGGCGAAATCACGTTGTACAATCCAGTCCTGGTGCCGGAGTCGGCCAAGCTGCTCGGGCTGATTGAAGGCGGCTACAACCCCCTGGTGTCTTCTC
>Ga0180082_1000115_pt1 | contig 12539 bp, 5 predicted proteins | sample EasRiv660_16_10D_FD_121780 | JGI IMG/M metagenome (GOLD analysis project Ga0180082, IMG submission 121780) | Soil microbial communities from meander-bound floodplain in the East River, Colorado, USA - East River metaG ERMLT660_16_10D | ecosystem: Environmental > Terrestrial > Soil > Floodplain ...
CCACCTATTATCTGCACCTTCTGTTGAGCAATGGAACCGTGCCCGGGCAGAGCCAGGTTTTCAACAATGCGATCCCCATCGACCCGGAACTCTATGGGGCCGTGGCCATCAGCAAGACCTCATCGTTAACCAACGTGACCAAGGGGACGCTGGTGCCCTATACGATCACCGTGACCAATGTGTACGGCGCCCCGCTGTCCGGTATCAGCATCGTCGACGGATTTCCGGCCGGATTCAAATACGTGGCCGGTTCCGCCCGCCTGGACGGCAATCCGGCCGAACCGCGGATCAACGGTCTGCAGCTTGTCTGGGACGGCCTCGAACTGCAGTTCAACCAGAAACGCAGTATCCGGTTGCTGCTGGTGGTGGGTTCCGGCGTCTCCGAAGGCGAATACGTCAACCGGGCCACCGTGCTCAATGCCGTTACCGGCGGCACCCTCTCCGGGGAAGCGACGGCCACCGTGAGGGTCATCGCCGACCCGGACTTCGATTGCACCGATGTCATCGGCAAGGTGTTCGACGATGCCAACCTGAACGGCGAGCAGGATTCCGGCGAGAAGGGTCTGTTCGGGACCCGCGTGGTGACGGCCCGCGGTCTGATCGCCACCACCGACAATAACGGGCGCTTTCACATAACTTGCGCGGCAGTCCCGGACGAGGACCGCGGCAGCAACTTCATCCTCAAGCTGGACGAGCGCAGCCTGCCCAGCGGCTATCGCCTGACCACAGAAAATCCGCGCGTGCAGCGGGCCACTCGCGGCAAGATGCTGCGCTTCAATTTCGGTGCGGCCATTCACCGCGTGGTGCGCCTGGATATCGCCGACGGCGCCTTCGAGCCCGATACCACCAAAATCAGGATGCAGTGGACTCAAAGAATCGACCAGTTGCTTGAGGAACTCAGGAAGGGGCCGTCCGTTCTCAGGTTGTCCTATCTTGGCGATGTCGAGCCCAAAGGCCTGGCCCTGAAACGTCTTGAGGCCCTGAAAAAGGAAATCACCGGACGGTGGAAGCAGTCGGGCGCCGGCTACCAGCTGTCCATTGAGACCGAAATCTTCTGGCGACGCGGCGCTCCGGTTGCCGGTCATCGATGACGGGATGATGAAATCCATGGTACGTCACCCGCGCATAGTGAAGGGCTTCTTCCCGAGGTACGGCATCGCCGTCCTGTGCGTATGCGGCGTCACTGCGGCGGGCACCGGGGTTGCGTCATCCGAGGAAACGGGGGTAAGGGAGACCCATGTGCTCGGAGCGGCGGCCGAGATGCACCTGCCGATCGACCAGCCTTTGACCCCATGGGTCCATGACCCCGCCATATTTGAAAAGGACGATGGAGACAGGACGGAACTGCGCGAAGTCGTCGAGAAGGAAGTCACAACCATCAAACTCGACAACCTGGTCCCTCCCATCCATTTCGGCCTGGGGCAAATTGAAATTACCGGGGACTATCTGAAAATGCTTCGCGATGTGCTCGATGGCATGCGCGGTCGCGCCAATGTGCGACTCCACTTTGTCGGGCATGCCGATTCCCTTCCGCTCAGGGGCGAGCTGATAAATATCTACGGCGACAACTTCGGGCTGTCGCGGGAACGAGCGGGAACGGTCGCCGAATACTGCCAGCGCGCGCTGAATCTCCCCCCCGAAGCCATCTCCTACGAAGGACTCGGTGACAGTCGGCCGGTTGCCGGAAATACGACGGAAGAAGGCCGTCAGCTCAACCGGCGCGTGGAAGTGCAGGTCTGGTACGACGAGATCGGTCAAAAGCAGGTCACGAAGGAAGTGGTCGTTCCCGGAGAGAGGAACCGCATCAAGGTCTGCCGGACCGAGATCGTCTGTAAATTGCGCTATAAGGACGGCCACTCCCATCGCGCGCGCGTCAAGAACCTTACTTCCCCCCTTCATTACGACAAAGGAATGCTGAACGTACCGGAGGAATTTCTGCAGCAGGTCAGGCAGGCGCAGAAAAATCTCGGTGCCAAACAGAACCTTGTGGCCAAGTTCATCGGCTATACGGATGATCTCCCGCTTCAGGGGCGGGACGAACGCATCTACGGCGACGCCGTAGGGCTCACCAAGGCGGTTGCCCGGCGCGTCGCCCTCGCCGTTCAGGATGATCTGAGCTTGCCAAACGCCGCCGTCGAGACCGAGGGCCGCGGGGCGTCGCAGCCCCTGGCCTCAAACGATACGCAACGGGGGCGAGCGCTGAACCGGCGCGTGGAGGTGGAGTTCTGGCACGACGATCCGCTTCAGGATCTTCCCGACGAGCCCCAACTGTGCCCTGATGCCCTCGGCGCCGAAACCGTCACCCGTGTCTACGATTCGCCGTCGGGAGGCATCGACCCGATCCTGTTTGAAAACGGAAAACCCGTCATACCCGATGGGTACACCGAACGTCTGCGCCGCATCATGGACGAGATCAGCGACAGGACCCACGTCCGCCTCCGGTTCGTCGGCTATACCGCCAACAAGCGCCTCGATCGGCGTACGGCAGCGGTGTACGGAGACGACATCGGCTTGTCCATGGCGCGTGCACGCCGTTCCATGGCGGCCGTCGGCGAGCAAATGGGATTAACGGTAAGGCAGGCGGAGTTCGACGGCCGCGGCTATGTTCAGTCCGACGAAGTGGTAAACGCCGGTTTTGTCGAGTCCGATACGTCGAAAGTCAAGGTGCAGGTGGTCTACGATGAACTGCGCATCCGCGACGACTACGAGGGCGTGGAGGTCACCCCGTTGACTCGCGAGGTGAGCACTGCCAATCCCTTCGCCCTGAATCTCATGCGCATCACGGTGGACGGAAAGCCGGTCGATGATCCGAACAAGTGCAGTTCCGACGTGCAGCGCTGCACCGACGTGGCCCTTAAGAACGCCCGGATCCAGTTCAAGAACGACAGCCTGAAACTGGAGCCGCGGCTGAACGTGACCGCATGGCCGACTACCATCCGTTATCAGGATCTGCCGGATACGGCGTTTGCCGAAAACCTGGCGCATTTTCGCCTGTACGTCAACTACCGCAGCTTCATCGAGCGGGCGGAGGTCAGGATTTTCTATGAGGAGCAGTCCGTCCGCGACACCCCCCTCGCCGTCGTCGAGATAAACGCCGACGGCATGGCCCAATGGCAGTCCGAATTCGAGTCCTTCTCCGCGCCTGTGCGCAAATTGAAATACCTGGTGCGGGTGTATGACAAAAAGGGGCTTTTTGACGAGACGAGCACCCAGCCGCTGTGGATCGTCGACAAAATCGATACGTCGGTTGCCGAAGCGAAGGTCGACGAAAAATTGCTGGCGGGTTATGGCGAGAGCCGCATCGCCAGCCGGAATATCCACCTTCACGGCGGAACGGTGCAGGCCTACGGCACCGCGATCCCCAAAGGACAGGGGGTGTGGATGGCAGGCTATGCGGTGCCCGTGGACGAGAAGGGCAGTTTCGTGGCGGAAGAGATCCTGCCGGAGGGCATGCATACCGTGGAGGTGGCGGTCCTTGACAAATCCGGAAACGGAGAGATCTTTCTGCGCGACCTGGAGCTGAAAAAGAGCGACTGGTTCACCGTGGGGATCGCCGACCTGACCCTGTCCGGCAACAAGACGGACGGGCCGGCCGAACTCCTCGCGCCGGACAAACCCCGGTACAGCGAAGACATGAGCATCGAGGGTCGCCTGGCCTTCTATACGCACGGCAAGTTCGCAAACGGCTGGTCGCTGACGGCGAGCGCCGATACGCGCGAAGCTCCCTTGGACGAGATCTTTTCCAACTTCATGGACAAGTCCCCCGAGGCGCTGTTCAGACGAATAGACCCGGACTACCACTTCCCCACCTTCGGCGATGACGGCACCGTCGTGGAAGACGCGCCGACCACCGGCAAGTTCTTCGTCAAGGCGAAAAAAGATAATGCGTACGGGCTCTGGGGCAATTTCAAGATCGCGTATACCGATACCTCCCTGGCGCACGTGGACCGCGGGCTGTACGGCGCCAACCTGCATTATCAGCCGCTCGAGGCCACCAGTTTCGGCGAGCCGCGTCTGCTGGTGGACGGGTTTGCCGCGGACCCGGGAACCGCCGCGGGACGCGATGAGTTCCGCGGCACGGACGGATCGCTCTATTTCATGCGCCGGCAGGACGTGCTGGAGGGTTCCGAACGCGCGCGCATAGAGGTGCGCGACAAGGATTCCGGGATCGTTCTGGCGGTCAAGAACCTGACGCCGGTTCTCGATTACGACATCGACTACCTGCAGGGACGCATCCTGCTGTCGCAGCCCTTGCCCGCAACGGCGGACGATGGCCTGTTGGTGCACAGCGGCTCCATCAGCGGGCATCCGGTCGTCCTGGTGGCCCGTTACGAATTCACCCCCGGATTCGACGACCCGGACACGTTGGCTGCCGGCGGCAGGGTCCATTACTGGTTCAACGACCACGTCAAGGTCGGCGTGACCGCCAGTCAAGATAAAGAAGCGGACATCGAAAACAGCCTGGGTGGAGCGGACCTGACCCTGCGCAAGTCCTCGGCGTCGTGGCTCAAACTGGAAGCGAGCCGCACCAAAGGTCCGGGCGTTCCGGCAAGCACTTCCATCGACGGCGGTTTCGATTTCGACAACACGGCGGTTTTCCTGGTCGACAACGAAGTGGAGGCGTCGGCCTATCGCGTGGATGGCAGTGTGGGCTTCAAGGACATCTTTGAAAACGGACGCGGCCAGGCCACCCTCTACTGGCAGGACCTCGAGGCGGGTTATTCGGCGCCGGGCCAGGCCACCGCGCGGAACCTGACCCAATACGGCGGAACGGCGGAGATGCCGTTTACAGAACGTCTAAGCGCCCGTGCGAAGATGGACATAAGCGAGCAGCAAGAAGGTCTGGAGACCGAAACCGCAGAGCTGAAACTCGACTACCGGATAGGTGCGCACTGGACCCTGGGCTCGGGTGTGCGTTACGACAGCCGCAAAGACAATTCGCCGGTGGTACCCGCAACCCAGGAAGAGGGCGACCGGACGGACGCTGTGGTCCGGCTGCTGTACGATTCCAAAGCGCGATGGACGACTTACGGTTTCGTTCAGGAAACGATTCGGGAAACCGGCAACCGTAAGGACAACGGCCGCATCGGCGCCGGCGGCAGCTTGCGATTGACCGACCGGTTCAATGTCACCGGCGAGGTTTCCGAAGGAGACCTCGGGCCGGGCGGCAAGCTCGGGACCGAATATCTATATTCCGACCGGACCACCATCTACAGCACTTACAGCCTCGAGAACAACGAGCGGACAGACAACGGCCTGCTTGCCAGGCAGGGCAAAATGGCTTCCGGTTTCCGCACCCGTTATTCGGACAGCGCCAGCGTCTACGCCGAAGAGCGGTATACCCACGGCGACGTCCCCACAGGCCTGACGCATGCCGCCGGAGTGAAACTCGTGGTTTTCGACCGGGTCAATTTCGGCGCCAACATCGATCTGGGGACCCTCACGGACCGCCAAACCGCGGCCGAACTCGAAAGGAAGGCGCTGGGCGTGAGCGTCGGTTACGGGTTCGACAAGCTGGCCCTCGCCAGCGCCGTGGAATATCGGGTCGACAACATCGAGCAGCTCGATACCAGCTTCTCCAAACGGACCTCCTGGCTGTTGAAAGCCAGTGCGAAGTACCAACTGTCCGAGGACTGGCGGCTCACAGGCCAATTCAATTACGCCGTGAGCGACAGTTCGATGGGAGATTCTTATAACGGCGACTATACGAAAGCGGTCCTGGGCTATGCGTATCGCCCCGTTCATAATGACCGCCTGAACGCGCTGCTCAAGTACACCTATTTCTACAATGTTCCGGCAACCGATCAGGTGACCAACGTCGGTGCGGCGTCCGACTATATCCAGCGCAGCCACATCGGATCCGTGGATGTCATGTATGACCTGACGAACAATTGGACCGTGGGAGGCAAGTACGCCTACCGCCTTGGCCAGGTGACCCTGGATCGAACGAATCGGGAGTTCTTCGACAGCCGGGCCAACCTGTACGTGCTGCGCGCAGACTGGCACTTCGTCCACCGATGGGACGCATTGGTAGAGGTGCGTATGCTTGACCTGCCCGACGCGGACGACAGCCGCAGCGGGGTGTTGGTGGGGATGTACCGCCATGTGGGCGATCATATCAAGGCGGGAGTCGGCTATAACTTCAGCGATTTCTCGGATGACCTGACCCAACTGGGTTATACGTACCAGGGTCTGTTCGTCAATCTGGTCGCGAAGTATTAGAAGGTGTGAGGAGGCCAACATGTATTACCGGCAGAGAGGGGTCGTTCTAGGGATTTCAGTGCTTCTTTTAAGCGCCGCCGCTTACGGGCAGGAAATCTCCAGGGGACAGATAAAGGGCCTGGACGAGCAGGTTCAGGAGATCAAGAGCGATGTCCTGGGCATCGCGGCGGAACTGAATCAGCTTGAAGAGAAGCTGCTGTATCCGTCCAATACGCAGGTCGCGGTATTCGCATCCGTGGCCGGCGGCGAGACCTTCCGTCTCGACTCGGTCGAGATCCAGTTGGACGGCACGCCGGTTGCCCATCACCTTTACACCTTCAAGGAGCTCGAAGCCTTGAAGAACGGGGGGGTGCAGCGCATCTATACCGGCAATGTCCGGTCAGGCAAGCACGACCTCCAGGTCTCCGTCATCGGCAAAACCGGCGGCGGCGCTGATTTCAAAAAATCGGAGCGTTTCACTGTCGATAAGGGTGTGGGCCCCAGGATCGTGGAGATGTCTCTGGCCGCCCAAGGCATTACCCTTACTGAAAGGTAGAGCATGAACAGGCTGTTTGTCATATTGACGATTCTGCTATTCTCCGCGCCTTCGGCGTCGGCCGGTGCGCCCGCCCCGAAGGAGCTGAAGGACCTCCATTTCGGAGAGGCCCTCTATTACGCCTTTCAAGGGGACTGGTTCGGTTCCATCGCCAGGCTCGACACCGAGCTCAAGCAGCACCATGGGGTAGACGAGCCCGAACGGGACACCCTTCATTACCACGTCAACCAGGCGGAGTTTGACGTGGGTGATTTCGAATTGGCATACCGGATGCACCAGCGTGCCGGGCGCGCCATCACAGCGGTCATCGAGGGCAACGTCGAGGCGTCGGTCCGCAACGAGGCCATTTTCCGCCTGGCGCGGATCTACTTTCAGAAAGACCAGCCGGTCAATGCCCAGTATGCCGTGGAGCGCATCAGCGGGGCCGTTCCGCCGGAAATTCGCGACGACCTGGATTTCCTGCGCGCCCAGATCCTCATGGCCAACGGCCGGTTTGCCGAAGCCGCGCGCATTCTGAGAGACCTCCAGAATGCGAAAAGCCTCGAAGGCTTTGCCGCGTACAACCTTGGTATCGCGCTGATCAAGGACGGAAAGGAGCTTGAGGGGCGCCAGCATCTTGACCGTACCGGTCAGATCGCCAGCAATGATGAGCTCACGCTGGCCATCAAGGACAAGGCGAACCTTGTCCTCGGGTCCAAGCTGTTACAGGAAAAAAATTTCGAGGGCGCCAAGCTGGTGTTCGACCGGGTGCGTCTGAACGGTCCATTCTCCGATCGGGCGTTGCTGGGCTCAGGATGGGCGGACGCCCTTCAGGGTCGCTTCGAACGGGCGCTGGTGCCCTGGAGCACTGTCGTGACGAGAGATGTCACGGACGCCTCGGTGCAGGAAGCCATGCTCGCCGTCCCCTATTCCTACGGCAAGCTGAATGTGACCGGCAAGGCGGCATTGATGTATGGCAGCGCGCTGGAGAAGTATGGCTCCGAAGTCGACAAGCTCGGGGCATCCATCGAGAGCATCCGCGAAGGTCATTTTCTCCAGGCTCTGGTGCGCGAAGAAGTGAAACAGGATGCCGACTGGGTCGTCAAGCTGCGCGAGCTTCCGCACACACCCGAGACATACTACCTGCTTGACTTGATGGCCTCTCACGATTTCCAGGAATCTCTGAAAAACTATCTTGACCTGGAGCAGTTGCGCACGAAGCTGGGCTCCTGGGAACGGGATTTGGACGCCTTCGAGGAGATCATTGCGCAACGCCGGGCTTATTACGAGCCGCTGCTTCCCGTCATCGACCGCGAATTCCGGCGGCTCGACTCACAGATGCGTCTGCGCCTGGAGCAGCGGGACCGGATCGAACAACGGCTCAAGGCCATGCTGGTGGTCCCGAGACCCGACTATCTGGCGACCGCGGGGGAACGGATCATCAGTGAACGGATCGCGCTTCTGGAGCGGAAGTTGACGGCCGGCGGCGCGGCCGTGCCCGGCGACGTCGAAGCACGCATCGCACGTTTGCGGGGGGTGCTGCACTGGAATATCCATACGGAATATGACCGTCGCTTCACCGAGGCTCATACGCACCTTCGCGACCTGAATGGCGAAGTGGTGCGATTGAAAAGGGAGTACGCCGCCTTTGTGCGCACCCGTCAGGCCGCCACCCAAAGCTGCGAAGGGTACGACGACCTCATCCGCCGCCAACGGTCCCTGATCCGGGTGGCCCGGGAAAAGGTGGGTGATCTGATGGCGCGTCAGGGCCATATGCTTGAGACCATGGCGGTGAATGAGCTCACCGCGCGCCGCGAGCGGCTTGCCGAGTTCCAGATCAAGGCGCGCTTCGGCATGGCGGACAGCTATGACCGTGCCACCAGGGCCCAGGCCCAGGGAAAGGGTGAGTAAATGAACCGGATCCGATATTTCATATTCGCGGCGCCATTGACGCTGGCCGCGTGCGCCTCGGTCAGCGACGGGAGCAGGAATACCATCGCCGCGTTGCGTAATGTGCAAATCGAGATCAAGGAGGAGAAGGTCGAGGGCGGACTTGAGAAAGCGATGCTGGGTTATCAGCGCTTTCTGGAGGGCACGCCGGACTCCGCCTTGACGCCCGAGGCCATTCGTCGTCTGGCCGACCTGAAGATCCAAAAAGAATACGGCACCCTCGCGACGGTCGCCGAAACCGCCGGGCGGGGGCGGGCATTGCCCGCCCCGGAACCCGCGACGCGACCGGGAGTCGCTCCGGTCGCCGGCGCACCGCCGGAGCGGGCATTGGCGCATCTTCCGGTCCACGGCGAGTCCGAGGCGGACTTTGAAAAACGGGCAACCATGAGGCAGCCGGTAGACAACATGGCGGTTGCTGCCGTCACGCCTGTCGCGGGCGCGGATGATCTCGAAAGGGCGGGCACCCGCGAGGCCATTGCGCTTTACGAAAAGCTCCTGAACGATTACCCCCTGTACGAGCGCAACGACCAGGTACTGTACCAGATGTCGCGCGCATACGAGGAACTGGGGCAGACCGAGGAAGCCATGGGGGTCATGGACCGGATGGTCCGCGACTTTCCCCGGTCCCGATATATCGATGAAGTGCAGTTCCGGCGTGCGGAATACTTCTTTACGCGCAGGCGCTACCTGAACGCCGAGAATGCCTATGCGGGCATCGTGAATACCGGTGCCGGTTCCTCGTTTTACGAGCTGGCCCTGTACAAACTGGGCTGGACGTTCTACAAGCGAGAGCTCTATGAAGATGCCCTGCAGCAGTTCATTGCGTTAATGGACCACAAAGTGTCCGTGGGATACGACTTCGAACAGACCGGGGACGAGCAGGAACGAAAGCGGACGGAAGACACCTTTCGCGTCATCAGTTTGAGTTTTTCCAACCTCGGCGGCGCCGATTCCATGGTGGAATACTTCTCACGCCACGGGAAGCGCAGTTACGAGGACAGCGTATACGGCAACCTCGGCGAATTCTACTTCGATAAGCGCCGTTACGCCGACGCCGCTGCGTCCTACAACGCCTTCGTGGGCCGTAACCCGTTCCACAAGTCGGCGCCGAACTTCCACATGCGGGTTATCGAAATCCACGCTGCCGGCGGATTTCCCAGTCTCGTTCTCGACTCCAAAAAGACGTTCGCCACGACCTACGGTCTGCAGGCCGAATACTGGAAGCATTTCGCTCCCGGCGACCGTCCGGACGTTCTCGGTTTTCTGAAAACCAACCTGACCGACCTGGCGAACCATTATCATGCCTTCTACCAGGACCCGCAACGGGCCGAAGACAAACCGGCGAATTTCGAAGAGGCGCAGCGCTGGTATCGAGGGTTTTTATCCTCGTTTCCCACGGTCAGCGAATCGCCCGCCATCAACTACCAGTTGGCGGACCTGCTGCGGGAAAACCGGTCGTTCGGCGCCGCCGCCGTGGAATTCGAAAAGACCGCGTATGGCTATCCGTCCAACGATAAATCCTCCCAGGCCGGTTACGCGGCGGTCTTCTCATACCGGGAGCAACTTGGCGCCGCCCGGCCGGAGGACGTGGAGACGTCGAAACGGGAGGTCGTCCGCAGTTCGCTCAAGTTTGCCGACGCCTTCCCGGAACATGAAAAGGCGGCGATCGTCCTCGGGGCGGCCGCGGATGATCTCTACGGCATGAAGGAATATGAACAGGCGCGGACCGCCGCGACCAGGCTCATCGAGGCATTCCCCGGCGCCGATGGTGATGTCGTCCGCGATGCCTGGCTGGTCGTCGGCCATTCCTCTTACGAGCTCGCGCGCCACAGCGAGGCCGAGAGCGCGTATATGAAGGCTTTGGCGCTGCTGCCCGCGGAAGACACAACGCGCGACGCCCTGGTAAACAATCTCGCGGCATCGATTTACAAGCAGGGGGAACAGGCCAATGCCGCCCAAGACTATCGGGCTGCGGCGGACCACTTCCTGCGGGTGGGACGCACGGCGCCGACCTCAAAAATCAGGCCGACCGCCGAATATGACGCTGCCGCAGCCCTGATCCAGCTCAAGGACTGGGGGACGGCCGCCTCGGTGTTGGCCGGATTCCGCACCAATTTCCCCGAGAACCCGTTGCAGCCCGAAGTGACCAAGAAGATCGCCTATGTCTACAGGGAGAACAATCAGCTCTCCCTCGCGGCCAATGAGTATGAACGGATCGAAAGGGAATCCCGAAACGACGAGATCCGACGGGATGCTCTTCTGGCTTCAGCGGAATTACACGCAAAGGATGGCAACAGCGTCCGCGCGCTCGAGGTGTACCGGCGCTATGTGGAGTATTTCCCCCAACCGGTGGAGCTCAACCTGGAGACGCGAAACAACATCGCCGAGATCCTGAAGGCGCAGAACGATCGCACTCCCTATCTGGACGAACTTGAAAAGATCGTCGCAATCGACGCCTCGGCGGGTAGCGCACGGACCCCAAGGACCCGCTATCTTGCCGCACATGCCGCATTGGTGTTGGCCGAGCGGGAATTTGACGCGTTTGCGGCCGTCGGCCTGGTGCAGCCCTTTGAGGTCAATCTGCGCAAGAAGCGCGAACTGATGAAGACGGCGACACAGAAATTCAACCAGCTCGTGGATTATGAGATCGGGGACACCACCGCCGCGGCGACGTTCTACCTGGCCGAGATCTACGCCCACTTCAGCAAGGCCCTGACGGCGTCGGAACGTCCCGGAGGACTGAGCCCCACGGAACTGGAGCAGTACGAACTGGCCATCGAAGAGCAGGCCTATCCGTTCGAAGAGAAGGCCATCCAGGTCCACGAGAGCAATCTCAAGCTGATTTCGCGCGGCGTAAGCAATGTGTGGATCGAAAAGAGCCTTCAGAAACTGGCCAAATCCGTGCCCGCCCGGTATGACAGGCCGGAAGAGACCAGCGGCGTCATCAGTTCGCTGGAAAGCTACATTTTCGCAACCGTCAGGCCGGCGCCGGCGGTAACCGACGTGGAGAAAACCGAAAAGTCCGCGGCCGCGGCGCCCGCCCAGGGCGACCGCACGGGCCAGCCCCCGACAATTGCGGGCGAAGCAACGAGGAGGTAAGCGGTGAAGGGCATGCGGATGAGAATCTTGCGAAGGTTGCAAACACGAACGCGCGCCGGATTCGCCGTTCTTGCGATGGCGCTGTCGGTCCTTGCCGGGTGTGCGACCGATGGAAAGGTCAAGACGGCGCCGGTTGCCAATGAACCTTCCGTGGGCACGGGACCCTCGGTGGCGAAACCGGTCGCCAATGGTCCTTCCGTGAGCACGGGACCCTCGGTGGCGAGGCTCGTGGATGGACGGGAAGGATTCATCATCACGGAAGTCCCCACGATGGATGCGGCCTCGCGCAGGGACTTCGATCGCGCCGTCGGCATGATGAAGGACCAGGATTACGGCCAGGCCATCGACCTTCTGGAAAAGGTCATCAAGCAGTCACCGGGCGTCACGGCGCCATATATCGATATCGCGATCGCCTATCAGCGCGTCGGCAAACCTTCGCTGGCCGAGGGGCATTTAAAAACAGCGCTGTCGCTGTTTCCCGACCACCCCGTGGCATGCAACGAATACGGTCTGTTGTGCCGAAAAACCGGACGATTCGCCGAGGCCCGGGCGATTTACGAGAAGGCGATCGCACGCTTCCCCGAGTATTATCCGTTGCACAGAAATCTCGGGATTCTCTGCGACCTGTATCTGAATGATCCGGCATGCGCCCTCGAGCATTACGAAATCTACAGCAACGCCAGGCCGAAAGACGCGCAGGTCACATTGTGGATCGCCGATGTGCGCGCCCGGCTTGGACGCAAGTAAGGAGGGA
>Ga0180082_1000118_pt1 | contig 12474 bp, 13 predicted proteins | sample EasRiv660_16_10D_FD_121780 | JGI IMG/M metagenome (GOLD analysis project Ga0180082, IMG submission 121780) | Soil microbial communities from meander-bound floodplain in the East River, Colorado, USA - East River metaG ERMLT660_16_10D | ecosystem: Environmental > Terrestrial > Soil > Floodplain ...
AAGTCGCGCGTGCTGATGACGATGGTTACGATGCGCCGCGACCTCGCCGCAGTCTGGGGGCGCTCGGCTGCCACGCGCGACCAGCTCGTCAAGCAGCTGCAGGACTGGTGCCAGCGCGCCGAGGCAAGCGGTATCCGGCCGTTAGCGGAGTTTTCGGAGCGTCTGCGTCGCTACGCATGAAACGGCTGCACGCTCAGCCGTGCAGCCGGAGGCGGCAAGGGCGCTCAACGACAAGCCGTGCCTCCAGGCTGCAGAATTACGCGTGCGCCCGGCGCTGCGGGTCGATGATCTTTTCCAGCTTGCCGAGCACGCGCATGCACGGCAGCACCTGTGCGAGGCTGCCGTTCGGCTCCCGTTTCTCCTGGATCGCGGCGATGAACTCGCGGTCCTCCAACTCGATACCGTCCATCGACACGTCCACCTTCGACACGTCGATCTTGTTGTCCTTGCCGTCGCTCAAGTCGTCGTAGAACGCCTTGTAGGTGCCGTTATCGCAGATGTAGCGGAAGAACGAGCCGAGCGGCCCGTCGTTGTTGAACGACAGCGACAGCGTCAGGATCGAGCCCGACGCCACCTTGGCGACGATCCCCATGTCCATGGCGATGTTGAGCTGCGGATGGATCGGCCCCTGCACCGCGTAGCAGTCCGAAATGGCCTCGCCGCACTGATACGCGAAGAGATCGATGGTGTGGGCGGAGTGATGCCAGAGCAAATGGTCGGTCCAGCTGCGCGGGTTGCCGGCAGCGTTGATGTTCTTGCGCCGGAAGAAGTAGGTCTGCACGTCCATCTGCTGGATCTTGAGCTCGCCCTTCACGATCCGCCTGTGCACCCATTGATGGCTCGGGTTGAAGCGTCGCACATGGCCGCCCATCGCGGTGACGCCAGTCTCCTTGGCGATCGTCACCAGCTTTTCCGCGTCCTCGACGCTGTCGGTGACCGGGATTTCGACCAGCACATGCTTGCCGGCGCGCATCACCTGCTCGCCCTGGCGGAAGTGCATCTTGGTCGGCGTGGTGAGGATCACCGCATCGGCGCGTTTGATGCCCTCGGCGAGATCGTGCCCCCAATGGGGGACGCCGTATTTTCTGGCGACTTGTTCGGTGCCGGCAGGATTGCCGCCGATGAGCGACACGACTTCAACGCCGGATATGCGCTTCAACGCATCCAGATGCTTCTGCCCGAAGGCGCCCTGTCCGGCCACGCAAATCTTCATCGTTGGTTCCCCTTACTGCCGCGTATTTTCGAGAATGATGTGGCCCAGCGCCGTGTTCGACGCCGGCACGTGATAGAAGCGATGGACTTCCTTGACCTCGTCATCCAGCGCGCCGCGCATGATCAGCCACATCACCATTTCAATGCCTTCCGAGCCGGTCTCGCGCAGATATTCGAAGTGAGAAATTTTCGCCAGCGCCCGGGGGTCCCTCGTCAGATTATCGAGGAAGCGTGTGTCGAATTCGCGATTGATCAGGCCGGCACGCGGGCCCTGCAATTGATGCGACATGCCGCCGGTGCCGAAAATCACCACGCGCAAATCCTTGTCAAATGATTCGACTGCCTTGCGTATGGCCTTGCCCAGCATGTAGCAACGATTCCCGGTCGGCACCGGATAGACCACCACATTGACGGAAATCGGAATGACCGGGCACGGCCATTCCCTGGGCTTGCCGAACATCAAGGTGAGCGGCACGGTCAGCCCGTGATCCACGTCCATCTTGTTGACGATGGTGAGGTCGAACTCATCCAGAACCACGGACTGCACGATATGCGAGGCCAGCTCGGGGTAGCCCTTGACGGGAGGAACCGGACGCGGCCCCCACCCTTCGTCGGCGATCGCGAATTCCGCGGCACAGCCGATCGCAAAGGTCGGAATGATCTCGAGAGAGAACGCAGAAGCATGGTCGTTGTAGACGACGATGCAGACGTCCGGCTTCATCTTGGCGATCCATTCCTTGGAACGCTCGAAGCCCTTGAACACCGGCTGCCAATAGGGTTCGCCCGTCTTGCCGTTGTCCCAGGCGGCGCCGACCGCGGGAATGTGAGACGTCGCTACGCCCGCGATGATCCTAGCCACGATTCTTCCATTCTGATTTGCTGCGGTTTCCATCCGGCGAGCGCCCGCCCTTCAACATCATCTGGGCGTATTGTTCCTGCGTCGACCCGGTCATCATGGCGGCAATCTGCTGGAAGGACAACCCGTCGGTCGCAGCGATCTTGGAGGTAAAGTAAATATTGCCCCCCACCTGGAGCATGCCGTTCCAATCGCGCTTCAGGACCGACAGTTTCTGATCTTCCGTCATCGGCCACCGATCGAGATAGGCGCGTTCATCCGCTTTGAAGGCGGCGCGATTTTCCGGCTTCATCAGTGACATGCAGAACATGTTGAGATGATAGCCAAGGCGCGCTTGATCAGCGTCGAACACGACCGTTCCGGGAAGATCGTCATATTCCTTCGGGAGCGCCATCATCGCCTCTTACGCACAATAAAGCCGCATCGGATTGTCGGCCAGCAGCGCCTCTTGCGATGCGGGGTTACACGCGATCAAATGATAACGGCAGGAAAATCAATCCGCCGGCGATCTAGTCAATCGACTCGTACAGCTGCTCGTCGTAGAGGCTCCCCGACAGCGGGTTGATCACGAACAGGGGATCGGCCGCCACGCCGCTGCCCGGAGCAACGCCCGACAGGCCGTCGCGGAAGTGCTTCGTGTCGGTGTGCACGGTATGCCCCTCCTGGTCCTTCGCGCTCCGCCACATCTCGACGATGGTCATGTGGTTCGGACGGTTCGACTGAGTGAGCGCGTCGAACCGCATGTTCCCTGCGTGCTTGCGGCTGCCGGCGACCACCTTTTCGACCAGGGCATTGCCGCAGGGCCCGCTCTCATTGACCTGACGCTTGCATGGCGGAAATTGCTCCGGCGGGATGATGTCGACGTGGGTCACGACGTATACGGTGCCACTCCCGCCCTTGGCGACCTTCGAGGGGTCCGCGGCCACGAGACCGACGTGGGGCCGTTCGTCATATGGGCTATAGAGAAGCGGTTGCAGGTCCTTGCGAAAAGCCATCGTGCGCGCGGCCTTGGCATGCGCCTCCCGGGCGGACTGGTCCTGCCAGGCCTCAAGCAGGAGGAAGTGGTTCCTGCGGCCGGTTCCTTGCAGGGCTTCGAACCGGAGATTCCCTGCTTGCTGCTTGGATGCGGCGCTGTGCTTCTTGATGAGGTCGGCGGCTTTCCGCGCCTCGGACGGTGCGACCTCGATATAGGTGACGATGAAGTAGGGTTTCTCCGGCAACACCGTGCCGTCGCGCAGCTTTACCTCCGCCAAGGCCGGATGCGCGACGACGAGGCTCAGCATCCCGACGCCGCCCAGAAGCTTCCAGAAACGTTTCATGACTCCCTCCTCTTCGGTTACCGGGATTGTATATTGAATACATCCGTAATGCGGATTCGCTGCGCGGGCGCTCAGGGAGCAGGACCGGAAGAGGTTCCTGAATGCGTATAACGGGCCTCCGCTCATTGCTCACGTTTTTCTAACTGGAGCCGGCGCAAACGCAACGCCGTCCTCGACGATGTGCCGGTTGAGCAGCCCGGCGCAGGCGGCGGCGACTTCCAGGTAAGGCGTCGCGATGCCGGTGAGGCGCCCCACGTCGATCACGGAATTGATGATCGCGTCGAGTTCGAGCTCGCGGCCGAAGCGCACGTCCTGCAGCGTCGAGGAGAGGATCCCTACCCTCTTCCGCACATCGTCGATCATCTGGTCGACGGTCATGTCCGGCTTGATCCCCACCGATGCCGCCACGGCGAGCACTTCGTCCATCATCAGCCGTGCGACGCGCCGAGTGCCCTCGAAATCCCCGATCTGACGGTGCGTCGACTGGGTGATCGCCGCGAGCGGATTGAGGACGGCGTTGGACAACTGCTTGCGCCATTTCATCAGGCGGATGTTATCCGTCACCAACACCGGCCAGCCGGCGGGCTCGATGACGGCCTTGATCGCCGCGAGCCGCGGCGTGATGCGGTTGTCGACCTCGCCGATTACGAGGCGGTCGGTCGGCTGGTCGGCGAGACGGATGCGGCCGGGTTCAACGAGGTCGGCCGGCTTGTTCATGACGCCGCCGATCACCGCGTCGATCGGAATGGTGCGGGCGAGCACCCCTTCGGGATCGACCGAGGTGAGGCGCGAGCCGCGCAGCGGCGAGTCGAGCTTCTCGAAGTACCAGTACGGCAGCCCGTTCTGCCCGAGGAGCATCATGCCGTCCTGCGCGAGCAGGCTCACCATATGGGGGGCAGCGCCGGCGATCTGGTGCGATTTCAGACCGACGACGATGAGGTCATAGGGCGGTTTTTCCTCCCCTGGCCGGCACACCCGTACGCGGATGGGATCCGGCCTCCCGCTGCTCTTCCCCTCGAGGATGAGCCCGCGTTGCTTCAGGGCGTCGTGCTGCGCGCCGCGCGCGACCAGCGTGGCGTCGGCTCCCGCCGCCGTGAGGATGCCGCCGATGAAGCCGCCGACCGCGCCGGCGCCGTATATAAGTATCCGCATGAGCTAACAGTGACGAGATACAGGTGACGAAATACGGGTGACGAGATACAGGTGATGTACCACTCTGGTCTTCACCTTCCTTCGTCACCCTTAATCGTCACCTTTAATCGTCACCCTTATTCGTCACTTGTAGGCGGCTTACCGCCAGGGCATCAGCGACGCGTGGATCACATCCGGCACGCCCTTGCCGCCCACCGACCGGATGGCGAGGTCCACGTCCTTCAGACCGAAGGTGTGGGTCGTGACCTGTTCCAGCGGGAAACGTTTCGATGCAAGCTGCTGCAGGGCGAGCTCGCACGCCTTGTAGCTGTGGCCGCGGGCACTCTTGATGGTGATGAACTTCACCGTGACCTTCTCGAGCGGGAAGTTCGGGAACTCCTTCATCTCGCCCTGGACCACGATCGTCCCGCCCTTGCGCTTCAACGCGTCCACGCCGAGCAGGATCGGCGTCGTCCCGGCACCCGCCGTGCAGTCGAGCGCGACGTCCACGCCGCGCCCGCCCGTGATCTCCCTGATGCGCGCAAGAGGATCCTCTTTCTGCACGTCGATCACGTAGTCGGCACCGAGCTCTCTGGCGACCTTCATCCGCGCGGCGTCCTTGGAGGTGCCCGTCACAATGATGAGAGAAGCGCCCGCCTGCTTGCAGATCACGGTCTGGGATAGCCCCTGCTGGCCGGGGCCCTGGATCAGCACCGTGGAGTTGTAGCCCACGCCGCCGTCGAAGAGCGACCATTCGACTCCGTTCGCCATCGGGGTCACCAGTCCCGCGAGTTCCGGCGTCACCCCCTTCGGCACGTGGTGCACGACCGCGTTCCAGGGAAGGTAAACGTACTGGGCAAAGCCGCCCCACAGATGGGGCGCCTTCTCGGCCGAGGTGTAGCCGTAGCGGATGCCGTCGGGGTTGGTGCGCCAGTCGGTGTTTTCGCAATGGCGGTATTGGCCCAGGTGGCACCACTCGCACTTGCCGCACATGACGTAGTGCTCGACGAATACCAGGTCCCCTTCCTTGAAGCCCTTGCGGCGGGTGAATTCGCGCCCGGCCTTTGCGATAGTGCCGATGTTCTCGTGCCCCATGATCACGGCGGCGTTCGACGGCGGATGCGCGTACAGCTTGACGTCGGTTCCGCAGATCCCCGCGACCTCCATTTTCAGCAGCGCGCTGTCCTCCAGGATATCCGGCATCGGGAACTCGCGGAACTCGGTCCGGCTCGGGCCGGTCCTTACGGCTGCCTGCACTTTTTCGACCACGGCGTCTCCCTCAGCAATGATTCAGGCTCATTTTCTCATGCATTGCACCTACCTTCCTATCGGTGCAGAATTCCCGATCAGGAGGAACCATCATGAGTACCGTGGCAGCCAAGTCGAAACCCCGGCTCGCAATCATGAACGCGGTCCACGATCTGCCCGTGCTGGTCGCCCGCGACAAAGGGTTCTTCAGGGACGAGGGCCTGGACATCGAGTTCGTGACCACGCCGGGTATGGCCCAGGTCACGACCTCCCACTCTGTCAAGTTCGATACCGTATTCGACCGTCCGCTTGACTCGGTATACAACGAGGGTGGCATCGACCAGTATCGGATGTGCGAATGGGGCATCATGAAGCGCGCCGTCGAGGCCGAGTGCTCGGGGCTCCGCCGGCGCAAGATCGTCGCGCTGGGCGCATCGATGTCGAAGTTCGCCATCGCGGTTGCCCGCGACTCCAGGATCTACGAGCCCGAAATGCTCAAGAACATGGAGATTGCGGTGACGCCGAACAATGGCTCGCACTTCACCACGCTCAAGCTGATGGAAGGGTTCCTGAAGCCAGAGCACGTCAAGACGACCTCCGCAGGCTCGATGCCCAAGCGCATCGAGGCGTTGAAGCAAGGCAAGGTCGCGGCGGTGAGCCTCATGGAGCCCTGGATCAGCGTGGCGCAGAAGATGGGACTGCGCATCCTGATCGAGTCGCATTCGACACGCAGCGAGGCGGCCAGCGACGATCTCGACGGCAAGACGCTCGCGGCGATGTTCCGGGCCCAGGCGCGGGCGGTCAAGGAACTCGAAAAGGACCCTACCCCGTACGTCCACTACTTCGTCCGCGAGACCGGCGGGCTCCTGGAGCCCCACGAGTTCCAGACCTGGCGCCTGCTGCACGCCGCGCCACAGCCCTACACGCGCGAGCGCTGGGAAGACACCTACAACTGGTCCGTCAAGTGGAACATGACGGTGCCCGGCGCCTCCTACGAGAATATTGTCGACAACCGCGCCTGGCAGTAGTGCAATCACGCGCGGAAGGGCGTTGATTAGTACTCTTCACTCCTCGCCAGGCCGTACAAGAAAAACCCCGCCGCAGCGGGGTTTCGCACGTAAAAGCAAACTTCAAGCGGCTTTCAGATTGGTCGCGGAGACCTTGCCGTTGCTGCCCTTCTCCACGTCGAACGAGATTTTCTGCTTCTCGCTCAGCGTGCCGAGGCCCGCGCGCTCGACCGCGGAGATGTGCACGAACACGTCCTTCGAGCCGTCATCGGGTTGAATGAAGCCGAAGCCCTTAATGGTGCTGAAAAACTTTACGGTGCCGGTAGACATGATGTCCTCCAGATATGGCGTGGCCGCGCGCGACAGCGCGCGAGGCATCAAAATTACCTGTGGGAGAGGACCGGAAATGCCAGCCGGACTCGAACTGCAGACAGACCCAAAGCGCATTCGACACCGCCATTGTAACACCTCAGTGTTTCGTGAGCGCCGAGTGGTGAGCGGCGCCCTTGGTAAATAGACCACACGAAGCCGCTGAAGCTGCGCCGGCCTGAGCCGCCTCTTCCCCAAAACTCTTGCCAAGAACGCCGGCAGCGCCCATACTCGCGGGTCACATCGGCCGCCGGCAGTCAGTCGCCTTGTTTCCGGACGGCCTCGTAATCTCCCTGATCGATGCCGCGCCCATCCCGGGCCCGGGTCCCAGGAAGCTCACGCGCAGGACACACGACCGCGGGATGGCGGCAGCGCCGCTTGGACCTGCCAGGGGAACTTGCATGGCAAAGGAAGAGCTGATCGAATTGGTGGGCATCGTCAACGAAGTGCTGCGCAACGCGGTATTTCGCGTGACGCTCGACAACGGCTGTGCAGTGATGGCCCACGCCTCGGGCAAGATGCGCCTGCGCCGCATACGCATCCTCGCCGGCGACCGTGTTACCGTCGAGATGTCGCCTTACGACCTGACAAAGGGCCGTATCAACTTTCGGCATAAGGACGCCAGCGCCCCGCCGCCGATGGCACCGCGGCCGTCGTACCTGCGGCGGCGATAACGCGTCAGGAGATAGACCACAAAGTGGCCGTTTCAAAATGACTGAACGTCATGGGCGCTGAGAAAGCCTCTGGTTCGCGGTCTTGCGAACCGCCCGCCAGTCACCCGTGGCGCTGCCCTTCAAATCGCCGCTCATCGTGTCGCCATTCACGCGGCCAACATAGTCAGCGCCGCCAACGGTGAAGCTGATTAGATTCCCGTGCAGCCGCCCATTCAGAATCGGCGCGCGGGTGCCGCCCGAGGACAGCGTGCCCGTGAGCTCCTGGAACTTCTGCTCGAGCGCAAGGTGTCCATTGGGAAGGCGCCAGGTGCCCGCCACCCTGGCCGGCACGATGTACAGGTAGGCGGTGCACCAGCTTTCGCATTCGCCGTCTGCCCTGCCGATCTCGTCGGCTTTCCAGTCGTCGATTTCGAAGCCATTCACAACGATGCGGGATCCAGGGCTCAAGTCCAGGAACTTCGGGACCAGCCGGTTGAGGTTCTCGGTCAGCAAGAACAGCGCGAGGACCGTCGCCTGCGAGATGTCAGCCTCGAACATGTCGCCTTGCACGAACATCGCTTTGTCGGCCACGGCCTCCTTGGCCGCGATACGCCGCGACAGCTCGACCATGTCCGGGTTGTATTCCACGCCCAGCGCGTGGGCCCCGCGCTTCGCGGCGGCAATCACGTTGCGGCCGTCGCCCGAGCCGAGGTCCATGACGTAGTCCCGCGGCGTCACGCGCGCCATGTCCAGCATTTTCTCGACCAGGACGGGCGGCGTCGGCACCCACACCACGTCCTTGCCTGACTGGCCCGAGATGGGCTCGTAGGGATTCCGGATCTCCTGGGCCGGCACTGCGCTTGCGGCAATCGAGATGAAGCACGACGCCAATATCAATTGGATCACGCGACGCGAATTCTTCAAGAGAAATCTCCCTTCAGTCGAGCTTGTTCATCACCACTTTACATCACCATCATTCATCACCGCTTTTCATCGCTCTCAGGTTGGGGCCGCGGCGCGAGCCTTGTCCAAGAACTCCAGCACCCGCGCTGGAGCTGTTTCCTCCGTCTGGCCAGCGGGGGGGACGTCCCAGTACTCCGCCCGGGGCAAGCATTCTTCCAGATACCTCGCGGCTGAGGTCGCGTGCGACGGGTCGCGGCCGGGAATGACGAGAGCGGGAATCTCCAGCTGGAGCAGGTCCTCGGGTTCGGCGCCCGGCGCGGTATCGCGGTCGAGGAGCGCCCGGCCCATGGCTTCCACGATCGACTTGTATTGGTCGATGTCCTGTCCTGCATAGGACTCGGCAAAGGCGCGATCACGCTGGATCACCGAGGCCCAGGGTCCGCCTCTCGGGTCCTCGCCAAAGCTCTTTCCCGAGCGGGTGGCGAGCGCAACCACTTCCGCCAGGCCGTGCAGCTGGACAAAGGCTAAGTGCTGTGCGAAGCGCTGCAGGCCGTTGATCCGGTACTTGGCGCCGCCCACAGGCCAATAGAGGACCATGCTCAGCACGGCTTCAGGGTAGGCGACGCCCAAAGCGATGACCGGGCTGCACCCCATGCAGCCGCCCATCAGGTGCGCCCGCTTAATGTTCAGGTGATCGAGCAATCCCTTCCCCTGCGCCACATAGTGGCTCCAGGTGATGCGCTCGACGCGGCCGCCCGATTGCCCGCACTCGCGCCGGTCGAAGACGATGCAGGTGTATTTTTGGGGCAGGTAGTCGAGCGGCTTGATCCTGGCGTAGACACCGAGCGTGGTCCATTTCCCAACGGTCGCGTCGAATCCGCCAGGCGCGTACATCAACAACGGGGGCCCGGAGCCGAGCACCTCGTAGCGCGTTGTGATGCCGTCTATGAGCGCGGTGGGCATGGCGCGAAGCGGTCAGCCCTTGATCTGCCGGCCGGCGCGCACGTCCGCGACCAGCGACGTGAACGCCTCGAGGCTGAGCTTCGCGGTGTTCGCGTAGGTTTCGGCCTTGGAATCGAGCCATTTCGCGCCGTACCCGATGGCCGTATGCGCCAGGCGCACGCGGCCGTCGAGCCACGGCCCGCCGCCGAGACCGCCGATCACCGGGATCGAGACGGCCTTCGCCACTGCGGCGCCCGCCACCGGCCCGGAATGCCTGAAGTCGAGCAGCGAGGCGCCGGCCTCTTCCAGCCGCTTCGCCTCCTCCACCAGCTTGCCGACGGGAATTTCTCTTCCTCCATGAAATTCGGCGAAGACAGGAATCCCGGCGTGGACGATCGCGCTTACGGTCTCGGGACCACCCAGGATCTTCACCATTCCTGCGCCGCCCTCTTTCGCGAAGCGGATGGCGGCGCTCACCGCGGCCTGGGTACCCGCCTGTACGGGCCCGTACGGGATGTCGCAGCTCACCAGCGCGCGCTTCGCCCCTCGGCTCACCGCCTTGCAAGCCAACAGGATTTCTTCCACCGTGACTTCGGTCTCCGTGGGCTGGCCCCACAGATTGACGCCGACGGAGTCGCCCACGGAGATGAGATCCACGCCGGCGCGGTCGGCGATTTGCGCGGTGGGGTAGTCATAGGCGACCACACCGACAATCTTCCGCCCCTCGCGCTTCATCTGCTGAAGCGCCGCGACGGTCACCCGCTCCATGGTCAGGAACGCCCGGCGAGCGAGCGCGCCTTCTCGAGAGTGGCGAAGCTGCGCGGAGCGGCGCACATCAGGTAGCGGTAGCCTTCCTTGATGATGCGCTCGGCGTTCGCGACCTCGACGTGCGGGTGGCCAACGACGACGTTGTGCTTCTTGCACGTGGCGACGACCTGCGCCATCGCGTCGAGCACCACTTTGTGCTCATACTGGCGCGGATAGCCGAGCTCCTGGCTCAAATCGCCCTCGCCGATCAGGATGGCGCCGATGCCCGGCACGTTCTTCAGCATGTCGGGCAGGTTGGCGATGCCCGTGGTGTCCTCGATCATGAGGACGACGAAGATCTCACCTTGCGGATTGAGCGGCCACACGTCGGCGCGCTCGTAGTATTCCTGCAGCGTGATGCCCCAGTAGCGCACCGCCTGGGTCGGCCCGTCGCCACGGATGCCCGCCGGTTCGTAGAGAGGCTTGCCCTTGAGGCGCGGATAGCGGCAGGCGGCGACCGCGTTGCAGGCCTCCTCCACCGTGCTGACGTGCGGCCAGATGATGCCGTAGTAGCCGAGGTCCAGCGCCTGCTTGGCGAAAAACTGGTTCTTCTCGTTGCCGTTGGGCGGGATGCGCACCGTCGGCGTCACCGCGGGCGCCACCGAGCCTGACTTGGCGATCTGCCCGCGATTCAGGAGGTATTGCAGGCAATCCCTTAGGGTGCGGATATCCCAGGCATTGTGCTCGCCCTCGAACACGACGCCGTCGTATTTCGAGGGTTGCAGCGCGATCGCGGCCTCGACGTCCGGCGGCATGAACGTGGTGAAGGCGTGCTGGCCGGATTCAAGCGCGCGGATGATTCCATTCAGACGTGGGAGAGCCATGAAGTCCTCTTACGGGTGATGAGCGATGGATGATGAGTGTTAAGTGGCTAATGACTGTAAAGCTTCACCGCGGAGGACGCAAAGGACGCGGAGGAACAAGTACGACGGGTCGCCAAGAACGCCAAGGACGCAAGAAGATCATTCATCAACATACAAGGACGCGAAGACAACGCCAAGGGGGAAACAGGACATACCAGCGAAAATATTGGGAATTTGGAAGTCGACCCGGCTTTCTTCCGGTGGCAGTTGTTCCAGGCGCATCGCCAATAGTGGCCTTAGCGTTGTCTTGGCGAACTTGTATTTATTATTGAATTATTCGCGGCCTTCGCGTCCTTTGCGGTGAGCCCTTTTCCTTCCTTTGCAACCTCCGCGTCCTTGGCGGTGAGGCTTTTCTTTCTAATCGCGCTCACTGGTCACGTGTTTCCCGGCTTGCCGCGCTTCTTGAGCAGCGCATCAAGCCGGGGGTAGATGCGGCGGGCATTGCCTTCGAAGATCTTGTAGAGGTCCTTCTCGCTCAAGCCCTTCAACTGGTCGATGTAGCGCTTGGTGTCGTCATAGTGGTGGCCGGTCTCGGGGTCGATGCCCTTCACCGCGCCGACCATTTCCGAGGCGAACAGGATGTTGTCCACCGGGATGACCTTGGCGAGCAGCTCGATGCCCGGCAGGTGGTAGACGCAGGTATCGAAAAAGACGTTCTTCAGCAGATGCTCGGCGAGCGGCGGCCGCTTCATGTCCTGGGCGAGCCCGCGGTAGCGCCCCCAGTGGTACGGCACGGCCCCGCCGCCGTGCGGGATCACGAATCTCAACGTCGGAAAATCCTTGAAGAGATTGCCCTGGATCAGCTGCATGAAGGCGGTGGTGTCGCCGTTGATGTAATGCGCGCCGGTGTGGTGGAAGTTCGGATTGCACGACGAGGACACGTGGATCATCGCGGGCACGTCGAGCTCGCACAGCTTCTCGTAGAGCGGGTACCAGTACTGGTCGATCAGAGGCGGATCGGTCCAGTAGCCGCCCGAAGGATCCGGATTCAGGTTGACGCCGACGAATCCGAGCTTCGTCACGATGCGCTCCAGCTCGGGTATGCAGTTCTTCGGCGATACGCCGGGAAACTGCGGCAGCTGGCCGACGCCCACGAAACTGTCGGGCAGGAGCGTGCAAATGCGGTGAATGAGGTCGTTGCAGAGTGTCGTCCATTCAATGCTG
>Ga0180082_1000119_pt1 | contig 12462 bp, 10 predicted proteins | sample EasRiv660_16_10D_FD_121780 | JGI IMG/M metagenome (GOLD analysis project Ga0180082, IMG submission 121780) | Soil microbial communities from meander-bound floodplain in the East River, Colorado, USA - East River metaG ERMLT660_16_10D | ecosystem: Environmental > Terrestrial > Soil > Floodplain ...
CGCGTGCCGGTCGAAGTACTCGCGGTAGGATGCCGCATAAGCCGCGACGTCGCGGCCCAGCATCGGCACGCGCTTGGTGCGGATCACGTGGTCCGGGGTCGCCGGCCCTTGCTGCGAGATCCGCGCCACGTCGGCGCGGCGCGCGAAGGCGAGATATTTCGGGTCGGAATGAACGGCCAGCACGACCGGGAAGCCGGCGCCGGCGGAGATTTCGCGCCGCAGGCGCGCGAGCTCGGTCCGCAGCGCCTGCGGGACGCCATCGGTTCTTGCTGCCGGCAGATCCCATGCGCCATGGCGGGCGAGATAGTCCTCGGCGCGCGCGACCAGCGCGATCATGCGCTCGTACGATTCCCGGGCAGTGGCGCCGAAGGAAAAGATGCCGTGATTCATGAGCACCATGCCGATGGTGCCAGGACGGGCTTCGGCCGCGAACTGGCGCGCGCAGTGGCGCGCGAGGTCGAACCCCGGCATCACGTACGGGACGATGACAGTGTCGGCGCCGTAGATCTCGCGGGCGCGGCGCTCGCCGTCGGGCGTGTTGGTGATGGCGAGCAGCGCATCGGCGTGCGTGTGGTCCACGTACTGATAGGGGAGGATCGCGTGCAGGATCGCCTCCACGGAGGGCGCCGGCGCGCCCGCCCGCGTGACCTGGGTGGCGAGCTCGTTCACCATCTGCGGGTCGGTGAGCGCCTCGAGGCGGGCGAGCTTCACGAGATGCCCCATGCGCACTGGCGCGAAGCCGGGCGCCTCGATGGTCTCCAGGTCCCAGCCGCTGCCCTTCACGCAGAGGATGTCCTCTTCCTCGCCGACAGCGTTGCGCTCCCTCATCTTGACCGACGTATTGCCGCCGCCGTGCAGCACGAGTTCGGGATCCCTGCCGAGCAGCCGGGAGGTGTAGACGCGCAGCCCGAGTTCGGTGGCGTGCTGGCGTGCCTCGGCGTCAGTCCAAAGGCTCTTCATCACATTCCTCGGGCAGCCTTCGCGGGCGCTAGACGGCGCACGGCGCGCGCCAGCCTGCGGGCGAGCGTGCCCAGCCGCGAAGCCGGAGAGGCGAGCTTTCTCCTCAGATCTGCGAGCTCCTTGGCCGACGGCACCCGCGCCAGATCGTGCTCGCCCAGGGTGGTGAGGTCCTCGTCGAGCGGAGCGTAGAACCGCCCCCGGTAACGAACGATGTTGCGGCCGTCACCGCCCGCCTCAAACAGTATCGGCGTATCCCAGAACGTTTCATCCGCCGTCGCCAGCGGCCGACGGACGAACTCCTCCGCACGCAGCGAATAGCGGTTCGAATCGTCGTTGCCCGGCGCATATCCGAAGGCACGCATGAAGTCCTGCGGCAGCCCGAGGAACCTATTTATCGCCCTTGCGCCGAGCTTCTCGCGGTGCGAGCCGATCTGACCCGCGTTGAAGGTAGCGCTTTCAGTATCGAAAACCTGTGCTGCGAAAGTATCGGGCGTTCCGGGAACGTGGAGCTTCAGTTGGAGCGACCAGATCAGCCGGCGCTGGACCGCATCATCGCCTCCGCCGCGCGCGCCGACCAGTTCCTCGAACGAGACCGGGACGACGTTGGAGAACTCGAGCCAGGGCACGAATCCCGCCATGCGGTCGCGGAACGATCCAAACAGCCACGGATCATCGATCAACGCCAGCAGGCGCTCCTCGAACGATCTGTTCCTGAGATAGCCGCCGAAGATCGCATTGCCGTCGCGGTGGTAGTAGTTGGCCTCGGAGACCAGGATGTCGAGCGGGTTGCGGTAGATGAATAGCGCCGGGCTGGTGGCGAACGGATGGTGCCGGTTGCCGAACGGGCTGCGGCGCACGGTATCGATGAAAAAGTCGGTCGCCCGGGTATGTGAGTTGGAGTACTCGACGCAGTACCAGTGACGGGGCCTTGGCCATTCCGGGCATACGATGCCCGCGTTGAAGCCGAAGGCCTTGGCGAGAGCGTAGAGCAGGTGCGTCCCGGCCTTGGGGATCGAGATCAGGAACAGCGAGCGCGCGTCGCAGGCGTGGCGAGTGCGAGGCGCGATGACGACCCCATCCTTGAGGTCGACCAGCTTGAGCAGTTGTTCGGAGAGCGCGACCGGGTCGATCTCGGACAGCAGGTAACAGGGCGCTGGTTCCCGGTCTGCGCCAGTGAGTGATGGGTCGGGAGGGCCCACGCGCGCATCGCAACCGAGTTCTCGCGCCTGGCGAACTGCTTCATCCGCCAGGCCGTTTTGCGGCCAGGCGGCCATGCGGCGATGTCCCCGCGCGTGCAGCTCCCGCACGGCGCTACCGAAGGCTTCCGCTTCACCCGCGATCAATCGGAGTTCGAGCATTTTCTTGCAGGTGACTGAGTCACTCAGTCACTGCGTCCTGTATTGCATCGCGCACGCTCTCCAGCGTCGTGCCATCGATCACGCCGGGCAGCCGTCTTGCCGCGTGCGAGTCGAGCCGCACCGGCCCCAGGGATTGCGGCAGCCCGTAATATACCCCCTTGTAAAACACGATGTCGTAGCCCTTCAGGCTCTCGATGAGACGCGGTGTTTCGGCCGCGCCGGTGGCGGCGGGAAGCGCCATCCTGCGCAGCCGGCCAAGCGCCCTGCGCGCGAATGACACGACGCGCGCGCGGAACGGCGCGCCGCCGCGCGCCTCCTGCTCCGCCGCGCGGAAGGCCTCCGCGAAGCGCACCGGGTCGCTCGCGCCGAGGCCCGCTTCATGCCGCTGGCGCAGCGTGCGCAGGTGACGCGGGGCCGCGGCCTGCGTCCCGTACGGGGCTTCCAGAAAGTCGCGCAGGAAGGCGTTCAGCTCGCGCGTCGCGTTCTCGGCGACGTCCCAGACAGCTCGCTCGAGTCCCTGGTCCTTGAAGATAGAGCGCTCGATCTGCGTGTGCTCGCGCCACCCGGGGCGGCGGAAGGGAAACTTGTCGGACACCAGGTTCGACTTGTTGAAGGCGAAGGTGAAGAGATCCCGGTCGAAGAACTCCCGGCAGACCTCCCCGCGCCGGATGAAACCGGCCACCTGCTGCTGGAACGGCGTGTAGCGCGATTCGTCCAGCCGCGCGAACTCTCCGTACCCCAGCTCGACCGCGATGTCCTCCAGTCCGTGGCGGCGCGCAATTTCCAGGTGCTCGTTGACGACCCAGCGCTTCCAGTCGCCGACGACACCAGCGCCGGGACGATAGTTGTGCTTGTGCGCCTGCGTCAGGTTGACGTGGTCAAGCTTCGCCCAGATCTCGCGTGCGAAAGCCTCGGTGACCTCGATGCCTGCGGCCTTCCCGAGCCGGCGGATTGTCGGCACCGGTTCGGTGATGAGGTCCTCCCAGCGCATGACGGTATAGCCGCGCCGGTGCCGCAGGAACTCCCGCAGGTACGGCGCGAGAAAGCGCACCAGCCCCTCGTAGAAATCGAGGTCCGTGAGCTTGTAGTGCGCCAGCTGCTCGCGCAGCCCATGGTTATCGAGTTCCGGCGGGACGAATTTCTGGATGTACTCGCTCGCGAGCGCATTGAGCGAGAACACCGCGGAGTTGAGGATGCCGACGGGATTGCGCACCGAGGCGTACTTGGCGTAGTCGCGGTAGCCGGGATGCAAAAGCCACAGGCCGGGGTCGCTGTGCGAGTGCACGACCGCGTCCATGTCGAGCAGCTCGCGCGGGTGCGATGTGACGAGGGTGAAGTCGCCCATGCCGCGCACGCCGATGTACTTACGGAAGCAGGCGGTGTCGGGATCGCCCTCCTTTAGCCACTTGGGCCCGCCGGCAACGTAACGGAAGTTGGCGTTGTAGAGGAGGTCGTTGCCAATGCCGCGAGCCGCGAAGGCCTTCACGATCGCGGCGGAGACATGGTCCCCCAGGTGCCGCATCAGCGCGTTCAACACGCGCTGGCGCAGGTCGAGCTTGCCCGGGGCGAGCGGCACGAAGTGGATCAGCACGCTCGCGAGCAGGGCAAACCCGCTGCGCGGGGCGCCGACCACGAGCGGTCGGAACGGTTCGGCCGACCTCATAGGGTCTGCGCTAGGTCTGGATGAACCAGATTGTTGATCGGCCTACCGAGCCGTCGTCTGCCTTGATTGGCGTCTCGGCCCATAGCTGGTGCTTGTCGCCGAAACTCTCGTGACACGCTGTGATCACGCCCGCATGTATGTCGGGAAACCGCTCATTTCCGCGAATCGTGTCCTGGTCCAGGCCGGAACGAAGTCGCTCCCTTCCAAAATCCTCGATGCGGCCCTCGCAGTCATGGCCGCACAAGATCCCGCCCGGCTTCACCTTGGGAAGCCAGGTCCGGATGTCTCGAAGTGTGGCAGTGTAGGAGTGATCGGCGTCAATGAATACGAGGTCGAACACAGAGTCACGCACAATCGACGCGGCTTCCTCGCTCGACATGACGAGAGTCCGGACGACGCGTTGCCCGCCGGCTGAGGCGACGTTCTGCAGGAACGTGCCCAGCACGTCGTAATCGCGGACGATCTCCTGGTGCCGTTCCACGTTGGGGTTGCCCATCCAGGTGTCCACGCAATAGATGATCCCCTGCTTTTTCGTGGCCTCCGCTATCAGCACGGTGGTGCTTCCCTGTCCCAGCCAACTTCCGATTTCAAGAATCGTGAAACCCGGCGTGAGCCGCGATACGAGCTGGCGCAGCGCGGCTCTATCGAAGGGAGAGAAGGAAGGATAGTGAAGCGAGTACAGCGGTTTCTGTTGGCTCATCGTCACAGTCCGGGGACATGAGTTCTACGGCGGTCGAGAACAAGCCGGGCGAGCGAGCGCGCGACGAACCAGAGGAACAGGCGCAGCCGCCACGATGCGGGCAGCTCGCGGTCGAGCAGGCTCACCTGGAGCAGTTCCGGCGGCGTCGGGGCGGCCGCAACGGTCGGGCGCGGTGCCTCCTCTCCCTCGATCGCGGCGAGCAGCCGCGCCGCTGCCGCGTTGCGCTCGTCGCGCATCCGTAGAAACGTGTCGTCGTCGCCGAAGCGGTCGCGCTTGCCGTAGATCTCGTCGAAATCGCCCTTGCCGGTGCGGTAGTGCATGTGCTCGAAGACAACGTCCTCGAGGTAGATCAGCCGGGGGTGGCCGCGCCGTTCCAGCCGCTTGAAGATGTCGAGCAGGTGATAGTCGATGAAGGCGCCCCGGTAGGCCCGCGGGAAGGGCTCGCCCAGCATCTGGCACGCCGCGCGCGAGAGGATCGGGAAGGCGCTCAAGCCCCGCCCCTTGAAGAGATCGTTGGGGTAGGCGAGATAGACCCGGTCTTGCATGGCCGCGTGCATCTCGCGGAGCTTCCTGTCCCAGCCGCGCGTCTGGATCACGACGTCGTCGTTGGCGAGCACCACGATGTCGCCGCGGGACCGCTCGAAACAGGCCGTGTTGTAATCGCCCATGGAGGCGCGGGGTCCGACGATGGTGCGGACCTCGAGGCCTTCCACCTGGAAGCCATGGCTCGACGGGTCGTCCGCGTCCGCGTAGACGACCACCTCCACCAGGTCCGGCCGCTCGCTGCGGGCGAGCACGCTTTCCAGGAAGCGGCGCAGGAGCTCGGCCCGGCCGCGCGTCGGCAGCAGCAGCGAGATGCGCGCGTTCATGCCCTGGGCCTGGAGGTTGCCGCGGCCCAGCGTGCGATCCTGGTAGCGGGCGGCGACGTCCCGCGCCGGACCGGCGTCCACGATGCTGCCGAAGTCGAGACAGATGGCGTCGTCGCACACTTCCGCGATCTCGTCCATGCCGTGAGACACGAGGATCAGCGTGCCGCCGCGCTCCTTGAATTCACGCAGCGCGCCGACGCACTTGCGCTGGAAGCGCGCGTCGCCGACCGTGAGCACTTCATCTATGAGCAGGATGTCTGCCGGCGAATGGATGATGACGGAGAAGCGCAGGCGCGCGATCATTCCCGCGGAATACTTGCGCAGCGGCCGGTCGAGGCTCGCCTCCATCTCGGAGAACTTGGCGATGCGGTCGAAGCGGCTGCGGATCTCGGCGAGTGTCATGCCCAGGACGGACCCGTAGAGATAAACGTTTTCGCGCCCGGTGAGATGGCCCTGGAAGCCCGCTCCCAGCTCGAGGAGCGAGGCCGCGCGCCCGTTGAGGCTTGCGCGCCCGCGGTCCGCCTGCACCGCGCCGAGCAGTATCGCGAGGAGCGTGGTCTTGCCGCTGCCGTTCGGCCCGATCACGCCGAGCGCCTGGCCGGAGGTCACGATGAAGTTGACGCCGGAGAGCGCCCAATGCCGCGCGAAGCGCGTATCGCGCGGCGCACCGCCGAGCAACAAGCCTCTCAGCCCGACGGGCCGGCGCATGCGGTACGATTTCCAGACGTTTTCGCAGACGACCGCGTGCGTCATACCAGCTCACCGACGCGCGGCGCGAGCTTGCGGTACAGCAGCCACGTGACAGCTCCGGCAGCGACGGCGAATCCGGCGGCGTAAGCGATGCGCGGAAGGTCCAGCGCTCCCGCCATGAACAGCGATCGCCACGACTCCATCAACGCGTGGAACGGATTCAACTCGAAGTACTGGTGGAGAGGCTCCGGCACGATGGAGATCGGGTACACCATCGGCGTGGCGAAGAACAGCAGCGGGAAGCCGATGCCGAGCAGGGGTTCGATGTCTCGAACGTAGACGTTGATCAGGGCGAAGGCGAGCGCAAGTGGATAGACAAATGCAACCTGGAGCGCAAGCATCAGGGGAATCTGCCAGAGCCAGGAGACGCTCGCTTCGTAGCCCCCCGGCAGCACGACCCATGCGATGACCACCGGCAGCGCAAGGATGAAATGAACCATCTCCTGCACCACGTTGCTCAGGGGCAGGATGGCGTGCGCGAGGCCCATCTCTTTGATGAGCGGGGCGTTGACGACGAAGCTGCGAGTGGCGCTCATCACGCCCACGCTCAGCCACACCCACGGGAACATGCCGGTGATGAGATAGACCGAGTAGTTGGGCATGTCCAGCTGCATGATGATCTTGAAGGCGATCCAGTACACGAACGCGAGCGCAAACGTGTGTGCGAGCGCCCACACGTAGCCCAGGACCCGCCCCTTGTAGCGCGCCTTCAGCTCCTGGCGCACGAGCAGGTAGAGGAATTCGGCGAACTGCCGCGGGCTGCGCTCAAGGCTTGCCAAGCGCGCCTCCCCTGACCTGGGCGCGGTCCGCCGCCGCCATGCGCTCCTGGTAACGCGCGGCGACGCCCGCCATCGGCCCGGCGTCGACCACGCGACCGAGGTCGAGGCAGATTCCCTCGTCGCAGACCTCGGTCACCTCCTTCATATTGTGGGAGACGATGATCAGAGTGCCGCCGCGCGCCCGGAATTCGCGCAGCGCGCGGTGGCACTTGGCCTGGAAGCTCGCGTCGCCTACCGCCAGCACTTCGTCGATCAGCAGGATGTCGGCCGGGGAGTGGATGATGGTGGAGAAGCCGAGCCGAGCAATCATGCCGGCGGAGTAGGTGCGCAACGGCTGCTCGATCGCCCCCTCCAGCTCCGAAAATTCGGCGATATTGTCGAACCGCCGCCGGATCTCGGCGAGCCGCACGCCCAGAATGGATCCAAAGAGGAACACGTTCTCGCGGCCGGTGAGATCGCCATGGAATCCAGCCCCGAGCTCGAGCAGCGGAGCGACACGCCCGCTGAGGCTTACGCGCCCGCGGTCCTCCTGCACCGTGCCGAGCAGTATCGAGAGGAGCGTGGTCTTGCCGCTGCCGTTGGGCCCGATCACGCCGAAGCTTCGGCCGCGCGGCACCTGGAAGCCCACTTCGGCGAGCGCCCATTCGCGCGCGAAGCGCGTGTCCCTGGGCGTGTCGGCGCCGAGCAGGAGCGTCTTCACGCCGAGCGGCCGGTGAAGCTGGTAGGTTTTCCAGAGGTCCTCGCACATCACCGCGTGGGTCATACCAGCTCCCCGACACGCGGCGCGAGCTTGCGGTAAAGCAGCCAGGCGATCACCCCTGTTACTGCGGCGCAGGCGGCGGCGTAGGCCATGTGGTTGAAATCGAGCGTGCTCTGCAGGAACACCGAGCGCCACGACTGCATCAGCGCATGCAGCGGGTTCAGCTCGAACCAGCGGCGATAGGCCTCGGGCACCATGGTGATCGGATAGACCATCGGCGTGGCGAAGAACAGGAGCGACAGGCCGATGCCGACGAGGTATTCGATGTCCCGCACGTAGACGTTGGCAAGCGCGAAGCCGAGCGCGAGCGGATAAACGAAGGCGAGTTGCAGGGCGAGCAGCAGGGGCACCTGCCAGACCCCGGACGCGCTGGGCCGGATTTCGCCCGCGAACCACAGGAATGCGATGATCACGGGCAGCGCGAAGGCGAAGTGCACCATCTCCTGCGCGACGTTGCCGAGTGGAAGGATTGCGCGCGGCAGGGGCGCCTTCTTGATGAGCGAGGCGCTGACGACGAAGCTGCGGGTGCCGGCGACCATGCCCGCGCTCAGCCACACCCACGGGAACATGCCGGTGATGAGGTAGAGCGAGTAGTTCACGATCTCCAGCCGCATGATGAACTTGAACGCGATCCAGTAGACGAAGGCGAACGCGAACGGGTTCACCAGCGCCCACACATAGCCGAGAAACTTGTTCTTGTAGCGGACCTTCAGCTCCTTCTTCACCAGGAGGTAGAGGAGCTCAAGTGTCTGGCGGGCATCGAACATTGCGGTGGCCACGGCGCTAAAGCACAACGAGGCCCAAGAGGTCGCGCATCGGGAAGGCATCCGGATAGTAACGGGCATATAGGTCCCGGCTGATGACCAGCCGGGTGCCCGGCGCGCCCGCCGCAACGTCGTTCAGGATGCGACCGAACTGCGCGCTGTCATCGACGCGCTCCAGCTTCACTCGCGGAATCGTCCCCAGCGCGCGCAGCAGCCTGAGATAAATCTCCGCGCGCCGGCTGTCCACCAGGACTTTCACCAGCGAAACGTCGCCCGTTTCGCTGACCAGACGGCGTGCATGCTTCAGGTTCGGAACGAGGTGGAGCAGCGCTTCGGCGAGGACCCGGCCCTGCACGGCAAATTGCGTCAGGCGGTAACGGATCCGGCCGGCAAATTGCCGCAAGGAAGCTCGGGTTCCCGAGCCTGCGGCGCCTTGCTCGAGAAGACCGCGCTGCGCCCGGCGCACCACGTGCCCGACGGCGAGCCATGCGAACGCGAACGCCCGCGTGAACAAGGCAATGGCGGCGGTCGCGAGGAACTCTTGCGCCTCGATTCGCGACCTGATTCCTTCGAGAGTCGGCGCTTCCAGGATGCCAGAGCGGCCATCAGGCCCGTTGTGTCCCTGGCTCTCGTTTATCGAAAGACCGGCGCTGAAGACTCCGCCGTGCCGATAGATGGTGTAGCCCCTGTGGAATCCAACGTGAAGATCGGCCTCGTCCGTCCGGCGCACGACGAGGCCGCCCTCGAGCTTCTCGCGCCGCCAATCCGACGGGCCCTCGGGGCGGATGACCTGGTCGAGCAGCGCGTCGGCGGCGGTGTCCGGGCGCTCGCGCAGCCGGCGGATCGCCGGATTTTCCAGCAGCGGCCGCACGCGCCGAGAGCTCAATGCCGCGAGCGAGGTCGTGGAGAGATGGCGGCCGTCGTGCGGGCCGAGGTAGTTGTCCACGCCGGCCTGCCCCGGGTGCCAGGTGTGGTACATGAACTCGGTCGGGTGCCACAATTCCTTCCGGCCGTGGTTCACCAGGCGGAAAGTCATGTCGTAGGGGCCGCAGATGTGGCCGACGAAATCCACGTGCTCGTCGGCGCCGCCAATGCCGATCAAGTCGGACCGGCGCGCGCACATGCAGGCGCCGTAGTTGCGGCTGTGGATCGGGTCCTTGCGATCGAGGATGCCGGCGGTCTTGCCGCCTGCGTTGTTGATGCAGCCCTCTCCCTCGACCGCCTCGAAGCTCGGAAAGTTGAAAGGATAGAAGTCGCGCCGGTTGTTGCGGAACTGGTCGAGGTGCAGCACCACGCGCGGGTCCTTCTCGAACGCCTCGACGATCGCGCGGATGAAGCCCGGCTTGACCATCGCGTCCGAGTCGCAGATCACGCAGATTTCGCCGTGCGCCAGCACGATGCCCGCGTTGTACATCACGTGCTTGTGATAATAGCAGTCCTCCGGCATCTCGAGCAGCAGCCAGGTATCCACCTGGTCCTCGAATTTCCGGATGGCCTGCGAGACGCGGGAGTAATACTCGACGACCAGGATCTCGAACGCATCGCGCGGCACGTCCTGCCGGCCGAGGTAGTGCAGCAGGTGAAAGCTCTCGCGCACGCTCCAGTCGAGCAGGATCAGGGAGATTTTCGGGCGGTGGCGCGCGCTGCGCTTGAGGAACTTCACAAAGGGCGTGATTCGTGATTCGTGATTCGTGAGTCGATACCCCCGATCGAGCGGGGTTTGATGGTGTGGATACTACGAATCACGATTCACGACTCACGATTCACGGGTTCTAGACGTTGCCGTACACCGAGTTCCGGATCATGGTGAAGCCCTTGATCAGCTCGCGCACTCCGGCTTCAAGCGAGACCCGGGGCCGGTAGCCCGTCGCCTCGATCTTGGCGTTGGACACGATGTAATTGCGCTGGTCGGGGTCCTTGCCGATCGGGGCCTCGACGAACGTGAAATCGGGGACCTGCTTCTGGATGATCTGGCACAGCTCCTGCTTCGAGACGTTGGCGTCGGAGAGCCCGACGTTGAAGATCTGGCCGTTCAGCTTCTCGTAGTGGTCGATGCCGTGGAGGAACGCGCGCGCGACGTCGCGCACGTGGATGTAGTTGCGCTTGAAGCCGGCCTCGAACAGCACGACGAAGCGGTCGTGCACCGCGCGGTAGGTGAAGTCGTTCACCAGCAGGTCGATGCGCATGCGCGGCGACATGCCGAACACGGTGGCGAGGCGGAAGCTGATGGCATTCGGGTGCTGCATCAGCTCCTTTTCCACCTTGACCTTTTCGATCGCGTAGAGGGAGATCGGGCGCAGCGGCGAGTCCTCGGTGCAGTGGTGGCTCGCGTCGCCGGTGCCGTAGGCGCTGTTGGTGGTCGGCATGAGGAAGCGCTGGTGCTTGCCGGCGTGCTTCAGCATCGTCACGATCGCGTCGTGGTTGGTGGTCGTCGCGCCCACCGGGTCGCGGGCGCACAGCGGCGCGCCGACGTAGGCCGCGAGCGGGATGACAATGTCGGCCTTCCTGAGCAGCGGCAGCACGGCGCTCTCGAGGCGCACGTCGCCGCGCACCACCTCGAAGCCGGGATGGTGGCAGACGTGCGCCAGGCTGTTCTGGCGGTACATGAAATTGTCGAGCACCGTGACCTTGTGCCCGGCCGCGAGCAGCTCCGGCACCAGGGTGGAGCCCAGATAGCCGGCGCCGCCGGTGACGAGGATTTGATGGCTCATTTTCTAGCCTCGTGACTGAGTGACTAAGCGACTGAGTGACTGAGTAAGTAAGTGATTGAGCGATTAGGAACACGCTCTCCTCGCGTGCGGGGAGAGAGATACGGTGAGGGGTGCAACGTAGTCACTCAATCACCTAGTCACTTAGTCACCAGACGCGCTCACCACCCGCCTGTGAGCACGGTGCTAGCTCGGGCGTAGTCCTCGGGCACGCCGATGTCGATGAAGCGCCCGGAGCATTCGAGCCCAAACAGGCGCTTTCCGCCAGCCAGCGCATCGCGAAGTATATCTTCCTCCAGCGAGAGCGGCGCCGCGGTCTGCCAGTGGCCGCCATCGAGCAGGCCGCGCTCCATGAGGTATACGCCGCCGTTGGCGGGCTGTCCCGGTTCGCCAGTGCTCGCAAGCGCAAGTATCCTGCCTGCCTGGTCGATTCGTATCCCGGTGTAGCGGCCCTGTTGAGGTGAGCGGAACAAGGCGAGCGTTGCATTGGCGCGGTTTGCCGCATGAAACTTTCGCAGCGCCTCGAGCGACACCTCGAAGAACGTGTCACCGTTCAGCACCAGGAACGGGCCCGCCGCGGCGAGCGAGGCGCGCGCGAGCAGCAATCCCCCGCCGGTGCCGCGCGGCTGGTCCTCGATTGCGTAGCTGACAGGCACTCCGCGATGGGCCGGACCGAAGTGCGCCGCGATCGCCTCGTGCTTGTAGCCGACCGAGAGCACGAAGCGCGTCACGCTCTGCCGCACCCAGTAATCGAGCAGGTGCTCGAGGAACGGACGGCCGCCGACCGGCGCCATCGGCTTGGGCAGGTCCGGCACTGCCGCGCGCAGCCGGGTGCCCAGTCCGCCCGCTAATACGATCGCTTCCATTTTGGATCGAGTGACTGAGTGACTAAGCGACCGGGTGACCAGGTAGAAGCATCTTGTCCGCTGCTCAGCCACTCAGTTACTTGGTTACCTAGTCACTGGATTAGCGGGCGGCGGCATCGAGCACTTCGCGCAGCCGCTCGATCTGCGGCGTGAGGTTTTGAGGGTGGTTACCGACGAAGAAGCCGCGGTCGTGCGCGATGTCGGCGTTTCTGATCTCCCCTACGCGGTCATAGTCGAAATAGCGGATGACGTCGTGCCGCAGGAAATTGCCGCCGGTGATGATGC
>Ga0180082_1000121_pt1 | contig 12422 bp, 10 predicted proteins | sample EasRiv660_16_10D_FD_121780 | JGI IMG/M metagenome (GOLD analysis project Ga0180082, IMG submission 121780) | Soil microbial communities from meander-bound floodplain in the East River, Colorado, USA - East River metaG ERMLT660_16_10D | ecosystem: Environmental > Terrestrial > Soil > Floodplain ...
CGATCACCGGCTCGCGCCCGTGCCCTGCAAGCGAATCAAGAAGAGTGGTTGAGAACTGAGACCCCACCCGGACGGATGGAGGACTACGGATCAGCAATACGCCGCTTGAAACGACTGCGCCGCGAAAGATACCCGCAAACCCGGGAATTGGCAAGCGGGGGCTGTTTGGCTCACGCGCTCACGGCTTCACGTATTTCTTCGCGAACTGGCCGGCCAGGGCGGGGTCGAGATTGCGCAGCTGGGCGTGGATTTCCTGCACTTTTTCGCGCAGTCCCTGTCCGTGATAGGCAGCCCCCAGGTTGAAGACCGCGCGCGTGTCGCCGGGCTTGATGCGCAGCGCCTCCTGGATGGCCTCGATCGCGCGGTCGTACTGGTTCAGCGCGAGATAGGTCCAGCCGAGATTGTGCCAGGCGTCGAACGAGTCGCCGTCATAGCGCACCGCCTGCTGGTAGGCCGGTATCGCGCGCCGCGGCCGGTTGGTCGCGGTATACGCATCGCCCAGCTCCTGCCACGCGCGCGCGCTCCGCGGCATGACGCGCACCCATTGCTGCGACAGGCTCAGGACCCCGGACCAGTCTTTTTTCGCGCGGGCCTCGCCGATCCGGCGTATCCACCTGGCCTCGAGCGTATCCTGCCCGCCGCCCGCGGCTTTGGCGCGGCCCCCGCGCTCCAGCTCGACGATCCATGCCGCGGGTAGCGCGAAATTGAGGTTCGGGCCCTCACCGACGAAGAACGCGGTGATGCCTATCAAACGCCCCTCCGTGTCGAACAGGCCGCCGCCGCTCGACCCCTGCGAGATCGCGGCGGAAGTCTGGATGAACTGCGAGCCGTCGAACTCGCGTAGGCTGGAGATCAGGCCCTCCGTCAGCGTCAATTCCAGCCCTTCCGGCGCGCCGATCGCGTACACCCTCTGGCCCACCCGCACTCTGCTGGTATTGAGCATTACCCGCGGCGCGTTCAACTGCGGCACCCTGATCTGGCACAGGTCGCGGTCCAGGTTCGCCTCCGCCGGCGTCGCGCTCAGTACCTGGTGCTGATGCTGGACATCGAGCCGCATGGCGTTCTCGATCACGTGGCAGTTGGTCGTGACCAGCTCGCGTCCCGTCACCACCCCTCCGCCCTGGTTGATGGGGTCGCCCTCGCCGTCGTAGGCGTGGATCACAATCACGCTCTGGGACGCCTGCTGAAAAATCTGCTCCGGGGTCTTGGCGGCCGCGACGGCCGGCACAAGCGCTGCAGCAAAAAGAAAAGCGACGCCAGGATTACGTTGCATCATCCATCCTTTTGCTGCGGCTCGCCGATGATGAGGGCCCGTACCTGCTCCCGCCGCGGAAGCGCTGCAGGACTGACGCGAACGACCCGGATGCCGGCCTGCCTGAGAATGCCGGACTTGAAGCTCTGGTCACCCGCCGTCCCGGCGCCGGCCGCGGACTCCACGTCGACCACCGCGACGACCCGCATGCTCTTGTCGCAGATGACGAAGTCGAGCTGGTACTGGGAGAGGCGGCGGACCTGTTGCTCGCGATCCCGCCCGTTTCCGGGCGCGCCGACTACCAACGCCAGTGTTGTGTTCGCGAACACCTCGTGGTCCGGGACGCCAGTCTTCAGCAGATAGTAAATCAGCGTTTCGGATTGACCGAGAAACCGTTCCCTGGGAGGAGATATTGAGGCAGCCGCCTGCGCCATTGGCGTGGCGCGAGTGGCGGCCTCTGGACGCGATATAACGGGTACATCAGATGCGGCACCAGCGGCTGCCTGCCCCTTGAACATCTTCTCGAAGCGCGCCTTGCTGGCGGCCCCGCTCGCGGCGGCTTTCCTGCGGTAATTCCAGATGCTGAAGGCGACACCGCCGGCTACGGCCAGCAGGAACAGGTACCACGCCAAAGAACTACCTCTCTATTCAACCGGTCTTGCTCTTGGCAGCCTGCGGGATCGCCGCGTCCGGCAGGCTGCTAGCGGTGTCGAGCAGCTTCAAACCCGGCCGTACTGTGTCGGTCGCGCGCAGCGGGACATCCGGCGCCTGCAGGTGCTCCATCGAGAGTTCCGAGATGCTGTTGCAACCCAGGAGCGCAATCACGCGGTCGATCTCGCCCCGGAATATCGAGATGGCCCGTCGCGCCCCCTCTTCCCCGCCGGCGGCGACGCCGTAGAGCGTGGCGCGGCCGATCTGGACCGCGTGCGCTCCCATGGCGAGCGCCTTGATCACGTCGGTGCCGCGGCGAAATCCGCTGTCGACCAGCACCGCGACGCGCTTGCCCACCGCGTCCACCACTTCGGGCAGCGCCTCGATCGGGGAAATCACCGTGTCGAGGTTGCGGCCGCCGTGGTTGGAGACGATCACGCCGTCGGCGCCGCAGTCCGCGGCCATCAGCGCGTCCTGGGGATGGAGCAGTCCCTTCACCAGCAGCCGGTGCGGCCACAACTTGCGCAGGGCGCGCAGGTCATCCCAGTTGAGCGAGTCGTTCCGCATGCTCGACCGCCCCATCGGTCCCGCGGTGATCCGGTACTTGATATCCGTCGGATAGTTTTGATAGCGCGGCATGCCCGTGGTGACGAGGTAGCGGCCCAGGACGCCGAGCATCCAGCGCGGGTGCCGCAGCACGTCCGTGACGTTCCCGCGCGTGAAGGTAAAGGGGATGGTGAAGCCATTGCGCAGGTTGTACTCGCGGTTACCCGGGACCACGCCGTCAACCGTCACTACCAGCGCCTCGTACCCCGCGGCCTTGGCGCGCTCGACCAGCTTGTGGGAAAGCGAGCGGTCCGGCCACATATAGAGCTGGAACCACAAAGTGCCGCCCGCCTCCTCGGCGACCTTCTCCATCGCCGTCATCGAGCCGGTGGCGAGCGTGAACGGGACGCCCGCTTCCGCCGCCGCGCGCGCGAGGGCAATCTCGCCCTCGTACCACATCAGTCCCGCCGTTCCGGTGGGCGCGATGATGATCGGCATCTTGTGCTTCTTGCCGAACAGCGTGACCTCCTGGCTGCGCTTCGAGACGTCCACCAGGTTGCGCGGCTTCAGGCGGATGCGCTCGAAGATTGCCCGGTTGTGGCGCAGCGACACTTCGTCCTCCGTGCCGCGATCCACGAACTCGAACAGCCCATGCGGCACCCGCTTGAGCGCCATCTTCCGCAAATCAGCGATGTTGTATGCCTGGTGTACCGATCCCATTGTTTTCCACTCCGTGGACTCGCCGCAACCGCGTGACGGGGAATATTAAGGTAAAGGCCGCGGCCGCGCCATCATCGCCCTCCGGCCGGGCCGCGAATCCTTGAGAATTGGCATGTCATACCGCAGTCTCGGCGGTGATCAAGCCGGCTTCGGGTCCATCCACTTGCTCACGTCCGGCAGCTGCGCGCAGGCCAGACGGTCGAGCACGGCTTCCGGATCGCGCTCGACGATCAACATGGCGCGGTGCTGCGGCGTGATGAAGCGCTGCGCAACCGCGTGATCGAGAAACGCGGCGAGACTGTCGAAATAACCGTCGACATCGAGCAGCGCGCTCGGCTTGCGGTGGAGGCCGAGCTGGTTCCACGTCAGCATCTCGGTCAGTTCGTCCAACGTTCCAAGCCCGCCCGGCAGCGAGATGAAGCCGTCGGACAGCTCGGCCATCAAGGCCTTGCGCTCCTGCATCGTTTCGACCACGTGAAGCTCGGTCAGCCCCCGGTGCACCACTTCCTTCTCCAGCAGGCGCCGCGGCGCGACGCCGATCACATGCCCGCCCGCGGCAAGCGCCGCCTCCCCCAGCACCCCCATCAATCCGATGCTGCCGCCGCCATAGACCAGCCTGAGGCGCCGCCCGGCGATCGCGCGCGCCAGCCTGCGAGCGGCCTCGACATAGGCCCCGCCAGCCCCGGTATTTGATCCGCAAAAGACGCAAATGCTGTGCAATCCGTCACCCCGCCTGTAACAGCCGTCATTCTAAGTCACCAGGCTAACCCCATCCCGCGCCGCCGCACGTTAATTGCGTGCAGTTCCATCCCTCAAGGAGACACGCAATGAGCACGTTCGTGAAATCGCTGCCGGCGCTCGCCGTCGCAACAGCACTGTCATCGGCCCAGCCACTTGCCCAGGCGGGAGATGCTCTCACTATCTACAGCACCGCCCGCCCTGGTGCTGTGGCGCCCGAGATCTACCGCCACGGCGGCCGCGGGCAGGCGCTGCCCGGCTACGCCGTGGTGCGCCACGAGCGCGAACTGCAGCTCGCGCGCGGCCGCAACACGGTGCGCTTCACCGACGTCGCGGCCCTGATCGATCCCACCACTGTCACCTTCGAGTCGCTGACCGATGCAACGGGGACCAGCGTCATCGAGCAGAATTTTCAGTTCGACCTGGTGAGCGCGGAGAAGCTGCTGCAGAAATACATAGACCGCGCGATCAGCGTGGACCAGGTACGCGGCAGCGGTGTCGAGTCGTTCACGGGCACTCTGCTCTCGACCGCGGGCGGGATCACGCTGCGGCGCGACGACGGCGGCATCCAGACGCTGCCGCACAACGCCGGCGTGCGCCTGCCGGAACTGCCCGGCGGGCTTATCACCCGCCCGACCCTGGTGTGGGACGTCGCGGCCAGCCGCGCCGGCGCGCACAAGGCGCGCGTGTCGTACCAGGCATCGGGCATCACCTGGTGGGCTGATTACAACCTGACCTATGCCGAGGGTCGCGACTCTAACTCGTGCCGCCTCGACGTTGGGGCGTGGGTCAGCATCGTCAATCAGTCGGGCGCGGGCTACGCCGACGCCAAACTGAAGCTGGTGGCGGGCGACGTACAGAAGGTCGCGACGACCGGACGCACGGCTCCCGCCGCGCTCGCCGCGCGCGCCCAGGTCATGGAGGATCGCGCCGCCGGCTTCGAGGAGAAGGCGTTCTTCGAGTACCACCTCTACACGCTCGGCCGACCGACGACGCTTCCCGACAATTCGACCAAACAGATCGAACTGTTCCCGGTCGCGCGCCGCGTGCCATGCGAGAAGACATTGGTGTATTACGGCGCGCTCCCGGCGTACGGCTTCGGGCCCAATCCGGCGACCGACCGAAACTACGGCATCGCGACCAACCGCAAGGTGGACGTCTATCTCGGCTTCCGCAATGCCGAGCAGAACAACATGGGCATGCCGCTGCCCGCCGGCCGCATTCGCGTGAACAAGGCGGACCCCACGGACGGCACGCTCGAGTTCATCGGCGAGGATGCGATTGACCACACGCCGAAAAATGAGAAGGTGATGATCAGGCTCGGCTCGGCGTTCGACGTCGTGGGGGAGCGCCGGCAGCTCCAATTCACCGTGGACACCTCCCGCAGGAGCATGACCGAAGAGGTCGAAGTCAAGCTCCGCAACCACAAGAAGGAGCCGGTCACGGTGATCGTCAAGGAGAACCTCTATCGCTGGACGAACTGGCAGATCACCGCGAAGACCCACGACTTCGAGAAGCAGGATGCGCGCACCGTGCACTTTCCGGTGAAGATTGCCGCGGGCGGAGAAGCGACCGTGCGGTATACGGTTTACTACAGCTGGTAACAGCGTGACTCGCGGGTCGTGGGTCGACCCTTCAATCCCCTCTCCCCTGGTTTGGGGAGAGGGTTAGGGTGAGGGGGATCGAATCACGGATCACGGTTCACACCGTTCTCCTATTCTTCTGCCCTCTTCCCTCATACAGTCCCCTGCCGGGGCCCGGTGACTTTCTTTGCTCCCCCAAAGAAAGTCACCAAAGAAAGGGGTTCCCCGGTTCGCCGCCGCTACCTGGTGAACTCGTGCGGTCCCCTGCGCTACTCGACCGGCCCGGCGGTTTGCGCAACTCGCGAGCCGTACGCGCTACTGCACACGAATCAGGCGGGAATTCCCGGCGATACAGCGTGTGAACGCGAAGCTCGCCCAATGCTCAACCGAAACCCCGAGCCGGTCTGCGTTGCTCGGCGGCGAACAGGGGCCCCATACCAAGCACTGCTAACGTCCGGCTTCAGACGCGCGCCGCTCAAGGCGCGTCGCTCTGCAAGCCGCTGTTCGGTGGCAACTGCCCTTGCGCCGCGCCCGAGGCAGCTCCACGCCTCGCTCACTTCGCCTGCTGATGTTTCTCGTCCAGAAAGAGTTGCACCTCACGGAAGAGGTTCATACGGTTCTTTTCCATAATGATCGTATGCGTGCCCTCTCCCAATTCAATGTAGCGTTTGTACGGGGCATTCACCAGCCTGGGAAACAGGTCCTGCGCCATGTAGGCAGGCGTGTCCTGGTCCCATTCCGCCTTGATGAGAAGCACCGGCACGCGAATGTCCTCAACCCTCCATGGAATCACCCCCTTGTTCCAGTACCGTTCCCCATCGAATACGACACCATTGGGCGCGCGAAGAACAGGCGGATTCTGCCGCGCACCGACGGGATCAGTCGCGAAGGTGGCTTCCGCCCACGCGTCGAACCAGCCGGGCGGGATCAAGTCCGTTTTCTTTTCATTCGGAACCCCGGTCAACCAGCGCGCTTTCGACTGGTCCATGCGTACGGTTCGATAGGCCGCTAATGGCCCCGGCCCGGCCTGAACCAGTGATGCGGTCTTTCGTATCCACGCCGGCGCATAGAGAACGAGCTTTTCGACCTTGTCGCTGTTCAGACTCGTGTACCACTGCATGATGCGGGTTCCCCAAGACCATCCGATCAGGTTGATCCTGTCCACGCCGCGCCTTTTGCGTATGAACTCCACCACTGCAGCGACATCACGCACCGCATCCTCGGTCGTGGCGAATGGCGGATTTTCCTGTGGCGGGCGATCCATCTGCGCCGGTCGCGTGGATTGTCCGTAGCCGCGCACGTCGAGCAGATACACGTCATAACCGTTTCGGGCGATGTATTCCATCCATGAAACGCCGTTCAGCCTAAGGTCGAAGGCAGTTTCGGAGGGGTATGTGGCGCCGTGTACGAACAACACGGTGCGGCTGCCCGAAAACTGGTTCATGTCGGCGGGCCGCTTATTGCGGACATAGATCTCGATTCCTGGTTCACTGGTCACGCGGAACTCCTCCATGACCAGTTGACTGGAGCTTTGACTTCCACCTGTCGCGCAGCCCGCAACCAGCGCGCACGAAATGAGCATTGCATACTGTTTTTTCATTGTCGTTTCCTCCAGTTGAAGCTCAGACAAGTCAGTAGGAGTTCCCTGTAGCACTCCATCTCTCGCGGTGACTGACCAGTCCGGGTCGCAAGCACATGCCACCGAACGTGGATTGGTTGCCCGAAAAGTCGGTTTGTAAGTCGTAATTGTGCGCGTAAGGTTGTCTTCCTTCAAGTTGGCCAACGGGTTACGGAAAAGAGTTGTATAGAATTTCATGAGTTGCGCGAGAAAGCCTGATGGATAAGAAAGGTATGCCACTACCTTGCCTATGACCGCTCTTGCCCGTTTGGGGCCCCTGTTCGCCGCCGAGCAGCGCAGACTGGAACCGGGGCGGCTGCGACTCGTTAGCCGCAGGCCCGTTTGCGGGAGCAGCCGCGTAGCCACGGTCCACTTACGGTTACAGAGCATTGGGCTGTCGACGGCCCTTTGGCGTCACCAAGCGTGATCCGTGGCGCCGGGCGAGTACTCGGCGAGTTGGGTAAATGCTGAATGGATAGTCAAGAACTTGCGCCTGAGGAAACTGCAAGAGTCGAGTCGGTGCGCGAGTTGCGCAGACCGCCGGGCTGGTCGAGCAGCGCAGGGATACCGCACCAGGAAACGAGCTAGCGGCGGCGAACCGGGGCGCCCTTTCTCTTTGGTGACTTTCTCTTTGGGCGAGCAAAGGGAAAGTCACCGGCTCCGGGGCCGCCCCCCGGCATGCGAGACGCAGTCGCGCTGGGATTATCTGCGAAGCTACCAGCAACACTCCCACCACCCCGTCACTTCGTGACACCCCGCCCGTCCCGCCGCGCTGCATCGCGTCGGGCGTTCGCCGGCTCGAATGTGCGCAGGCACATTCTTCGAAACCCCGTCTCACCCTCGGGCAGGAGGGGGAGTTCATTTTGTTAAATGCCTAACATGGTTGGTGCTATGCCGGTGGTATAGAATCCCCGCATTCGCGGGAATGGGAGGGTCGCATGGGTACCGGATTCATCATCGTGCTGGGCGTGCTGGCGGCCATCGTGGCCTACGCGGTCATGCTCTACAACAACCTGGTCCAGGTGAAGCACAACGTTGCCAAGGCCTGGGCCAACATCGACGTGCTGTTGAAGCAGCGCCACGACGAGCTGCCCAAGCTGGTCGAGACCTGCAAGCAGTACATGAAGTTCGAGCAGGAAACGCTCACCAAGGTGATGGAAGCGCGCTCCAAGGTGTTCGCGGCGCGCGAAGCCCAGAACATCCCCCAGCTCGGCCAGGCCGAGGGCGCGCTGCGCGCGACGCTCGGCAGCCTGTTCGCGCTGGCAGAAGCCTATCCCGATCTCAAGACCAACCAGACCTTCCAGCAGCTGCAGACGCGCATCTCGAGCCTCGAGAACGGGATTGCCGACCGGCGCGAGTTCTACAACGAGTCGGTCAATGTCAACAATGTCCGCATCGAGCAGTTCCCGGACTCCATCATCGCGGGCGTGTTCAATTTCAAGCCGGCCCCGCTGCTCGAATTCCAGGCCGAGGAGAAGGCGGACGTCGACGTCAAGAAGCTGTTTGGTTCCTAGCAGCCTGTCGGACTGGGTGTCATGAGCGGTCGGTGTGAATGCATGGGTAGCCGCTCCTGGTAGCCGCCGAGCCGACAGGCTGTTAATGGGAAATATCATGGACTCCCGTTATCGTGCGGGCAGTATTGCATAAGGAGTTTGTCGGATTTTGATCCGACAAACTCCTCAGCGCGTGGCGATAACCTTCACCTCATCAACACGCGTGCACCAGCCGGGATGGCTGTCGGGGGCCATCCACTTTGTCATCATCGCACTCGCATTCCAGGCCGAAAGCGGGGAAGTCTGGCCGTACGCCCTGCTTGCGATGTCCGCAGTGAGCTTTTTCGCCTGGGTCGCGAATTACCGGCGCTACCGGCATATCCAGGATCTGCCCACCTCCAAGGTCGCCTCCGCCGCGCAGGGCTACGTCGAACTCGTCGGCCGCACCGAGCTCCTCCCCGGCGAACCGATCGTGAGCAAGCTGAGCCGGTCGCGGTGCTGCTGGTATTCCTACCAGATCGAGGAGAAGGGTTCCAACGACAAGTGGGGTATCGTGGACAGCGGCTCGAGCGTTGAGCACTTTCTGCTGGTGGACGACACCGGCCAGTGCGTCATTTCCCCGGATGGCGCGGAAGTGCTGACCCACGACGATAAGTCATGGGAAGAATCCGATCGTCGCTACACCGAGTGGCTGCTGCTGCCCAAGTCCGTCATCTACGCCATCGGGGAGTTCAGCACTACCGCCGGCACGGCGGTAACGGCGGGCGACGAGCGCGCCGACGTCGGCGCGCTGCTCGCGCAATGGAAAGCGAACCAGAAGGAGTTGCACGGGCGCTTCGACCTCGACCGCGATGGCAAGGTCAGCATGAAGGAATGGGAGCTCGCCCGGCTCCAGGCGCGGCGCGAAGTGCGCGCGCGCCAGACCGACGTGCAGTCGCGCTCGGTGGAAGGCGTTCACATTCTGCGCAAGCCCCGGGACGGACGCCTGTTCCTGCTGGCCAACGAGTTGCCCGACAAGATCGGCTCACGCTACCGCTTCTGGAGCTGGGTGCACCTCGTCATCTTCCTCGGTGCCGGGAACGCCGGGTTGATCATGTTATGAGCGCAGGAGAGCATCGACCATGATGACTCGCAGGGAGTTCCTCAGAATCGCGGGCCTGGCGGCGGCCTGGCCTTATGCGCCGGCGCGCGCCGCCGGCGTCGTCGTCAACGACATTCACTCCAGGCTGAATGCGACCCGCGTCGATCGCGTCGTGGAACCGGACACGCTCGACGCGGCGCGCAGCGCAATAAACGCGGCGCGGCGCGAGCGTCGCGCGGTTTGCATCGCCGGTGGACGCCACGCCATGGGCGCGCAGGCTTTCGCCACGGACGGCGTGCTGATCGACATCCGCAAGCTCAACCGGGTGCTCGCGTTCGACGCCGGGCGGGGGCTGATCGAAATCGAGTCCGGCATGCAATGGCCCCAACTGCTAGAGCATCTCGTCTCCACCCAGCGCGGGCGGACGCGGCAATGGGCCTTTTCCCAGAAGCAGACCGGCGCTGACCGGCTCACCATGGGCGGCTGCCTGTCGGCCAACGTGCATGGGCGCGGCCTCACCCTCCCGCCATTCGTGGGTGACGTCGAGTCGTTTACGCTGCTCGATGCCCGTGGCGAGCTCGTCAACTGCAGCAGAAACGAGAACCCGGAACTGTTTCGCCTCGTGATCGGGGGCTACGGGCTGTTCGGCTTCATCTACTCGGTCACGCTGCGGCTCGTCCCGCGGCGTAAGGTGCAGCGGATTGTCGAGGTCCGTGATATCGAAGGGCTTCCCGGCGCCTTCGCGGACCGCATCCGCAGCGGCTTCATGTTCGGAGATTTCCAGTACTCGATCGACGAGCGGTCGGACGATTTCCTGCGCCGCGGCGTGTTCTCCTGCTACCAGCCGGTCGCCGACACGACACCCATGCCCGCGGTCCAGAAGGAGCTGACGGAAGGCGACTGGACGGACCTCCTCCACCTCGCGCACGCGGGCAAGGCGGAGGCATTCAAGCGCTACGCGGGCTACTACCTCTCGACCAACGGCCAGGTGTACTGGTCGGACGAGCACCAGATGAGCATCTATCCCGACCACTACCACCGCGCGCTCGACCGCAAGCTCGGGGAAAAGCACCAGGCGACCGAGGCCATTACCGAGATCTACTGCGAGCGCGACGCACTCGAGCGCTTCATGGCGGACGTGCGCGAGGACGCCCGCCGCAACCAGGTCAATATCATCTACGGCACGATCCGCCTGATCGAGCGGGACCAGGAAAGCTTCCTTGCGTGGGCGAAGAAATCCTACGCCTGCGTCATCTTCAACCTGCACGTGGTCCACACGCCGGAAGGCATCCGCCATTCCGCAAACGCGTTCCGGCGTCTCATCGACATCGGCATCAGGCACGGCGGCAGCTACTTCCCGACCTACCACAAGTACGCCACCCGCAGGCAGGTCGAAACCTGCTATCCGCAGTTCCCCGACTTCCTCAAGCTCAAGCGCAAGTACGACCCCGCCGAGGTGTTTCAGAGCGACTGGTACCGTCACTACCGGAAGATGTTCGCCTGAGTCATGCGCGAGGACCGGCCCAGCTCGACCGCCATGCTGATCGCCGCGGCCACTGTGTTCCTCGACGGCGATCCCCGCGTGCGCGGCCTGGTTCCCGCTGGCGCTGCCGCACTTTGCCGTCGATTCATCTCGTCTTCCCCGGCCCCCACGCGCGCCGTGATCGGCGCGCTTGGCCATCCAGCGCTGCGCTGGCTGGCACGGCTTGCCGAGCGCTCGACTGTGCCTGGCCTGATGCTGCACTTCATGCTGCGCAAGCGGATGATCGAGTCAGCCGTGACCGAAGCGATTTCCCGGGGCGCATCCCAGGTCGTGCTGCTGGGCGCTGGTTTCGATACCCTGGCGCTGCGGTTGCATCGCTCTCATCCGGCCGTCATTTTCATTGAGATCGACCATCCGGCAACTCAGCGCCTCAAGCGCGAAGCGGTCGAGGCGGATCAGGCTGGTGGCAGAAATCTCGTCTTCCAGCCGGCCGATCTCACGCGACAGACACTGGACGAGGCGCTCGCTTGCGTCCCCGCCTATCGCCGCGGTGCGAACAGCGTATTCGTGATCGAGGGCGTCTTGATGTACCTCACGCACGCGGAGGTTTCCACGCTGTTCCGGCTGTTCGGCGCGCAGGGCGGCAACGGCAGCCGAGTCGTGTTCACCGTGATGGAACCGATGGCCGGCGGCCGCATCGATTTCCACAATGCGACGCCGCTGGTGAAGCGGCTGCTGCGCCTGTGGCGCGAACCATTCAAGTGCGGCATCGCCACAGCCGAGCTGCCCGCGTTCCTGCACCGGTTCGGATTCGTGCCGAACATCGTCGCCAACGCCGACACCCTGCGCAGCCGCTATCTCGCCGACTTCGCGGGGAATCCGCCGGTCACGGCACGCGGCGAGCTGGTATGCATCGCTGATAAGCGGTAATCGGGCAGCGCCACGCACATGATCAGCGAGCCGATGACCATGATCACCGATTACGCGCTGGGTGCGGTCAGCGCCGTTCTCGGCTGGCGCCTGTACCAGGATGCTCGGGAGGAACGGGCCCGCAAATGCTGGGGGCTCGCGTTTGGCGCACTGGCAGTCTCCGCCCTGCTAGGCGGCACGCATCACGGCTTCGCCGCCATGATGAGTCCAACCACGTATGCCATCAGCTGGAAGTTCACGGTTGTCGCCATCGGCGTGTTCAGCTTCGGCATGATGGCGGGCAGCGTGCTCGCCACTACGCGCGGCGCCCTGCGTACCGGGCTTCTC
>Ga0180082_1000122_pt1 | contig 12408 bp, 13 predicted proteins | sample EasRiv660_16_10D_FD_121780 | JGI IMG/M metagenome (GOLD analysis project Ga0180082, IMG submission 121780) | Soil microbial communities from meander-bound floodplain in the East River, Colorado, USA - East River metaG ERMLT660_16_10D | ecosystem: Environmental > Terrestrial > Soil > Floodplain ...
AATTCGACTGTTCCAACAGGGCTGTCCTCCACTATAGACCTCCAGGGACGACAAAGGAACGGGGGAGAGGCACGAAAATGTTTGCCTTTGTTCGTCTTGTGTACGCCAGCGCACAGACCATGACAGTGAACATCTGCTCGCCGCCTTCACTTTCGCGGTGATCGCAGTGGCTCCATCGCGGCGGCAATTGTCCGCCTCTTGAAGCGCTCCTTCTGTTCGCCAGCGTGATAGGGCGCCAAGTTCTCCTCTCAAGCTTGCGCAGAGTTCTTTCCGCACGTATGTGCGTTGTCGAACAGATATTCCTGCGACGAAATGTCACACTTCACTTCGCGCGAAAGCGACAGCGCGGAACGTCAGCACGCGCACCGACCAGGGGTCGGTCGATTGCACCGATGCATTTCGGAATCAGATAAAGAAGGGAAGCAAAATGAACAGATTCGAAAGCGTTACCAAGCCCTTGATGGGGTCCATGGCATTGCTGCTGGTCGCTTTTGCGGCGGGATGTGGAGGAAACGATCCCGTCCTGGGCGGAAGCGTTCTCGCAGGCATCCCCGGCGCACCGGCGGGTGCGATCATCCCGGGCGTCGCGTGTAGTGCAGCCGCGGGACCCACAATACCCACGGTGACTTCGTCGGATCCCACCAGTGGGAACCAGGTTGCGCCGACCAGCACGACGGGTGTTGCTGGCGGCGGCAGATTGATCACCGCCACCTTCAGCCTGGCGATGGACTCCGCAACGATCAGCGCGACAACCTTTACGCTGACGCCAGTGGGCGGAGCTGCCCTTGTACCCGCATCGGTGGGCTATAACACCGCCACAAGGGTGGCGACCTTGACGACATCATCTGCTCTCCTGGCCGGGACTTCTTATACGGCGGTTATTACCCAGGGCGTCACGAGCGCCACGGTCCCACTCGCCTGTGTCTATGCATTCAACTTCAGGACAGTCACTCCCGCCGCTACGGGTCTCGCGCCGGTAAACCTTGGATTGGCCGCTCCGTTTGCGATCGCGTCTGCCGCCGGGGTAACCAACACCATCACCGCCCCTCTTACTCAGATTAACGGGGATGTGGTGCTGGATCCGACCACTACGTGTAATGGCGTGCAAATTGATGCTGCCGGAGGTTTTGGTGCTTGCGCAGGCAGTGCTCCAACAAAAACCGGGTCGGTAATCAGTCCCTTATTTCCGGATGCAGGAGCCACCTCAGGCGCCATCAAGGCCGATTTGCTCGCGGCGTATAACAGCATCATCCCTGCCAATCTTCCGGGAGCTACCGTTCTGGGATGCGGAACCATAGGAACGGGGGGTGGCGCGGGCGGGCTCATAGGTTGCGCCGGCAATGCGACTCTCCCACCCGGCGTGTACATATCCGCGACAGCCTCGACTATCGGGGTAACCGGAGTTCTCACTCTCGACGGCGGGGGCGACGCGAATTCCCGGTTCGTCTTCCAGGCACCTTCTGCGCTCACCACGGCAGCCGGCGCCCCCGGGGTACCCGGCAGCCAGATCGTACTGATCAACGGCGCCAAGGCTTCCAACGTCTGGTGGCAGGTCGGCAGTTCAGCGACCATTGGAACGTACGCTCTATTCCTGGGGAACGTACTGGCCGATACAGCCATCACGATGGGGACTGGCTCGACGTCCTGCGGCAGATTGCTGGCAGGGGCAGTGACGGCCAGCGGCAATTTTGTATTCGACTCCAACGTCGTTTCCGTGCCGGGTAATGCGAGCGCGCCTGCGAGTTGCCAGTAAGAAAGCATGAGGGGTTCGGTGTGAAAGCACGACAAGTTGCATCAGGAAATACCGGAAGCTCCCCCTTCAAAGGGGGAGCCCGCCGCAAGCGGGTGACTTTAAATTGGCGGCACTCGATGAAGTGCACCAAGTTATTTTGGAGAAAAACATGAACAGAGCAGCTAAAACCGTAGGGGCACTGGGTCTTGTGGGGTGCGTTGCTGCAATGAACGGCCCATTTGCAGAGGCGGCTGATTCAGGCTGGTACGGCGGCCTCAACATCGGCCAGTCCAGAGCGAAAATCGACGACGAGCGGATCCTCTCCGACCTGGGATCGAGCGCTACCTCGATCTCCGATGACGACCACGACATCGGCTACAAAGTCTTTGGCGGACTGAAGCTCAACAGGAATTTTGCTCTCGAAGCCGGCTATTTCAATCTGGGAAATTTCAGCTTCACGACGACCCCGGCGGGAACTCTCGACGGGAAGATCAAGGTCCAGGGCCTGAATCTCGACGCAATCGGCATTCTGCCCATCACTCCCAAGTTTTCCGCGTTTGGCCGGATCGGCCTGCAGTACGCCCGGTCCGAGGATTCTTTCTCTGGAACGAGCGCGGCGAATTCCAGCGCCAGCAAGAGCGCGGCAAACTACAAGGCCGGCGTGGGGGTTCAATACGATTTCACCCCGTCTCTCGGAATGCGCGGGGAGTGGGAGCGCTACCGGATCGATGATGCGGTCGGCAACAGCGGCGACATAGACTTGCTATCGGTCGGCTTGGTGTACCTGTTCGGCGGAGACAAGCCGGCCCCCGCCCGGTAGGCGGAAAACCTCATGTTCGACTTCCCGAAGTCGCGGCAGAACAGGGCTTCGGAGGTTTTTGCCGAACCCGTTTTCGGCAGGGTGCGCCGTCACCGGCGCATACGGCAAGAGTCATGCAAGTCGTTCCAGACTCGGACCTGCATCGAGCGCGGGCAATCCGAGCCACGCGGCATCGCCGCTCCTCACAAGAAAAACTTCCTTATGTAGGCTGGCGCACAGTGCGCTCCGGCGCGGAGGAGGAGAATCACCTCAACTCAAGGAAATTGTGGGCGCAAGGACCCTGAAACAGCAGGTCCTGCTTTCCAGTTTTTGATGTTCCTACAGGAGAATGACCGTGGAAACCACCGCACGCACTCCCTTCCCCCCCAGTTCCGGAAATTCCTCGAAAGGCGATGGCGCCGTGCATAGGGTTGCCACCAGTGCGCATGCCGCCGTGGACAGAGCCGCAGAGGCGGCCGACGAAGCGGCACGCAAAGTCAAGCCCGTCATCGATCGGGCAGCGGAACTTGCCCACTACGCTGTCGACAAGACGGCTGATGTTGCTGCGCCGACCGCCGAATGGCTTGGCGAGCACGGGGAGAGTCTGATTGCATCGCCGAAGAAACTTGTCGATGGCACGTCCCGATACGTTTCGGCAAACCCGCTCAAATCCGTGGCTATCGCGCTGGTCGCCGGCCTGTTGATCGCCCGCATCCTTCGTTAAGGAAGCTCTGATTGACGTCATGCCCGCAAAAGCGGGCATCCGGCAAGCGGTTGGAATTTCTGGATTCCCGCTTACGCGGGAAAGACGAAAATCAAGGGTTGTTCAGAGCTTCCTTGATCATTCGGATCGCGGATTGGACGGCACTCTCGAGCGCTTCTGATAATACCGAGCTCACCCTGCCTTTGATCCGGGCAACAACACTCCTGCCAGCCCGATAACGCTCGCGACCACGCCTCCGACCAGCATCCATATCGCCCGGTCGGTAGGGGCGCCGGTGAAGAATCTGGAAATGTCGGAGCCGGTCGAATTGATCGCGTTGATGCCGAAGATCATGACGACAATGCCGCCGGCAAGAATTGCGAGCGAGATGGCTTTGTTCATTGAAAAATCCATTTTCCGATTTTCCCGGCCGACCCGGTGAAATCGTCAGATGGGCTGCCGTCCGCTTATCACCCTGAGCAGGATGAGCACGACGGCGATCACCAGGAGAACGTGAATGAAACCGCCCAGGGTGTACGCCGAGACGAACCCCAGGAGCCACAGGACGACCAGGACAACTGCGATGGTGTAGAGCATGGTGGTCTTTCCTTTCTCTTGTTCAACGTGCACACACTAACCGCTGCGGATAGGCTCGCGCGGAACGCCGCAAACAAGGCAAGGCTACAGTGAATAGTGTTCCCTGTATGTGCGCCGCCGCGCAGAGTGTCTTGGAGCAGGAGGGGACAATTCCGGGTGTGACCCGTCAGTATCTCCCGCCTCTGCTGCCAGTCGGATGGATGGAAGCAACAAGGTAAGGCGGAAAAGATTTAGTTCGACCCTGGATTTTTCAAGGGAACTTGAGGGAAGTCGCCATGGAAACGCAAGCCAAGAAATTCCCCCCGATTCTGCTCTGGACCGCGAGCATCGCCCTGACTGTATTCTGCGCCGTGGGCATTGCCGCCTTCATGGGCTGGATCCCGACCTCGATGGGCGGCACCCGCGACGGCATCATGCTCGACAAGCACTCGGCGAGCACGGCGAAGCCCGCCGCCGAGAGAACGCCCGCGGCGCCGATTCAGGTGGCGAACAACACGCCCGCTCGGGCCGGGGCAAAGTGCGCCGAGTGCGGCGTGGTTGAGTCGATGCGCGAGATCGACGTCCGCGGCGATGGGACCGGCCTCGGCGCAGTCGGCGGGGCGGTCGTGGGCGGTGTGATCGGCCATCAGGTCGGCCGCGGCCGCGGCAACGACGTGGCGACCGTGTTGGGTGCGGTGGGCGGGGCGGTGGCGGGCAACCAGATCGAGAAACAGGCGAAATCGACCAAGAGCTATGAAATCACCGTTCGCTTCGACGACGGGTCGAGCCGCGTGATCAGCGAAGCGAACCCGCCGACATGGCGGGCGGGCGACAAAGTCAAAGTCGTCAATGGCGCGATCCAGTCGAACGCCTGAGAGGCCGCGCCTCACAGTCCGGACAGGCTGCGCGGGAATTACGTGTGTGAGCGCCGAGGCGGGAGCGCGCCGCCGGCCTCCTCAGCGGCCTTGTCCGGCGCATGCCGGAAGCGGCATCAGGTCGCGGTCCTGTTGGGCAGCAAGCGATCCGTTTCCCGTTTGACGACTGCGTAGCACTCGCAGACCCGCTCTTCCAGCTTGGGCCGGTCGAGCACTTTGATGTGACCGCGATTGTACTTGATCAATCCGGTCGTTTGCAGTTTTACGGCCGCCTCCGTGACGCCCTCGCGGCGCACTCCCAGCATGTTCGCGATCAGTTCCTGCGTCATGTTCAGCTCGTTGGAGTTGAGCCGGTCCAGGCTCAACAGCAGCCAGCGCGACAGTTGCTGCTCCACCGAATGGTGCCGGTTGCAAACGGCGGTCTGCGCCATCTGCGTGATCAGCGCCTGCGTGTAGCGCAGCAGCAGATGCTGCAAGGGGTGGCTTTGCTCGAATTCCCTTTTGAGGATTTTTGACGGGAGGCGGTACGCGGTGCCGGCGCTTTGCACCACAGCCCGGCTGGGCGTGGATTCCCCGCCCATGAACAGCGCGATGCCGACCAGGCCTTCGTGGCCCACGACCGCGATTTCCGCCGACGCTCCGCTTTTCATGACGTAGAGGAGCGACACGATGCAGTCGATGGGGAAATATACGTAGTCCAATTTTCCGCCGGACTCGTAGACCACCCCGCCGAGGGGCAGGGGCACGCGCTCCAGGTCCGGCAGCAGGCGTGCGTAATCCGCCGCGGGCAGGGCCGCGAGAATATGGTTTCGCTTCGACGTATCCGGTGAAGACATGGTGTCCGTCTCCTTGCGCACGGACGCATGCCGAAGCCTCGGTTTCGGCTCCGGCTTCCTCCTGCAATACAGCAATCTAGACTGCTTGAGCTCGTGCGTATGTAGGGAATTCCCGACATCCGCTGACCGGGTTGGACCTGACAACCTGTCCCCGAGAGAGCCATGCCTTGAGTTATAGGACCCCGTACTTCGAGCTTCGCCAGGGTCCCCGACCAGGGCAAAAGGGGGTACTGCCGGATACTGATAGTGCGGGCTTGAGTCTGACTTAGACGATCGCCGCGTGGTGCGCCTGGTGGCGACCAGGGCAAGATCGCGGGACTGCGGAAAACAAGAACCGGCCCCCGTTGAGGGGCCGGCTCCTGGGTCCCAGCCTGGTGTTTCTTACGGCTTACGGCTGTGTAACCGCATTCGCATCAAGAGCGACCTGAGTCTGTGCCAACAGTCTGCCGTTCGTCGATGCGAGGGTGATCATCGCAATGTTTGTTTTCGCCAATATGATTCCCTCGAAATGCGAGCCCGCTTGAAGGGTCACAGCATCGGCAACCTGCCAGAAGATGTTACTGGCTTGCGCGCCGCCGATCAGGAGAACTCGCATGTTGGCGGCAATGCCGAGAGTTCCCGTTATCTGGAAGATCCAGACGTCATTCGCGCCGCCTGAGAGGGTGAGGTCCGTCGGTATGGACACATTGGAACCCCAGGTGTAGACGCCGGCGACCAGGGTTTGACCGGTGAGAATTCCGCCTCCGAGATTCAAGAAGGGACCCACTCCTGCCGGCGCCCCGGCAGCAGCAGTATAGGCAGCTTCCATATTGGATACCGCCGTGCTCAGGTCGGCAGGAGTAGGTGGATCATAGTCGGCTGCAAATACCTGTCCGCCGCCCACCACTAGAGCTGATGTCGAAAATGTCGTGGGAGGAGCTGACAATCCAAATCCGGTGATGGAACTCGCGGGGTCCGGACTCACTGCAATATTTCCAGTCACCAAGGTGGTTCCAGTGGTCGAGATTCCTGTTTTCGTCAGAATCGCATAGTTGGCTGCCGTTCCAAGGCCTACCGGTGCCGGGCCTTGGCCCCCACCTCCAGCGCCTGTGCCTGGGCCGGGAACTGTAGGTGCGACTGTGTTTGGGGCTGGGGCTGGGGCTGGGGTGTTATCACTATTATCGCTGCCGCATCCGGCCGCAAAAGCGGCCAGCAGCAACGCCATAGACCACATCACTGGTTTGAAAAGACTTCCGAATCTGTTCATGTGTTTCTCCTGATCATGGGATCCCGAAAGGCATCGGTGTGCGACTGATTCATTGCGGCCGCGGATCCCGCGTACGGCACCGAGGTTTTGGCGCCGAGCGTCGTTGTGACGACTATCCCCCTTCGTCGCAAGACATTCCGTTCGTTCGCGTACATAGCCGAAGAGAAAAAGGCCCGTCTCGCGACGCCCTCACGGCGGCTACGACGCGCCGTACTGCCGCGCCCGAGACCCGGTGCTCGTGCTTCACCCTTACGCGAGCGCGATGCTCAACCGCCCCGAGTTTGCGCGCCGTGGGTTAAGTTCGTCGCCGCCAGGCGACATTCGTCGGCCGGGTTCAGCGCAGGCTGACTCGCGCAGCAAGGGCGCGGGGTTGATGCAGATCAAAAGATCGCTGCAGCGCCGGTGCAGAATGAAACCATCCCATAGTCAACAAAGCCATAGTCAACAAAGGAGTTTGCAATGCTAACGATCGGAAAAGAGATCTCGCCGTCCGGGCGGCCCATTTCGGCCTTACGAACGTGTGACAGATTTTCCAACACGCCGTTGAAAAGAATCATTCAAACGGCGTTTCTCGGTTGCGTCGGCGTCGTGCTTGTCGCATGCGGTGGCGGAGGCGGAGGCAGTGGGGGAACCGGGGCCACCCCGGCGACCGGCGCCGCCGTCAGCCAGGGGACCATCACCGCCAAAGGCAGTGTCTTCGTCAACGGCATCGAGTACAGCACCACCGGCGCCACCATCAGGATCGACGACAACCCCGGCATCGAAAGCGACCTCAAAGTGGGGATGGTGGTCAGGGTCCGCGGAACGAGCGACGACTCCACCAAGAAGGGCACCGCGACGCTACTCGAGGCCCGGGATATCCTTGAGGGAACGATCTCGAACGTCAACGCTGGGGCCGGGACGATAACGGTCATGGGTCAGACAGTGCGGATCGAGGATAACATGACCCGCCTCAATGACGACGACCTGCAAAAGGTCTTCGGGAACGCCAATTTCCAGGTCAATGATCACGTCGAAGTACACGGCTTCGCCGACGACCAGGGCGGACTGCGTGCCACCAGGGTCCTGAGAAAAGCGACGGGTGAATTCGAGAGCAAAGGGTTCGTGACCGGGCTCGGGGCGACCTCTTTCGGTCTTAGCCCCACCCCGGGCGGGGCCGCCGTCCTCACGGTCAACTTCACCGCCGGTTCACTTCCGGCCGGGACCGTCAACGGTTCGTTCGTCGAGGTCAAATCCGCAGCCGCAGCGGTCGGCGGCGCCGTCACGGCAACCCTCGTTCATCTCGAAGACAGAATCGGGGCCGCCGGAGAGAAAGTCGAGGTTGAAGGGATAGTCTCAAGCGGCACGCTGGCCAGCTTCGTAGTCAACGGCCAGCAGGTTGTCACCAGCCCATCGACCCTCTACGAGGGCGGGCTCAGCAGCGACTTTGCCATCGGGGTCAAGCTCGAGGCCGAAGGCCCCCTCGATGCCAACGGCGCCATCGCCGCAACCAAGATCTCGTTTCGGAGCAACATCAAGATCGAGGATGATGCTTCCGCTGTCACTGCCACCAGCCTGACGGTGCTCGGCAGGTCGGTCGCCATCAACCAGTTCACCCGGATAGACAATGGTCCCCCTGCGAACACAAACCACGTCGAGGTTCGCGCTGCACCCGACCGAGACGGCAACCTCATCGCCCAGCGCATCGTCGTGCAAGGCGCATCCGACAACAAGGCATTCCTCCAGGGGCCGGTCACTGCCGCAGACGGCACCGCGGGAACCCTGACCATCCTCGGCACCACCGTTGTCTCCAACGGCACTACCGAATGGAGGGTGAGCAGCACTTCAACCGAGGTGCCGGTAACCCGGGCGGCTTTCTTCGCCCAAATAAAAACCAACGTGACCGTGGTCAAGGTCAAATGGGATCCGTTCACGCTTGTCACCGCGCCGATCAAGGAAGCGGAGATCGAGCTCGGCAAGTAACGAAGTTTTTCGTTCGTCTGTCGTACTGAGGGGGACCGAAACAACGGTCCCCTTCTTGCTTTTCGTCAGCTCGCCTGCCCTCCAAGTTTGCGACGCATCCACCGCACCTGAAGCGCGGCGCCGAACAGGAACACGACGAACAACACCGCGGTCACCGCCTGCAAGGCAGGTGCCTCGGCATTCGGCAGCAGAGGTGCGCCCAGGGGCAATCGCGTCGTCGTCTCGGTGACGCCGGGAATCATGTGGAAGAGAAACGTCGCCGAGTAGCTGACGGTTTCGATATAGGGCGATAGCCGCCCGAACCGCCCGGAGTATCCCGCCGCGTACGCCACCCCCAGCACGGCCAGCGTGATGATGCCCAGCGCATGGGGCTTGCCGAAACCGCCATGCTGAAAGATCCCGAAGCCGGTCAGGCAGGTGAGGACGGTCGCGATCACGTAGATTTTCCCGACCCAATTCCTCGGGGAGATCCCCTGGTCGCGGACGAAGGCGATGAGTCCGGCGGCCACGGCAACCAGGCTGATCGCCGTATGAATCGTGCCGAGCGGTGTCAATCCGAGCATGTCGATCTCCTTTGCAGAAAAGGTCCGGGTGCAGGCGGGCGGCAACAATCATCAGCGGCGAGATGTCCCGCGAACTGGCGAAAAAACGGGTGCGCACGCGCACCCGTCTTTGAGGATTGAATCCTCGCAGCGCTTTACCCGCCTCGACGAGCGCTCTTGGCGAAGCGGCGCTCAAACCATGCGGGAACGCTCCAAAATATCAAAACCTGTAGCCGACGCCGACGCTGGCCAGCAGCGGATCGATCTTGAGCGTGGTGAGCTTCGCGCCGCTGACCGTGACGTCAGTTTTGATATAGACCTTCTTGAGGTCGAAATTGAGGAACCACTTGTCCGCCATTTTCACGTCCGCGCCGATCTGCACCGCGGGACCGACGCTGGAGCTGTCGACATCGACCCCCGACGGCAGGTCGACCGACGAGATCAGCGTGACGTTCACGCCGACACCGACGTAAGGACGGAAGGTCGCATCCGGCATGAAGTGGTACTGCACGGTGAGCGTCGGCGGAAGTGCCTTCAGCGATCCGATCTTGGTACCTTCGAGCGTCACATCGAGCTTCTGCGGATAGGTCAGGATCAGCTCGGCGGCAATATTCTTGGTGAAGAAGTACGTGAAGTCCACCTCCGGGAACACCGTGTTGTCCACTTCGACCTTGGCTCCGGCGACGGCGGGATCATTGGTGATGTCCGCCTGAAAGCTGAGCACCCGCCCGCGCACCATCCAGGGACCGTCAGCCGCTTGCGCGCTGGGCGCAGCCCCGAGCGCGGTACCGACTAGAACCGCCAATCCAATGATCTTCTTCATAGTATTGTCCTCTCTCATCCTTTTGACAGGCAATCGAACCCTGTTGAAATACCGGAAGTGCAACCCGGCAACCGGGCGAAGCAAAAGCGCCGTTACCCTACTCCGAAACAGCCCAGCCGTCACCAGGAATCTCAAGCATCTTGCGGTCTCAGCAGCCATCCCCGGCTTGCTTGGCGCACCCTTAGAATGGCACCTTCGGCGACTCCTGACGCCCAACTCAGGGCAGGAAGAATGAAAGTCGCCTGATTCGAAGCAAAGTTGAGGACCCGATGGAACCGGAGAAGATCAAGGTACGCATAACGGAGACCGGGCAGACCCTGGATGTCGTGGTCTACAGCAAGCGGGCCGACCGGATAGAGATCGTGCTCGGCGAAGGCATCCACAACGTCAAGTGCGACCTGACCCCGACCCGGATGGGCCTGTCCTACGCCGGGAGCGTGAGGGGCCGGGAGCTTGTTTACGAACGAAGCCGCGAGCAGGTTCAAGCCGATATCGACAAGCTCAACCCGGCGCTGCGCGAACCCAGACGGCGTTGACGACGACGCATGTGTGCCACACTTGCATACCCCCAGCGCAAACCCGGGAGAATTGATATGACCCTGTGCCCCATCGCGATCGTAGCCGGCTGCAGAAAATGTCCGGCATTCACTGTCTGCCCGCTGAAGAGCGTCATCGGCGACTACAAGAAGCCGGACGAAACGCAGCAGTCCGCCGACAAGGCAAAGGACGGCGCAAAGCGGGAGAAGCAGCCGTAAATCGCCGACCGGCCCGCGGGCGACGTCGAGCATCCCGCATCGGCATCGCGCCGGTAATCTCCGCATGCGCAAACTCTGGATCCTGATGTCCCTCTTCGCGCTGGGCAGTTGCGCCGCGTACTACGGCCATCGGCTCGACGAGCGCTACGGGCCCGCCGATCCGGCCCGGTACGACCGGCCCCCGTCCGGCTCTGCGCCCGTGGACTACGAGCGCGAGGTCAAGCCGATCCTCGACAACCGCTGCGCGGTCTGCCACGGCTGCTACGACGCGCCCTGCCAGATGAATCTGGCCTCCTACCCGGGCGTGACGCGCGGCGCCCACAAGGACAGGGTGTACGACTCCGCCCGGTTGCTCGCCGGGGAGCCGACGCAACTGTTCTTCGACGCGCAGAGCAACGCCGCGTGGCGCAAGAAGGGATTCTTTTCGGTGCTGAACGAGCGCGCCATGACCCCCGAGGCGAACCGCGAGGCGAGCGTGCTTTATCGCCTGCTGATGCTCAAGCGGGCGCATCCGCTGCCGGCCACGGCGGTGCTGCCCGGGGAGCGCTTCGATTTTTCGCTCGACCGCTCGCAGCAGTGCCCTTCCCTCGCGGAGATGGACGGCTTCGAGCGGAGATTTCCGGACTGGGGCATGCCTTTCGGGCTGCCCGGGCTCACCACGCGCGAGCACGACACGCTCGCCCGCTGGATCGAAGCGGGCGCGCCGGCTCGCGCCCCCGCGCCCTTGCCGGAGGCTTACGAACGGCGCATCGCACAGTGGGAAAATTTCCTCAACGGCAGCGCCCTCAAGGCGCAACTGATGAGCCGTTATATCTACGAGCACTGGTTCGTGGGACATCTGTATTTCGACGATCTGCCGGGCGAAGAATATTTCTCGCTGGTGCGCTCGAAGACCCCGCCGGGGGAGCCGATCGAAGTCGTCGCCACGCGCCGGCCCTACGACGACCCGGGTGTCGCGCGCGTGTACTACCGGATGCGCCGGACCGCGGATACGCCGCTCCTCAAGACGCACATGCCGTATGCGCTGAACGCGGCGCGCATGGCGCGGCTCAAGGCCTGGTTCCTCGACGCGCCCTACGAAGTGACGGCCCTGCCCTCGTACGCCGCGGAAACCGCCTCCAATCCGTTCGTCACCTTCTTGCAGCTGCCGGTGAACGCGCGCTACCGCTTCATGCTCGACGAGGCGCAGTTCACGCTGATGGGCTTCATCAAGGGCCCGGTGTGCCGCGGCCAGGTGGCCCTGGACGTGATCACCGATCACTTCTGGGTGCTGTTCGAAAATCCGGGCGCCGGGCAATCCGGCGAGGACGCGGAATTCCTGGCGAAACACCTGAAAGACCTCCGTCTGCCCGCAGAGCACGAAAGCACCACCGGACCGCTGAAATGGCTGAGCTATTCGTCGCTGGAATCGCGCTATCTCAAGGCGAAGAGCGAGCATCTCAACGAACGCTTCGGCGCGCGCAACCCTCCGACCGTCGAGCTGCTCTGGGACGGCGGGGGCACGAATCCGAACGCCGCGCTCACCGTGTTTCGCCACTTCGACAACGCTTCGGTGGTCC
>Ga0180082_1000123_pt1 | contig 12404 bp, 13 predicted proteins | sample EasRiv660_16_10D_FD_121780 | JGI IMG/M metagenome (GOLD analysis project Ga0180082, IMG submission 121780) | Soil microbial communities from meander-bound floodplain in the East River, Colorado, USA - East River metaG ERMLT660_16_10D | ecosystem: Environmental > Terrestrial > Soil > Floodplain ...
GACCCCGGTCACGGTGGTATGGATCGTTTGCAGCATCTCGCGGCCCAGCCCGCCAGCGAGTCTGTCGAGCGCTTTGCGAAGGACCCGCGCCAGCGCTTCGCCGTCGCGGTAGAAAAAGAAACAGATGAACATCGCGAGCGCGAGTTGCAGCAAGTCCTGGCCTACGGTCTTGCCCGCGCCAACCAGAAAGTTGCGCGCGGGCTCGAGCAACCCTTGCGACTGCGCCGCCAGGCTTTCACTGCTGGAGACCAGGCGCTGCCAATAGTCCGCGAGCATTTCTCCCACCATCGGGATCTTATGCAGCCATGCCGGTGGCTCGATGGGGCCTCTTGCCAGCGCTGCCTTGCCCCCCTCGACCATGGCCGTCACGTTGTCCGCGAGGCTCACAGCCAGCAACACGGAGGGACCGATCACCAGCGCGATCAGAAGCAGCGTCATCACCAGCGCCGCGAGCCTGGAGCGGCCCCACAGCGCCTTTCGCAGGCGCACATACAGCGGCCAGGTCGCTGAGCACACCACGGCAGAAAACAGGATGGCGGCAATGAACGGACGCAGAACCAGGTAACTGCCGACGAGGATGATGACCACCGCGGCCAGCTGTGCGTATTGGTGCAGGCGGTGTTCCGCGGATTGTTGCAAGCGGCGTTCCGCGGATTGGTGCAGGCGGTGTTCCGTGGGTTCGGGTGTTTCCTTGATTGGGCCGGTCATCGCGGGATTATAGGCGCGCTTCAGCGCGATAGAATGCCCTCATGTGCGGGCGTTACGTTTCTCCGGAGGAAGCCGCGGTCGAGCGCGCCTGGCACGTCGGCCGCCGCAACTGGAAGACGCCCTTCGGCAAGTCGCGCTACAACGTTGCGCCGACGATGCGCGTCATCCTGCTCAGGCGCGACACCGCTTCCCCGGAGATCGAGCTTGCGCACGCGCGCTGGGGATTCGTGCCGTATTGGTGGAAGGAAGCCAAGCCCCCGCGCGGCAGGTTCAACGCGAAGGCCGAGACCGCCGCCTCGAACGGCATGTGGCGCGAGGCGTTTTCGCGCGCGCGGTGCCTGTTGCCCGCGCTCGGCTGGTACGAATGGCGCGAGGAGGAGCGCATCGACAAGGCGACGGGCGAGCTCGTGCGCGTCAATCAGCCCTGGTACATCGCCCGCAAGGACCGCCGGCCGTTCTGCTTCGCGGGGCTCATGTCCCAATGGAAAGACCCGGGCGATCCCGATGCGACGCTGACCTGCGCCGTTCTGACGCGGCCGAGTGCGGGGCGCGCGGGCGAGATCCACGAGCGCATGCCAGTCGTACTGCCCGATGAAGTCCACCCGCAATGGCTCGATCCGGCGCAGGTCGATCCGGTCCGGGCGGGCGCGCTGATCGAAGAGCACGCGCAAACCGATTTCGATCTCGTCCGCGTGGGGCGCGGCATCAACCGCACCGAGGAAGACAGCGAGAAGCTGATCGAGCCTCTTGAGGTCGGCTAGGGGAGTGCCGTCAAAACGGCAGCGAATCCGGAACAGGAACAAACTCGCCCTCCGCGAGCAGCCCGTGCGCTCCCACGCCGAGCAGACGCACCGGCCGGCGCGCGGCATCGGTGCGATCGAGGAGCGCCAGGGCGCGCGCGGCGATCTCGGCGGGGTTGCACGTGGGCGCGGCTGCGGTGTGGCTGCGGGTGACGGTGGTGAAGTCCGCGTAGCGCACTTTGATGGTCACGGTGCGCGCGCGCAGCTTTCTTTTCTCGAGCCCTTCGGCCGCGCGGCGCGCGATGCGCTCGATCTCGCCGCGGATTTGCCGCGGGTCGACGAGATCTTCGGCATAGGTGGTCTCATCGGAGAGCGATTTGCGCCGCCGGTCGGGTTCGACAGGCCGCGGGTCCTCGCCGCGCGAGAGAGTCTTCAGCCAGGGGGCGAGGCTTCCCACCGCGCCGCGCAGCCGCTCCTCGTCCGCCGAGCGCACGTCGAGCAGCCGCTCGATGCCGATTGCGCGCAGCTTTTTCGCGGTGACGGGCCCCACGCCCCATAGCGCCTCGACCGGCAGCTCGCGCAGGAACTCCTCGACTCTCTCGGGTGCGATCACGGTGAGCCCGTCCGGTTTCCTCCAGCCGGAGGCGATCTTGGCGAGGAACTTGTTGGGCGCGACGCCCGCGGAGGCGCCGAGGTCGAGCTCCGCGCGGATGCGCGCTTTCAGAGTTTTCGCTACCTGGGTCGCGAGCGGCTCGCGCCAGAGATTGTCGGTGACATCGAGGTACGCCTCGTCGAGCGACAGCGGCTCGACCAGCGGCGTGCAGGAGCGCAGGATCGCCATCACCTGCTGAGAGACGGCGCGATAACGCGCAAAATCGGGCCGCACGATGACGAGCTCCGGGCACAGGCGCACCGCGCGGGCCATCGGCATCGCCGAGCGCACGCCGAAGGCGCGCGCCTCGTAGCTCGATGCGGCGACCACGCCGCGCGAGTCGGCGGGGCCGCCGACCGCGACCGGCCGGCCGCGCAGCTCAGGATCGTCGCGCTGCTCCACCGACGCGTAGAACGCGTCCATGTCCACGTGGATGATGCGGCGCGGCGGTTCGGGCATGGGGAAAGTGCAGTTTCATTTCGCGAGCCGCTTGCGGATCGCCTGCAGCTCGCGCCGCCGCGCCGCGTCGGGCTCGGGGTAGGACATGTCGAGCTCCTCGAGCGCGTCCACGACAATGCGCGAGACGATCAGCCGGGCGTTGGGTTTGTCGTCGGCGGGGACGACGTACCAGGGCGCGTGACGGGCGCTCGTTGCCGGGAGGCAGTCCTCGTAGGCCTTCATGTACTGCTTCCAGTATTTTCTTTCCTCGACGTCGGCGAGGTTGAATTTCCAGTTCTTGTGGGGCTCGTCGATGCGCGCGAGGAAGCGCTTGCGCTGTTCCTCCTTCGAAAGATGAAGGAAGAACTTGAGGACGCGCGTTCCGTTGCGATGCAGATGGTCCTCCAGCCCGGCGATCGAGCGAAACCGTTGCTTCCAGATGGAGTCCGTGTCGTGGAGATCGTCGGGCAGGTTCTCGCCGCGCAGGATCTCCGGATGCACGCGCACGATCAGCACTTCCTCGTAATAGGAGCGGTTGAAGATGCCGATGCGCCCGCGCTCGGGCAGGTAACGGGTGGTGCGCCAGAGGAAGTCGTGCTGCAGCTCCTCGGCGCTCGGGTGCTTGAAGCTGAACACCTGGCAGCCCTGAGGATTGATGCCGGACATCACGTGCTTGATGACGCCGTCCTTGCCGGCCGCGTCCATGGCCTGGAAGATGACGAGGAGGGCGTGGCGGTTGGACGCGTACAGCAGGCTTTGCAGCGAGCTCAGCTGCTCGCCCTGCTCGGCGAGGCGCTTCTGGTACTGCTCCTCCGACGCGTAATAGGGCTTGACGCGTGTCGGCCATTTCTTGAGCCTCAGCTTCTCGCCGGGGCGCACGCGGAACTCGTCGGGGTCGATCTTCATTGGGACGGCTATGGTAGCAGCGCCCTGGCGGCCGGGGGCGCTCATGCGCGGCAGTCCAATGAGGACAAGGCGGGGCATTCCAAGTAGCATTCCCAAGGAACATCGGTCCGAGGGGAATAATCCCGGCCCGCGGACTGTTTTAGCAGGGCATTGCGCAATCACAAAGGAGGAAACATGAAACGTACATTGCTTGCAGCTCTTGCCTGCGGACTGGCGGCGGCTTCCATGCCGGCCTGGTCGCAGGCGCCGGCACGCCCGCAGATCGCAACCACGAAGGTCGACGGCACGGAAGGCGTATATATTTTCCGCAATGGGAACCACCAGTCGATGTTCGTCGTCACCAAGGACGGCGTGATCGCCACCGACCCGGTCGCCTACGGGCGCCCGCAGGGAGGCGCCGCCTATGTGGCCGAGATCAAGAAGGTCACCGACAAGCCGATCAAGTACCTGATCTACAGCCATCACCACTACGACCACATCGCCGGCGGCCAGGCGTTCAAGGATGCGGGCGCGAAAATCGTTTCCCACACGAAGGCCAAGGAACGCCTCGCCGCTCTCGGCGATCCGGCCACGCCGCTGCCCGACGAGACCTTCGAGAAGGAAAGGACCCTCACGCTCGGCGGCACCGCGCTCGAGCTGACCTATTTGGGCCTGAACCACTCCGACAGCTCGCTCGTCATGCGCCTGCCCAAGGAGAGGATCATCTTCGTGGTGGACTTCCTCCCGGTCGGTTCGGTGCCGGGCCGCGGCATGATCGACTTCCATCCGCTCGAAGCGGAGCAATCGATCAAGCAGGTGCTCGCGATGGATTGGGACCGGCTGATCCCGGGCCATCCCGGGCCGGGCGACAGGCTGGGCACCAAGCAGGACGCGCAGGACCAGCTCACGTTCCTGCAGGACGCCTCAGCGGCGGTGAAGGTCGCAGCACGCGAGGGGAAATGCTGGGAACCGGCGGAGAAGGAGGTCAAGCTGCCGAAGTACGAAAAGTGGCCGGGCTACGAGAACAACCTGCAGTTCGTGACGCGGCGCTATTGCGGCCTGTGGGGGCGCGGCACCTAGAACCGAAGCGTTTTCTTTCCAGGAACAACGGCCGGGGCGCACTCCCGGCCGTTGTTGTTTCCGCCCCGCTCGATCCAGCACATTTCTTGTCCTTTCCTTGCCAAGGCTCGCCGCACCCGCCATACTGGCGGGATCGAATTCCACTTGGGTCAGTCCTCGGCATCCCTTCCGGGGTGCGACGATTCTGGTTTCTCCCACTGACAATTTGATGCCCCGCACACTCCGGCGCGGGGCGACACCTGGAGAGCATTCATGCCTACCGGCACCGTGAAATGGTTCAACCCGAGCAAGGGTTTCGGCTTCATTCAGCCTGACGACAAGTCCAAGGACGTATTCGTGCACATCTCGGCGGTGGAACGCGCCGGCCTCGGCAGCCTCAACGAGAATCAGAAGATCTCCTACGAACTCGAACAAGGACAGAACGGCAAGACGTCCGCGGTCGATTTGAAAGCCGTTTGACCCTCTGTCGCGGGGGCGGCGTCCGCTGCTCCCGCGTTCAATGAATCCGGTCGTGCGCGCGGATGCGTCGCGCCGGGATTTTCGCTTGTCCGTGGCGCTTCCTTGAGTGATCCGTAAATGTGTTACCGTTATCGCTGCAACGAGGGAGCATCATGCCCATGCACCGCGAGGAGCGCGGGAGATATTTGATCGAGGCGAGCGCGTTTCGCCTCACCGACGGGAACAAGTGGCAGCCCCGGCTCACCATGACGCGGCTGGCGTGCGAGAATGCCCTGTCGAAAAGCCAGGCGTTTCCCGGGCTGACGCCGCTGTTCGAAACCGCGAAGGGCGCGGTTCGCTACGCGACCGATCTCGGTCGAAGCATGGCCGACGAAGGATCGCCGCGGCTGAAGGTGTAGCGGCCGCGCGCTCCGGTCCGCCGCTGAACGCTTGCACATAAGTTGATCAGTCCGTTCGGACTGAACGTTCCTCGCAGCATCCGGCTGAAAACTCGGCAGAGTATTCACAGGCTATGCACAGATTTTGTGGATAACTTGTTTTTCAGGCGAGAGATGCACTTCACTTCATCGGAGGTCATTCCGAATGTCCTTCGGCGTTGCTCAGGACGAACTCCGCGCGAGGAATCTCCGTACTGGAAGAGTCCCTCGCGGCGCCTCAGGATGACGCATCGCCTTTCGGCGATGCGTCAGTTCGCCAGCGGATCCGGGCGAATCTGAATCTTGTAGACCTTGGGCCGGTTCTGCGTGCCGCCTTCGTTGTGGAACACGGTGCGCGTGCCCGACATCGTCCACAGGCCTTTGCCTTTCCAGCCGGTGCCCGGATCGTCGATGCGGCCGTCGACGAGCTTGGTGTTGAAGCCCAGCGGATACGGCACACGGAAGTCCACCATCTTGCCGTCCACTACTGCGAGCAGCGACTCGGCGCCGTTGGTCTGGGCGATCGGCTGCGCGGTCTGGTCGTCTTCGTGCTCGCCCTAGGAGCGGCTTACGGTGTCGCGTTCATCGTCGATCGGGCCGCCGGCCTGGCGGGATAGGCGAACCCGGACGCGGCGAAACTGCCGGCTGGAATATTTTGCGCAACGCCATGTATACTCGAATGGCGCGGTATGATGTCCCTCGCGCTTTCCACTGAAGCAACCCGTCAAAGGAGGAGTATCCGATGAAAGCATCAGACATTTTCCGGGGAGCGGCTCCCGCACTGCTGGTCGCGGCGACGCTCGCTCTTGCCGGTTGCGAGACGATGAGTTCGATGTGGAACTCGATGTTCGGCGGCGGCAGCAAGGTCACGCTGAGCGGCACGCAGGAAGTGCCTCCGGTCAAGACCTCGGCGTCGGGCAGCGGCACCATCACGGTGGGCAACGACAAGTCGGTGAGCGGCAGTGTCACGACTTCGGGTGTCAACGGAACAGCGGCGCACATCCATACGGGCGCGGCCGGGCAGAACGGCCCGGTCGCGGTGCCGCTCACCAAGGGAGCCGACGGCAACACGTGGTCGGTTCCCGCCGGCGCGAAGCTGACGGACGCGCAATACGACGCCTACAAGGCCGGCAATCTCTACGTCAACGTCCACAGCGCCGCAAACAAGGGCGGCGAAATCCGCGGGCAGCTCAAGCCCTAGTCCGTCCTTCGGTAGTCGCGCGGGCCGCGGCCCGCGCGGTTTCGCCTTTCCAGTTGAGTTCTCCCGGCAGATCACCGCGCTTGCCGGGCTGCGTCGGGATCGACGAGCGGTGCTACGATCGCGGCCATGAAGATCACCGCGATCGAGAGCTTCGTCCTCACCATCCCCACGCCTGAGCCGATGGCGCGCAACTACGCGCGGCAGAAGCTCGTCGTAGCGCAGATCGCGACCGACGAGGGGGTGAAGGGCCTGGGCTACAGCCTGGTCTTCGGCGGCGGCGGCGCCGAAGCCGTGCATGCCTATCTCGAGACGCGCCTCGCGCCCGTGCTCATCGGTGAGGATCCGCTCTTCGTCGAGCGGCTCTGGGAGCGCATGTTCCGCGCCGACATGGGGATCAAGAAGCAGGGCGTCGCGGCCTACGCGCTCTCGGCGCTCGACATCGGCCTGTGGGACATCGCCGGCAAGGCGGCGGGGTTGCCGCTCTACAAGCTCTGGGGCGCGGTGACCGACCGAATCCCCGCGTACGGCAGCGGCGGCTGGTCGAAGTACAGCGAGGGCGAGCTGATCGCCGAAGCCGAGAAATATGCGGCGCTCGGCTGCAAGCATTACAAGATGAAGATCCACCACGCCGATCCGCGCGAGAACGCGAAGCGCGTCGGTGCGGTGCGCCGCGCGCTCGGCGACGGCGTGCGCATGATGGTGGACGTGAACCAGCGACTCGACGTCCTCGGGAACATCCGGCAGGCGCAAGCGCTCGAAGAGTTCGATCTCGTGTGGTACGAAGAGCCGGTGCTCGCCGACGACATCGCCGCCTGTGCCGAGGTCGCGCACGCGATCAAGATTCCCGTTGCGACCGGCGAGAACAACTACACGCGCTTCGAGTTCCGTGATCTCGTCGAGCGCCGCGCCGCGAGGGTTCTCATGCCGGACGTGTGCCGCGCCAACGGCTTTTCCGAGACGATGCGAATCGGCCGCCATGCGGCCGCGCACCAGATCGCGGTTGCGCCGCACGTCGTGCACGAGCTGTCGCTCCAGGTCGTCGGCGCGCTCTCGAACGGCTTCCTGGTGGAATTCATCGACTGGACACCGCCCGACCTGTTCGAGCAGATGCCGCAGTGCTCCGAGGGCCATTTCCGCATTTCCGACCGGCCCGGACACGGCATGGCGCTCGCCCGCGGGGCGAAGGAGAAGTATCGGAGCGCTTGAGGTTGGGGGCCCCGGCCTTCCCGGGGGGTCGCTCGGTGACGAATTTTTGACATTTCGAAGGCGTAGATGGCGCCTTAGCCGATCATGCATGGGCCCCTGAGAGGGCGAGTGCACACACTCGTTTCCCGACGGGGCACCCCCGGGTCTGTCTGGGAAGACACGAAGCTTGCGGCCAAGGCTCCACCCCCCTGTCTCTATGACGCGGGCATGTATATTGCTTAAATAGAGGGTATAGCTACAAACTTGGAGAACAAACATGAGATTGTTCGCTTCCCTGCTTGCATCGTTCGTCGCGCTGCTCACCGCGGCGCCAGCACAGGCCGAACTCATCCTGGCGATCAACGAAGGCGTCACGTACTACGTCACGCCCACGGAGATCCGCGAGAAATACAAGGATCTGGCCGACCTGCTCGGCAAGACGCTCAGGACCACCGTCAAAGTCGTTCCCGTTGACCAGTACCCGGTCCTGAGGAAAGGGCTGGACGAGCAGCAGTACGACCTCGCGTTCGTGCACCCGGCGCATCATTCGCTGGTATCGTTGCGCGACGGCAAGTACCAGCTGGTGGTGCTGACCAAGGGATACACGGAATACAAGGCGCGTTTCTTCGTGAAGAAGGACGCGAAGATGAAGCAGCCGGCGGACATGAAGGGCATGCGTTTCGGAATGCCCGATCCGGACTCGATCACCGCGGTGATCACGCGCGCCACGATGCGCGACCTTGGCATCGACTCGACCAAGGCGGACATTCGCACCACCCGGTATCAGGACGCCGTGCCCTTCTTCGTGGAGAACGGATTCAGCGATGTGGGCGTGTCGGCTTCCGGCGCGGTGATCAAGCAGTGGCAGGAAAAGGGCGGCGCGGTGCTGCTGGAGTCGAAGGCCGTGCCGATCAAGCACATGATCGCCTCGACGAAGATGAGCGTCACGGACCTGGAGAAGGTGCGCGCGCTGATGCTGGGCCTGGACAAGTCGGAGGCCGGCCAGAAGATCCTCGCGAAGATCGGCTACAAGGGCTACGAGAGCGGCGACCCGCAGCAACTCGCCGTGCTTGCCAAGTGGCTCGGCTACTGAGCCTGCTTCAGACAGAATGCAGAAACGGCGGCCTCGGCCGCCGTTTCCATTTAAGGGGCGGCGGCCTGATAGCACGTTGAATATGGGGCACGCCCCGTGTTCCCTAAACTGCTAGGGGTTGTTCAGAGTTTCCCTAGTGCGAGGCCGTGTACCGCGCGCGGGCGCTCACGGCGGCAAGCAGCGAGGCGGCGAAGCGGCGGCTGTGCTTCACCAGGTTGAGAAACGCGTTGCGGTTGATCGCGAGCAGTTTGCAGTTGCTTTCCGCGACGGCGCTTGCAAGCCGCGGTGTGCGATCGACCAGCGCCATTTCGCCGAACACCCCCCCGGGGCCCACGTTCTCCACCACGTTGCCGCCGACGCGAATTGCCACCTTGCCCTTGAGGACCACGTACATCAGCACCCCGATCTGGCCTTCCCTCACGATGGTGGCCCCGGATTCGTAGCTGAGGTGCGCGTCGGACTCGAGCACGCGTGCGAGGTCTTCGATCAGGTCTTTGCGCAGCGGCGCCGATTCCCTCTGCTGGGTTCCGGTCACGGGCGACTCGGAGCTGCCGATCCGGCCGATGGATTCGCGCAGGCGGGCGATCATGACGCTCATCAGCATGAGAGCGAACTCCGGGTATCTCCCGAGCGCGGTCTGGAGCTGCCGGTTATCGAGCGCGATGACGCGGCAGGCCGATTTCGTCACCGCCGTCCCGGTGCGCGGCCCCTGGTCGATCGAGGCCATCTCGCCGAAGATCTGGCCCGGCCGGACCGTGGCCACGGGTCTGTCCCTCGAAAATATGCCGACTTCGCCATCGAGGAGGAGATACATCCGGTTCGGCATGAGCAGGAACGGGATGCCCCTCTGGTTCTCGGCGAAGATTTTCCTGCCCTTGGCGAAAGCTTTCGGCCTGCCGGCGAACCGGAAAAACTCCATCGCGACCGATGTGTTGTAGGAGCTCGCGGGACGGCTCTCGCCGATCATCTGTTGTTCCTCGGGGCAGGGGTCGCATGTCAGCGCGCGCCCAGTGGAGCTTCGGAAACGGGCGAGGCCGGAAGGCACAAGTATGCTCCGGACATATCGGCCCGTGTGGCCGGCTCGCGCCCGAAGCGTTCATTTTCCACACGTTGCGTAGTAAAGGCCGGGAGCCGGCATTCCGCCCTTCTTCCAGGCGACAGATTGTCGGCCGCGAGCCTCCGAAAGGGGAGCCCCCGGCCGGCTTCTCCCGCGACTTTCGCGCATGGGTCCAAAATCGGCGGAGAATAGGGTATTTCAGACGAAACGGACGGCATGCGTCACCTTTACTTCCTTATCGCGCTCGCACCGGGGCTCGCGCTCGCCGCAGCGGTGTCGGCCCCGCAGGGCGATTTGCCCCTGACGGCGCCCGTGCCGGGCGGGATCGCGATCGTCTGCGTCGGACGGACCCCCGGCCCGGCTCCCCAGGTGGTGTTCGACGGCCAGCGCGTGTTGGTCGCGCGCGTGGGGGATGTCTGGCACGCCGTGGTCGGCCTGCGTCTCGCGTTGCGACCCGGTGCGCACGAACTTTCCGTGCTCGACGGCGAGACAAGCGCGCGCACGATCCGCTTCGAAGTCGGTACTCGCGATTACGAAACGCAGCATCTCGTGCTCGACCCGCGCCAGGTCGAGCCCTCGCCCCGAAACCTGCGGCGGATTGCGCGGGAGCAGGAATCGCTCAAGCGCGCCTTCTCGACCTTCAGCGATGCTGCACCGGAGAGCCTCGGTTTCGACCTGCCCTCGGAGGGGCGGGTCTCGAGCAGTTTCGGACTGAGGCGTTTCCTCAACAACGAACCGCGGCAGCCTCACAGCGGACTGGATATCGCCGCTCCTGCGGGAACGCCGATTACCGCGCCGGCGCCGGCGTACGTGCTCGAGACCGGCGACTATTTCTTCAACGGGCGTACGGTTGTGCTCGACCACGGCCAGGGAATGATCACCATGTACAACCACCTGAGCCAAGTCGATGTCGCGAAGGGCGCCCGTGTCGCACGCGGCGAGAGAATCGGCGCGGTCGGCCAAACCGGCCGGGTGACCGGCCCGCACCTGCACTGGTCGGTCAGCCTCAACAACGCGCGCGTCGATCCTGCGCTTTTTCTTTCGAGCGACGTGCGCAAGCAGGACGCAGCCGGTCTGCGTCCTGCCGCGCTCGGTGGCGCGCCGGCGGAGTCCGCGCCGGTTCGATGCAGCGAGTAGGCACTCCGTGAGCCTGCCAGGAGACACCCCAAACACGACGGATTTGGCTGCGTCGCCCGCCGACAGGTTCTTCGTCGAGGCAGAGGGCGGCTCGCCTTTCGAATTTCGCTTATCCACCCATTTCCAGCCGATTTTCAGTCTCGCCCATCGCCGGCCGGTGGGCTACGAGGGCCTGATCCGCGGGACCGACTCGAACGGAAAGGCCTATCTGGCGACCGAACTGCTGGCAAAGGCGCCGGCGGGCGTGGCGCGCATGCAGCTCGATCGCCAGTGCAGGGCCCTCCATGTCCGGAACTTCCAGCGACTGGGCAATGAGGACAGATGGCTCTTTCTGAACGTCGACCCGTACATCGCGGTCCAGGGTCATCGGTTCGGCTCATTTGCCCAGATGCTCGAGGAAAACGGACTGCCCGCGCACCGGGTGGCGGTGGAGCTGATCGAGACGCCGTTCGAGGACGAGAAACGCCTGGTCGCCGCGGTCGGGCACTACCGTACGATCGGCTGCCTCATCGTGATCGACGATTTCGGCGCAGGGTACTCGAACTTCGACCGCATCTGGCAGATGAGGCCGGACATCGTCAAGATCGACCGGGAGATGACTCGCCGCGTGACGGTCGAGCCGCTCGCGCGGCGCATGTTTGCCGGAATCATCTCGGTGTTGCACGAGGCGGGCTCGCTCGTATGCGTGGAGGGAATCGAGACCGAAGCCGAGGCCCTTTGCGCGACCGACGCGGACGCCGACCTGATGCAGGGCAACTACTTCGCTCCGCCGGCGGCGCAGTTGCCCGCCGAGCATGCCTGCGACGATCTGTTTGCCGGGCTCTTCAGGGCTTTCCGCGCCGAGACGGCCGAATTTCACGACCAGCGCCGCGTGCGGCTCGAGCCTTACATCGCGGCGCTCGCGGATGCGGTGCTCGCGTTGTCCGCCGGCGCGGATCGCGCGAGCGCCATACGGGCGCTGCTCGAACTGGATTGCACCGAGCGCTGTTACCTGGTTGCAGGCGACGGCTCCCAGATCGGGGCGAGCGCGGAAACCGAACGCAGCGTTGCCGCGCGCGACCGGCGCCTGACGCCGATACGGCCCGTCACGGGCACCAACTGGCAGACGAAGCCGTTCTTCCGTCGCGCGATCGAGGCGCCGGGAAAGGTCCAGATCACGCGCCCCTATCTATCGGCCACCGGCCCGAAGTTCTGCGTCACCTTGTCCTACGCCCTTTCGCTGAACGGGTCGTATCACGTGCTCTGCGTGGATCTCGACTTCGCGGCCCTGGCGGGCGACGACCTCGCGTTCGGTCTCACCGAGCTGGCGCGTTAGGGAACCTCTGAACAACCCCGGTTTCGTCATTCCCGCGA
>Ga0180082_1000124_pt1 | contig 12373 bp, 7 predicted proteins | sample EasRiv660_16_10D_FD_121780 | JGI IMG/M metagenome (GOLD analysis project Ga0180082, IMG submission 121780) | Soil microbial communities from meander-bound floodplain in the East River, Colorado, USA - East River metaG ERMLT660_16_10D | ecosystem: Environmental > Terrestrial > Soil > Floodplain ...
CCCGACGCACTGCGCTCCGACGCCGAGTGGGGCACCGGCAAATCGCTGCAACGCGCGCTCGCGCGCATCCTCGCGCTCGACGATTTCGAAGCGCCGGCGCGCCGCTACCTGCCGCGGCCGATGTTCGGCTACGTTTCGGGTGGCGCGGAAACCAACGCGTCGCTGCGCGCGAACCGCGCCGCGTTCGACGAGATCGAGTTCCTGCCGCGCGTGCTCGTGGACGTCTCCGGGCGTACCGCGAAGGCGACGCTCTTCGGCCGCGGCTACGACGCGCCCTTCGGGTTCGCCCCCATGGGCGGCACTTCCATGGCGGCGTTTCGGGGCGACGTCGTGCTCGCGCGCGCGGCGGCAGAGGCCAACATCCCGATGATCATGAGCGGGGCGTCCCTGACGCGATTGGAAGAGGTGCGCGCGGCCGGTGGCACCGCCTGGTTCCAGGCCTACCTGCCGGGGGAAACCGGGCCGATTACGCGGCTCATCGAACGCGTCGCGCGCTCCGGATTCGATACGCTCGTCCTCACCGTCGACGTCCCGGTGAGCGCGAACCGCGAGAATAACGTGAGGAGCGGCTTCAGCCGGCCGCTGCGGCCGACCGCGCGCCTCGCCTGGGAGTGCGCGCTCCGCCCGCGCTGGCTCTTCGGGATGTTCCTGCGCACGCTCCTCGTGGACGGCATGCCGCACTTCGAGAACATGGGCGCGCGCATCCCGCTCATCACCCGCGCCGCCCGCGGGGACGGGGAGCGCGACCGGCTCGCTTGGACGCATCTGGAGCTGATGCGCAGGCTGTGGAAGGGGCGCCTCGTGCTGAAAGGGGTGCTGGCCCCGGAGGACGCGCGCATCGCCCGCGAGAGCGGCGTCGACGGGGTCATCGTGTCGAACCACGGCGGGCGGCAGCTGGACGGCGCCGCGGCGCCCTTGCGCGCCCTCCCCGCGGTGGCAGCGCAAGCGGGCGGCATGACCGTCATGATGGACGGCGGCATCCGCCGCGGCACCGATGTTTTGAAGGCGCTCGCGCTCGGCGCGCAGTTCGTCTTCGTCGGCCGGCCGTTCCTCTACGCGGCCGCGATCGCCGGGGAAGCCGGCGTGCGCCACGGGATCGGGCTCCTCTCCGAGGAGATCGAGCGGGACATGGCTCTCCTCGGGATCACCACGCTCGCGGAGATGAAGCGGGAGCGGATCAGGCCGCGATACACTTCATCCACGTAAACGCCTGAAGGAGACAAGCCATCGAACCATTCTCAACCTTCACCAAAGGGATCATCGCCATGTCGGCACTGGTAAGCGCCTCGGCTCTCGCGGGAACATTCGTCTATGTCTCCAACGCCGAGGACGGCGACATCGGCGCCTGGAGCATGCAGGCGGACGGGGCGCTTGCGCCGCTCGCACGCATGCAGGCGGCGAAAGCGGTGATGCCGATGGCGGTGAGCCCGAACCGGCGCTTGCTCTACGCGGCCTCGCGCTCCAAGCCCTATACGGTGCACGTCTATTCCATCGACCCGGGCTCGGGCGCCTTGAAGCCCTTATCCACCGCGCCCCTCGCGGAAACCTTCCCGTACATCTCGCTCGACCGGAACGGGCGCTTCCTCTTCGGCGCCTCCTATGGCGCGCACCTGGTGAGCGTCAACGCGGTCGGCGGCGACGGGCGCGTCCTAGCGCAGCCCCTGCAGGTGATCCCCGTGGGCCGCAACGCCCACTCGATCCTCGTGGACGCGAGCAACCGCTTCGTCTACGTCCCGAACCTCGGCACCGACCAGATCTTCCAGTTCGTCTTCGACGAGAAGTCCGGGCGGCTCGCCTCGAACACGCCCGCGGTCGCCCAGATGAAACCCGGGACGGGCCCGCGCCACTTCATCTTCTCGCCCGACAACAAGTACGTGTACCTCCTCTCGGAGCTCGTCGCCACGGTGACGACGCTTTCTTTGGACGGCAAGACCGGATTGCTGACCGAAGTGAGCTCGGCCTCCGCGCTGCCGCCGGATTCGAAGCTCCAGCCCGGCGCACCGCGCCCCTCCTCGCGCAACACCGACAACGACATCTGGGCCGCGGACATTCACATCACCTCGAACGGAAAATTCCTGTACGCCTCGGAGCGCACCTCGAGCACCCTCGCCGCGTTCAGCGTCGATGCGGCAAGCGGCAAGCTTACGTACCTCTCGAGCGCGCCCACCGAAAAGCAGCCGCGCGGATTCGCGATCGACCCCAAGGGAAAGTTTCTCGTCGCCTCCGGAGAAAAATCCGAAACGATCTCCGTCCATGCGATCGACCCGGCGAGCGGCGCTCTCAAGCTGCTGCAGAAATATCCGACGGGGAAAGGCGCGAATTGGGTGGAGATCGTCAGTTTCGATTGAAGGCGCCTGGTCACGCGATTACGGTTCGATCCCGGGGGAGGCGATCATGGTGAAAATGTCAGGCGGGCGCGCGGTCGTCGAATCGCTGCGCACCGAGGGCGTGCGCTACGTTTACGGTATCGTGGGCTCGTGCATGGTCGAGATCATGGACGACATGTACGACCGGAGCGACATCGGCTGGGTCGGCACGCGCCATGAGCAGGGCGCGGCCCACATGGCGGACGGCTACGCGCGCGTGTCGGGCAAAACCGGCGTGTGCATGGCGACCAACGGCCCCGGCGCCACCAACCTCGCCACCGGAGTTTCGGTCGCGCTGCTCAGCCACTCGCCGCTGATCGCGATCACCGGCGCGCCGCAGATCTCGCAGCTGCATCGCGACTCGTTTCAGGAGATCGACCAGGTGGCCATGTTCCGGCCGCTCACCAAGTGGAGCGTGCAGGTGCCGCTCGCGGAGCGCATCCCGGAGCTCTTCCGGCACGCCTTCCGCATCGCCACCAGCGGCAAGAAGGGCCCGGTGCATGTCGACCTGCCGCGCGATCTGCTCAACGAGGACATCGAGGCCGAGGTGCTCGCGCCGGCGCACACCCGCTCGGAGCGCGCGGGTGCTGCACACTCGGAGGCCGTGGCCGCGGCCGCAGCGGTGCTGCTGCGCGCGAAGCGGCCGGTCTTCATCGCCGGCCTCGGCGTAGGCGACTCCGATGCGCGGGATGAACTCCTCGAACTCGCCGGGATGCTCTCGGCCGGCGTGGTGACCTCGTATTCGCGCAATGACGCGGTCCCGACCGGGCACCCCCTGGTGGTGGGGCCGATCGGGCGCGCGGGCGCGCCCGAGGCGAAAGCGCTGCTGCAGGGCGCGGACCTGATTCTCGCCGCCGGCACGCGCCTCGCCCAGTTCACCACGTTCTACGATCACAGCATCGTTCCGGCCAAGGTGCCGATCGTGCAGATCGAGATCGACCCGAAGGAGATCGGGCGCAACTATCCCGTCGAGGTCGGGCTGGCCGGCGACGCACGCGAGACGCTGCGCGCGCTCGTTGCCGCGCTGCGCTCGCGCGAGTCGGGCTGGCCGCGCAACCGCGAGCACCTCGACACCGTTGCGCAGCGCAAGCGCGAGCGCGCCGAGCGGATCGCCGCCGCCGGACGGCTGGAGGGCGCGCCGATGAAGCCGCGGCGCGTGCACGCGGAGCTGCGCAAGGTGCTGCCGCGGAACACCGTGATCTGCATCGACGGCGGCACGACCATCTCGCCCGCATTCAACATGTACGACTTCGACGAGCCGCGCAGCTTCGTCACGCCCGTCGATCAGGGCTGCCTCGGCTTTGCGTATCCGGCCTCGATCGGGGCCAAGATGGCCGCGCCCGGGCGTCCGGTCATCAGCCTGAACGGCGACGGCTCGTTCCTCATGAACGCCGTCGAGATCGAGACCGCGATGCGGTCGCGTGCGCCGGTGGTGGCGATCGTGCTCAACAACAATTGCTGGGGCAGCGAGAAAGCCTACCAGAAGTATTTCTTCAACGGCCGCTACGTCGGCGCCGACCTCACCAACCCGCGCTTCGACAAGTTCGCCGAGCTCTTCGGCGCCCGCGGCTTCTACGTCGAGCGGCCCGGGGACATCGGCGATGCCGTCAAGGAAGCGCTCAAGGCGGAGATGCCCTCGATCATCGAGATTCCCGTGGACCCCGAGGCGCTCGAGCAGCCCGCGCGCGGGGACGCGGTGAAGCAGGACAGGCAGCAGAAGTAGCGGCCCATCAGGCTGCGGGCGCGAAACCGCCCGGCCCTGAATTGAGCTGCAGCGCGGCCGCGACGACAGGTTTGGCCCAGTCCGGTGTTTTTGGAAGGTCCGCCACATTGAGGATCGTTCCCCGCTCCAGGTGCAGCACCAGCCGGGGCGCGGGCACCTTGCCTTCGGCCGGGTCCGCGTCGCTGCTGTTGTCATAGACGCGCAGCGCGGCCAGATGCGGCAGCAGATGAATGAGGTTGAGGCGGCTGTGCCGATAGCGCCGCCGGATCGCCTCTTCGGGAATGTCGTGTCCGCCCCTGCGCACCCGCGCGCGCACGCGCGCGATGTGCAGCTCCACGCTCGCAAGGCCGACATACCAGATGCGAACTTCGATGCCCTGCGCCGCGGCCTCTTGCAGCAGGCGCGGAATGGTATTCCCGCCCAAGGTGGTTTCGAAGGCGAAGTCCAGACGACCGGCGATGGCGCACTCGAGCAACTCGCGCCCCTGCCCCCAGGCGAGACCGTTGGCCTGCGCCGGATCGAGCCCGCGGTTGGCGCCGAGGAGCGCGCGCGCCGCTTCGTCGGGGTTGAAGTAATCACCGCCGAATGCCCGGAAGGCTGCACCGCCGATGCTGCTCTTCCCGGCGCCGTTGACGCCGGCCAGCACGTAAATGCGCGGCGGCGCGGGGCGCGTCATCGCCCGGCGCGGATCCGCCCCTTCTTCGATGCGGGCTTGCGCCTGCCCAGCGCCTTCACTGCGGCGCGGCCCAGCTCCGCGGGCGTGGCGTTGAAGGCCGCCTCCATGCCCTTGCGTGCAACCGGGGTCTGCATGCGGCCGAGCAGCGCATCGAACCGCGCGCCGTGATCTTCCAGCGTAGTCGAGCGCGCCTTCGCCAGCGATTCGAACTCTTCGTACGAAACGAGAACCGCCCGCGGCGTGTCGTGACGCGTAATGGCGACCGCGCCCTCGCGCATCGCCCGATCGAAGACCGTGCCGAACTCGTTCTTGAGCCGGGTGGCGGGGATGCTCGGGATATCGACCAGTTCGCCCTGCTTGTTGCGGAAGGTGAGTGTGCTCACGGCGGCTCCGGCATCGTTTTGGCTATTATATCCATATTGTCTATTTTGTCCACATGGTGCGCGGCTATCCGGGGAAGCCGCCCTGCGAGCTGCGGGCGGCCGACGTAGCGTCAGCTATGGCATGATGGACAAATCGTCGCCTGCAATGAGCGCCGCGTGAACGGACGTTGGCCGCGCTTGAAGGCGCGCGGCGACCCCGAGCGTGACCGGAGACATCGATGCGGACAGACATGGTGATCCGGCAGAAACTGCCGAAGAGCTGCTTTGCTATGGTGCTGGCCGGTGGACGCGGCAGCCGCCTCAAACAGCTGACCGATCGGCGCGCAAAGCCCGCGGTCTATTTCGGCGGCAAGTTTCGCATCGTCGATTTTGCGCTGTCCAACTGCCTGAACTCGGGAGTACGCAAGATCGGCATGGCCACGCAGTACAAGTCTCACAGCCTGTTGCGGCACCTGCAGCGCGGCTGGTCGTTCATGAAAAGCGAACTCAACGAGCACATCGACTTGCTGCCGGCCCAGCAGAGGACCGACGATTCCTGGTATCGCGGCACGGCGGATGCGGTGTTCCAGAACCTGGACATCATCAAGGACGACAATCCGGAATACATCCTGGTACTGGCGGGCGACCATGTGTACAAGATGGATTACTCGCTCATGCTTGCCGACCACGTCGAAAAGGGCGCGCAGTGCAGCGTCGCCTGCATCGAGCTCCCCGTCAAGGATGCACAGGGTTTCGGCGTGATGGCCGTCGATCAGTCGAGCCGAATCACGGATTTTGTCGAGAAGCCCGCCCGTCCGCCGGCAATGCCCGGCAAGCCCGAGGTTGCGCTGGCGAGCATGGGCGTCTACGTCTTTACGGCCGCTTATCTATATGAAATGCTGGCCCGCGATGCGGCCGACCCGGCGTCCAGCCGCGATTTCGGCAGGGACATCATTCCTCACGCGGTGAGGGAAGGCATGGCGGCGGCACATGCCTTCGAAAAAAGTTGCGTGACGACGGACAAGACCAGAAAGCCCTACTGGCGCGACGTCGGAACCATCGATGCGTACTGGGAGGCCAACATCGATTTGACCGCCGTCGAGCCGACGCTCGACATGTACGACACCAGATGGCCCATATGGACCTACCAGGAGCAGCTGCCGCCCGCCAAATTCGTGTTCAACCGGGACGACCGGCGGGGCATGGCCGTGGATTCCCTGGTCTCGGGCGGTTGCATCATTTCCGGCTCTCACGTAGATCGTTCGCTGCTGTTCTCCCGCTGCCGCGTCAATTCCTACTGCAAGTTGCGGGAGTCGATACTGTTGCCGGACGTACACGTCGGCCGGCATTCCCGCCTGACTCGCGTAGTGATAGACCGGGGTTGCAGGATTCCGGAAGGCATGGTCATCGGGGAAGATGCGGTCGAGGACGCGCAGCGCTTCGAGCGCACCGAAAACGGCATTACCCTGGTCACCCAGGAAATGCTCAACCGCCTGCGTTGACCGGCGCGCCCGATTCGCCGTCAGGCGCCACCTTCCGCCCTTTCGAGTTTGCCGGCAGGACGGCCGCGGCGCGGACCGTTCGGCTGCGCCCGGCTTCGCGCATGATCGCGGCTATCCGCGACCATCGCTCATCGCTGAAAATGTCTTCGATGGACAGCGCCAGCTTGCGGCGCCAGTTCGGATATTCCCGATCGGTGCCCGGTATGTTGACCGGCTCGATTTCGCCGACGAGATCGTCCAGCTGCACCACGGCCAGCATCGAATGGGTCCGCGCGACGGCGGCATGCAGCGACGCGATGACATTGCGTGCATCCGACGGGTCGGCCGGCGACAGGCCGATCTCCCCCAGCATCCGCAATATACCTTCGCGTTCGCCGTCGCGACGCGCCGCATCCTCGTCGCGCTGCGACGGGCCGGGATACATCCCGAGCTGCGCGCGCCGCGCGATATCGCCGCCGAGCCAGTACTCGGTCATCGTCGGCATGTCGTGAGTCGCGACCGTCGCGAGCGATTGTTGCGGGTATTCGTCGGGGCGGCAAAAATGTCCGTCGCCCTGCCAATGGCGCTCGTATACGAGAACGCGATACGACAGGAAACCGCAATCGCGCAGGCGCGAGCGCAATCCGTCGGGCACCGAGCCCAGGTCCTCGCCGATGACCATGCAGCGGTTGCGCTCGCTTTCGAGCGCCACGATGGTCGCCAGTTCGTCGAAAGGGTTGCACACGTAACCGCCGTCCGCGCCGGTCATGGTCTGCGGTATCCAGAACAGCCGCGTCAACGCCATCACGTGGTCGACGCGCAGCGCCCCCGTGTACCGCATGTTGGCGGCAAGCAGACGGCGAAATGACGCGTATCCCTGCCGTGCGAGGGCCCGCGGGTTCCAGGGCGGCAGGCCCCAGGTCTGGCCTTGCCGGTTGAGCATGTCAGGCGGCGCGCCGATGCTGATGCCGCGCGCAAACAGGCGTTGTTCGCTCCAGGTTTCGGCGCTGTCGTGCGCCGCGCCGACCGCGAGATCGCGGTACAGGCCGATCGACATGCCGGCTGCGCTCGCCGCCATCGCCGCGTCCCGCAACTGCGCACCCGCCACCCACTGCAGGTAGATCTGGAACTCGATGCCTTCGGCGGCGTCGCGTCGAAAACGCCCCAGCCCGGTTCCCCCGGGATCGCGCAAATCCTCCGGCCAGTCGCGCCATTCCGAAGCCCGGCCCGTGGATTGCAGCAGATGGAGGCGCAGCGCCTCGAATTCGGCGAACCGCTCCAGCGGTTCGCCGCCGGACCTCCTGAAGGCGCGAAAATCGAGTCCGCGGGCATCACCCGGATCCGCGGCCCGTTGCCGGAAGCGGCGGAACAGGCGATCGAGGAGCTGTAACTTGAGCGCCGTTACTGCGGGGTAATCAACCAGCCGTTCGTCCCGCACAGTGGCAAGCCGCGTCTGAAATTCGGGATTGGCGATCGCGGCGATCGCGTCGGGGCAGGCGGCAAGGTCTTCGACGGCTTCCACGTCGATATAGACCGGATCGAGAAACAGCCGTGACGAGGGCGCATAGGGACTCGCATCATCGGGTCGGGCGAGGTGCCGGGCATGCAGGGGATTGAAGCCGACGAACGCGGCGCCGGCGTTCCCGGCGGCCGCCGCCAATGCGGCGAGGTCCCCGAAATCGCCGATACCCCAGTTGCGCGACGAGCGCAGTGCGTAGAGCTGAACCGCGACGCCCCAGCAGCGCACGCCGTGCTCCAGCGCCGCGGGAATGAAACATCTCGCCGGCCCGGCGATGAGCGGCGCGGCGAAGGCGAACGACGGCAGATGGAACTCGTGATAGCCGGCGGGAATGCCGGCGGGCAGCGGCAGGCTGAACCGTCCATAGTGCCGGCCGTCGATTTCACGCGCTTGTACCTGCGTCAACCGCGCTGGAACGAATTCGCCGCCCGTCCGCTCGCCGCTCTCCAGCACCAGCTCCCACGGGATCGTTTCATCGCGCCGCTGCAGCGGGAGCGCCACGACGAGCGCGGCGGGCACCCCGACCCTGACCACGACCGACGGCGGCAGCGGAGTCAGGAAGGCCTGGTCGGCGAGCGATCTGGATTGCGCGTCGGCGTCCGTTACCGCGTTGAATTCCAGCGCATCGAGCAGCGCCCGAGCCGTCGGCTCGCCCAAATCACGCCGGATGCCCAGACCGTCCCAATACCCGTTTTCGATCCCGGCAGCGCCCGCCAGGCGCATCAGTGCTTCGTTCACGCTGCGCCCGCCGAGGACAGAATCAGCAGGCCGCGCGCGGGCACCGAGGCAGATGCCGCCGCGATCGCGGCGCTCGCCGGCGGCGGGTCCGGCCGCGAAGTGTCGAGCCGCAACTCCCAGACGCCGCCGGGCGCGGGCGGGAGCGTGAACGCAACCTCCTGCCCGCCCGCGTTGATCAGCACGAGCAAGGCCGCTTCCTGCGCGTCATCGCGTCCAAGCGTGAAACCGAAGCACCGGTTCGCTGCGTCCTCCCATTGCTCGGGCGTCATTTCCCTGCCATCGCGCCATAGCCAGGTGATGTCGCGCTCGCCCAGCGGCGAGGGCGAGCCGTCGAACCAGACGACCCGTCGCAGCGCCGGATGGGCGCGGCGCAATTCAATCAGCCGCGCCGCAAACTCGCACAGCGCGTGGTCCATGGCTGCCCAGTCGATCCACGAAGTGGGATTGTCCTGACAGTACGCATTGTTGTTGCCGCCTTGCGTCCGGCCTTGCTCGTCGCCGGCCAGCAGCATCGGCACCCCCTGCGCCAGAAACAGCGATGCCAGCAATGAGCGTTGCAGCCGTGCGCGCTGCTCGCGCACGGCGGGGTCCGCAGTGGCGCCTTCGACGCCGCAATTGATGCTGCGGTTATCGTTGTTGCCATCCGCATTCGCCTGGCCGTTCGCCTCGTTGTGCTTGCTCTCGTAGGCGAGCACATCGGCGAGCGTAAAGCCGTCATGCGCGGTGATGAAATTGATGCTCGACTGGGGCACGCGTCCGTCGTGCCGGAACAGATCGCTCGAGCCCGCCAGACGGGAGGCGAATTCTCCGCAACGGACGGCCCCGGTCAGCCAAAAGCCGCGCGCGGCATCCCTGAACCGGTCGTTCCACTCGGCGATGCCCGGCGGAAAGCGCCCGGTTTCGCAGACCGCGAGGTCCCACGGTTCCGCGATCAGCTTGACCCCGGCGAGCACCGGATCCTGGCGCAGCGCGTCCAGAAACGAGCAGCCCGGGTCGAATCCCCCGGCCTCGCGTCCCAGCGCGGTCGCCAGATCGAACCGGAAGCCATCGACGTGCATCTCGCTCACCCACCAGCGCAGCGAGTCCATCACCATCTGCAACACTCGCGGATGCGCGACATTCAGCGTATTGCCGCAGCCGGTGACATCGTCATACCGGCGGCCGTCGAGCAGCCGGTAGTAGCTCGCGTTGTCGATGCCGCGAAACGCGAGCGTGGGGCCTTTTTCGTCCGCCTCGGCGGTGTGGTTATAGACTACGTCGAGGATGATTTCGATTCGCGCGGCGTGCAGGCCCCTCACCATCGCACGGAATTCGCACAACGGATCCCCGCCGCCGGCATAACGCGCCGCCGGCGCAAAATAGCCCAGCGAGTTGTAACCCCAGTAGTTGACCAGACCGCCCTGCACCAGCCGGTGCTCGTCGATGAATTCGTGCACCGGCAGCAGCTCGACCGCCGTCACGCCCAGTCGCTGCAGATGCCGGATCGACGCCGGATGGGCCAAACCCGCGTAGGTGCCGCGCAGCGCGGCGGGCACCGCCGGGTTCGTCATCGTGCCGCCCTTGACGTGGACTTCGTAGATCACGGTGTCCGCCCAGGCCGTACGGGGCGCGCGATCGTCCCGCCAGGAGAACGCAGGATCCACGACCCGGCACTTGAGCATCGCCCACGCGTTGTCGCGGCGGTCGAACGACAAGTCGGCGCTCGCATGTCCGAAGCGATACCCGTAGTGGGCGTCCGACCAGTGAAAGGTGCCGGCGAACGCCCGCGCGTAGGGGTCGATCAGCAACTTGTGCGGATTGAAGCGATGACCTTGGCCCGGCTCGTAAGGGCCGTGCACGCGGTATCCGTAGACCAGACCGGGCCGCGCGTCCGGCAGGTAGCCGTGCCAGACCTGGTCGGTGCACCCGGGCAGGGAAATGCGAGCGACCTCGCGCGCCGCCTCCGTGTCGTACAGACATAACTCGACCTGCGTGGCGAAGGCCGAAAACAGGGCGAAATTGACGCCGGCTCCGTCCCAGGTCGCGCCCAACGGGCAGGGACGGCCGGTCTCCAGGCGTGCTTGCGCGAAACGAACGGCGCTTGCGTGTTTCCTCGCGGCCGCGGCGGTTCGCCGATTGGCGTTCACGCTGCCCGCCAGGCGAACATGACACACGCCAGCGGCGGCAGGGTCACCGCCAGGGAATACTCGCGGCCGTGGCAGGGCGCCGCCACTGCATCGACGCCGCCCACGTTGCCCAGATTGGAGCCGCCGTACCATGCAGAATCGGTGTTGATGATCTCGCGGTAATGTCCGGGCCCGGGCACGCCGATGCGATAACCGTAGCGCGGCACCGGCGTGAAATTGCAGGCGGCAACCGCCAGCGCATCGTCGCGCCGGCCGCGGCGCAGGAACACGATCACGCTCTGGTCGCGATCGGCGAAGTCTATCCATTCGAAACCGCGCGGTTCGCAATCGCACTCGTGCAGCGCGGGCGTATCGCGGTAGGCCCGGTTGAGGTCGGCGACCAGCCGCTGCACCCCGCGATGATGCTCGTCGGCCAGCGCGCCCCAATCGAGCTCGGCGTCGTGGTTCCATTCGGCCTGCTGTCCCAGTTCGCCGCCCATGAACAGCAGCTTCTTGCCCGGATGCGCCCACATGAATCCGAAATACAGCCGCAGGTTTGCGAAACGCTGCCAGCGGTCGCCCGGCATCTTGGCCAGCAGCGAGCCCTTGCCGTGGACGACTTCATCGTGCGAGAGCGGCAGGATGAAATTCTCGTTGAATGCGTAAATCATGCCGAAGGTCAGCGAATCGTGATGGTGAGGGCGATGGACCGGGTCGCGCCGCATGTAGTCCAGCGTGTCGTGCATCCAGCCCATGTTCCACTTGTAATGGAAACCCAGCCCGCCCTCGTGCGCCGGCCGCGACACGCCGGGCCAGGCGGTGGATTCCTCGGCAATCACGACCGCATCGGGGTGGCCGGCGCGGATCAGGCCGTTGGTTTCGCGAATGAAGGACACCGCATCGAGGTTCTCGCGCCCGCCATGCACGTTCGGCACCCATTCACCCGGTGAGCGGCTGTAATCCAGGTAAAGCATCGACGCCACCGCATCGACCCGCAGTCCGGCCAGCGCGTAGCGCTCGAGCCAGAAGAGCGCATTGGCAGCGAGAAAATTGCGTACCTCGTGCCGGCTGTAGTTGTAGACCAGCGTGTTCCAGTCCGGGTGCAGCCCCTGGCGCGGATCGGCGTGTTCGTAGAGGCAGGAACCGTCGAAGCGCGCCAGCGCGTGCGCATCGGCCGGGAAATGCCCGGGTACCCAGTCGAGCAGTACGCCGATGCCTGCCGCGTGGAAGCGCCGGACCAGGGCGGCGAAATCCGCCGGCGCGCCATGCCGCGCAGTCGGGGCATAAAGGCCGGTCGGCTGGTAACCCCATGAGCCGTCGAACGGATGCTCCATCACCGGCATCAATTCGACGTGGGTAAAACCCATTTCCTGGACATAGGGCAGCAGGCGGTCGGCCAGTTC
>Ga0180082_1000125_pt1 | contig 12351 bp, 8 predicted proteins | sample EasRiv660_16_10D_FD_121780 | JGI IMG/M metagenome (GOLD analysis project Ga0180082, IMG submission 121780) | Soil microbial communities from meander-bound floodplain in the East River, Colorado, USA - East River metaG ERMLT660_16_10D | ecosystem: Environmental > Terrestrial > Soil > Floodplain ...
CCGCCGTGGCGATCATCGCGCCGCTGAGCCCCTGACCATTGGAGACACCACCTGCCCTATACCGCCTCTGCGTTTGACCCCGTCATCACCTCGGTGCTGGCCTCGCGGCCGGCCGTCGGCGGGACCGCGGAGGCGGCCCTCGCCGAGGTGCTGGGCAAGAGCACGAAAGCCGCACCGGCCGCCGCGAACCTGCCCCGGGCGTTCGCCCATGTCTTGCTGGAATACTTCGACCCCAGCACGTCCTCGATGGTCCCGAAGCCCATACAGGCCATGCCGTCCCTCCAGAAGACGGCCTTCTATGATGCGTCGACCGCGGTCATCAAACGGGACGAGCCCCTGCAAACCGCCCTCACGGACCTGGTGGAGGGGAAGGCGGCCTACAAGACCCTTCAGAGCAACCTGGCGATCGCCCTGGTCGATCTCTCCGGAGATAAATTTGCTCCCCGATACGCCGGCATCAACGATGCGTCGAACTTCTATTCAGGCAGCGTGGCCAAGATCTGCGGTCTGCTGGCCGCTTACCAGCTCGCGGCAAACATCAACGTCTTTCTCGGCGCCGGCCCCCCGATCGCGAGCATGGCCGAACTCGAAACCGAGATCGACAAGGAGTGGAACCGTCTGGGCGTCTCCAAGGATCGACCGGCCGTATCGCAGGTCCTGCAGTTTCACGCCGGCTCACCCCCGACGGTGACGCTGCGAACGGAGCTGTTGAGTCGCTTCGACGCCATTACCACCGGGAACGAGAACGGCTCGACGGCGGTCGTCCTGCTCCGATTTCCGTTCATCGCCTCCACCATGCTCGCCCACGGGTTGTTCAGCCGTGAGACCAAGAGTGGCCTGTGGCTCAACCGGGCGTACGGCCCCATCCACTACCCGACGTCGGCCGATCCCGAGAGATCGATCCCGAATTGGTCCGCGAGCGCCGAGGATCCGTTCCCGGCGGCTCCCGTTCACTGCGTGAGCGCCATCGCGGCCGCGCAATTCTTCACGCTGGCCGCCCAGGGCCGCCTTATAGGCGCGGCCGCTTCCCAGGCAATCTTGCGACATCTCCGGCTGGACCTCGGCGGGTGCGCGGATGCCGACCCCGATCTGGACCTCACGGCGCTCCAATCCACCGGCGTGATCTCGGCAAAGTGCGGGTTTTACGAGGACGTCTGGCACATTCCGCTCTACTTCAAGCACTCCACGTCGGAGCGGGAGTTCGTCGTCGTGATTCTGACCAGCGGCCATCACGCCGGCGTCGTGAAGGAACTCTTCGCCGATCTGGTGGCGCTGGTATGAGCGCGAGGGTCGGGACGTGTTCAGCGAGGCGTGCCGCCGTCAGGCACGCTCGGTGTGCCCGCCGCGAAAGCGGCCATCTCGACGGTGATGAGGAGCAGCGGTTTCGCCGGTTCGATAAGACCAAACTCGATCAGTTCCTCTTTGAGAGTCTGCAGTTCCGCAGGGCTTGTCACCACGCGGGTCTGTTTAGTGCTCGCCGCTTTGAAGTTCTTACGCGCCATGTTCAGGTCGCCGGGGCTCTGTGCGGCCGGGGGCAGGGGCGCTTCATCCTGGTCGACGCGGTACCATTCCACGAGGACGCGATGCGTTCCGGAACGCCCCACGAGTGCCTCCGGACGGAAGTCTGGAGCCAGGTAACCTATTTTGTCTCGGAGGGCGCTGAGGATGTCGTCGAGGCTCGCCTTGCCGCGGACGGTGATTGTGGAGGAACTGAACACATAGAAATGATTCCAGGCTGTAATCGTCGACGCCTGGAAGAGCTGCGCAAATCCGACCAAGGACTCCGGATCGAGGCCGATATTGCAGGACTGCAATCGGATCGCGTCAATGCGTGGTTTGCTCACGGAGCCGTGCGCTTTATACCAGGCGTCTACCCCCTCCAACGTCGTCTCGGTGAAGTTCCCATCGTCGTCCTTGAACAGAAATCCACCCGAGGAGGCATGGCCAAGAATAGTAAGCTCAGATATCGTTGCATACCCCGCGAGTGCGTTCGCCATACCGTCCCACGATGCGACGAGCTTGATGTCCGCCTCGCCTTTCAGATGCCCGGTGTTGTAGAGTGCGCCCTCTTTCTGGAGGTCTTTTGCAAGAAGCAGCACGCGCTTCTTTCCGCCCTGAGAAGCGAACGCCTTCCCGCTGGTCTTGGCCATCAAATCTTCAGCAGAGCCCTTCTTGGGCGGGTCCGCCGCCATCACCGACGCGATGATTGCGGAAAAAGCACCTGCGGTGTCTGTCATGGTCACACCAAAGATAACATGCCATTTCCCCGAAGAGAGAGACCATGCCGAATCCGGGGACGACCCCTCAACATTCGGGGCATATGAAGCGATCGTAGACGTTCGGGCAGTGTGAGTCCGAGGTGCTCGAGTAGGATCGCCTGCTCGCGATCCGGACGCACCACGCATCGGATGCGCACCGGGGATAGCAGTTGTCGCCTCGTGCCCTCCAACCCCGTGTGAATATTTCACACGTTACCGGTGGAGGGTTTAACAGCATCCAATCATTGCGCAAAGCTAGGCTGGCTGTCATGCAGATAAGATTGTTTCTTCCGTAACTCGCGTCGCGGGGAACGCGGACAGCGCGGATCCGGCAGCCGAACGCGCGCCGGCCACCGGGATCCGGCGCAACCGGGCGCACTCCGCACCGATACGAAATAGGGGGAGCACATGCGCCGCCGTTTGATCGAAGTTCCGTCGGGTTCTTTGCATAGGGTACTGCTCCTGCTTTTGCCGCCGTTGCTCGCGGGGTGTGCCGGTAGTACCGCCGACCGCGCGCAACCTGCGACGCCACCAGCCGCTTCGTCACCACCGGCGACGTCGTTGCCGCGTGGCGGCTTCAAGCCGATTGCCCCGCCGGGCGAGTTCGAGATCCGGCTGCCGACCCGCACGGTCAAGCCGGCACCGGCCAGCCCGGATTGGCCGCAGCTGTACACCCGGCCGGAAGCGGCGACGGCACGCGCGATCGTGCAACTGCTTCGGGTGCCCACCGAGCAAACCCGCGCGGCGCTCGCCGACGCCGGCATCGAGCTCGGCCAGCCGCTTTCCGGTCGCGCGTATCTCGCGAAGGTCAAACGCAGCGTACAGACGAGTGCGCCGGTATTGCGCGAAGTGCGTTGGATCGGTCCCTGGCTCGCGCAGGACAAGCTCGCCCCTGAACTGAGCCAGCCGCAGCGCACGGCGTGGGCGCGCCGCGTTGCCGGCCAGATGCAACTCGTGATCAAGGTCTTCGCGGATGCGGATTTCGAGCGCACGGTGCAGCAGGCGCAAGCGCTCGGCGCGATCATTACCGGCAAGGCGCCGGCGGGATCGACGTTTACGGCATCGATGCCGGTCGGGCGCGAACGCGAGCTCGCGCAGATCGACGATGTCCGGTTCGTCGAACCCGCGACTCCGCCAGGCGCGAGCGAGTCCGATCGTGCGCGCAGCCACGTGGGCGCCGATGTGGGCGCGATCCCGGCCGGTCGCCCCAACGGCAGCGACGTCGTCGTTGGCGTGTTCGACGGCGGTCACGCGAGCAGCACGCATCCGGACTTCGGCAACCGGTCGGCGCAGGGCGACAGCGGCGCATTCGACCCGCAGCAACACGCCACCATGACCGCCGGCATCATCGCCGGCAGCGGCGCGCGATCGGCAGCCAGCGGCGGCAGCGCCAATCAGTTTCGCGGCATGGCGCCGGCCGCGACGATCCGTTCGTACAGCTTCACCACCAGCAACGATGCGATTACCGATTTCATCAACGACGTCACCGACGCGGTGCAGAACGACGGCGTCAACGTGCTGAACAATTCGTGGGGCGATTTCGGCTGCGCCACGCTGCCCTACGGCGCCTACGTCGGCCGCGCGCCGTTTCTCGACGACGTGGTGCGCGGCGGCTTGGGCCGCCCGGTGACGGTTGTGTTCTCCGTCGGTAACGAGCGTGACGGCTTCTTCGTCAGCAACGCCAATCCGAGCGATGCGGGCTGCATCACCGACGCCGCGACGCCGTTCGCAAACTACACGACCGTCAATCATCCGAAGTCGGCCAAGAACATCATCGCGGTCGGCGCCATCGACTCGGGCAACGACGCGATGTCCGACTACAGCAGCTGGGGCCCGACATTGGACGGCCGCCTGCGCCCCGACGTGGTCGCCTCGGGGCAGCATAACGGCACGATGTCGAACGGCGTGAGCCGCATCGACCCAGCGCTCGTTTTCGGCAACCCGGTCGGCTCCGCCAACCAGCAGGGTTATCGCACGCCCAACCATCCGACGAATGCATTCGAATACGCGTGGTTCACGCAGACCTCGAGCGCCTCGGCCATCGTCTCCGGCGGCGTGGCATTGATGATCGATGCGTGGCGGCGCGCTTTTCCCGGCCGCGCCGATCCGCTTCCCGCGACCGTGCGCGCGCTGCTCGTGCACAACGCGCGCGATCTGGACGACGCCACGACTTGGTACAACCGCGGCCCGGATTACGCCTCGGGCTACGGGCTGGTGCGCATCGACCAGGCCGTGCAGTCGCTCGAGCGCGGCGACGCGTTCGAAGGCTCGGTGGCGCATCAGACCGACGCGCGCTTTTTTGTCACCGTCGCCGCCGGCGCGCCGTTGCGCGTGACGCTCGCGTGGGACGATCCGGCCGCGATCGAGAACGCGAATCCGACGCTGATCAATGATCTCGATCTCGTCGTCACCGATCCCAACGGCGTGCAGCGTTTCCCCTGGACGCTCGACCCGGCGAATCCGACGGCCGATGCCGTGCGCACGCAGGCCGATCACGTCAACAACCTGGAGCAGGTGGTCGTCGACGCGCCGGTGGCGGGTACCTGGAGCGTGATCGTGCGCGGGACCAGCGTCGCGACGGCCCGGCAAAACTTTTCCCTGGTCACGGAAAACGGTTTCGTGCGCCAGCCGGTCGACCTGGTGCTCGCGCTCGACACCTCCAGCAGCATGAACAGCTTGGCGGGCAGCGGCGCGGGCGCGCTGTCGCGCATCGAATTGCTGCGCCGTTCGGCGACATTGCTGCTCGAAACCTGGCGGCTGCACGCCGTGGCGGACGACCGCGTGGGTATCGCGACGTTCAGCAGCAATGTCAGCACGACGCCGAATGCCGTGCCGGCGTTGCAACCGCTGCTGCCGAACTTCAACGCGATCGCGGGCACCGTTGGCGGACTCACCGCGTCAGGTTGCACCGCGCTCGGCGGCGCGTTGCAGATTGGTTTGAACAGTCTGCCGACAGGCGCGATCAACAAGCGTGCGATGGTGGCGATCACCGATGGCATGCAGTCGACCAACCCCTTCGTCGGTGAGGCCGGCACTCCGGCGCGCCTTAGGATAGATACGTTCGCCGCCAACGCGGCGCTGCCGTTCGATGCGTTCTTCTGCACCAATGCCGCCGCCACCGGGCCGGGCGGCGCGGCGATCGTACCGGACGGCATCCCCGTGGCGGATCACGGCGTCGAGATTCACGCCATCGGCATCGGCGTCAACGGCGCGGGCTTCCAGCAGCTGATCGAGCGGCTCGCCTCCGAGAACCGCGGCTTGCATCACTTCACGACCGCGCCCAACCAGGATCTCGATCTGCTGTTCGTCAACGACCTGGTGCGGGCGTTGAAAACCAACACGCTGGAGATCATCGCCAGCGACGCCGGCGCGCTCGCCGCCGGCGCCACGCGGCAGATTTCCTTCCCGGTCAACGGCACGAGCCGCTCGGTGACGGTGGTGCTGTCGTGGCAGGGCGCGACGCAAACCGCGGCGATCGATGCGCAAGTGCTCGGCCCGAACGGCACTGCGCTTGCACCCACTCAGACGCGGCGACAAGGCAACTTCACGCTGTTGAAGTTCGACCGCGCGCAAACCCAAGGCGCGCTGCCGGGCGCCTGGCAACTGGTCCTGCGGCGCGCCGCAGCGCCGACGGTCAGCTACCAAACGTCGATCATTGCCGATGAGTCTTGCCTGCACTACGAATTCGCCACGCCCACCGGCCTTCAGCCCGCCGGCAGTGCCCCGCGCGTCACGGCGAGCGTGTCGGCCGGCGGTCGGCCGCAGGCGGCGCCGCTCGCGGTCACGCTGCAAGTCGCCGCGCCCGCGCAATCGTTCGGCAATCTGTTGGCGGCCTGGGTACCCAAGACCAAAGCGGCGCAGCGTTATCGCAGCCTCATCGCGCAACCGAGCGCACGGACGAACGCCTCCGCCGGCGCAGCGCTCGAAGCCGCGCTCGCCGAGCTGAACGGCAATCCCGCGTTCATCAAAGCCGCGCAGGCGCGCGAGAAATTTGGCGTGACGCTGCGGCCGGCTTCGACCAAGATCGATCCGACCGCCGGCGGCGCGTCGAGCTATGCGGCGGTGCTGCCCGCGCTGACGCTTGCCGGCACTTATGGCGTGCGTTGGCAGATCGAAGGCCAGAGCGCGTGCGGAGTGGTCAAGCGGCAAGAGCTGGGAAGCATGGTCGTGTCGCTCGGCAAGCTCGACCGCGCGAAGTCCTCGGTGCGCGTAACGCCCACGCCGGCCAACACGGTTACCGTCAGCGTCAAGCCGGTGGATCGATCCGGTAACCTGCTCGGTCCCGGCGCGAGCCATTCGATCGGCGTGTCGATCGAAGGGCTCAAGCCCGTGGGACCGATGATCGATCGCCTGGACGGCAGCTATAGACAGACGTTCAGCGGCAGAGCGCGCCGCGCGGCTGCCGCGGAGGTAACCGTAACCGTCGGCAGCGAAACGTGGTCGCAGCGCATCGGCGTCGACGCCAAGACGGGCAAGTAGCGAGTCGGGCCGAACGCGGCAGATATCATGCGGCCCGAACCGCAGCACAGGTTCTCGGGCGGCTCGATATCCCGCCGAGCATCTGGCCTGTGAGTGCGATCGCGGGTCAGCGGGGGCACGCGCCCCCTCAGGGCATGAAGCCGCCGCCGTTGACGTGGATCGTCTGACCGGTGATGTAGCGCGCGTCGGGCCCGCACAGCATGCGCACCACCGCGGCGACCTCCGCGGGTTCGCCGCGGCGGCCGATCGGCGGCAAGCCGCGCCGATCACTCGGGCGGGGCGGCGCGCCGGGCAGACCGCGCACGGTCTCGATGGTCCCGGGCACGACGCAGTTGACCGTGATGCGGCGCGGCGCCAGATCGAGGGCGAGCGCCCGCGTCATGCCGGCGATGCCGGCCTTGGCTGCGATCACGTGGGCGCGGCCGGTCGCGCCCTTGTGCGCCGTGAGGCCTCCGATATTCACGATCGCCCCGCCGCGCACGCGAGTGAGGTGGGGCAGGCAGGATTGGGCGCACAGGAACGCGCCGTCGAGCACGGTCGCGATCACGCGACGCCATTCCTCGAGCTTGATGTCCTCGAAGGGCGTCTCGCTCCTCACGGCGGCATTGTTGACGAGAATGTCCAGGCGTCCGAACTGCTTGACCGTCGCGTCCACCATCTTCGCGACCGCGGTGGGGTCGGTCACGTCGGCGAAGTAGAAGGCTGCCGTGCCCCCGTTTGATTTGATCATCGCCACGGTACGTTTGGCTTCGCTTTGCGAGGTGTTGGCGTTCACCATCACCGTCGCACCGCCCGCGGCGAGCGAACGCGAGATCGCCCGGCCGATGTTCCTTGCGCCGCCGGTGACCAGGGCAACTTTTCCCGAAAGCTCGCTGCCGGCGGTCATTCCCACTTCGTTCATCGGGCCGCCCGTCAGCGCACGTTTTCCAGGAGCAGCAGCAGCCCGCCGAGGATGCCGGTGTTGCCGAGCAGGATGATCCGGCTCAAGTTTCGCTTCGCCGGGTCCTGCATGCTCCAGAAGCGGTGGAAGACCGCCGTGGCCGCCACCGTGAACAGGATCAGGCACCCGGCGCCGATCTCGGGGTGCCAGTCCGCGAGGAGCAGCGCGCAGCCGGTAAACTGCAGCGCGATGCCGATCCAGAAGACGGCAGTCGGGGCCGGCGTATGGGACGCCGCCATGCGATCGATGTGGTCCTTGATGCGCGCCGGGGTCAGGTTGCAAAGCCCGGTGACAAGGAAGCAGGTGACAATGAGCAGCCGCCCGGCCGCGTCGAGCCATGAAGAATCACTGTGCATAGGCAAGTTATAATTTTCGCCGCTTTTCCCGACTAAGGCGTTCGGCCTTGCGCGGCTGAGGCGTCGTGCGCGACAGCGGACAGGATACGCCATGCCCTTCACAACGATCAACGGCATCCGGATCAACCACCTCGTTCAAGGGAAGGGCCCGCACTTGCTGATGTTCGCCCCCGGCGGTTGGCGCTCCGTCATTTCGCGCTGGACCGCTGCCGGCGGCAAGGAAGCCTTCGGGCAGATGGACGGACTCGCGGCGCTTTCGCGCCATTTCACGTGCATTGCCTACGATCGCCGCGAATGCGGCCTGTCGGGCGGCCGTGTCGAGCCGCTCAACTGGGATCTGTATGTTCAGGAAGCCAAGGCGCTGCTCGATCTGGCCGGCGCGAGGGAGGCGTACATCCTCGGCAGCTGCATGGGGGCATCCCTCGCCCTCGCTTTTGCGGTGCGCCACCCTTCGGCCTGCAAGGGACTGCTGCTGCACTGGCCCGTAGGCGGGTACCTCTGGATGAAAAAGGGCCACGAGTTTTTCCGGCGTCACATGGACTTCGTGCGCGCGAACGGCCTGGCAGCGGTGATCGAGCGCGCGTCGAAAGGCGAAAATTTCTGGCTCGATCCCGAAATCGGGCCATGGGGATCGCCCGCCGCGGTCTATCCCGAGTTCGCCCGCGAGCTCGTGAACGAGGACGTGGACCGGTATCTCGATGTCTGCGCGCGCAGCCGGGACGCGATCTTCAACGACACCCTGCCCTCGGGGGCGAGCGGCGAGGAGCTGATGCAGATCGGGGTTCCAGCCCTCATCCTGTCGGGCGCAGATACCCGGCACACGCGATCGGCGTCCTGGGCGCTGAAGGAGCTGATGCCGCAGTCGGAACTGTGGGAGGTGCTGCCGCCGCAGCAGACCGGGCAGAACACGCTGGAGCAGATCCTGCGGTTCAAATCGCGCTTCGACGCGGCTGTGCAGACCGCCTAGGAAGCCGCCCCCGATGTTCAATCGGCTCCCCGGACTCGCGCGCTTCCTGCTCGCGCTGACGGCGATCAACCTCGTTGCGTTCACGGCATTCCGGGGCGCCTTCTGGGCGATGTTTCACGACTCGGTCGCGTCGGCGTCCCGGGCGGATCTGCTCAAGGCGCTCTATCTCGGATTCAAGTTCGACCTCCGGCTCTCACTGCTCCTTTGCCTGCCGCTCGCGCTCTTGGGTTGGATCTCGCCTGCCGATCCGGCGCGGCGGCGCGCCGCGCGAATCGCGTGGATCGGATACCTCGCCGCGGCGCAGTGCGTGGTGCTGTTCGCCTACTTCGTCGACTTCGGGCATTACGCCTACGTCCGGGCGCGGCTGAACGCGACCCTGATCGATCATCTGACGCCCGTCACGGTGGCCGCGCGGGTGGCATGGGAAACCTATCCGGTCCTGCCGGGCCTGCTGGGGTTGATGCTGCTCACCTGCGCGTATGCCTGGATCGTGGGCCGCGCAGCGCGGCGCACGCTGGTACCCGCCGGGAACCCCCTGGGCAAGTGGCCAAGGCGCGCCGCAGTCGCCGCGCTCGCCGCGCTCTATGCGCTGGGGATTTACGGCAAATGGTCGTGGTATCCGCTGCGCTGGAGCGAGGCCTATTTTTCCTCGAGCGAGGCGGTCGCCGCACTCGCCCTCAATCCGGTCCTGTTTCTGGTGGACACCGCCGACAACCGCAGCCGTCCCTACGACACGAACAAGGTGCGCGAGCACTACGCCTATACGGCGTCGCTGCTCGGAATCAAGGCATCGGACCCCGAGAAGCTCGCTTTTGCCCGGTATGTCACGCCGCAGGGCAGGTCCGCGGTCCGGTACAACCTGGTGGTGATCCATCTTGAGTCCTTTGCCGCGTTCAAAGCGGGGATCTTCGGCAACCGCCTGAACGCTACGCCGTATTTCGACGCGATCGCGAGGCAGGGCATCCTGTTCACGAACTTTTTCGTACCCGCAGTTCCGACGGCGCGCTCGGTGTTCACCATGCTCACCGGCATTCCCGACGTGAACCCGACGACGACTGCCTCGCGCAATCCGCTGGTGGTGAATCAGCACACCCTGGTGAACGCGCTCGAGGGATACGAAAAGTACTATTTTCTGGGGGGAAGCGCGACCTGGGGAAACATCCGCGGCCTGTTCGCGCACAACATACCCGGCCTGCGCATATTCGAAGAGGGCGACTACGACGCGCCGCAAGCCGACGGCTGGGGCGTCTCGGATGTCGTCCTGTTCGATAAAGCGCACCGGGCGTTCAGCGACGAGAAGGAACCTTTTTTCGCTTTCATTCAGACCTCGGGGAATCATCGGCCGTACACGATCCCGAAAGACCGGGCCGGCTTCGAGCCGGCGTACGCGGACGCCATGGCGCTCGCGGAAAACGGCTTTGACAGCCTCGCTGCCTACAACGGGACGCGGTTCCTCGACTATTCTCTCGAAGCCTTCTTCGCCCAGGCGCGGAAGGCCCCGTACTTCAGGAATACGGTCTTCGTGATGTACGGGGATCACGGCAACCCTTCTACGCAGCAGACCCCCTGGGAGCAGCTCAGGCTCACGGGCTATCACGTTCCTCTGGTTGTCTATGCGCCGGGATTGATCGAGCCGGGCAGGCGCATAGCCTTCACCGCGAATCTCACCGATTCTCTGCCGACGAGCTTGAGCCTTCTGGGGATTCCTTATCTCAATACCGGCCTTGGGCGGGATCTGCTCAAGCTTGGGCCCAAGGATCCGCATTTCTCCTTGATAGGAGACAACGGGGTGCTGGACGACGAGTTCTATCTGCGGCTGGATCCGGGCGGCGCGCGCCTGTTCCGTTACCGCTCGCAGGCGGCCGCGGAAGACGTGCACGAGCGCTATCCGGAAAAGCTCGCCGAGCTGCGGCGCCTGTACGAGGCGCTCTACGAGACCTCGAAATACCTGCTCTACCATAATCCGGCTCGAGCTCACGTTTCGGAGGAGTCCCCGAAGCGCTGAAGGGCTGTGCAGGCCGGCGGACGACGCCTTGGAAGAGATCGTGAAAGCCGTCAGCGGCCACCGGGAAGAAAAAGGCCACGCCCGTCGGGCGTGGCCTCGGACCGGGAAAGGCGCGGCGAATCAGGCGCGGGCTACCCGCCGGCGCAAGAGAAGCAGCAAGCCCAGCCCAAGCCCCATGAGCGCGAGCAGGGAAGGCTCCGGCACGGCTGCCGTGGTGGCCATGCTCCAAGCGAACAGTCCGTCCATCTCCGCGACGCGGGTGCCGAGACCCCCGCTGATATTGGCTTCGTTCTCGAGGCCCACGGTATAGGTGTTTCCGACGACGATGGCCCGGGTGAGCGTCCCGATGCTCGCGAAGTTGAGGAGAGCGCCGATACCGTCGCTCCATTGGAAAACGAAGCCGTTAAGGCCGAAGGTATTGGTGCTGCCGCTATCGAAGATGTTCCAGCTCATCGTGAACAGGCCGGTGGCGTCGGCGGTAAACGTGTACTTCCAGTCCGCTCCCGAGGTGAGGATCGCGGAGCCGCTGCCCACATTTGACGTTCTCCAGCCCAAGTCGCGGAAACTCACATTGCCCGACGCCGCATTCGCCCACGTGGCGGAGGCGCTCGCGTACGTGTCCACGCTCTGGATGCCGTTGACCGCGCTCGCCAGAACACTGGCGCTCAGCGGGTTGAGCGTCGCGCCCTGCGACTGGGTATCCGTATCGGTCACCGTGCCCGCGCCGGCGTTCGACTCGGCAATGAGGTTCAGGGAGGAGGTGATGGGGATGGGCAGTGCAAAAGCAGACGCGCCCCATGCGAGTGCCATGGGCGCGAGGAGCATTGCGAGATGCTTCGATTTCATTTGAGCCACCCTTCCGATAGTTTTTGTCAGGGGCCCTAAGAGAAGAGGCCCTGTTGTGCGTATCCCATGCATAAACCGCGCCTGAGACAAAAATAACATTCCGATCAATCGGTTACTCCAAGACCCCAAGCCGGGGGAAATCAAGTGTAAAGCTGGCCGACATTTCCCAGGCTTACGAGGCGGGCCCCCAACGTCTCGCAGCGCGCGCTATGGGGTGAATCGCATTGATTGTTCGCAAAATCAGTCGCAAACGCGGCGGAATGCAGCCGTGGCGAAGTGTAAAATTTTCTGACCGTCCGTCTCATGGGGAAGATAGCCCGAGCCAGACCGATACGGTTGATATGGGAGGGCTGATGGCGAGTGCTGCGAGCTCCGAGGGAACCGGCGTCGCGGTCGGATGGCCGAGATGGGTGTCGTTGATTGCTCTGGCTCCGGTGTTTGTCGGTCTCTACGTTCGAGTGCTCAGCGCGCCCTCGCCCGGCGGGTTTGTGCCTGCGCAA
>Ga0180082_1000127_pt1 | contig 12287 bp, 9 predicted proteins | sample EasRiv660_16_10D_FD_121780 | JGI IMG/M metagenome (GOLD analysis project Ga0180082, IMG submission 121780) | Soil microbial communities from meander-bound floodplain in the East River, Colorado, USA - East River metaG ERMLT660_16_10D | ecosystem: Environmental > Terrestrial > Soil > Floodplain ...
CCGGGAACATCCAGTCTCGGGATCACTGCGCCAAGGAGCCATACGCCGCATGCGGCAGCCAACATGGTAAGCGCTAGGCGGATCGAGACACCGACATTCTTGGTGACATCCTCGGTAATTCCTCCCAGGAACGCCGGCAAGCTGGCGAATAGCAGGTAGCCGAATTGGTCGCCGGACGCGCCTTGCTCGATCGCCAGCAAGGCGGCTCCGCATACGAAAAGGCCCGCCATCACCCCCAAGCCGCCGATGCGCGGGGTGGGAGACGCATGAAATTTCTGCGGGCCAACCTCTACGGGGTCGTGGCTCCAATTTGCGTGCAAGGCCTCGTAGCGCACGATGAGGTAGCCCGTGAAAGTCGAAGCGAAGCCGGTCAGCAACAGAACGAAAAGGCCGGCTATGGCTTGCCATATTTCGATACGCGGCGGCCTCGACGAACCGGACAAAGGGCGCCTCATGTTGGGCGGGTAGCATGTTGCGCGAGACCCTTGGTCCGAGCCGGTCAGACGTTCTGTTTCCCGACAAGCGGCAAGAGCAAGAGCCTTGTCGTCCGACAGGTAAGTCACCACTCCTTGGGGCAAACGGGAACTCGGCATTTCAATCGGCTCTTCGGAGAGCAGCTTCTCGTATGCGGGCTCGAGCCTGCCGGGGCATTGCCGTAGGGTGACCCGGCAGGTGGGACAGGTGACTCGGATGGCGTCAGCGATGGTGGTTACGGCAGCTTGGCAGGCTTCATTCCTGAATAAACCGTGCTGCAGGAACTCGAGCTTCACGTTTTCCTGGGCCTCCACCACTACATGAGGGTAGTACACATGGTCGCGGAGGAAATGTGCAGCACCGATGACTGCGATGAACAAAACCACAGCCGCAATCGGGGTGTACGTCTTCCTGTTGAGGTTCGGTGCAATCACCTTGTACGCTGCGCTTGCGGCAGCGCGGGATCCGGTTCAGGGCACCATGATACTCAACCCGGGATACCCGGACGATGCGTCCTCTCGAAGTTTGTTTCTGATAGTTCAGCGATTGCTGATCAGAGCCATGAAAAGGCAGCAGGTGACTCGCAAGTCATTAAAGTGTAAAGAAAAAATGTCAGTATCTGCGTTTCATTCACGGGTCCAGGCCTGCTTGAAGCCGCCGGGATGCCAAGCCCGGGGAATAGCCAAAGGCTCAGGGTGTTTACTCGAAAGGGCCTGGGATAGGGTTAGTGTTGCAAGGGCTTGACTGGGTATGCTAATGTGCTTGCACTATCAAATTAACCTTTGTGGTTTCTTTCTGGGGGGTTTCATGAAAAAGCTGGCAGCGATGGTTTTCTTTGCAATGGTTGCGGGCAATGTGATGGCGCAGGCGGGTGGTGCATCCTCGGGCGCCGGTGGCGGTGCAGGCGGCGCGGCAGGTGCTACAGCAGGCGTCGTGGCCACGGTGGCGGCGGCGGTAGCGGGGGTTGCGGCAGCGAGCGCAAATAACAGCACGGCGTCCAACCACTAAGCGATTTCCATACAAGAGTAATTTCAAAACCCTGCCAGGGATTCCTGGCGGGGTTTTGTTTATTTGGTAGACTCGCTGAGCTCGAAATCACGAAGGGCGGCGAGTCATGCGTGGTACGAAACCTTTAGCTTGGGTACCCGGGATTGGCGCGTTTCCGCTCGCCCTTGGAGCTTTCGCGAACAGGTTTTCCAAAACCTCACCGGCGCCGGCTAGGCTGCTTTAGTATCGGCGACGCCGGGGGCCGCATTAGTGCCCCCCAGCACTTCCCCATTAACTCCCTTTCCGCCGCAGCGTGCGCAGAGCCCGGCGTCCGCGTTCGCTGGCGCTTTTGGCGGTGGAATAATGGACCGATTCCGTCCTAGCAGAGGGCTATGCGCCGTTTTCTAGCGTGTTGGATGGGACTGATCGCGTGCTGCGTATCTTCCTTTGTGAAGGCCGGTCCGCCCGGTCCGACCGGGCTGATCAATATGCCCGATGCCCGATTCGACCCCGACGGAACGTTGCGTTTCGGCATGAGCTCAGTGGCGCCGTATTTCAACCTGATGGCGAACGCGACGCTTCTTCCCTGGCTCGAAACCAACCTCGCGGTCACGCGGATCAACGGGGTTGCTGGATTTTCTGTTGCAAGAGGCGGTTTCGGTTCGGGCTACGGAGCCTACAAAGACAAGAGCTCCGGTCTCAAGATCCGTCTCATTGCCGAAGAGGGCTGGTGGCCGTCGGTCGCCGTCGGAGCGCAGGATCCCTTCGGCACGAGCCTGTTTGAGCGGCAGTTCGCGGCCGCGACCAAGACGTTTGCGGACGCGCAGTTCACGCTGGGGTACGGCCACGGGCAGATAGAGGGGGCATTTGGAGGTGTCCGCTATTCGCCTTCCTGGCTGAGCAATTGGTCCTTTGTTGCGGAGTACGACGCGAGCGACTACGCGAGTTATCCGTTCGCCGAAGGTACGGGTGTTGCCGGGCGCACGCGCGGAATGTCCGGCGCCATCGAATACCGCCTCGGATGGATGAGCGCCGCCTTGTCGAATCAGCGGGGTGTGACCGGAATCAGCACTTACCTCTCGATACCGCTCGAGCGCAGCGAATGGGTACCGAAGCTCGCGGAACCCGAGCCCTACATGAAAGTGATTCCCCGGCCGACGCTCGCGCAGTGGGAGCAGGACGCAAGCTACAAGAAACGCATGTACGAGGCGCTCTTCCGGCAGGATTTCAAGGACGTGCGCATCCACATGGAGCCGAACGCGCGCCTTGCGCTCACGCTCACCAACAGCCGCATCTCCCAGATGAGCCGCGCGGTCGGGCGGGCGGCAAGGACGGCGCTCCTGCTTGCACCTCTGGAGGCCACCGGAATCCGCGTCACCTACACGACTAGCGGTTTGCCGGTCGCGACCTACGAGTTTTCCGATCTGCGGAAGCTCAATCGGTACTTCAACGGGTTATTGCCGCGAAGCGAGCTTTCTGAATCCGTCGCCATCCAGTACGCGGACCCTTCTTCGTATTCCCAAAAAGACAAAGCCGATTTGATGGCCGCGCTCGAGGAGCCGACCCAGGCCAAGATCCTCTACGGCGACGAGGGCAATTTCATTAGCTTCAAGAGCCAGGACACCAGCTTGAACCTGCTCCAGATCAAACCCACTCTGAGCACCTACCTGAACGGGCCGGACGTTTTTCAGTACAGCCTTGGCGTGCTGACCACGTACAACCGCGAGCTTGCCGAGCGTCTTTTTTTCGTTACGGGAGTGAACTTTGTCTTGTACCAGAATATCAGCGAGGGCGACACAAGGAGCAACAGCGCGCTTCCGCATGTCCGGTCCGATTTTACAGAGTATGCAAAAGCGCCCAGGCTGAGACTCGATCAGCTATTGCTGAACCGAGTCTATCAGCCTTCCGAGCGGACCTACGCGAGGCTGACCGCAGGGTTGCTGGAGCAGATGTACGGGGGCATTGGCGGACAGTGGCTGTATGTGGAGCGCGGCACGCCTTGGGCATTTGACGTGAGCGTCGAAGCGGTCAGACAGCGCGATTTTCACGATCAATTCGCTTTCCGCGATTACCAGACCGTTACCGCGCTCGCCGCAATGCATTACAAGCTTCCTTATCAGTCCACATTCACCGTGCGGACGGGTCGGTTTCTCGCCCGCGATTTTGGAGCCCGCTTCGAGATCAAACGGCGCTTCCGCATCGGGATGGAACTCGGGGCGTGGTACACGGTGACCAATGCTGTGGATACGGGGATTGGGAACGAAGGGAACTATCGCGACAAGGGCATCTTCGTGTCGATTCCGTTCGAAGCCTTGCTGCCTGCCGACACTCGCGTAACGACGGGTTTCTCGCTCGCGCCCTGGACCCGCGATGTGGGCCAGATGGTCAATTCGCCCGTCGATCTCTACCAGATGCTCGAAAAACCGCTGATGCTCGACATGCACAACAGCGATGGTCTGGTGCGCCTGGGCGACGTGGAGGACGATTACAACCTGCCCTACCTGGGCAGTCCGATGTGGGACCGGCCGTTCGAGAACCTGGGTAGGATGACCGCGCAGGACTGGGGCCGCGGATCCGATGCTTTGAGCAGTTCGAGCGCATGGGAAACCGCCCTGCTCGGAGCCGGCATCGTGCTCGGCTCGGCATTGCTCGATCGGAGTGTGTCTGAATTCGTGGATCGTCACTCCGGCTCGCGCGCCATGGAAACGCTGGATGGGTTCGGCAAGTGGCTGCCCATCGCCGCGATAGGCGGGGCAGGGCTCGCTGCGCTCTCCGAGCAGGACCGGCGCCTGAGCAACACCGGCATCGCCGCGCTCGAGGCCGGAGCCACGGGCCTGTTCGTGAACATGGGAATCAAATACGCAGTCGGCCGCGCCCGCCCGCTGGACGAGAAGGGGCCGGCCGATTTCGAGCCGTTCCAGCGTCCGGACGCCTCTTTCCCCTCTAACCACGCGACCGTCATGTGGGCCACGGTGACGCCGTTTGCAAAGGAGTACGACGCGCCGTGGCTGTATGGACTGGCGGTGCTGACCAACGCCGGAAGAATCGCCTCGCGCGAGCACTGGTTGTCGGATACGGTGGCGAGCTCGCTGCTCGGTTTCGCGATCGGCGATTTCTTCTGGCAGGAACGCCGCAAGGCCGCCGACAAGGGACCGAAGGTCTTGGTGGGGCCGGCGAGCGTGACGTTGATGTGGGAGACGAGGTAGCAGGTTCTTGAGAAGGTACGCATGATGCCAATTTCTTGTCATTCTGAGTGCAGCGAAGAATCTGCTTTGCTTGCAGATCAAACGAACCCCCTGGACAGGAGGAGCGTGGCGCTTTGCTGGCTGGTCCTGGCGGGCGCCCTTTGCGCGCTGCCGGCCTTTGCCCAGGTCCCGGCGAAATGCCGGGTGCTCGATCCCGAGTTGCAAAAGTCTTACGCCGGTGGGTGCAAGGACGGCAAGGCCGATGGCCAGGGCACAGCCGAGGGAAGCGCCGTCTATGCAGGTGAATTCAACGAGGGCAGGAAACACGGGCGCGGCGTTAAAACCTGGCCGTGGGGCGATCGCTACCAGGGCGAATTCGCGGAGGACGCGAAGCACGGCACCGGCCTCTACACCTGGGGCGAGCGCTCGGCTTTCGCAGGCGACCGCTACGAGGGCCGATTCGCGAACGACAAGCGCAACGGCTACGGCGTCTATTTCTGGGCCAGCGGCGACAGTTACGCCGGGCCGTGGAAGGACGATGCGGTGGCGGGGCGGGCGACGCCGATGATGATCGCGAGATTTCGGGCGACGAATGAGTCACTGGCCGCCATGGCGAAGCCCGGTGTAAGGTTGTGCCACGAATCGACCGTGGGGGTCGGGTCGAAGGAATGGACCGAGGGGGCCGAGTCGAAGGAATCGAACGTGGGGGCCGGGCCGAAGGAATGGACCGAGGGGGTCGGGTCGAAGGAGTGGACCGAGGGCGAAACGCAGGCCGTGGATCAAGGTACGCGACGGGTATCGGTCAAAGTGACGAAGCTGGGTCCGGCACCGCTCGTTGTGGCGGGGACGCAAGTCGCAGTCGGCGAAACGGTCTGGGACGATCCGCTCAATTGGATTCCGTGCAACTGAATTGGAATCCGTGCAACTGAACCCGCCTTCCCATCGCTACCGGAGAATCTGGCTTCTCCTGGGGTGGGGGATGGTCGTGGCGGTGGTGGTCTTGTCGCTCATCCCGGTGGAAGTGGACCTGGGGGAAGGTCGGGACAAACTTGCGCATTTTGTTGCGTATGGCAGCCTGGCGTTCTGGTTCGGCATGCTCTTCGACGGCCGGGGTCGCCAGCTTCGCGCTGCGTTGGGATTCGCCGCGATGGGCGTCTCGCTGGAGTTCCTCCAGGGATTGACGGACTACCGCACCCTCGAGATCGCCGACATGGTCGCGAACGCCATCGGCGCAGGGCTCGGCTGGGGCCTCGCTCAGACTCCGCTCAGGAACGCTCTCGAGTGGGTAGAGTGGTTGATCGGCGCCTTGACTCGCAAGCCCTAACAGGTTGTTGAAAAAGCACGCATGATGCCAATTTCTTGTCATTCTATACATCGCCAGCAATATGACGGTAAAACTGCTGGCGGTCTATACAGATTCTCCCCGGGGTCCTTCAGGTCGGCGGCGCCGGGCGGTTCGCGGACGGCGCCGGCGGGAAGTCAGTCCTTCACCCGCGCGATCCTCACCACTTCCTGGATGCTCCTCAAGGCGCGCATGACCTTGGCGAGGTGCTGGCGGTTGGCGACCTGCAGCGTGAAGTGCATGGTGGTGTAGAGGCTGCGCTCTTCATCCATGCTGACGTTGTCGATGTTGGAGCCGGCCTCGGCGATCGCCGTGGCCACCTTGGCAAGCACGCCGCGCTGGTTGACGACGGTCACCCGGATCCCGAGGTCGAACATTTTTTCGGTTTCCGGCGCCCATTCCACATCGATCCATTTTTCGGGATCGCCGCGCGATTTGGCGGCGGTCGGGCAATCGTGGGTATGGACGACCAGGCCCTGCCCTTTCTTGACGAACCCCAGGATAGGGTCGCCCGGGATGGGGTTGCAGCACTTGGCGAACTGGACGGCCAGTCCTTCTGAGCCGTGGATGACGATCGAGCCGGGCGGGGCCTTCCCTGCCACCTGAAGGTGCTCCGTCAGCGACAGCAGCTTGCGTGCGACGATGGCCGCGAGCCGCTTCCCCAGGCCGATGTCGGCGACGACTTCCTGGCGTGATTTTGCCCCGAGGTCGCGAACCAGCCTTTCCCAGCGCTCCGGTGTCGCCTCCGAGGCTTTCACGCCGAGCGCGCGCACGGACTGGCTGAGCATGCGCTCGCCCAGGGCCGCAGCCTCCTCGTACTGCATCGTTTTCAGGAAGTGCCGGATCTGCGAGCGCGCCTTGCCGGTCTTCACGTAGGAGAGCCACGCCGGGTTGGGATGCTCGTGCGCGGCGGTGATGATCTCGACCCGGTCTCCGTTCTTGAGCTCGGTTCTGAGGGGGGCAAGCTCGTAATTGATTCTCGCCGCGGCGCAGCGGTTGCCGATGTCGGTGTGCACCGCGTAGGCAAAGTCCACCGCCGTCGCCCCGCGCGGCATCGCCATGATCTTGCCCTGGGGAGTGAACACGTAGACCTCGTCCGGAAAGAGGTCCACCTTGATGTGCTCCAGGAATTCGGCGGGATCGCCCGAGGCGTGCTGGATGTCCAGGAGCGATTGCAGCCATTTGTGGGTGCGCTGCTGCACTTCGTTGATCTCCGCGTCCGTGCTCTTGTACAGCCAATGCGAAGCGACGCCGGCGTCGGCGATGCGGTTCATGGCCTGCGTGCGGATTTGAACTTCGACCGGCATGCCGTAGGGGCCGATCAGCGTGGTGTGCAGCGACTGATAGCCGTTGACCTTCGCAATCGCGATATAGTCCTTGAATTTTCCGGGCACGGGCTTGTACAGGCTGTGCAGCGCGCCGAGGGCGACATAGCAGGCGGGAACGTCCTCGACGACGACCCGAAAACCGTAGATGTCCAGCACCTGCGAGAACGACAGGTGCTTTTCGTGCATCTTGTTGTAGATCGAATAGATGTGCTTCTCGCGGCCGGTGACCTGGGCCTCGATTTCCGCCGACTGCAAGCGCTCCTTCAGCGCCTTGAGGATCTTGTTGAGGACTTCGCGGCGATTGCCGCGCGCCGACTTCACCGCCTTGGCGAGCACTTTGTAACGCCCCGGATAAAGGTTCGAGAACGCGAGTTCCTGCAGCTCGCGAAAGAGGCTGTCCAAGCCGAGCCGGTTTGCGATCGGCGCGTAGATCTCCAGCGTCTCGCGCGCGACGCGCCGGCGCTTCTCCGGGCTGACCGCCTCGAGCGTTCTCATGTTATGCAGCCGGTCGGCGAGCTTGATCAGGATGACGCGCACGTCGCGCGCCATCGCGAGCAGCATCTTGCGGAAGTTCTCGGCCTGCGCGTCCGCCTGGGACTGGAACTCGATGCGATCGAGCTTGGAAAGGCCGTCCACGAGTTCCGCCACCGGCTTGCCGAAGCGCTCGGTGATCTGCTGCTTGGAGACCTCGGTGTCCTCCATGACGTCGTGCAGCAGCGCCGCCATCACCGCTTGCGCGTCGAGCTGCCAGTCGGCGACTATTTCGGCGACGGCGACCGGATGGGAGATGTAGGGATGTCCGCTCAGCCTGAACTGTCCCTGGTGCGCGGAATCGCTGAACTGGTAGGCTTCTTCGATGCGGGCGATGTCGCTCGGCTTGAGGTAGCCGAGGTGCTGCCTGAGATCGGTAATGGCGACCGCGGCCATGTTAGACGCTGGCGCTGCGGGTTTGGCGCTTCTCTCCCCTCCTCAGGTGAGGAGGGGTGCCGGCCCAAGGAGGGGGTGGGGCCCCTCCGCCCCACCTGGCCGGTGGGGCGGTGAAGCAGGCGGCCAACCACCCCGGCGCCAACCTCACCCCCGACCCCTCTCCACGCAGTGGAGAGGGGAGCAATATGTACCCTTCTCCCGCGTACGGGAGAAGGGCTAGGGATGAGGGATGGCGCCACCCCTCCTTAAGAAAGGAGGGGAGGGCGAAGGAAGATTTCAGACGGTCACAGTCTGCGTTCACCCAGTGTGGACGCGGTTCAGGTATTCCACGCCGACCTTGCCCGCTGCGATTTCGCGCAATGCGATGACCGTCGGCTTGTCGCGCGAGGTCTCGATGAGCGGTGTGCCGCCCTGGGCGAGCTGGCGCGCGCGGTAGGTGGCCGCGAGCGTCAACTGGAAGCGGTTGGGGATTCGTTTTAAACAATCTTCGACGGTGATTCGTGCCATGGGTCCCTCTCTTTAGTCTAGCCAATTGATTTGAAGATTTCAGGATGCCGTGCGCTCTGGCGGGATAGATTCAGTCTGGCCGCGCGCACGACGGCGGAAAGATCCCGCCGGGCTTCTTCAAACTCTTTGTTTATAATAACATAATCGAACTCGGCGACGTGACTGATTTCCTCGCGGGCGTCACGCAATCGCCGCTGGATCGCTTCTTCAGGGTCCTGGCCCCGCCCCCGCAGCCGGCGTTCGAGCTCCTCCAGGACCGGCGGCGGCGGAAGGATGAAGATGCTCACCGCGTCGGGAAAGGTCCGTCGGACCTGCCGGGCGCCCTGCCAGTCGATCTCGAGCAGGATGTCCAGTCCCTTGGCGCGCGCTTCTGCGATCCACTTCTGGGAGGTGCCGTAGCGATTGCCGTGGACTTCGGCCGATTCCAGAAACTCGCCCCGCTCGAGCATCGAGTCGAAGGTCCTGCGATCGACGAAATGATACTCGCGCCCATTCGCCTCGCCCGCGCGCGGAGGCCGCGTGGTGAAGGAAACCGAGAGCGCGAGCCGCTTGTCCTCGGCGAGCGCGGCATTCACCAAAGACGATTTGCCCGCGCCCGAGGGCGCCGAGAGGATGAAAAGATTGCCGGTCATTGCGATTTGAGGGGAACTCTCCCCTCATTCTCCCCCGAGAGTCCGTTTCAAAAAGGTCCATGTCATCCCTGCGAAAGCGGTTTCAAAAAGGGCCATGTCATCCCCGCGAACGCGGGGATCCAGTGACTTTCGCGTTGCTGGATTCCCGCTTGCGCGGGAATGACGGCATTTGCCTTCGCTCATTTTGCATCGGTTCCAGGTTAGAGCCGTTGCAAACAGTCTAGCAACGGCCCGTTCATTCTATATTCTGAATCTGCTCGCGCATTTGCTCGATCAGCAGCTTGAACTCGAGGCTCGCGTCGGAGAGTTCCTTCGACACGGACTTCGAGCCGAGCGTGTTCGCTTCGCGGTTCAGCTCCTGCATCAGGAAATCCAGTCGCTTGCCGACCGCCCCTCCGGCCCTGACCACGCGGTGCACCTCCTCCAGGTGCGCTCCCAGGCGATTGAGTTCCTCGGCGACGTCCGCCTTGAGGCCGAAAAGCGCGATTTCCTGCCGGATGCGCTCCTCGTCCGTGCCGCCCAGCACCTCGCGAAGGCGCGCGGACAGCTTTTCCTCGTAGGCGGCGATCGCTTCGGGCAGTTTCGGTTGAATCGAGGCGAGCAGGGATTTCATGCGCTCCACACGCTCGATGAGCATCGTGGCGAGCTTTGCGCCCTCGCGCGAGCGCGTCGCCGCGAAGTCCTCGAGGAGCTCCTGCACGAGCGCCACGCAGGCCTCGCGCAGCGCCGCCGACCGGTCGTCTCCGAGCACGCCGGGCCAGTGCAGCACCTCGCCCACGCCGAGCGGTTGCGCGTCGGGGACCGCCGCCCTTACCTTTTTCGACGCTTGGGCGAGCTCGGCGAGCAATCCCTCGTTCACGCTGATCCGCGGTGCCGCGCCCATCGGCGGAGTGACCGAAACCCGGCACTCCACCTTGCCGCGGCCCACGCGCGCCTGGATCAGCTCGCGCAGCGCCGGCTCCGCTGCGCGCAGCTCTTCGGGGAGCCGGAACTGCACGTCGAGAAAGCGGCCGTTGACGCTTTTTACCTCCGCCGCGAGCGAGGCTGTCGGCAGCTCTCGGGTCGCCGCCGCGTAGCCGGTCATGCTGGTGATCATGGATTGCGATGAGTGGCGCCGTAAAATGCCGGCAGCAATTGAAAACGCCGCTATGATAGCGGTTACAAACGCCGTACCGCTACCCCTTTAATGCCACAGCAGGTCAATCAGCCGCTGCCGGAGGGCTATCAGCTCGAAAACTACCGCATCGCGAGCGTGCTCTCCTGCGGGGGTTTTTCCATTGTCTATCTCGCCTACGACGAAAACGACCAGCCGGTTGCGATCAAGGAATATCTCCCGAGCCAGCTCGCGTTGCGAAAAGAGGGCGACGCGCTGCCCTCGATTTCGGATGAAAACCTGGCGACGTTTCGCTACGGCATGCGGTGCTTCTTCGAGGAAGGCCGCTCGCTCGCGCGACTGTCGCATCCGAACGTGGTGCGGGTGTTGAATTTCTTTCGCGCCAACGAAACCGTATACCTGGTGATGCGCTACGAGCGCGGACGCACGCTGCAGGAACACATCCACGCGCGCCGCGGAACCATCAAGGAAAGATTCATCCGCCAAGTGTTCACGCAGCTGCTGACCGGCTTGCGGGAGGTTCACTCGAACAAACTCCTTCATCTGGACATCAAGCCCGCCAACATCTACATCCGCAACGACAGCACGCCCGTGCTGATCGACTTCGGCGCCGCCCGCCAGACGCTCGTCCAGGAGGGCCAGCGCCTGAACCCGATGTATACGCCCGGTTTCGCGCCGCCCGAGCAGTACAAGAACCGCGAACTGCTCGGGCCCTGGAGCGATTGCTACGCCATCGGCGCAAGCATTTTTGCCTGTCTCGCGAACGCGGCGCCCCAGGCGGCCAACGACCGCGTCGTGAAAGACCGCTACGTGTCCGCGGCGAAATTGTGGGACGGCAAGTATTCCCGGCAACTGCTCGAAACGATCGACTGGTGCCTGGAGCTCGATCACATGAAGCGCCCGCAAAGCGTGTTTGCGCTGCAGAAGGTGCTACTGCGCGAAAAGGACCCCGAAGTGCACCGCAAGAGCTCTCTTCTTGAGAGCGTTCGCAGCGCCTGGAAGAAGCGGTCCGGACGATGAGATTCTCGATTTTTCAGGAGAGCCGCAAGGGAGGACGCGAGGCGAACGAGGATCGCACCAGCTACGCCTACACCCGTGACACACTGCTCATGGTGGTCGCCGACGGCATGGGCGGACATCTGCATGGGGAGGTGGCCTCGCAAATCGCCGCGCAGCTGCTCACCGAAACGTTCCAGCGCGAAGCGAAGCCCAAGCTCGCGGACCCGTTCGGCTTTTTGCAAAAGAGCATCACCGACGCGCACTTCGCGCTCGGCGATTACGCCAAGGCGCGCGGCCTGATCGAGTCGCCGCGGACCACTTGCGTGGCTTGCGTGGTGCAGGATTCGACCGCCTACTGGGCGCACGTGGGCGATTCGCGGCTCTATCACGTTCGGGAAGGCCGGATCCAGGCGCAGACGCGGGATCATTCCCGGGTGCAGATGCTGGTCGACCAGGGCCGTGTTCGCGAGGAGGCCGTCGCGGCCCATCCGGATCGCAACAAGATCTTCAACTGCATCGGGGCCACCACGCTCCCGCAGGTGACGCTGTCGAAGCCCACCTTGCTGCGCGAAGACGACACTTTGATTCTGTGCAGCGACGGCTGGTGGGGCGCGCTGACGGGAAAACTCATCACGGCGGCGCTGCTGAAGAGCGACCTCATGAAGGCGATTCCCGAGCTGCTGGATCTGGCGGAACTTCGAGCCGGCGCGGATTCCGACAACATTTCGGTCGTGGCCATGACCTGGGCGGAAACGCATCCCGGCGCGCTTGCGGGGGAGGTGTCCACGCAGG
>Ga0180082_1000132_pt1 | contig 12006 bp, 13 predicted proteins | sample EasRiv660_16_10D_FD_121780 | JGI IMG/M metagenome (GOLD analysis project Ga0180082, IMG submission 121780) | Soil microbial communities from meander-bound floodplain in the East River, Colorado, USA - East River metaG ERMLT660_16_10D | ecosystem: Environmental > Terrestrial > Soil > Floodplain ...
CGTCGAGGAAATCCTCTACCCGGCGCTCGAGGACTACCAGATCGACATCATGATCGGCGAGGGGCCGGCGGCGCGCTCGGTGAAGCTCGACCTGCCGCCGTTCACGCTGGTCGGCGCGACCACCCGCGCCGGAATGCTGACCAATCCGCTTCGCGACCGTTTCGGCATCGTCGCGCGCCTGGAGTTCTACACGGATGCGGAGCTGCAGAAGATCGTCAACCGTTCCGCGGGGCTGCTCAAAGTGGAAATCGCCGCGGAAGGCGCCTTCGAAATCGCCAAGCGCTCGCGCGGCACTCCGCGCGTCTCGAACCGGCTGCTCCGCCGCGTGCGCGATTTCGCCCAGGTGCGCGCTCAAGGGTCGATCTCGCGCGAGGTCGCGGACGCGGCGCTCAAAATGCTCGACGTGGACGTGCTGGGCCTGGACGTGATGGACAGGAAACTCCTCGTCGCGGTGATCGAGAAATTTTCAGGCGGCCCGGTGGGCCTGGAGAACCTCGCGCACGCGATCGGCGAGGAGGCCGACACGATCGAAGACGTGATCGAGCCGTATCTCATCCAGCAGGGCTATCTGCAGCGCACCCCGCGCGGGCGCGTTGCGACCGTCTCCGCCTACCGGCACCTCGGGCTCGCGGTGCCGAAACCCGCCGGTCCCGGGGAGCTGTTTGGACAATGACCGGAAATTCCGGGCAAAAGCCTTTCTCCTGGCCGCTTCGCGTCTACACCCAGCACACCGACGCCGGCGGCGTGGTGTTCCATGCCAACTATTTCTCGTTCATGGAATGCGCGCGCACCGAGCTGCTCCAGTCGCAGGGGTTCGATCTGGGAGAGCTCGCCCGCCGGGACCGCATCCTCTTTGTGGTGCATTCGGCGCAAATCGCCTACCATAAGCCCGCGCTGCTGAATGACTTGCTGACCGTGACGGCGCAGGTAAAGCGTACAGGCCGGGCGCGGCTCGTGTTCGATCAGGCAGTCATGCGCGGGGAGGAGGTGCTGGCGAGCGCCGAGCTCTGCCTGGCGTGCGTGAGCGCGAAGGGCTACAGGCCCGTCGCGGTGCCTGAGGCGATTCGAAAAAAACTAGAGGGATTGCGATGAGCACGACCCACGACCTCTCGATCTTCGCGATGATAGCGGGCGCGAGCATCGCCGTTCGGCCCACGCCCGCTGTGCGGTTGAACGCAGAAGCCGGCATATGAGCGCCACCCAGGATCTCTCGATTCTCGCGATGATCGCCAGCGCGAGCCTCGTCGTCCAGCTCGTGATGGTGCTGCTTCTCGTCGTGTCGTTCATGTCCTGGTACTTCATCTTCCTCAAGCTTTTCACCATACACCGCGCCCAGGGCAGGACCGAACAATTCGAGCGCGATTTCTGGAGCGGCTCGGACCTGGCCGCGCTGTACCAGAGCGCGGTGAACCACCGGCACTCGACCGGCAGCCTCGAGCGGATTTTCGAGGCCGGGTTCCGGGAGTTCGCGAAACTGAAGAGCCAGCGCGGCATCGCCGACCCGAGCCTGATGGTGGACGGGGCGCGCCGCGCGATGCGCGCGACTTATCAGCGCGAGATGGACCGTCTCGAATCGAGCCTCTCGTTCCTTGCCTCGGTCGGTTCGGTGAGCCCTTACGTCGGGCTGCTCGGCACCGTGTGGGGGATCATGCACGCGTTTCGCGGCCTCGCCAACATGGCGCAGGCGACCCTTGCCGCCGTCGCCCCGGGAATCGCCGAGGCCTTGGTCGCAACGGCGATCGGCCTCTTCGCGGCCATACCCGCCGTCGTGGCCTACAACCGCTTCTCCCACAACGTCGATCGCCTCGCCGTGCGCTTCGAGAGCTTCATGGAGGAGTTCTCCAACATCCTGCAGCGGCAGGCCCAGGCGCGACTCGCCAGCTCGCAGGAAGCGGCGCGGGGGGCCTGAAGCGATGCGCGCGCGCCGCCTCATGAACGAGATCAACATCGTTCCGTACGTGGACGTGATGCTGGTCCTGCTCGTGATTTTCATGGTCACCGCGCCGCTTGTGAATCCGGGCGTGGTCGATCTGCCCAGCGTGGGCAAGTCCTCGCAGCCGCCGGCGACGCCGCTCGAGGTGATCGTGCGGCGCGATCAGACCCTGATGCTGCGCGAACGCGACAAGGGCAGGGCCGACGAGCGCGCGGTGTCGACGGCGCAGCTGGTGGCCGCATTGCGCGAGCTGCAGAAGAAAAACCCCGATCAGCCGGTGGTGATCTCCGCGGACAAGGACGTGCGCTACGAGGCGGTGCTGAAGGTGATGGACGAGCTGCAGAGGCAGAACATCCGGCGGGTGGGATTGCTGGTGAAGCCCGCGACGCCGTGAGCTACGCGATTCCGGCCGCCGAACCGGGGGGCACCGCGCCGGCGATGCTGTCGGTGCTGGTGCACTTTGCCCTCTTTACCGTGCTCGTTTTCGGCTTGAACTGGCAGTCGAAGCATCCGGACCCCGTCGTGGCCGAACTGTGGAGCGAGTTGCCGGCGATCCAGCCGCCGGAGCCCAAGGTCGAGCCCAAGCCCGAGCCCAAGCCCGAGGTCAAGCCGCAGCCGAAGCCGGAGCCCAAGGCCGAGCAGAAGCCGGCGAAGGCCGACATCTCCGTCGAGCGGGAAAAAAAGAAGCTCGCGAAGAAGAAGGAAGAGCCGCCGCTCAAGTTCGACACGACCCAGCGGATCCGGGAACAGCTCGCGCAGGAACAGCAGGCGCTCAACCGGAACCGCGAGCGGCAGGAAGCGCTGAAGCAGTTCACCCCGCCAGCCGCTTCCTTGGGCGACCCCCGGTACATAGAAAAAATTCGTGCGCGAATCTGGTCCAATATCAATCCGCCGACCGACCTCAAGGGAAACCCGGAAGTGATCTTCGATGTCGTGCAGCTGCCCACGGGGGAAGTGCTTTCCGCGCGGCTCAGAAAGTCAAGCGGGAACAAGCTCTATGATGAAGCGGTCGAGCGGGCAATATTGAAGAGCTCGCCGCTCCCCAGGCCCGACCGGCCCGATCAGTTCATGCGGGAACTGACGCTCAAGTTCAGGCCAAAGGATTAGGGGGAGATGATGAAGGTATACTACGACCCCTGATGACACGGCTCGCAACGTTTCTCGCAGCATTGTTCTTCCTTGCTGGCGCCGCCCAGGCCCAGCTCACCATCGAAATCATCGGGGGCGGCGCCAACCAGATTCCCATCGCGGTGCTTCCGTTCGTGGGGGAGTCTGCGCTGCCCCAGAGCATCACGGAAATCGTCGAGCAGGATCTTTCGCGAAGCGGCCGCTTTCGCGCCATATTCGTCGGCGGAGTCAGTCCTCCGCCTACCGAGATCGCCCAGGTCAATTTCCCTGAATGGAAAAGCCGCCTCGCCGACGCCCTGGTCATCGGGCAGGCGCAGCGGCTTCCCGACGGAAGGTTCGAGGTGCGCTTTCGCCTGCTCGATGTGCCCAAGCAGTCCCAGATCGGCGGCATCGCGTTCACCCTCACCGCCGCTCAGACCCGGCTCACGGCTCACAAGATCGCCGATTTCATCTATGAGAAGCTGACCGGCGAGCGCGGCGTGTTCAGCACGAGAATCGCCTACGTGGTCAAACAGGGGGCACGCTTCGAGCTGCGCGTCGCGGACGCGGACGGGCAGAACGCCCAGGCGATCCTGATTTCCACCGAGCCGATCATGTCGCCGAGCTGGTCGCCGGACGGCACGCGCATGGCCTACGTCTCGTTTCAGAACAAGAAGCCGATTCTGTTCGTGCAGCACCTCTCCGCGAGCAAGCAGCCGGCGCCGGTGGCGAACTACAGGGGCTCGAACAGCGCGCCGGCCTGGTCGCCGGACGGCAGGCAGCTCGCGGCCGTGCTCACCAAGGACGGAAGCTCGCAGGTCTACCTGATGAACGCCGACGGCACGAACCTCCGGCGGCTGACTTTTTCCGGGGCCATAGATACGGAACCATTCTTCACTTCCGATGGTCAGTCCATCTATTTCACCTCGGACAGGGGGGGCAGCGCGCAGATTTATCGCATGCCGGCGAGCGGGGGAGAGCCCGTGCGCGTGACCTTCGAAGGCGATTACAATGTATCTCCGCGCGTCAGCCCGGACGGCAAGACCCTCGCGTACATTTCCCGCAACAGCGGGCGCTTCCAGCTCATGGCCATGGACCTCGACAACAAACAGGTTCAGACCTTGACCGACGGCCAGCGCGACGAGTCTCCGAGCTTCGCGCCGAACGGACGGATCATTCTGTATGCAACCGACGTCGACAACCGCGGCGTGCTTGCCGCGGTATCGAGCGACGGCCGCTTCAAGCAGCGGCTGGGCATCCAGGCGGCCGATGTGCGCGAGCCGTCCTGGGGGCCGTTTTTGGGTAATTAGGGGCCGCAACGGAGTGACCGTTGCGGCGGCAATTCAGGGGAGCACGAGGGGTAGCCCTCATTGTTGGCACTGTAAGGAGATTCTCATGAAGAAAGCTTTGTTTTCTGCGATGGCCCTGGCGCTGCTCTACGGATGCGCCAGCACGCCTGTCGAAACCGAAAGCAAGCCCGCGGAGCCGCGCGCCCAGGCTCCGGGTCAAGGGCTCCCGGCCGCCCCGCCGCTTGCGACGCGTCCGACCCAGCCTCCGGCGCCCCAGGGCGATCCGCTCAAGGACGCGAGCAACTCGCTGTCGAAACGCTCGGTGTTCTACGAGCTCGACAAGTACGACGTCAGGGACGAATACCGCCCGGTACTGCAGGCTCACGGCAAGTATCTCGCCGAGAATCGCGGCAAGAAGATGCTCGTCCAGGGCAACTGCGACGAGCGCGGCAGCCGCGAATACAACATCGCGCTCGGGCAACGCAGAGCCGAAGGGGTCAAGCGCATGCTCATGCTGATGGGGGCGAGCGACGCCCAGGTCGAATCGGTCAGCCTCGGCGAGGAAAAACCGCGCTGCGGCGATCATGGCGAAGGATGCTGGTCGCAGAACCGGCGCAGCGACATGCTCTACGGCGGGGAATACTGAGAACTCAGAACCGGTTTCAGGAAGACTGTCATTCTGAGGGTCCTTCGCTTCGCTCGAGGGTAAACTCCGCCCGAAGAATCCGCTTTTTAGCAATGAAAAGCAGATTCTTCGCCGCACTCAGGATGACAGTAGGCTAATATTGAAACGGGTTTTGAGAATCGGCTGGGAAATGAGCCTGCTGTCATTTTGCAACGGACTCTGAAGCGATGCGGCTGCGAATCACGCTTGCGGTCTGGGCCGCGCTTCTCGCGGGCGCGGCCCACGCGGCCCTGTTCGACGACGAGGAGGCGCGCAAGCAGATTTTCCAGCTGAGAAACCAGGTCGAGGCGCGCCAGAAGGCGATCGAGGAGCGCCTTTCCGCCATCGACGGGCGGCTTGGGCAGCTGGATTCGTCCGGGCAGAACCGGGTCGTCGATCTCGCCCAACTGATCGAATTGCTCAGGCAGGACATGGCGAAGCTGCGCGGGCAGATCGAAGTACTCTCGAACCAGACCGAGACCCTCGAGCGGCGCCAGAAAGACCTCTACGTCGACCTGGACAACCGCCTGAGAAGGCTCGAGCAGTCGCAATCGCAGCTGCAGGACAAGCTGAGCCAGGGCGAGCGCAACGCGGCCGCCGAGAAGCAGGCGTACGAGACGGCTCTCAACCAGTTCAAGGTCGGCAACTATCAGCTCGCCATCACCAGCTTCCAGAATTTCATGACCAATTTCTCCGGCAGCGAGCTCTTGCCCTCGGCGCAGTACTGGATCGGCAACGCCTACTACGCGATGCGCGACTACAAGTCCGCCATCGCCGCCCAGCAGAAAGTGGTCAAGCTCTGGCCGGAGAATCCCAAGGCGCCCGATGCGCTGCTCAACATCGCGAGCTCCCAGGCGGAGCTGGGCGAGAGCCCCGCCGCCCGCGAGACGCTGCGCGGGCTCGTGAAAAGGTATCCCTCGAGCTCGGCAGCCGAGCAGGCCAAGCAGCGCCTCGTACAAAAAAAATAGGCCGGCTGCCGCGAATCCCGGCGCCCCGCTCCGGAATTCCGCGGCCATTCCGAACCGGAAGGTATCTTGACCGAATCCAATCCGGCAGCGCTCGCCTCGGCGGTGGTGTGGGGGGCCTTTGCACTCGCTTTTCTGTTCGGCGCCGTGGGCAACAAGACGCACTTCTGCACCATGGGCGCGGTGTCGGACGTGGTCAGCATGGGCGACTGGAACCGCATGCGCATGTGGCTGCTCGCCATCGCCGTGGCGACCGCGGGCGCAAGCGCCCTGCAGCTCGCCGGACTCGTCGACCTCTCCAAGACGATCTATACCTCGTCCCGGTTCACCTGGCTTTCCTACGTCCTCGGCGGGTTGCTCTTCGGGATCGGCATGACGCTCGCCTCGGGCTGCGGCTCGAGGACGCTGATCCGCATCGGCACGGGCAATCTCAAATCGCTCGTCGTCGCGATCGTGCTGGCGATCACCGCGTACATGACGCTCAAGGGAATTCTCGGGGTGTTTCGCGTGGCGGCGCTCGATTCGGTGGGTGCGACCCTCGCCGGCGGGCAGGATCTGCCTTCGCTCCTCGCCCCTGCGTTCGGCATCGAAAAGAAACTTGCGCTCGAAGTGCTCGGGCTCGGGCTCGCCGCTGGGCTTCTCGCCTTCGTCTTCAAGGCGCGCGAATTCCGCACATTCGACAACGTGCTCGGCGGCGTGGTCGTGGGTATGGTGGTCGTCGGCGGCTGGTTTCTGTCGGGGCACGTCGGGTACCTCGCCGAGGACCCGGTCACGCTCGAGGAAAAATTCATCGCCACCAACTCCGGTCGCATGGAGTCGCTCTCGTTCGTCGCGCCGCAGGCCTACTTTCTCGAGCTTTTCATGCTCTGGAGCGACAAGAGCCGCGTGATGACTTTCGGCATCGCGACGGTGCTCGGGATGTTCGCGGGCTCGCTCGCCTGGTCGCTTGCGACGCGGTCGTTCCGGCTGGAGAGCTTTCGCGACGCCGAGGACTTGATCCACCACCTGGTCGGGGGCGCGCTGATGGGCTTCGGCGGCGTGCTCGCGCTCGGCTGCACCATCGGCCAGGGAATATCGGGGCTTTCCACGCTCGCGCTCGGCTCGTTCCTCGCGTTTTTCTCGATCGTCGCCGGCGCGGCGCTCACCATGAAAATCCAGTACTGGCGGCTGATGAAACAGGCATGAGCGCTATTTCGTCGTCCCCGCGAAAGCGGGGACCCGGCAACGGCGCCGGATTCCCGCCCCCGATTCGGAGTCGAGGGCAGGCTTGCGCGGGAATGACGTTGCTGTAAGGCCGCGCTTTTCAATTGACGCTCACTCGCGCGACATACTAGAATCGCGCTCCTTTCCGGGCCGTTAGCTCAGTTGGTAGAGCAGCGGACTTTTAATCCGTTGGTCGCAGGTTCAAATCCTGCACGGCCTACCAGCGAAATCACTGGGCTGGCGAATCTCCGGCTACCTCAGAGCACAGTTCTTGTACGCTGATCCGGCCAATTTCTGTCGGGTTTTCCCGACGACTCTTGTCCGGTGCCTCCCGCCTCTAAAATCGGGGCGAGCCCTTGACAAGCGCCCGACCGGCTCGCTTAATATGCGTGCGCGCTGGGCAGTGCTCTTGGGCGCAGGGTTGCTTTCTTTCTCCTAGACACGAATACAAGGGGTGTACATGAAAAAGCTCATCACGATGATGTCGGTGGCAGCGATGTTTCCCATGGCGGCGTTGGCGGCCGGCGAGAACAACGTCGGCGGCTGCGGCTGGGGCAGCAAATTGTTTGACGGAGAAAGTGGTCTGGCGCCTCAGATTTTTGCAGCGACGAGCAACGGTTTGTACGGGACAAATACATTCGGAATGACATCAGGAACGTCCGGCTGCACCCAGGACGGCACGGTGCGCTCGAACTGGAAGACGGCGATGTTCATCGACGGCAACAAGGAAAAGCTGGCACGCGACATGTCGACCGGCGGCGGCGAAGCGCTTGACTCGCTTGCGCACCTGCTCGGCGTCGAAGCGCAGGATCGCGCCGCGTTCAACCGGCTCGCCAAGGACAACATGGCGCGCATTTTCCCGAGCGACACCGTCTCCACCCGGCAGGTGGTCGTTGCGCTGCGCGAGGTGCTCTCCTCCGACGCGCGGCTCGGGCGCTACATCGTCGCGCTCTGATCGCGACCCCCAAAAGCAGCAATTCTCCCGAACACCCGGTGGTCGCTCCACTGGGTGTTTTTTTTGCCCGAAGGCCCGGCATGCGCGGGGCATGGCTGCTCGTTTGCGCGGCCTTGCTGCGCGGCCCCGCGGCGCTCGGCGCGCAGGACGAGACCTATCTCGCCGAGCTCGTGGGAAAATCGAGGCAGCTGCGCCTCGCTGGGCGCGTCGAGTGGCACAAGCTCGTCCACTATCTGCCGAACCTCGTGCTCCCGGGCGTTCACAGCCTCGTCGACAGTCCGAATTTCTTCAACGCGGCCGACGGCGAGACCAACCCGCAGTCCGAGCTCGAGGCCACGCTCGCGAGTTTCTTTTCCGATCTCTCCGAGACCGGGGAGCGCCAGAATCCGCAGTGCGCGTTCATCGCCCGGCGCGCCTGGCTCGACGAGCAACTGGGTTTCGATCCGAAGCGCATGCCGCAGCAACCCTGCACGCGCTTCCGGCAGTGGCGCGAAGCGCTCGATCCGGCCGGGCTCACCCTGATTCTCGCATCCGCTTACCTCGACAGTCCCTCTTCGATGTACGGCCACACGCTGGTGCGCGTGGACGCACGGGACCAGGACGATCGCACGCGGCTGCTCGCCTACACGATCAGTTTCGCCGCGAACACCGACGAGAAGAACGGCCTCGCGTTCGCGGTGAACGGGCTCTTCGGAGGCTATCCGGGCACCTTTTCGATCCTGCCTTACTACATCAAGGTGCGCGAGTACAGCGACCTCGAGAACCGCGACATCTGGGAATACGAGCTCGCCCTCACGCCCGAGGAAACGGACCGCGTGCTGAGGCACGCGTGGGAGCTCGGGCAGACCTATTTCCAGTATTTCTTCTTCGACGAAAACTGTTCCTATCAGCTGCTCGCCCTGTTGCAAGTGGCGCGGCCGGAAATGGACCTGGTCGGGCCTTTCCGCTGGTGGGCGCTTCCCACCGATACGGTGCGCGTGATCGCCGAAGAGCCCGGCCTGGTGAGGCGAACCGTGTACCGCCCCGCGAACGCGACCCTGATCCGGCGCCGCCTGAGCCTGTTGAGCGGGGAGGAGCGCGCGCTCGCGCGCGGCCTCAGCCTGGGGCGCGTCCCGGAAGAGGACGCCGCGCTCGCGGCGCTGCCCGCCGAGCGCGCGGCGGCGGTGCTCGAGGCGAGTCACGATTACCTCATGTACCGGCGCGCGCTGGGCAAGAAAGATGTCCCCGATGCCGACGCGCTCGCGCGGAGGCTCCTCGTCGCCCGCAGCCGCCTGGACGTCCCGCCGCAGACGCCGGAGGTCGCGCCGCCCGGGGTACGCCCGGAACAGGGCCACGGCACGGCGCGGGCCGGCGCGGGCGCGGGCCGCAGGGACGGGGTGAATTTCCAGGAGTTGCGCCTGCGCGCCACCTATCACGCCATCATGGACCCGGAGGAGGGCTATGCGCGCGGAGGGCAGATCGAGTTCTTCGACTCCGCATTTCGCCGCTACGAGTCGGGTTCGATCCGGCTCGAGAGCTTGACCCCGATCGACATCGTGTCGCTTTCCCCGCGCGATGACTTCTTCCAGTCCTGGTCGTGGAAGATCGCCGCCGGATGGACGCGCGCGCGCGCCGCCGACGGCAGCGAGCCGCTCGTGGCCTCGGTGGACGGGGGAGGCGGAGCCGCGTGGGCGATGGGCGGCCATCGGCTCTTCTACGCGTTTCTCGACGGCAGCGCCCGGGTCAATCACCATCTCGATGAGGGCTATGCGCTCGGCGCGGGCGCGAGCGCCGGGGCGCTGCTCGACTGGGGCCCGCGCTGGCGGGCTCACACCTACGCGCGCGGATTGAGGTACTTTCTCGGTCAGCAGGATACGCCCTGGTCCTGGGGTCTGGAGCAGCGCTTCACGCTCGATCGCGACGTCGCGTTGCGCCTGGATCTCGGCCGCAATCGTGAAATGGGACGAACCTTCAACGCCGGCTCCGCTTCGGTGCTGTTCTACTTCTGATATGCGCACGTTCGCGCCGCTCCTCGCCGCTCTCTGCGCCGCCGGCTGCACGCAGGCGTTCTTCCAGCCGCACCGGATGCTGGTCGATACGCCGGAGCGTCACGGCGTCGCTTACCGGGCGCTCGATTTCAAAGCCGACGACGGCACGCCGCTCCACGCCTGGTTCCTCCCGGCGCGGGGCGCAGCGCAAGCCAGCGTGCTCTATTTGCACGGCAACGCCGAGAACATCAGCACGCACTTCGCCAACGTCGCCTGGATGCCGGCCGAAGGATTCAACGTCCTCGCGCTGGACTACCGGGGCTACGGCGCGTCGCAGGGAACGCCGTCCCTCGCCGGCGTGCAGCTCGACATCGACGCCGCGATGCGCACCCTGCTCGCACGCCCGGAGGACGAGCCGAAGCGCGTCGTCCTCTTCGGCCAGAGCCTCGGCGGCGCGCTCGCCATCTACTACGGCGCGCACGGCAGGTACCGGGCATCCTTGAGCGCGGTCGTCGCCGACAGCGCCTTTTCCGATTACCGCTCGATCACCCGGGAGAAGCTCGCCGGATTCTTCCTCACCTGGCCGTTTCAATGGCTCCCCTGGCTGACGGTCGACGACGATTATTCGCCCATCGCCGCGGTCGGCGCAATCAGCCCGATTCCCCTCTTGCTCCTGCACGGCGACCGGGACACAGTCGTGCCCTTCCACCACTCGCAGAAGCTGTTCGAGCGCGCCGGGGCCCCGAAGGACCTATGGATCGTCCCGGGCGCGGGACACATCCAGGCGTTGCAGGACGATGCGGTGCGCCGGCGGCTGACCGGGTTCCTGCTCCGGCCGGGCCAGGGCGCGCCCTCGACCTCGGAGCCCCCGGCATGAAATCCCGGCTGGAACTGGTTCGGGTCGCGGCCTCCCCGGAGTTCATGCTGAACGGCGTCGCCGTATCGCCGCGGGGAAGGGTGTTCGCGAGTTTCCCGCGCTGGACCTCGCTCGGCGCGCCCTCGGTGATGGAAGCGATGCCCGACGGCCGCTTCAAGCCCTACCCGGGCAACCAGTGGAACGAATGGCAGCCGGGCGCCTCGAGCCATGACCGCGTCGTTTCCAGCCACGCGGTCTTCGCCGATTCGTCCAACAACCTGTGGATCGTGGACGACGCCGCCCCGCGCGTCGCGCCGGTTGTCGAAGGCGCCGCGAAGCTCGTGAAAATCGACCTGGATACCGACCGGGTGAGCCGCGTCTATCCTCTGGGCAGCGAGATTCTCCCCAAGGGCACGATGATCGGGCACATGCGGGTCGATGCGCGCTTCGCCTACGTGACCGAGGCGCACCACGGCTCGATCGTCGTGGTCGACCTCGAGACCGGCCGCGCGCGAAAACTCCTGGAAGGCGACCGGTCGACGCGCGCCGACCCTTCCATCGTCCCGGTCGTCGAAGGCCGCGAGCTGCGGCGCAAGACGGGCGAGGTGCCCCAGCTGCACGTCGACCTGCTCGAGCTCTCGGAGGACCGAAGGTGGCTCTACTTCATGCCGCTTTTCGGGCCGGTGCTGCGGCAGATCGAAACGAGGGTCCTGCAGGACGAGACCTTGTCGGCGGCGCAGGTGGCCGCGTGCGTGGAGGACGTCGTTCGCGTGCCGCCGCTCGCCGGGATCACGATCGATCGCTCCGGCAACCTCTACTTCTGCTCCTTCACCGGGGATGCGATTCTCAAGATGGGCAAGGACCGGAAGATCGAAACGCTCATCGCCGATCCCCGCATCAGCTTTCCCAACGAGCCTTCGATCGGGCCCGGCGGCTGGCTCTATTTCCCCAGCTCGCAGGCGCACCGCCTGCCGGCCTTCAACGCAGGCGTCTCGCGGGTTCAGCTTCCCTTCGAAGTATTCAAGCTCAAGATTCCTTAGAGTCCGTTTCGAAGTGAGTTAGCAGGC